>Ga0154693_1103_pt1 | contig 20592 bp, 19 predicted proteins | sample Rifle2008BG13ft_FD_105711 | JGI IMG/M metagenome (GOLD analysis project Ga0154693, IMG submission 105711) | Spirochaetes bacterium RBG_13_68_11
GGTGCGCCCGGAGCGGCGGCATCGACCGCGGATGGCGCGCCTGCCGCGGCGCCACCGGCCGCCGATGCATCCGCCGAACCGGCGCTCGTCGACGTCGGGGACATCGAGAAGGTCGTGGCCCGGATCGCCCGGGTGCCCGAGGCGAGCGTCTCCTCGGGCGAGCGCGAGCGCCTGCGGAACCTCGAGGCGGAGATCAAGGCCCAGGTGTTCGGGCAGGATCAGGCCGTGGACATCGTGGTGAAGGCCATCCGCAAGTCCCGGGCCGGCTTCGGCGAGCGGGACAAGCCGGTGGCGTCGCTGCTCTTTGTCGGCCCGACCGGCGTGGGCAAGACCGAGCTGGCCCGGCAGCTGGCCCGCACGCTCGCGGTGCCGCTCCTGCGCTTCGACATGAGCGAATACCAGGAGCGCCACACGGTGTCGCGCCTCGTGGGGGCGCCGCCCGGGTACGTGGGCTACGACGAGGGCGGGCTGCTGACCGAGGCGGTCCGCACGCAACCGCACGCGGTGCTCCTGCTGGACGAGATCGAGAAGGCTCATCCCGACATCTTCAACATGCTTCTACAAGTAATGGACTACGCGACGCTCACCGACAACACGGGCCGGAAAGCCGACTTCCGCAACGTGGTGCTGATCATGACGTCGAACGCCGGCGCCCGCGAGTTGGGCAAGGCGATGGTGGGTTTCGGCGAGCGCACGGTGCAGGGCGAGGCGGTGCTCGACGCGGTCGAGCGCACCTTCTCCCCCGAGTTCCGCAACCGTCTCGACGGTGTGGTGCGGTTCAACGATCTCGACCACGCGGTGGTGCTCGACATCGTGGGCAAGGCAATCCGCGAGTTCCAGGTGGAGCTGGCCGCGAAAAACGTCGCCCTCGAGGTCACGGACCGGTGCCGGGCGTGGCTCGCCGACAAGGGGTACTCGAAGGCCTTCGGCGCCCGGGAAGTGAACCGACTGGTGGCCGCGAAGATCAAGGACTTCTTCGTGGACGAGATCCTGTTCGGACGGCTCGCCGGCGGCGGCCGGGCGGTGGCCGATCTTCGGGAGGACGGCGGAGACGTCCAGGTCACGGTGACGGCTTGACGACCGCGCCGGACTGGAAACGGACCTTCTGGGCCATCCTGGCCGCGGAGTTCCTCGCGCTCGCAGGCTTCAACACCTCGATCCCGATCGTGCCGTTTTTTCTCGAGGACGACCTCGGGGTGACGGACCCCGTCGCGCTCAAGCTCTGGGTCGGCGCCTGCCAGGCCATCGTGGCGATCACCCTCATGGTGTTCGCCCCGATCTGGGGCCGGCTGGCGGACACCCGGGGCAAGCGGCTGATGCTGGTGCGCGCGACGTTCGGCGGCGCGGTCGTCCTGGCCCTGATGGGCATCGTCGCCCGACCCTGGCAGCTGTTCGCGCTCCGCGGCATGCAGGGCATGCTGACCGGCACCGTTGCCGCGGCCACCGTGCTGGTGGCTGCTATCGCGCCGCGGGAACAGGCGGGCTGGGCGCTCGGCCTGCTGCAGACCGGGGTGTACGCCGGGCAGTCCATCGGACCGGCCATCGGCGGCGTGCTCTCCGACCTGTTCGGTCACCGGGTGAACTTCGCGGTCAGCGCCGTGTTCCTGGTCGCGGCCGGCGTCATCGTGCTGCGCTTCATCCCCCGCGACCGGCCCGCGACGCAGGTCACGGGCGCGTTCTGGCGGCGGCTGCTTCCCGACTTCACGCCGCTCGCCAGGAACCGGGAGCTCACGGCGGTGCTCGTCGTCTCCGGCGTGGTGCAGGCGGCCACTTCGGTGGTCGGACCGATCCTTCCGCTGTTCATCAGGTCGATGACGCCGGATGCAACGGGCGTCGCCTCGACCACCGGCCTCATCCTCGGCGTCACCTCGGTGGCCGCCGCGCTTGCCGCCGCGGGCGTCGGCCGGGTCTGCTGGCGGATCGGCACCGCGCGCACGCTGCACCTCTGCCTCTGGGGTGCCTGCCTGCTCGTGGTGCCACAAGCCTTCTCGCGGACCCCGCTCCAGCTGCTCGTGTTCCGGACCGTGGGCGCCATCTTCCTGGGCGGAACGATGCCGGCTATCAATGCCCTCATCGCCCTGCGCACCGACCGTGACCACCAGGGCTCGGTGTTCGGCCTCAGCTCTTCGATCAACTCGGCCGGCTGGGCGCTGGGTCCCATGGTTGGCGCCTCGGTCGCGGTCGGCGCCGGCTACCCGCCGGTGTTCCTCATCACCGCGGCAGGGCTCGCCCTGACCGCCGTCGCCTCCCAGGTGCTCGTCCGGCGCCGGGCGGAAGCTCCGGTCCCCGGGGCACCGGGCCCGCCGGACCTTGAGGGGAAGGTGTAATGCCCGTGCATGACGAGGAGGTCCGTTACGCGATGCTGCGGCCGGGCCAGGCGGTCGAGCGCCGGAAGCGGTGCCCCGTTGCGTACCTCCCGATCGGCACGATCGAGTGGCACGGCCCGCAGAACCCCCTCGGGGCGGACACGCTTCAGGCCGAGGGACTCGCCCTGCTGTGCGCCCGGCGCGGCGGCGGCCTCGTGTTCCCCCCGCCAGCGAGTCGCTCATGGAAGCCAATGCCGCCGACCGCGACCGCATCGCGGCCGCTATGGAGCTGCCCCCGGAGAACTTCGATCCCGACCGGCAGCCGTTCTCCCCGACCGAGCAGGCGCTGCAATACCAGCGGCTGCTCCTGCACGTCCTCGCGGAGGTGGAGAGCCTCGGGTTCGCGCTGGGCGTGCGTGGACTACCTCTTCCTGGAGGACCGGTTCCCCGAGGCGGGAGACCATGCGGCGGGCTGGGAGACGTCCCACCTGATGGCCCTGCTCCCGGCAACGGTCGATCTGTCCGCGCTGCCGGCGAAGGGGGAACCCTTGACCGGCATCATGGGGAGGATGCCGCCCCAGGATGCCACGGCCGATTTCGGCCGGCGTACGCTGGAGGAGTCGGCGGAGGCGATCCTCCGCGAGGTCGACCACCGGATGGAGCATCCGCAGCTCTACCGGCAGCACGGGTGGAGCCTGCGGGAAGGCTTGTGGAAGGAACGCGGGGGCGCCTGACTCCGCCCGACGGGCTCGACGCCCCCTACAGCGGCCTGGTTTCCGCCGCGAGAGCGACGCGCAGGCGTGCGAGGTACTCCGCGCGCGGGATGTCGACCGCGCCCAGCGTCGCGAGGTGCGGATTCATGACCTGCGCGTCGAACAGTACGAAGCCGCACTCCCGCAGGCGCACGACGAGCGCGGCGATCGCGACCTTCGAGGCGTCGCGTTCCGCCGAGAACATGGATTCCCCGCCGAACCAGGCACCGATGGCAACCCCGTAGACCCCGCCGGCGAGCCGGTCGCCCTGCCAGCACTCCACCGAGTGACACCATCCCATCTCAGCGAGACGGGTGTAGGCTTCGAGGAAGGCCGGACTGATCCAGGTTTCCTCGCGCCCAGGCCGGGCTGCGGCACAGCCCTCGATCACCTGCCGGAAGGCGGTGTCGACTGTGACGCGGAACGCACCGCGCCGGATGGTGCGCGCGAGGCTGCGGGAGACGTGCAGGCCGTCGAGGAGGATGATTGCGCGCGGGTCCGGTGACCACCAGGTGATCGGCCCGTCGCTCCACGGGAAGATACCGGCCCGGTAGGCCGCGAGCAGGGTGCCGGGCGCGAGGTCGCCGCCGACTGCCACGATGCCGTCCTCGTAAACGGTTTCCGGGTCGGGGAAGCAGTAGCGGGAAACCGGCTCAGAGGCTGGCGTGCCTGGGTGCGTCATCGTTCGCGGTAGGCCGATGATAGTGGGAACCGGCTGTCGAGGCAACCACATCGCTTCGCGATGGGGGCCGGGCTCTCGCTACTTCGCTGGGGCCTTTCGCCACATGCTTCGCATGTGGCTGTCGGCCTTGGCCACGCCGCTTCGCGTCGTGGCCGACTTGACGCCCGCGTCGGACCGGCGCAGGCTCAGCGCATGTACCACTCCATCGAGGAATTCACGGTCGATTGGGAGCGGGAAAGCGCGGCGACGCTCAAGGTGCTGCGCGCGATCAGCGACAAGGCGCTCTCGCACCGGGTCGATCCCGCGGGCCGGACCCTCGGCGCCGTGGCGTGGCACCTCGTGCTCACCCTCGGGGAGATGAGCGGCAAGGCGGGGCTCCCGGTCGATGGACCCGCTGAAGACGCCCCCGTTCCGGACTCGTCATTGGAGATCTCGTCGACGTATTCCCGCGCGGCCCGCTTGCTTTCCGAGCAGGTGACTGCCCGATGGAAGGACGCGATGCTCGGCGACGAGCTGGAGATGTACGGGTCGCGTTGGACCCGGGAGGGCGTACTGCAATCCCTGGTGCGTCACCAGATCCACCACCGGGGACAGGCGACCGTCCTCATGCGCCAGGCCGGCCTGGCGGTGCCGGGGGTGTACGGCCCCGCTCGCGAGGAGTGGGCGAAGATGGGGATGCCCGCGCAGCCGTAGGCCTGCCATGATCATCGACGCTCACAACCACCCCGACTGGCGGGGTCACAACCTCGAAAAATGCCTGGCCGACATGGGCGCCAATGGCATCGACGTCACGTGGCTGCTGTCCTGGGAGACGCCGGTCGACGAGGTCGACCCGACCAAGAATGCCACGACACCCGGGACCCTCGAGGGAGGCCCGGTGCCATTCGTCCGGTGCCTCTCGTACGTCGAGCGCGCGCCAAGCCGGTTCCTCCCGGGCTTCTGCCCCGATCCGCGTCGGCCCGACGCCATCGACCGGCTCAAGGCGATGAAGGACACCCACGACGTGCGGATCTGCGGCGAGATGAAGCTGCGCATGATGTACGACAACTGGGACGCCATCCGCCTCTTCCGGTTCTGCGGCGGGGAGGGGCTGCCCGTGACCGTACACCTCGACTACGAGTTCGACGCGGGCGCCTCCTACCCTCGGCCGAACTGGTGGTACGGCGGCGGCATCGAAGCATTCGAGCGGGCCGTCCGCGCGTGCCCGGACACCGTGTTCCTCGGCCACGCGCCGGGATTCTGGTCCCACATCTCGGGCGACGACCGGTTCGACAAGGAGTTATACCCAGAGGGCCCCGTCGCCCCCGGCGGGAAGTTGATCACCATGATGCGGCAGTACCCGAACCTGTACTGCGACATCTCCGCGAAGTCGGGGTGGAACGCGCTCAACCGGGACCGCTCGTTCACCCGCGAGTTCCTCACCGAGTTTCAGGACCGGGTGCTCTACGCCAGGGATGACTTCGACACCCGTCACCGCGAGCTCCTCGATGGGCTCGGCCTCGATGCCGATGTACTTGCGAAGATCTACGCGGGCAACGCGCTGCGGCTGGTTCCGCTCGACCACGGAGGTTCCTGATGGCGTCGTCGAAACTTGCCCTGCTGGGTGGGCCGAGGGCGGTTGCCCGCGATCCCGGCGACCTCTTCACCTGGCCGATCATCACCCCGCAGGACGAGGAAGCCGTGCTCGACGTGCTGCATCGGCGCGCCATGTCCAGCTCGGACGTGACCCAGGCGTTCGAGCGGGAGTTCGCCGCCTGGCAGGGCCGGAAGTACGCACTCGGCTTCAACTCGGGCACCGCGGCCATCCAGGGGGCGATGTTCGCCTGCGGGGTCGGGGTGGGCGACGAGGTCATCTGCCAGAGCCTGACCTACTGGGCCACGTGCCTGCAGGCCTTCTCGCTGGGCGCGACTGTCGTGTTCGCCGAGATCGACCCCCGGACGCTGACCCTCGACCCTGCGGACATCGAACGCCGGATCTCGCCGCGTACGAAGGCGATCGTGGTCGTGCATTATCTCGGCCACCCCGCGGACATGGACCCGATCATGGCGATCGCCCGGAAGCGCAAACTCGCGGTGATCGAGGACGTCTCGCACGCCCAGGGTGCGCTGTACAAGGGACGCAAGGTCGGCACGTTCGGCGACGTGGCGGCCATGTCGCTGATGACCGGCAAGTCCCTGGCCGTGGGGGAGGCGGGCATCCTCGTCACGGACGAGCGCGGCCGATACGAGCGCGCGCTTTCGCTCGGGCACTACGAGCGCTTCGACGCCTCGATCGAAAGCCCGGACCTCAAACCGTGGATCGGCCTGCCGCTGGGCGGGTACAAGTACCGGATGCACCAGATGTCGAGCGCGGTCGGCCGGGTGCAGCTCGCGCACTACGACGAACGCATGGCAGACATCCAGGCGGCGATGAACGGGTTCTGGGACCGGCTCGAGGGCACCCCGGGCATCGCGGCGCACCGGCCGCCGAAGGGGTCGGGCAGCACGATGGGCGGCTGGTACGCGGCCCATGGCCTCTACCGGCCCGAGGAGCTCGGAGGACTTTCCGCGACCCGGTTCTGCGAGGCCTTGCGCGCGGAAGGCGTGGCGGACGCGGCGCCCGGGGCCAACCGGCCGCTGCACCTGCACCCGCTGTTCAACGACGCGGACGTCTATGGCCACGGGAAGCCCACGCGCATCGCGCACAGCGACCGGGACCTGCGCCAGCCCCGCGGGAGCCTCCCGGTGACCGAGGCGGCGAGCGCTCGCGTCGTCTGGATCCCCTGGTTCAAGCGGCCGCGGTTCGAGCTGATCGAGGAGTACGTCGAGGCGTACCGCAAGGTAAGCGCCGGCCACCGCGACCTCGCCGCCGGCGACGCGGGCGATCCGCCCGAGGTCGGAGGCTGGCACTTCTTCAAGCGGCGCTGATTCGAGCTGATCGAGGAGTACGTCGAGGCGTACCGCAAGGTAAGCGCCGGCCACCGCGACCTCGCCGCCGGCGACGCGGGCGATCCGCCCGAGGTCGGAGGCTGGCACTTCTTCAAGCGGCGCTGAGGCTGTCCCGTGAACCGGCCGGTTCCCTGCCCAGTGGGGCAGTACGTACCGCATCTCCTCGGACTGTGGCGCGCGCGGTTCTCCTCCGGCGTGCCGGTTGATCCGCGCGGGAGCCGGTTGCTGCCGGACGGCAGGCTCACGGGACCCGAACTGTACGAAGCCGCGGCCGCGGTGAAGGAGCTGTCGCGGGGATTCACGCGCGAGCGGGGGCTGGCCGGTACCCCGTACATGGATGATCCGGGCCTGCTCGGCGGCTACCTCCTCTTCTACTGGACCGTCTCGTTCGCCCAGACCTGGGCTGCGCTCCTGTCCGCGGGACTCCTGCCGGGAAAGCACCTCGAAGGCCGGCGCGTACTCGACCTCGGCGCCGGTCCGGGACCTTCCTCGCTCGCGCTGCTCGCCGCCGGGGCCGGGCGGGTGACCGCCGTGGACCGCAGCGCGCCGGCCCTCGAGATCGCCGTCGAGCTTGCGCGCCGTTCGGGCCGGCGCCTCGAGACCCGGGTCGCCGACCTCGCCTCAGGCGCGCGGCTCCCCGAAGGGCCGTTCGATCTCGTGACTGCCGTGCACACGGTGAACGAGCTCTGGTCGGACCGCGACGACCGGTTGGACCGGCGCCGCGCATTCGTTGAACGCCTGGCCGGACTGCTCACCCCCGGCGGCAGGGTTCTGCTCGTGGACCCGGCTCTCACGGCGACGGCAAACGAGGCCATCGAGCTGCGGGACGCGCTCGTGGCCGGCGGATGGCGGGTGCTCGCGCCCTGCGCGCGCGAGGAAGGGTGCCCGGCGCTGCCGTCGGGTACCTGCCACGCGGACGTGGCATGGGACCCGCCGCCCGCGGTCCGGCGCATCGGCCACGCGGCTCGCATCGGCCGCGAAAGCCTGGCGTTCTCGTACTTCCTGCTGGAGTCGGGGGGTTCTGTGCCGCACCATAGGGCTGCTGCACCGCCCAAGGGGGCCGAAACGCCGGCAGAGGAGCGGCCCGATGGCTCCCCGCCGGCGCTCTACCGTGTCGTTTCGGATCGCTTCCTCGCGAAGAGCGGGCGCCTCCGGGTGCTGCTCTGCGGCCCCGAGGGCAGGTTCCCCCTGTCCGTCGACGGCCGCGCCTCGTTCCCCTCAGCCGGAACGTTCCGATCGCTCAGCCGCCACGATCTCGTGAGGGTCGGGGGGGTCGAGCAGCGCGCCACCGGCTGGGGGCTCACACCGACGAGCGTGCTCGAGGTGGTGGCCAGGGCGCCGTCCATGGAGGATCCACGGGCGCGGCAGGACCGACGCACGCAGTCCGCGCCCCGCAGACGGCCTTCACCCCGCCGCAGGCCCCGCTGAACCCCCTTTTACCGTTTTTTTACCATCGTTTTCCCCCTGCCTGACAACCCTGCACTCATCCGGGGCTACAGTACCTCCGTAGACAGATCGGAGGTGCGCATGAAACGGATGGTGTTCCTGGCGTTCCTCGCAGCCGCCGTGTTCCCTGCCGTCCTGGCTGCGGACGGGTTCATCGTGGTCCCCGACCCGCCGCATCACGTCCCTGGCCACTTCAGCTTCGCCCCGCTCGAGGTCACGTTCCACAAGGTGACGGTCGACGTGAAGGACCTCGTGGCCGTCACCACGGTGGACCAGGAGTTCTTCAACCCCAACGACGTGCAGCTCGAGGGCACCTACCTGTTCCCCCTGCCCGCCGGCGCGCACATCGACCGGTTTTCCCTGGACATCAACGGGCGGATGATGGAGGCGGAGCTGCTGCCCGCGGACAAGGCCCGCGCGATCTACGAGGACATCGTGCGGAGGGCGAAGGACCCGGCGCTGCTCGAGTACGCGGGCCGGGACGCGTTCAAGGTCCGGATCTTTCCGATCGAGCCGCGCTCGCGGAAACGGGTGCGGATCACCTACACCGAGCTGCTGAAGTCGGACGCGGGGCTCGTGGAGTACATTTACCCTCTCAATACAGAAAAGTTCAGCTCAGCCCCGCTCGACACGGTGTCGGTGGTCGTGACCCTCGACGGGAAGCAGCCCTTGAAGACCGTTTACTGCCCGAGCCACGACGCTGACGTGCGCCGCAGCGGCGAGCGGAAGGCGGTGGTGGGGTGGGAGGCGCGCCATGCCTGGCCCGATACGGACTTTAAGGTCGTCTTCTCCCGCACCCCCGATCCGCTGGGCATCGACCTCGTCACGCACCGCCCCGCGGGTGCTGCGGGCACGTTCCTCCTGATGATCTCGCCGGGCTTCACCGCCGAGAAGTCCGCGGTACAGCCCAAGGACATCTGCTTCGTGCTCGACACCTCGGGCTCCATGGCATCGCAGAAGCTGGAGCAGGCGCGCCGGGCGCTGTCCTTCTGCCTGGCGAACCTCGGGGAGGATGACCGGTTCGAGATCGTGCGCTTCTCCACCGAGGCGGAGCCGCTGTTCGGCCGGCTCGAGCCGGTAGGCCGCGACTCCCTGAAGCGAGCGCAGGAGTTCGTGGCCGGCCTGAAACCCATCGGCGGCACCGCGATCGACGACGCCCTGGACCGGGCCCTCGCGTTGCGCGGGAAGAACCGGTCCGCGGACGCGGCGCGGCCCTACCTCGTGGTGTTCCTCACCGACGGCCTGCCGACGGTGGGGGAGACCCGGGAGGACACGATCGTCGCGCGGGTGAAGAACGCCGCGGCCGGAACCCGGATCTTCTCATTCGGTATCGGCACGGACGTGAACACCCACCTGCTCGACCGGATCAGCACCGACACCCGGGCTTTAAGCCAGTACGTGCTGCCGGGCGAGGACATCGAGGTGAAGGTGAGCAGCTTTTACAGTAAAATTCGCGATCCGGTGTTCTCCGACCTCTCCCTTGCGTTCACCAACCCATCGATCCGGGTGACGGCCCTGCACCCCCAGGAGCTGCCGGACCTCTTCAACGGCGACGTGCTGGTGGTCTTCGGCCGCTACACCGGCTCGGGGGCCGCGGCGGCCAAGGTGACCGGCACGTTCGCGGGGAAACGCCGCGAGTTCGTCGCCGATGTGAGCTTCCCGGCCGTGGAGGACGAGAACGCATACGTTGCGCGCCTCTGGGCGGTGCGCCGGGTGGGGTGGCTGCTCGACGAGATACGCCTGCACGGGGAGTCGACCGAGCTGCGCGACGAGGTCACGCGCCTCGCGCGCGAGTTCGGGATCGTCACGCCCTACACCGCGTACCTCGTGCTCGAGGACGAGGAGCGCCGGGGCGTGCGGCGGGACCTGCGGAGCTTCCAGGAGCTGCAGGATGACCGCGAGGTGCTGGGCCAGGCGAAGGACCTCATGGATTCGGTGCGCATGGAGGCCGCGGCCCCGTCCGCCCGCAGCGGCGCCGGCGCCGTGGCGAACGCGCAGGCCGTCCAGGAGTTGAAGCTCGGCGCCGCCGAGAGCCGGGCCGCGAGCGGCTCGGGGCTGGCCAAGTCGGCGCCGGCTGCTACGGAGAGTCCCGCCGGGTACCGTGCCGCCCAGGCGCAGAACTACGCGACCCAGGTCCGGGTGGTGAACGGCCGGGCATTCTACCAGAACGGCGAGCTGTGGACCGACTCCACCGCGCAGGCGGACGCGAAGCTGAAGAACCGCCAGGTGCGGTTCGGCAGCAGCGAGTACTTCGCGCTGCTCGCCCGGTACCCTCGCGCGGCCGCGTGGTTCTCCCTCGGACAGAACGTCGATGTCGTCGTTGACGACACGCTCTACCAGGTCCGCGAGTGAAGCCGTGAGCGAAAGGAGCAATGCAATGAAGGCTTTCCGTATCGTGGTCGTGGCCGCGGCGCTCGCCATCGCCGCTTCGGTCACCATCGCCAACGCCGCCGTGAGCCGTCCGCGGGTCGAGGTCGCCTTCGTGCTCGATTCGACGGGCTCGATGGGCGGCCTCATCGAGGGCGCGAAGCAGAAGATCTGGTCGATCGCCAACGCGATCATCGGCCGCTCGCCGGCGCCCGAGGTGAGGATCGGCCTCGTCTCGTACCGGGACCGGGACGGCGACGAGTACGTCACGCGCCTCTTCGACCTCACGGACGACATCGACGCCGTGTTCGGGAATCTGCAGTCGTTCCGGGCCGACGGGGGCGGGGACGATCTCGAGAGCGTGAACCAGGCGCTGCACGAGGCCGTCACCCGCATGAGCTGGTCGAAGGACCCGAACGTGCTCAAGGTCGTGTTCCTCGTCGGGGACTACGGGCCGCACATGGATTACCGGGACGACGTGAAGTACCCCGACACCTGCCGGGAGGCGGTGAAGCGCACCATCGTCATCAACACGGTGCAATGCGGCGACGTCGCGGAGACGACGCCCGTCTGGCAGAAGATCGCGCGCTTGAGCGAGGGGTCCTACGTGGCGCTCGCGCAGGACGGCAACATGCAGGCCATGACCACGCCGTACGACGGGGAGATCGCGAAGGTCAGCGCGGAGATCGGCCGCACGCTGATCGCCTACGGGAAGCTCGAGCGCCAGGCCGAGGTCCGCGAGAAGGCGGCCAAGGCCGAGGCGGCGCCCGCGTCGGTGGCCGCCGACCGGGCCGTCTACAACCTGGCGAGCGGCGGGAAGGCCGTCCAGGGTGCCGGCGACCTCGTGGCCGATCTCCAGGCCGGCACGGTGGACTTGGCGAAGGTCGCGAAGGACGACCTGCCCCCCGAGATGCAACGCATGAGCCTCGCCGAGCAGCGCGCGTACGTGCAGGCCCGGCAGGCCGAACGCGACGCCTTGAACCTCCGGCTCCGGAAGCTGTCCGAGCAGCGGGCCGCGTTCATCGAGGCGGAGCTGCGCCGACTCGCCGGCTCCGGCGATTCGTTCGACCGCTCGGTTTCAGCGATGATCAACGCGCAGGCAGCCCGGGTGTGGAGGTAGCGGCCAGGAACTCGCGTTCCCGCATGACCTCGAAGAACAGCGCGCTCCCGTCGGCGAGCGTCACCTGGATCACGGGCGTGGTGAAGAACCGACTGGCACGGCCGAGCGCGGCGGTCGCACCGGGCGCGATACCCCCGCGGAGGCAGCGGTGCGCCGTGGCGCGGGAGACCACCCTGACCGCCGTCACCGCGGCCAGGTCGAAGCAGATCTCGGTCTTCGCGAAGGGCCGGCGGGGCGGGAGGATGCGCAGAAGCCAGTTTTCGCGTTCGAAGTCCTCGAACCAGAACCGTTCGCCGACGCGGTACAGCAGGCCCGCGAGGCCCGCGGGCCCGCCGCCCGTCTGGCCCACGAGGGTGGCGAAGGAATAGAACGCGACCTCTCCGCCCCGGCGTTCCCCGACCCCGCGCCAGAACGATGCGAGGTCCTGCTCGCCACCCGTCTCCCGCGGTCTCAGCATGGTCATCCCCCTTCGCGGTCAGCTCTTCTTGAACGGCTTCATCGCCGCGATTTCCTCCATCCGGGCGATGATGGGCAGGTGCTGGGTGCAGGCTTCCTCGCACTGTCCGCAGGCCGTACACTTCGCCGCCTCCTCGGGGCCGACGCTCCAGTGCCACGCCAGGCGCTCGGTGATGGCGGTGTCGCGCCCGCGCAGGCGCTTGTGATTGTAGGCCTCCATCAGCCTCGGGATCGGGATCCCCTCCGGGCAGCCCTCGCAGTAGCCGCAGCCGGTGCACAGATCGAGGAACCGCTCGCCGAGCTTCGCCCTGATGCCGGCAATCTCGTCGGGAGTCATCGGCGTGAACCGTTCGACGGCCGCGACGGCTTCCTGCACCTGGCTGAGCTCCGAGAACCCGACGAGCACCGTGGAGATGCGGGTGTCCGAGAAGAGGAAGCGCAGCGCCGCCTGCACCACGGTCTCGTCCGCCCGGCTCTTGAGGAACGAGAACAGGTCGGGGTTCTGGGGGATGAGGCCGCCGCCGAGGGGATTCATCACCGCGCAGCCGAGGTTTTTCGCGGCGATGGCGTCGAAGGCTTTTTCGCGCGCGTGGAAGTTGTACGCCGAGTAGCCGAAGAGCACGCCCTCGAAGACGCCTTCCATCAGGAGCTCCCGGATCTCGCCGCCGATGAGGTGGCTCGACACGCACAGGTGCCGCACGAGCCCCTCCTCCTTCAGCTTCCGCAGCGCGGCGACGATGCCGTTCGCCTTCCGCTCCTCCCAGCCCTTCAGGGTGGTGATGCACCACGCGTGGTAGAAGTCGATGGCGGGCACGCCGAGGCGCGCGAGCTGGCTCTCGATCTCGGTCCGGATGTCGGCCTCGGTGCTCTTGAACGTCTTGGTGGCCGAGAGGTACGGGAGGCCGAGGCGCCGCATCTCGCGGAAGGCGTCGCCGAAGGTTTCCTCGCTGCGGGTTCCGAAGTACGCGGGCGCTGTGTCGAAGTAGGTCACCCCGGCCCGCGCCGCCTCGAGCATCATGGCGACGCCCGCATTCCGGTCGTCGATTGCGCCGAACCTCATGCCGCCGAAGCCGAGAAGGGAGACCGGGACGCCGGTGCTCCCGAAGGGACGATACAGCATGGTGAGGGAGGGTAGCCCGCCCGGATGGCGTGCGTCAACCGCCGCGTGGTAGAACATCGGCACCGGTTGCTTGCGTCCGGGATCGCGCATGATATACTGCCCCGTATGCCATCGACCACTGATCAGCAGTTGTCGCCGCTCCCGCGCGAGGGGTGAGCGGGTTCGCTCTTGTGGTCCACAAGGAGGCTGCTGATGCGCTCACTGAGGATCTCCGTCCCCACCGATTTTTCTGATGTGACCGAAGAGGTGCCGGAAAAAGACAGTCTGCCAGCCCCGGCCCGGCGGGCGCGCCTGCGGCTCATCCACGTCGGCCTAGATTGCCAAAGGCCCGGGGGGATGGAGTTCGAGTTCGCCGAGCGGGCATGGATCGTGCTGGTTGTGCCCGCCTCCCGCGACGGCGATCGCCGACAGTCTCTCAGGTGATGGCAGCAGCCCATCCGCAGAACGTCCGGATCGTCTTGGAGGCGGCAAAGCCGCTGCCGAGGAAGTCGGTCCTTCTGTGGCTGCTCCTGTTCAAGCGTATCTGCGACCTGCGGGAGGAAAATCGCGCGCGGGCCGGTTCACCTGCCGACGAGGAAACCCCTCCCGCCCAGCGGCTCATCGTGCCCCCCGGCCACTCATGGGCCGACGTGCGGAGGCACGCGGGGGACTCGGGCGCGAGGCTGAACGCGGCGTTTCACGCACTGGATGAGGCGAATCCTCAGCTCGCCGGCCTGTTCTCCTGCCTCGACCTCAGCGACCGAGACTCATTCCCTCCCTCGATTCTGCTCCGGGCCTTCGAACGGCTCGACGCGATCCGGATGCGAAGTTCGGACGTCGATGCGGACGGATTCGATAGGATGTGCGAAGCGTTGATTCAGGACATGGAGGGGGAAGCCGGCCGCCCGGAACCGAGCTCGCAGACTCCGCCCCGGCTGGTGCGTCTGCTGGTGGAGATCCTGCAACCGCAGGAGGGAATGAGCATCTACGATGGGGCATGCGGATCCGGCGGAATGCTCCTCGAGTGCTGTCGGTATCTGCGACGAGCCGGGAAGAACCACGAGTCCCTCCGCCTCTATGGCCAGGAACTCGACCCCGCGGCCTGGGCGCTGTGCCGGGTCAACCTGGCCTGCCACGGCATTCCGAGCAGCGGCATCGAAAACGGCGATACGCTGCGCGGTCCCCGCCATCTGACCGGCGACGGCAGGGCGCTCATGACCTTCGACCGGGTCATTTCCCATCCACCGTTCCTCCGCAGAGAGTGGGGGTTCGACGAGTGGGCACCCACGGACCGCTACGGAAGGAGCGAGTACGGCCTTCCGCCGAGATGCAGCGGGTACGTTGCATTCCTCGAGCACTCTCTCGCGAGCCTGAACGGCAGAGGCATGCTCGGTGTGGTCGCCCCGCTGAGCGTGCTCACCCGCGGAGGGGAAGAGGGGGAGATCCGTCGGCGCATGATCAAGGACGACCTCGTGGAGGCAGCCGTCAGCATCGGGCAGGATGTCCTTTCCCCTCCCTCGGACGCCGCGTGCGTGCTGATCATGAACCGGGCCAAGGCGAGAAAGCGCCGCGGTAGCATCTTCCTTGTCAACGGCGATCAGGGGGGAGCGGGTGCTTCCGAGCATGATCTCTCCGAGGAGTCGGTCAATCGCATCGGGACCGCGTTCCGATCCTGGCAGGACCGGGAAGGCCTCTGCCGGACCGTCTCGCAGGAGGAGATCGACCGCGATGACGCGGTCCTCGATGTGTCCCGCTTCGTTCCGACCGGCACCGAGAAACCGCGCACCGACCTCGCGGACGAATGGCAGACCCTGCTGAAGCTGATCGCGGACAGGAACGAGGCGGAACGTGCCATGGTCGAGCACATCCGGCGTCTCGAACGTGGTCCCGGCGAAGGCCGTGGCGAAGCGTCCTGACGTGCCCCGCGTACTGCCCGCCGACGCGAGGGCGGAAACGGTCCAGGCGGTGGATCGGTTCCTGGCTTCATCCCGGGCGGTGCGGGACCAGGTCAGCATGCTGGCCGGTGCGATCGGGCGGCGCGTCCTGACAACGGGCATGGGACGCCCTCGCCTCCGAGACAGCCCGATCGGCCGTGTTCCCGCCGCTTGGGAGCTGAGATCTCTCGGCGAAATCGCCTGCTTTGCCAGCGGCAGAGCGAAGCCGAAGGATTTCTTCCGCGTCCGGTCTCCCTCTCATCCCGTGCCCGTCTTCAGCGGCAAGGGCCTGCTGGGATTCTGCGGCAATGCCCTGCATCGTGGCGCCACCATCGTGGTCGGCCGGGTAGGCATACACTGCGGCGCCATCCACCTCGTGTTCGAAGAGGAATGCTGGATCACGGACGCCGCGCTGTACGTGTATGAGACCCGGCCGGAAGTCGACTTGCGCTTCCTCTACCACAGTCTGCGCCGGCTCGATCTTGCTTCTCTGCGGACCACGGACCACCAGCCGTTGATTTCCCTCTCCACGATCTATCCGCTGCTGCTCGCCCTGCCGCCGCTGGAGGAGCAGCGAGAAATCTGCGCTCTGATGTCTGCGGCGGAGACCCTTCGGGATGCGCAGGACATGGTCCTGGCGCACGCGCGGAGGGTGCGTTCCGCGCTCCTTGCGGCTGTCATGGCCGGCCCCGCCTGACCCCGCGGCGCCGCGCCTCAGTACGCCGTGAGATGCGAGACGAGATCCTTCGGGATGCGCAGGATGTCGATCCTCCTCTTGGGGGGAGCGTTGCCCTCTCGGGCGACCCGGAGGTATCCCCTCTTCGAGAGGTCCGCCAGGAGCTTTCTCTGGGTGTACTCGTTGATGCCGGTCTCGTTCGTGACTTCCTCGACGCTGATGAGGTTGTTGTACGCGGGCGGCGAGTCGATCTTGCAGACGAGATAGCACAGGAGGAACGCTTCCATCACACCCAGGTGCCGCACGAGGGCGAGCGGAATGAAGAACGCATCCATGAGCGGTTCGCCGACCTCTCGCTCAGGATACCGACGGCACCCTCGGGCCGCAAGGCCCATCCCTAAAACAGCCCCTTCACCTTCCCCGTGGCCACGTCCACGTCGATATTGCGGAAGGCCGGCTCCGAGGCGGTGCCCGGCATGAGCTTGATGTCCCCGGCCACCGGCACGATGAATCCCGCTCCCCGGTACTGCAGGATGTCCCGGATGGGCAGCGTCCAGCCCCTCGGCCTGCCCTTGATCGTCGGGTCGTGGGAGAGCGACAGGTGGGTCTTCACCATGCAGGTGCCGAGCTTCGAGAGCTCCGCGTCCGCCTCGACCGCCTTGAGCTTCTCCTGCGCTGCGGGCGTGTAGGAAACGCCGTCCGCGCCGTAGACCTTCGTGGCGATGAGCCGGATGCGCTCGGAGAGTGGAGCGGAAAGCTCGTACAGGAATTTGAACTTCGGCTTCTGGCTGCAGGCGTCCACCACGACCTCGGCAAGCTCCCTTGCCCCGTCGCCGCCTTGTTCCCAGTGCCGGGAGAGGGCCACGCGCGCGCCGGCGGCTTCCGCGGCCTTGCGCACCGCCGCGATCTCCTCGTCGGTATCGGTGTGGAAATGGTTGATGCAGACCACCGGCTCGATGCCGGAGAGCTTGATGGTTTCGATATGGGCCACCAGGTTCTCCAGGCCCTTCTGCACCAGCGGCACGTTCTGTTCCGCGTACGCCTTGTCCAGCGCCTTGCCCGGGGCCACCCGGGGTCCGCCGCCGTGCATCTTCAGGGCGCGCACGGTGCAGACGAGCACCGAGCAGTGAGGGGTGAGACCGCTGAACCGGCACTTCAGGTTCCAGAACTTCTCGAACCCGATGTCCGCGGCGAAGCCGCTTTCGGTGACGTGGTAGTCGGCGAGCTTCAGCGCAACCCGGTCGGCGATGATGGAAGATTGACCTATGGCGATGTTGGCGAACGGCCCGGCGTGCACGAGGACCGGTTGGCCCTCGATGGTTTGAAGGAGGTTGGGGTTGATCGCCTTGGTCATCAGGGCGGTCATCGCTCCGTCGCAGCCCAGGTCTTTCGTCGTCACCGGCGCTCCGTTCTTGCGGTACGCCACGACGATCCGCCCCATGCGCTCGCGCATGTCTTTCAGATCCGACGCCACCGCGAGGATGGCCATGATCTCCGAGCTGACGGTGATCTGGAATCCGCTTGTCATCATGAACCCGTCCATGTCGGACCCCAGGCCGATGATGATCTGCCGCAGGGCCTGCGCGCAGAAGTCGATGCACCAACCCTGCGCCACGTTCCGCGGATCGATGTCCAGCCGCGAAAGCGAGCGCTTGGCGAGGCCCGCGTCTCCATAATTGAACTCGTGCTGCATCCGGGCCGTGAGCGCAACCATGGAGAGGTTGTGCGCGTTCGTGATGGCGTCGATATCCCCGGTGAGCCCCAGGGAGAAGTCGGTGAGGGGTATGCACTGCGCGAGGCCCCCGCCGGCCGCTGATCCCTTGATGTTGAAGGTCGGCCCGCCGGAGGGCTGGCGGATGGCGCCGATGACCTTCTTGCCGATCTTCCCGAGACCTTCCACCAGGCCCATGGTGGTGGTCGACTTCCCCTCTCCCAGCGGCGTCGGCGTGATGGCGGTGACCTCCACGTACTTGCCGTCGGGCCGGTTCTTCAAGCGCTCGAGGATGCTCATGTAGTCCAGCTTGGCTACGTAGTGGCCGTAGGGAAGCAGCTCGCGGTCCTCCACTCCCATCTCGGCGGCCAACGTGCTCACTGGCTTCATGTCGGCCTCTGCCGCCTCGGCGATTTCCCAGTCCTTCATCTTCTTCGCATCCAGCTTGGCCATTATACGAGCTCCTTTCTCGATTTGAGATCATTCGAGACCTTGAGACCGCTGTACCAATCGTGCAGTATAGCACATTTGACAAAATCGAATAATTGGTATATGAAGAATCAGAAGTTTTCACTAGTCCTTCTGGCTTCGGCTCGACTGGCAGTTCTGCGGGAGAGCATCGTGAGAGCTCTTGCGGTCAGCAACTCCAGCGGGAAGGACGGGATCCGCATCCAGGAACGTGTGCCGACGGTGCTGGCAGCGGTTACTGAGGATTCTTCCTGCTAGACCAGAACGCGACTATCCACACTACCGTCATCCAGTAATCGATCCAGCTCGTCAGGTTTCTGCTTGTGCGTCTGCGTATTGCCCAACCCCAACGTTTTGCCTTCCGTGTAATGCTCCCGAGCCCGGGCTCGCGGCGCAGGTGGACCGCATCAGCGGCGAGGTGCTCGGCATCGCACGGAAGCTTCTGGGACTGCCGGCGGGCGCGCCGAGTCAGCGGCAGCCGCGCAGGCCCTCGAGCACCTGCGCGTAGGTCTCGTGCGGCTGGCCCGAGGAGTCAACCCGCCTCAGCAGCCCGCTCTCCTCGTAGTAGCGCACGAGCGGCTGCGTCTGGGATCGGAAAACGGCGAGCCTCCTCTCGATCACCTCGACACGATCATCCTCGCGCTGCCGCAGCGTGGATCGGCAGGCATCGCAGGCCCCCGGTCGGTGCGGAGGCAGATCTTCGACGTGAAAAGATGCGCCCGCAGGATTCACACATCCGCCGGCCGGAGAGGCGGCGGATAATTTCCGCATCGCAGAGGTCGAAGTACACTGCGGCATCGATGCATGCGATGCCCTCCAGCGCGTCCGCCTGCGCGAGCGTGCGCGGAAAGCCGTCGAGGATGAACCCGGCGCGCGCGTCCTCCTGGAGCAGACGCTCCCGCACGAGACCGACCGTGAGATCGTCCGGCACGAGGTCGCCCCTCGCGAGGACTGCTCGGACCTGCGCGCCGAGGGCCGTCTGGGCTGCTACCGCCTTTCGAAAGAGGTCACCGGTGGAAACGTGGGGGACCGTGCTCTGCATGGCGAGCTTCTGGGCCGCGGTACCCTTCCCCGCGCCCGGTGGACCAAAAAAAACGAGGTTCACGCCGTCCCCCGCGCACCCTGCGACGCGTTCTAGATCGAGGGCACCTCCGACAGCGTTTCCAGTTCCAGCTGGATCCTCTTGTCATCCGGGGAAAGCTCGAGCGCGCGACGCAGACACTGCATCGCCTCGAAGTTCTTGTACATCCCCCGGAAGGCCTGCGCGCGCAGATAGAGCGCTTCCGCGAAGTCCGGAGTGCATCCGAGCAGCTCGTCCAGCAGGTCGAGGGCTTCCTTGTACCGGTGGTGCTTGATGAGCAGCAGGGCCATGAAGAAGTTTGCGAAGTTCGACTGCGACGACTCATCTTTCAGCAGGTGGAACGAAGCGAGCGCCTGCTCGTCCTTGCCGAGAAAGTAATCGATCAACCCGATCCAGTAGTTCGACATCGCGTGGGACTGGCCTTGGAGGGCGAGGTTCCGGGTAAAGGCCTCCCGGGCCTCGTCGATGAGCCCCGCACGGAAGGCGCAGACTCCCAGCTTGTAGTACGCGTGACCGTACTTGGGACCGAGCTCGACAGCCTTCCGGTAACTCTGAAGCGCCTCATTGAGAGCACCCCGGGAATAGTGCAGGTTCCCGAGCAGGATGAAGACGGACGCGTTGTCAGGGTGTTCGACGGAAAGGCGGGTGAGGGTCGCCATGGCAGCAGGCTTGTCACCCATGAAATAGAACTTGAGGGCTTCAGAGAAATCCGGAAGGGAAAGATCCATGGTCATGGCAACCTCCTCGTCCGGGATTCCGCCTATTATAGCACGCCTTATAATTAAATACAAGGGTTTCCATTTTATACATTTTTCTTGACATCCGGGCGTTCGGAGTCCATACTACGACGCGTTCGGCGAACGGCTTAGTTCGGCGAGCACCAGAGGGAAGGTCTTGCAGGTAGATCTCCTATGAAGCTCGCAGTGACCGGAAAAGGCGGAGTCGGCAAAACCACGGTCGCGGCGCTTCTTGCCCAGGTATGCCTGAGCCATGGGAAGCGCGTGATCGCCATCGATGCCGATCCCGACGCGAACCTCGCCCCGACCCTCGGTTACCTCGGTCCCCAACCCATCGTGCCGCTCAGCGACCACAAGGAGCTCATCGACGAGAGGGTGGGCTCCGGCGGCATGATCCGCCTGAATCCCCGCGTGGACGATCTCATGGCCCGGTTGGGGGTTGACATCAACGGCATCCGTCTCATGGTCCTCGGCACCATTCCCAGGGGCGGCTCGGGCTGCTTCTGCTCGCCCAGCGCGCTGCTGAAAGCGTTTCTTGCCCATACCCTCACCCTGCCCGAGGAATGGGTCATCCTGGACATGGAGGCCGGCCTCGAGCACCTCGGAAGAGGCTCCAGCAGGAACGTGGACGCGCTGCTCATCGTGGTGGAGCCCTACCGGCGGAGCCTCGAGACCGCCGAACGGATCCGCCGCCTGGCGGGAGACCTGGGAATCATGAAGGTGCACACCGTCGCGAACAAGGTCACCTCTCAGGAGGACGGGCTGCGGATCGAGCAGGAACTGGATTCCGCACCGCTGGCGGGAGCCATTCCCTTCTCCGCCGGCCTCA
>Ga0154693_1120_pt3 | contig 19208 bp, 16 predicted proteins | sample Rifle2008BG13ft_FD_105711 | JGI IMG/M metagenome (GOLD analysis project Ga0154693, IMG submission 105711) | Spirochaetes bacterium RBG_13_68_11
GGCGAGCGCAGGGGTTTTCGATGAGCCCATGGGCTTTTCCGCCAGCGGCTACACCTTCATGCACTTCGACCCGGTGCGGGTGGATACAGCGGACGCGAATGAGATGGTCATCCGGCTCAAGCCACTCACCGATGTCCTGTATTCCGTGAAGGATGTGCACTGCACGATCTACGAAACGGACGGGACGACCGAGATCACGGATGCCACGCTCGTGCGCCTGGCCGTGCTTCCCATGAACGGGATCGTCGGCGCCGCGCAAACTCCCACACACGTTGCCGGCGCTCCCGGCTACTACAGCCTGGCGATCAACCGGCACTCGGCCGACTGCCTGGCGTTGATCTGGGTCGAGCGTCCGGCCACGACGCTATCGTTCAGCGCCCACCTGACCGGAGTCGACCTCAGCGGATCCGAGCCCATCACACTCCGGTTCGACGAGCCGGCTGCGGGGGATTACCGGGAGCTCGACCTGACCGCGGAAACTATCTTCAGCGAGGCAGAGGGGCAGTTCGTCAGCCCGTACGGGCTGCTGCCGGTCGTGTGCAAGTACGTGGACGATGACGGGCCGCAGACCTTGATCAAAACGACCGTCGAATTCTCCGACGGGACGATGGAAACAGTCACCTTCTACAACCCTGACAATTGGCCGTGCTTCTGGATGCAGCGCGGGATCGACGCCACCTATGTCGGAACGAGCGCTCGGGTACTGATGAGCACTACCGCGATCGGCGTCACGACGGGCGACCAGTTGACCCTCCCGGCGCTGAGTGCCGGACTCGGCCCGAGCTCCGATCCCGACCTTGGATCGTGGGCATACGATGCCATTGCCGGATCGATCTCGATCGATCCGATCACCGATGCCCAGCTCCTCCAGTTCACGGTTCTGAACACCGAGGCCACCCCCGACATCAATGTCGGGACCATCGTGTCGTTCAGCAATCCCCAGGTCCTTCCGACGTGGGTGAACGACCTTGTCAGCTACGATTCCCCGCGGACCATGTTGATGATGCCCATGGACACGGACCTGGCCGTATACGAGCTGGACATGGTGAACCGGGACACCTACCCGGCGTCGGCCCATTTCGGGGTGCTCCTCACTTCCGGCACGTATCAGCCGTTCTCGAAGGATTTCGCCTTCTAGAATCGATGACGGGAGGGAGGCCAGCCCATCCGTGTCCCCCTTCCCGCGCCTGCGAAATCCCTTGACAGGCACGGTCCAGGCGCCACACCGGCAGGGCGTGGGCGGGATTGAGGTGCGGGGCATGCCTGTCCGGAAAGAGAAGCGAACGGCACTCGTCGACGAGTCGCTCGGCAACTCGGTGCCCAGCAACCTGCTCACCAACGCGATCACGTTCTCCCAGCCTGCGGCACTGTGGAGGCAGCTTCGAAGGAGCAGGCCGAAAGTGCCGGCCCCGACGCTGGCGATTTCCCAGAACATGCCATAGGATGCGGACACAGGAGCGAAGCATGAAACCGGTCAGCTGGGGGGTCTTGTCCGCAGCCAAGCATTTCTCCTACAGGATCCATCCCGCCCTGAAGGGCTCGAGCACGGCCGAGATTGCGGCCATCGCATCCCGGTCCCGCGACAAGGCCGAGCGCGCGGCGCGCGAGATGTCGATCCCGAAGGCGTACGGCTCCTACGAGGAGCTGCTCGCCGACCCGAGGATCGAGGCCGTCTACATCCCGCTTCCGAACCACCTGCACGCCGAATGGGTGAAGAAGGCCGCGGACGCGGGAAAGCACATCCTCTGCGAGAAGCCCTTCGGCATGAACGCGGAGGAGACCCGGCAGAGCATCGCGCATGCGCAGGCCAGGGGTGTCCTGGTGATGGAGGCCTTCATGTACCGCTTCCACCCCCAGTGGAGGCGGGTCAGAGAGCTGGTCGCGATCGGGGAGATAGGCGCCGTGCGCGCGGTCCACGCGCTCTTCTCCTATTCGAACACGGACCCGGCCAACATCCGCAACATCCTCGCCGCGGGCGGAGGGGCGATCCCCGACATCGGCTGCTACGCCGTCTCCTCGGCCCGGTTCATCCTCGGCCGGGAGCCTTCCCGCGCGATCAGCCTCGTGGCGAGGGACCCCGTCTTCAAGACCGACATCCTGAGCTCGGCGATCCTCGACTTCGGCGACGCGCGTGCTCTCTTCACGGTGGCGACGCAGGCCTGCCCCGTCCAAAGCGTGGAGGTGCTGGGGACCGGCGGAGCCATCCGCGTTCATCTCCCCTTCAACGCCCACCCCGATGTGCCCCAGGAGGTCACGGTGACGACGGGGCTCGGCGCCCGGACCATCCGGTTCCCCCTCGTCGACCAGTACTCCGCCATGTTCGACGAGATGTCCCGGGCGATCCGCGCGGGCGGCCCCGTCCCCACGGATCCCCGGGACGCCGTGGACAACATGAAGGCGCTCGACGCGCTGTTCAGGAGCGAGAAGTCGGGAGCCTGGGAGAAGGTGTAGCGGTCGGCAGATGGGGCAGCCCGGGAGAACGTACGATTGCGGTCACCAGATCCAGAGCCCTGACGGTGACTCGGGCTCAGCCTGGATCCTGACCTGCGGACACACGGTATGCGCCACGTGCGCACTCCACCTGGCTTCCTGCCCGGTCTGCGGGAAACCCCTTTCGAAAACAGAGGGCGAGTACCCGCTTCATGAAGCTGCCAGATCGGGAGCGTGGGAGGTGATGGAGCGCTGGGTGAAGAGCGGCTTCGCGGTCGATGGTGAAGATGGCGAAGGCCTGACACCGTTGCAGGTCGCGGCACGGTATGGCCACTCCAGGGCCGCGGAAACACTCCTGTCGCTGGGGGCGGACGTCGAGAAGACCTCCACGAGGGGAGTCACTCCGCTCCAGCGAGCTGCCGGCAACGGGAGGCTGGATGTCGTCAGACTCTTCCTGTCGAGAGGGGCCAGCCTGGAACCGGGCGCCGGGACGTGGAGATCGCCTCTCTTCCTGGCGACGCGGGCCGACTCTGCCGAGGTGATCGCGCTGCTGCTCGAACACGGTGTCGATCCGGACATGAAGCTGCCCGACGGAACGGCACCACTGCATTTCGCCGCGGCGTTCGGAAGCCGCGAATCGGCCCGGTTCCTGCTCTCCCGCGGGGCGGATATCCACGCGGTCTGCCGCTGGGACTCGAACCACACCCGTCATTTCGGCCGCGACGCTCACCGCTATCCGCCGAGCGGGGACGAGATGGATGGCGGGACCCCCCTTCACATCGCGGCCGCCCGGGGCGACAGGGAAACGGCGGATCTCTTCATCGCCAGCGGCGCCGGGATGGACATCATGGCTGCGGCCGGCCTGGGACTGACGCGCTTCGTGGAAGATGCGCTCCACCAGGACAGATCGCTCGCGGGGAGCAGGTGGTACGCAGGCGACACGCCCATGCATTGGGCTGCGAGGAATGGCGCGCTGGAAGTCGTGAAGCTGCTGGCGGGATGTTCCGCCGAGATCGACGCCAGGAACGAACGCGAAGAGACGCCGCTGCACCTCGCGTCGTACGGCGGACACGCGCCCGTGGTCGATTTTCTCTGCGGCGAGGGGGCGGACCTCGACGCCGCGACGAATGACGGCGAGACCCCGCTGTTCCTCGCTGCCGGGCGGGGAGCCACCGGGGTCGTGCGGCTTCTTTCATCGCTCGGCGCTGACCTTGACGCGAGCTGCAATTGGTCGGCCCCTACCGCCCTCTTGATAGCTGCCCATACCGGAAATGCAGAAACGGCAGAGTACCTCGTTTCCCGGGGAGCGAACGGTCTCGTCAGGAGCCGCTTTGGTGATGTCCTCGAAGACCTGGTCATGGGCGGCAACAAGCATCTCGCAGAAAAACTGCGTGCCTACCGCATCGGGTGCCTGGAGAAGGCGTGCCTTCGTACGGATCGGCGTCTCTTGTGGATCGACGATTTCATTGGAGATTTTCACGTGCCGCTTCTGGAGTTCGCTCATCGGATTGGCTTCGGCCTCGCCGAATCCAGCAGCAGCGACCAGGCGCTCCTCATCCTGGAAAATCCCCACGAGCGGATCGACCTTCTGATTCAGGATCTTCAGCGGCCACACGGGGCATGCCTGACGGCGAAGGAGACCGATGACGGCGAGCTTTCCGGGCTGGCATTCTACTCGAAGCACGCGCGGAGGCTGCGCCCGGATCTGCCCTGCATATTCGTCACCGGCAATCCGACGGATCCGAAACTCCTCGCGTCGTTGTCCGAATGGCCCTCGTGCCGCGTCGCAGCCAAGCCTCTCGACTGGGGACTCCTCGGCATGATGGTCCAGGAGATGACCGGGATTCCACCAGCTCCGGCGTGAAGCAGGAACCGGACCGATCCGGGCATTCACCGCCTGAAGCTTGGAAACCATCGCTCGCGAATACCGGGAAGCACTTGAGCGAGCCACGCCGCCGGCAGGGGGTCGAGAATCACGAGCCGCCGGCGTATTGGTGAAGCGGAACGGAGCGCATCCCACGCCGATGAAAAAACGGGTGACCTCTCCGCGGACCGTTCAAGCTCGCCGGGACTCGAAAACGCGAGCAGGCCGACCGCGGGGACATAATCTTCAGGGATCGGGTCAGGCGAATGCCCACGGGGCCGGCATGTTTCCGGAACGGATGTTGTCAAAGAACAGCATGGGGTCCTGTCCGTGAGGTGACAGGATCGGATCCAGCAGCTCCTTTGCCTCATCGGGTATCCAGTACGTCCGCACGTGGTCCGGTACGAAGGGGCCGCCATCTGTACTGATTGCCGACTCCGCTACAAGGATTTCGAATCGACGCACGCGAATCCCTCCAGGGTACCGCCCGCAATGGAAAAGCCGGTGAGCTACCGCGGACGGACGTCCGGCAGGACGAGGTCGAAACGCTGCTCGCGCAGCGCCTTTCCGAAAGCCGTCGAGGGTTTCTCTTCGGTAAGCGTGAAGCCGTATTTTCGATAGAGCGCCGATGCCACGGGGAGCTCATCGACCGTCCAAAGGTACACTGAGCGGTATCCGCGCTCCCGCAGGAACTGCATCCCGAGGTCCATCAGGCGCTTGCCAAGGCCGATGCCGCGGTACTTGGGACGTATCAGGAAGTACCTGAGCTGTGCGGTGTCGCCCCCCCGGTGCATCAGCAGCATCGAGGCGATCATCCGGCCGCCGTGCTCGCAGATCCACACACGGTCCCGGCCCGGATCGTACGCCGCGTAGAACTCGTGCAGCCCGAGGGCGACGTAGCAGTCGAACTGCACGCCGAAGCCGTGTTCGCTCCCGTAGAGGGTACCGTGCATCTGGATGATGGCGCCAATGTCGCCCGGTCGCAGGTCGGTCCTGATGTCGATATCTGATGTTCCCGGCTTCACCTCTTCTTGCTCTTTGGCAGCTGCAGCGTCGCGGTTCCCAGAACCCTCCCGTTTGGACCTTTCGATTTGATCTCGCAGAGGGTACCCGTGCACCGGATCCAGAACGCTCCCTCTTTCGTCCAGAGTACAGCCGAGACCAGCTTGTCATGCTCCAACTGGAAGTAGTTCTCCTTTTTCATCCAGTCCTTGCCTGGTCCAGCCCACAGGAAGCCGGCGATCCTTTTGCCGACCAGCCTGCCCCTCATAGGAATCGCCTTCACAGCCTCACCTCCCTTGGCCCCTGCCCAAATTTTGCATTAATGTGCATATTTTATACCCTTAAATCATCCGGCATGCCAATCAGACCGGCTGTCCGAACGAACCGTGCCGTGAGAGGCGCTTCAGAATGCCCTCCTCCTGAAAGGCTCCGACCTGCCATGGCTGGTTGTAGAGATGCGAGGCCAATGCTGCCTCGATCCGCTCGAAGATCCGGTTTGTCGCTGACAGGGGAGCCTGGTAGAATCTGTACCCATTGACCAGCTCAATGATGTACAGGGCAAGATTCCAGCAGTGATCCACCAAATTCGCCGGGGTCTTTCTGTTCGTGCGATAGTAGGAGCCGGGCCAGATACAGTACCGTTTTCCGTTCTTGAGCTGCTCTGGATCACTGAGGTGGTACGCGCCGTTGCAGTGCTCTTTGAAATGCTCTTCCATCCACCGTCGAAAAGACCGTGTCCGTTCGTATCCTTCTCGATTTCCGGGAAAGCGGAACCCGCATGGAAGTCAGCGATGACGGGTGCGGGTTCGAGCCGGAAGCGGCCGACCGCAGCGGCGGTCTCGGCCTGCGCGGGATGCGGAAGCGCTGCGATCTCAATCCCCGAGCGCCTCTCCCAGCAAGCCCGAGACGTCCTTGACGGCAAGAGGCTGGCTGCTTCTCCTGCCCGTCCTCAGGTTGTGCACGCAGGACGGGCACTCCGTGAGCAGCATCTCCGCGCCCGTCAGCACGGCCTCCTCGACCCGTCGACGCGATATCTCGCGCGAGAGGCGCGCATCGACGCTCCTGAGGCCGCCGCCTGCCCCGCAGCACACGCTCGACGATCCCGAACGCGGCATCTCGACGACCTTCACTCCCACCAGCGCGAGCACGCGGCGGGCGTTCTCGTAGAGACCGCGGTACCTCCCGAGCTCGCAGGGATCGTGGTAGGTCACGGACCGGCCTTCGAGCCTGCTCCGCAACCTGCCAATCACGGGAGATCCGGGCAGGAGTCTCTCGAGGGTTTCGATCGTGTGCTCCACCCTGACGCCCGGGAGGTCGAGATCCTTCGCGAGGCGGTGCGCGCACCTCGGGCAGGCCGCCGTCACGAAGCGGGCGCCGGTCGCCCTGACCGCCTCGCGGTTGCGCTCGACGTTCTCCCTGCGGGGCTCGAGGCCGAGCACGTCCAGCGGCCCGCCGCAGCACACGCCGTCGACGATCGACAGGGGAACGCCGAGGGACGCGAGCAGCCTCACCGTGTGCCCGGCGCTCTCTGGCTCGAAGTACGGAAGGGTACAGCCGGGGAAGAATGCCACCTCGGCGTCCGGGCGGCGCGGCCCCTCGAGACGCTCGATCTCGGCGCCGAACACGTTTCCCGAGCGCTCGAGCACCTTGGGCAGTTCGAGATAGGGCGCGGGAGCGCTCGCGGGGTACTCCGCGACGATTCTGGCCCGCAGGGAGGCGACCGTCTCGTGGTTCCGGGAGCCGACCGGGCAGATCGACGAGCAGGCCGCGCACATCGTGCACAAGGACAGGGGATGTCCGGCCGCTTCGAGGAGCGGACCCGCTCTCCCCAGTCCCTGCACGGTCCTCGGTCCCGGGTACCACGTGCCGTCCCTCGTGGACTGGGCGAGCACCGGGCATACGCTCGCGCACGCCTCGCACCCGATGCAGCCCTCCTGCCCCGCCAGCGGAAGCGCCTCGATCGTGCGGCCGGGACCCCGGGGCCCTGCCGCAGCTCCTCCGTTCGCGGCAGCCTCGCCCGCCTTCATGCCCTGGACAGCGGCGAGCCCGATGCCGCCCGTTCCGCAGGCATAGGAGCCTCCCGCACGCACGGTGCCTGCCGCGCGAACGTTCGCGAAGGCGACCTCGCCGCCGGCTCCCAACGGCCGCAGGTCCTCGTCGGTGTCGACACCCAAATCCATCGTCCCCTGCCCATCCCCCCCGACGGGGACGACCTGAAGACCGAAAAGGGTCTCCACCGCGCGTTCTCCGCAAGCTACCCCGCCACCGATGAACCGGCCCGTGGCGAGTACGACCTCGTCGGGCACGATCGCGTGCTCGGTTTCCCCATCCATCGCATGGATGCCTGTGACCGCGTTGCCCTGCACGTCGACCCTGGTGACCCCCGCATCCAGCAGCGTGATACCCCGGGACTTCACGTATTCATGGAAGGAATTGTGGAGCCTCATTCCCGGCACGGAGGGCGGCGGTGAAAGCAGCTCGAACCACGGCCGACCGAGCGCCGCATCCATGGCGCTTCCGGCCTCGCGAGCCCTGCGCAGGCCCAGGACCGGAGGCAGGGCCACGAGATCCCAGCCCGATTTCGAAGCCTCCCGCGCCACGGAGGCCGCCAGTTCCGCGGCCAGGGCAGGATCGTCGAGCGCCTGCGCGACGCTGAAGCTCGAGAGATCGAACCGCTGGCGGAAGCCCGGAACGTCGACGATCGCGGTGCCGGCCTTCACGCCGTGCATCTCGAGCCGCCTGACGATGTCCGCCGCGTTCATGCAGCCGAGGCCGCGCAGTCCGACGACGAGGACGCTCCTGCCATCCAGATCCTCGAGGGAACCGGCGGCATGCGTCGGGCCGACCAGGTGGGCCCGGATCACGGCGCCCGAGATCGAGAGGTACGTCCTCGCCGAGCCATCCCCCACGAGCGGGACCATGGATCTGAGAAGTTCAAGGACCCTTGCCTGGAGCGCGGCGTCCTCCGGCACCCCGTCCAGCGTGACAGCTCCCGTCGAAAGCGCCGTTGCGCCGACACCCCGGCTCACGATGGTCACGCGGGCCCCCTTCGCCCGCGCTGCGGCCGCAGCCGCGCACCCGGCGGCACCTCCGCCGATCACGACGACGTGCGCGCTCATGGCCCGGCCTCCCGGGCATCCGCGAGGCCCCGGCCGGCCGACATGTTCATCTCCACCTGGGCTGCTCCGCCGCGTCTCACCACGGGCAGCATCCCGTCATCCCTCTCCTCGAGGAACTCGCCGAGCATCCGGTCGGCAACGCGGGGATCCAGCCCGATCTCGTCCGCGAGCAGCGCCACCGCCCTTGGTCCGCACGTCGATCCCTGGCACGGCCCCATCCCCAGGCGGGTGCGCCGCCTCAGGTCGTCGAGCGTGCGGGCGAAGAGCCGCTGAACGGCGAACCGGATCTCCGCCTCCGGCACGCACTCGCACAAGCAGACCCGGCTCCCGACGGCGCTGTCGCCCCCGGAAGCCGCGATCGCGCCGGCCCGGCTCCCGTGCCTGAGCTCCAGCGCCCTCGTCATCCACCGGGGCATGCCCTCTGGCCACGAGATCGCAGGGGGATCGCTGCCCGGCAGCACCCGCTCGGCGGTCGTGCACGGAGCGTCCACGCCGAGCTTCGACGCCGCGATATCAGCGGCCAGCTCGGCCATCAGCCGGTAGGTCGTGAGCTTCCCGCCCACGACCGTGATGAAGCCTTCGAGCCCGTCCCTCGCGGCGTGGTCCAGCACGACGAACCCTCGGCTCACCTTCCGGCCGGCCGCTGCCCCGCCCTCCCCGTACAGGGGCCTGATGCCCGTGAACTCCCTCATGATGCGCGCCGCCCCCAGCGCGGGCACGAGCTCGCTTCCCATATCGATCAGCTTCCGCACCTCGACCGCAGATGGTTCGAGATCGTCGGGCGATGCCACCCGGACCGAGGTCGTCCCGACGAGGCACGCGGGACCGCCCGGCACGATGATGTCCCCGTCCGACGGCTGCCTCAGGCGGTTGACGACGCCCCTGACGAGCCTGTCCCTGGTCACGAGGAGGGCACCGCGGCTCAGGACGAGCCCGACGTGGAGCCCGGGCATTGCAGCGACCTCCCCGGCCCACGGTCCCGCGGCGTTGACGACCACGCGGCAGCCGATCTCGCGCCTCTCTTTGGTCAAGAGATCCTCGAGAACAACCCCCCCAACTCCGCCCGCACCCACGGAGACCGCGCGCAGTGCATGGTGCGTGAGGATCACGGCTCCATGCTCCGCTGCATCCACGGCATTTGCCAGGCACAGGAGGAAGGGATCCACGGCCGCATCCGGCACGAGGAATGCCTCACGCACCTTCCCGGTGAGGCCCGGCTCCCTCTCGAGCGCCTCCCGGGGACCGATGCGCCGGGCCTCGATTCCCGCCTCCGCGCAGGCATCCGAGAATCTGCCCCCGAAGCCGGGATCGTCCCCCTCGATCCCTACGAACATCCCCCCGCACGGGTCGATGCAGTGGGCAGCGATGCGCCGCAGCACGCCGTTCTCCCTGATGCACTCGGACGCGGTCTGGGGATCCTCGACCACGTACCTGCCGCCGCTGTGCAGCAGGCCGTGGTTGCGCCCGCTCGTGCCGTGGGCGACGTCGCCCTGGTCTACGAGGGCCACGCTCGCGCCTCGCAGCACCAGGTCCCTCGCCACCCCGGCACCCGTCGCACCAGCCCCTATGACGACGACATCGACCTCACTCATGGTTCCTCACGCCGCCCTCACGATGCATAGCATGCCGAAGGATCAGGATTCCAGCACGATGGCCGTTACGGAGCACGGCGGGAACCGCAGAAGCCCCTTCCACTCCACTTCGCTGAGGTGCTCGGCGACCGCTTCCGGATCGTCCACGGTATTCTCGGCGGAATACCCGTCGGCCGCGATGCCATGCACCCGGGCCCGGCCGGAGCAGGGAAACCCGGAAACTTCGATGCGGGCTGCATGGTGTTCCCCCGCGTCGCGATTGATCACGAACACGGTCAGCCGACCGTCATCCCTCGTCGCGCTGACATCCAGCAGCGGGACCGCCTTCCGCGCAGGGAGGTTCAGGAGCGCCGGCGCATCAACGGCGGGGCATTGGGTCGCGGTTTGGACGCTCACCTTCCCTGTCAGCTGCCGGTACATCCTGAGAACGTGGTGGATCGGCGTGCGCACGAGGAAATCCCGGGTGGTGAGGATGGGCGGGGCCGCCGAGTTGATCATCGCGAACATGGCGGCGGTCTTCACGTAGCGCGCCTGGCGGTGGAAGGCGTGCAGGATGCCCGCGGCGCCGATCGCCTCGCGCATCGAACGGTAGGGATCCGTGAAGCGGCGCAGTGGGCCGAGGATGTTCCATTCATCGAACGCTATCGGGAGGGGGCGGCCTATGAGCCTCTGCGCCGTCTCCTCGATCAGCACTATCTGTTCCTCCAGGAACATCCCCGCCGCGGCGATGGCGAGATACTCGCCGGCCGAACGACCGACGCGCGACCGCATCGGGATCCACGCCGGCAGGTAGAGGTGCATCGAGAGGAAGTCCATGGCGGTACCGATGCCGCGGATGATCTCCTCGTTCCATTTGGGAAGGGTGAACGCGTCGCCTCCGGAGGCGACCAGCCGGATCTGCGGATCTGCGGATCCGCGCCGCGCATGGCCCGGGCGAAGCGGTGGAAGCGGTCTACGTACTTTTCCGGCCGGTTGGCGCACCCGTTCGGCTCGACGATGTTCCACTGTTCGTTGCCGACGCTCCAGGCGGGGACCGCTCCGGCACCGTAGCGATCCCGGATGTACGCCACCCAGTCCGCGGCTTCCCGCGGATCGTCCCCGCCGAGGCTGGCGGTCAGGCTGGGCTCCGCTCCCACAGCGCGGCAGAGCGCCATGAACTCGTCCGTCCCGAAACGGTTGTCCTCGAGCGGTCCGAGCGGGAACGGAGGGCTTGCGAATATCTTCCCGATCAGGAATCCGCCCCACATCCGGTTCGGGACGGCCGGGCGATCCGTCCCGATCCCGTCCTTCCAGTGGTACGAATCCGCGAAGCACCCGCCCGGCCAGCGCAGGAGCGCCGGCCGGAGGTTCCGGATGGCTTCCAGCACATCCAGGCGGAATCCGCGCTCGTCGCGCGGAGCCGTGGATTCCGGTTCCGCGACGAGTCCGCCCAGCACCTGGCGCCCCATGTGTTCGATGTTCTGGCCGTAGATGCGAGGATCGATCGCATCGAGGACGGCATCCGCCTGCACGAGGATTGTGCTCGTGGGTTCGCTCTTCTCGAGAGTCTTCATGGAAGGTCCTTGTCCTGTATACCGGGATCGCACCCCGGGGGCAAGGGCGCCGGGCGACCTGCTGCTTCAGCGGCCCTGCACCGCGGGTACGAACTTCATCGAGATCGAGTTCACGCAGTGGCGCGTGTTCTTCGGGGTGAATCCCTCGCCGACGAACACGTGACCGAGGTGGCCGCCGCAAGCCGCGCAGGTGATCTCGATGCGCGTGCCGTCCGCGTCGGTCGACCGGCGCCGCAGCGGCGACACACGTAGGTCCCGGGCTGGCACTGGTGCTGGATACGCGGCTGGTGCTGACCGGCTCGGCGGTATTGCACGCGCCGTTCCGGGTGCCGGTGAAGGTCTTCTAGCAGCAGGGTGGCGTCTACCCCAAACGTCCGGTCCAGTGCCGGCACGCGAGTCCCTTGAGCCGGCCGAAATGAGGAAGGTTCGCAGTCACGACCTCGGCATCGTGGCACAGGGCGATTGCCCCGATGAGAATATCGAAGTCATCGACCGGCGCGCCGTCACGCTCCAGCTGGGCCTTGCAGGCTCCGAACCTTCGCGACGACTCGTCCGTCCACGGAAGTACGGTCACGGCGCCCAGGAGCTTGTCCCGTTCAGCCTCGAGCAGCGCCCTTCGCCGCGAGCCAGGCTCGAGCCGCTGGATCCCGTATTCGATCTCTGCAACGACGGGCGGGACCGTGGCCAGGTCGCCGGGCCGATGGGTTCGGAGGAACTCGAGCATGTCGGGTTCGCGCCGCATTGCCGCGGAGAATGCGGTTGTGTCGAGGACCGTGATCACAGAGCCACCGCCCCCCGATTGCGCCGGTGCGCGAGCACGACGGCCTCGAGTTCTTTGCCGGCTTCGGCGAGCAGCTGCTCGTCCTGGGGATTGGCGAGGGGCGCAAAGAAATCCTTCGGCCATTCGCCCGCTTTCCGGGCAAGCGCTTCACGGCATGCCTGAAGGACGAACCTGTTGCGGCTCTGCCCGCGCACCCGGGCGGCCCGATCGATGTCTCTCAGTAATTCATCTGGAACATGAAAAGTCGTCGAAGGCACGAATAGAATATATTCTATTTATAGATGATCGTCAATACAATCGACTTCAATATTTAGAGAGAGAAGATGATGCGTATCCCTGACAAAGTGCTGATCGCCTTCGGGCTGGTCATGCTGCTCTAATCGGGACTGGGCGTCCTGAAGGCTTTCCGCAAGCAGCGCCTGCTGCCCAAAGGCTTCTTCGCCGTGTTCCCCAACCCGATGTACGCTGCCTACATCCTGGCGATCGTGCCCGGGCTGGCGCTGGTGCCGGCCGAGGACAACTGGTTGAAGGAAAGGTTCCGCGGCTCCGAAGTCTCCTCATACTCCCTGCAGGAACGAGACCGTCGGCACGTCGCACATCGTCTTGAGCCCCGGCCCGCAGGCGAGGACGGACCGGATGGCGTTCAGCGTGAGTGCGCACGTGGCCACGTCACCGTCCACCCCACCCTCGAAGCGGAGGTCGAGTGGCGGCTCGCCCGCGATCTCGATCTTGTCGTACGATTCTGGCTCGCCGACGACGGCGCGGAAGAACAAGGTGATCGCCTCCTGGCCGTCGCGGAAGCCGCGCGCAACCTGCTGGACTCCCCGCGCCATGCCGGCGCTGATCGGGGTGTAGCCGCTGGAAACCGTCCCGGTCGCGATCACCGGCTCCAGGGTCTCGGTGATCCGCTCGAGGGTCAACCCCAGGCGGGTCGCGATCAGGTCGATGGACTCCCGCAGCCCGACATGGCGCAGGGTGCCCTCTGCCTGCTTGCGCTTGAAGGCCTCAAGGTCCAGACCCGCGCCGATCTTCTGCTGGAAAGGGACGCGGCGTACCGAGGCGTCCTGCACCCGGGAGACGGTGATCCGATCGACGCGCTGGCACACGCCGGTGATCGCCACGGGGAGCCAGTCCATCAGGAAACCCGGGTTGACCCCGGTCCCCAGGCAGGCGACGCCCTGGTCCCTGAACGCCCGGTCGATCCGGGCCGCGATCTGCGGCTGCGCCTTCCAGGGGAACACGAGCTCCTCGCAGGTGCTGACCGCGTGAAACCCGGCCCGGGCCACCGCCACGAGCTGCGGCTCGATCCGTGCGAGGCTCGACACCGTCGTGACGACAGCCACGGCCGGCCGGCTGAGAGGCCGGGAGCCGAGCGCCTCCTCCAGGTTGCGGCTGACCGGCACGCCGAGCTTCTCGATGCCGCACAACTCCCCCAGGTCGCGCCCCGCCTTGGCGGGGTCGGGGTCGACGGCAGCCACGTACCGCATGCCGCGCGCCTGCGCGTAGCTGACGATCTTCCGGCCAAGGGGGCCCAGGCCGAGGTGCACCATGGTTGTCATGAACATGACCGGTACGCAACCTCGGGGGTACTGTCAATACGGAAGCGCCCATCGTTCCGCGAGGAGGATCTGAACATGAACAGAAAGATGACCGTATTGGGGGTGGCCCCGCTGATCGCGCTGCACTATGCCCTGTTCCCCAACCCGATGTACGCCGCCGCGGCTCACGAGAAGAATCCGACCAGCTCCTCCTCGCCCAGGGAGAGCAGGGATCGGGGGTTCTCCTCGATCAGGTCGGCGGCCAGGGCGCGCTTGCGGTCCTGGAGGTCCAGGATGCGCTCCTCGATGCTGTCCTTCGTAATGAGCCGGTAGACGAACACCGGCTTCTGCTGGCCGATGCGGTGGCTGCGGTCCACCGCCTGGCGCTCCACGGCGGGGTTCCACCAGGGGTCGAAGATGACCACGTAGTCGGCGGCCGTGAGGTTGATCCCCAGGCCTCCGGCCTTGAGGCTGAGAAGGAATACGGGAATGCGGGGATCGGCCTGGAAACGGTCCACGACCTCCTGCCGGTTCCGCGTGGATCCGTCGAGCCAGGCGTACACAAGGCTGCGATCGTCGAGCGAACGAGCGATCGTCTTCAGGGTCTGCACGAACTGGCTGAACACCAAAACCCGGTGTCGCTCGGAGACGATCTCCTCGAGCACTCCCTCCAGCAGCTCGAGCTTCGCCGACGGCAAGCCCTTCAGCGACGGGTTGGCCTGTTCGGGAATGCACGCTGCCTGGCGCAGGCGCAGCAGGCCCTCGAAGACGAGGGCGCCGCAGCCGGTCACGCCCCTGTCACGGATCGCCTCCACGATGCGCGCCCGGTAGCCCTCCTTCAACGCGTCGTACGCTGCCCGCTGCCGCGGGCCCATCTCGGCGAAGAGCCGGACCTCCTCCCTGGGCGGGAGGCTCTTCTCGACGACATCCTTGGTCCGTCGCAGGATGAACGGCCGCACGATCCTCTGCAGCCGCTGGCGCTCCGGGTCGGGCTTGTCCGTCGCGAGGGCGCCGAATCGCCTGCGGAAGCGCTGCAGGCTTCCCAGCAGGCCGGGCTCCAGGAAGTCGAACTGCGCCCAGAGGTCGATCACGGAGTTCTCCAGGGGCGTGCCGGTCAGCGTGAAGCGGTGCCGGCCCTTCAGGGTCTTCACCGCGGCGAAGCTCTGCGACGCGGGGTTCTTGATGCTCTGTGCCTCGTCCAGGATGATGACCGCCCATTCCCAGGCCTGGAAGAGCTCCCGATCCGCCCGTAGAGTCGCGTAGCTCACGATGAGGAGGTCCGCCGCAGCGAAGGCTTCCGTGTCCCGCTCCCGCCCGCTGCCGTGGTGCACGATGGTGCGAAGCGACGGGGTGAAACGGGCGGCTTCCGCCTTCCAGTTCTGCAGCGTGGAGACGGGCGCGACCACGAGGCTGGCGCCCGCCGTGCCCTTCCCGTGCAGTCCCTGGACCAGCGCCAGCGCCTGCACGGTCTTGCCCAGGCCCATGTCGTCGGCCAGGCATCCGTTGAGGTCGTTCTCTGCCAGGAACGAAAGCCAGCCGAATCCGGCGCGCTGGTAGTCGCGAAGCGTCCCTCGAAATCCGTGCGGGGGCGACGCCTCCGCGAAGACCCCGGGGGCCGAGAGCGCGCGGGCGATCTCCGCTGCCCGCTTCAGCTCCATCGGCGGACGGTCCGTGACGAGCTCCTGCAGCAGCGCCGCCGCCTCGAGGTCGTGACGGGACACGCGGGGGCTGCGTTGGGATGGGTCGAGGAGGGCGATGATCCGCCGCAGCTTCCCGGCCTCCTCAGCACCGATGTAGATGAACCTCTCCCCGGTTCGGACGAAACCGCGCGCGAACAGCGGATCGTCCGGATTCACCCGGGGAAGATCCAGGTCCTCCCCGACGCTTACCGCGAGGTCGAACCAGTCGATCCCGCTGGACACACGGACCTGCAGCCTCTCTCCCGTCCCCGCCAGGCGGCGCGAGTGGTCCCCGATGGAAAGACCGATGCCGCGGGACAGCAGCTCCTCCCCGCAGGCGGCGAGGAAATCGCCCATGCCGCCCCTGAAGCGCCACGTGCCCGGCTCGTCCCAGGGCCGGTTTTCGGCCCGGATGCGCTTGTCGCCCAGGATGAACAGCGCGCCCAGGACGCGGCCCACCTTTTCCTCGAACGCCCGGTCACGACGGAGAATGATCCACTCATCCCCCCCGCCCTTCGCTTCAGCGGCAAGGTCCTTCTCGGAGGGATACCGGAAGCCCAGGTTCGCGCTCATCCCATCGGCCTGTTCCTTCAACAAAAGATCCGGCTGCGGACGCGGGGTGACCAGGCGCACCTTCCGGTACGGCAGGTCCACGGTCACGAGGGAGCTCCGCTCCGCCTCGACCTTCTGCCTCAGCTCCGCGAGCTCCCCGCGGTCCAGGATCGGCTCCCGGGTCGAAATGCGGCAGACAAGCCTGAGCAGGCGTTCGTCACCCTCGCACCATCCCAGCCACCGGTTGCCTGCCAGGGCGACCAGCCGTCCCTTCCACGCATCGACCCAGGCGGCTTCGAGCAGCCCTTCCGCCCCGCAGCCGTCCTCGAGCTCGATGCGCACGACGGGCCGGACGTGGATGTCGCCCGGGCCGTGCCCTTCGGGGGGCTCGGGCAGGAAGGCGATGCGGATGCGCTCGATCCGCGCGGGCCGCAGCGTCATGGTGTAGCTGCCCCGGCCGTCGTACCCCATCGGGTAGATCGGCAGGTCCGGGTGCTCGAGGAGGTAGTCGAGGTGCAGCAGGAGGGGCGCTTCACCGCCGTCGATGGCAAGCTTCTCGAGCAGCGCTTCGGCACCGGACCCCGCAGGTTCGTGCCCGCGGTCCTCGCGGTATTTCTCCACCCGGCCCGGCACCCCGTCCTTCCTGATGTACTGCAAAGCGGGTACGATGCAGGCGCGCCGGGCGTCGTCCGACGCGATCGAACCCTGGCGGTACCTCCACTCCTCGCGAGGACGATCGCTCACCATGAACGCCAGGCGCCAGCGCTCACCCGTCGCCGCCGCGCGGACTTCGGGCGGTCCGAGAATCTCTTCCACCGGGGAGTACGCCCGCGGCTTCCCGGCAGACTCGATGGGAAGCACGGTGTCCGATGTCCTGGCCGGCGTCCGCATGACGGCGCCGAGATCTTCCAGCAGAGAGTTCCGGGTAGGCTTTTTGCCGGGGCCGGCAGCGGGAACGGGAAAAGGGATGGTGCGACGGCGCCCCCAGGCCGGGGTTTGCTCGTGGTCCGCGGCCGCTTCGTCCGCATCGTCAGGCTCGTCCGGATCGAACTGGCTCCGGAATGCGTCGCCGTAGTACGTGACGGTAACGGCGACGATGTGCTTGCACATCACCCCCACGGGACAGGTGCATGCCGCGGAATCCGGGTCCAGCGGCGCGTAGGGCCTGCGGCCGAAGGGAACATGGACGTCGTAGGGAGCGCGCCGGGTTCCCTGGACCCGGGCGATCACCCCGCGTTCCCCTTCCGAGATGCTCGTGACCGCGCCCCGGTCGGCGTACTGCAGACCGCGGGAGATCGTAACCTCGTCGAAGTTAGCCAGCAGATCCCCGTTCAGCTCGCGCATGCCGGTGTGACTGTAGCCGGTGGCGGCCCTCCTGTCACGACTTAAACGGTGTGGCCCGACTGCGCGATTACACTCAACCTTGCTGTCCGGCACGGCAGCGAGTCCCGTTCCGTCACCTTTCCCGAGGCGCACGGACCAGGCCTGCACGCGGACAACGCCGCCGCGAAACCGCTTTTAGCTTGACAAATTTGCATTACCAATGCATAATTGCACCATGTACGTACCCCGGCTTCTCGAAGCCACGGTGGCGCGAACGACCACCACTTTTCCGGTCATCATGGTTACCGGGCCGCGGCAATCCGGGAAAACGACGCTGCTCCGCCATCTCAGCGCGCCCGATCGGCGGTTCGTGTCGCTGGACGACCTCGATGTCCGTCGGCTCGCGAAGCGTGAGCCCGGCCTGTTCATTCGGCAGTTCCCCCCGCCGGTGCTTATCGACGAGTTCCAGTACGCACCCGACATCCTTCCCTACCTCAAGATCGCCGTGGACGAACTCACGACGAGCGGGAGAAACCGTGAGGCCGCGGGCATGTACTGGCTGACGGGCTCGCAGCATTTCGGCCTGATGAAGGGCGTCCGTGAATCCCTCGCAGGTAGGGTCGCCCTGCTCGACCTGCTGGGATTCAGCCCCTACGAGCTCCTTCGTCCGGACGAGCCCCGACCGGAGGGCTTTTTCGAGCAGGATCCCGCCGGAATGGCGGGGGACGTCCTCCTTTCCTCCAGCCGCTCCGAACCTCAAGAGATGTTCGCTGCCATCCTCCGGGGAAGCCTTCCCCAGGCGGCGCTCGGCGGCGCGGATCCGGCGGAGTCCGGGGCATTCTACTCCGCGTACGTTCAGACATACCTCGAGCGGGACATCTCGACACTCGATGGCGTCCGCAACCTCGGAGCGTTCGAGACCTTCCTCAGGCTCCTCGCCGCGCGCGCCGGCCAGCTCGTCAATTTCACCGAGCTGGCCCGGGACGCGGGGGTCAGCGTGAACACGATCAGGCAGTGGACCACGATCCTCGAAAAGAGCTACCACATCTGCCTGCTGCACCCGTACTACCGGTCGCTCTCCAAGCGCCTCGTGAAAACGCCCAAGGTCTACTTCCTCGACAGCGGTCTCCAGGCCTTCCTGACGGGATGGAGCGGGCCCGAGCAGGCGATGCGCGGCCCGCTCGCGGGGCAGATCTTCGAGAACTGGGTCGTCTCCACGCTCATCAAGAGCTACCGACACCGCGGGCTGCGCGAAAGCCTGTATTTCTGGCGCACGCGCACAGGCCAGGAGCTCGACCTGTGGTCGGAGGCAGCGGGGGTCATCACGACCGCCGAAGTGAAGCTCTCGGCGCGGAACGACGACCGGATCTTCCGCCTCCTGGATGGCATCGATCCATCACCGTACCGGTTCGGCAGGAGGCTCCTGTTCACCCTCTCCCGGGACCTCCTCGAGTACTCGCCGGGAGAGTGGAACATTCCCGTTCATTTCATCAATTGACGATTGTGGGGCGGATCGGGATGCACGCCTGACCGCCGACTTCCCGCTTCCCTCAAAAAGGGAAGCCGGACGGGCAGGGTAAGAGCATTCCTTCCCTGCCCCCCGAATCGCCGGCGTTCAGCTGGCCGCAGCGTCTCGAAAGCCCGGCGTTGTTTTTTCGATGTCCCGCGCGAATCCCGTAATGATCGCCGCCGCGAGAAGCCCGAACGCCGCAAAAACGAAATAAGGAGCAATGGCAAGGGTTTCGGTACCGTCTACCCCGAGCACGCGCCCGACG
>Ga0154693_1122_pt7 | contig 18921 bp, 15 predicted proteins | sample Rifle2008BG13ft_FD_105711 | JGI IMG/M metagenome (GOLD analysis project Ga0154693, IMG submission 105711) | Spirochaetes bacterium RBG_13_68_11
CCTGGCTCTCGGCCCGGTCGTGGATCTCCAGGCCGGCTTCCTTCGCGCGCCGGCGCACCTCGCTCTTCGAAAGGTCCCCAAGGGGGAAGATCGCACGGCCGAGCTGCTCCTGTCCGAGCAGGCACAGGAAGTAGGACTGGTCCTTGGCCGGGTCCGCGGCCTTGCGCACGGCCCACCGGCCCGTGAGCCGGTCGAAGGAGAGCCGGGCATAGTGACCGGTCGCGAACGCGTCGACGCCGCCCGCAGCCTCGGCGAGCTTCTCGACGAGCAGCCCGAACTTCACCAGCCGGTTGCAGCGTACGCACGGATTCGGCGTCCGGCCCGCGGCGTACTCGGATCGTGTGTGCTCGATGACGAGCTTCCGAAAATCGTCCCTCAAGTCGACGACGTGGTGGGGGATGCCGAGCCGGGCGCACACCTGGGCCGCGTCCTCGATGTCGACCGTCTCTGCGGCGCCGTAGCAGGAATCGGGCGTGGGTCGAGCGGACGGGCCGCCGGCGGGGAAGGCGTCGGCCGGACCACCCGAGTAGATGGACATGGTGACGCCGATCACCTCGTGGCCGGCCTCCTTCAACAGGAGCGCGGCGACCGAGGAATCCACCCCTCCGCTCATGCCCACCGCGACGCGCTGCCGCATGAACCCGGCCTCCCCCCTGGCTCAAGAGATCTTCCGGCGCAACCGCATGCCGCGAACGCGCCGCGCCGCGCCCTGCTCCCCTCGCGTGCTTCACCGTTATAGCCTCGGCTGTGCCTGCGCGTGAAGACCCCGCGTTGACAGAATGCCCAGTGGGGCTTGCACCCCCGGACGGGGCGTTCTACGATGCGTGCGGGAGGAGCGTATGCCCTTCGGTCTCCAGCCGCTCGACCTGATCGTGATCGTCGTCGTCGCGCTCGTCATCTTCGGCCCGAAGCGGCTGCCCCAGCTCGGACGCTGGCTCGGGAAGACCTTCTCCTCGTTCCGAAAGGGCGCCCGTGACCTGGCAGACGGATTCACCGAGGAGACGCGCGCGCAGGACGCAGGCGGGACGGGAGGGAACGCGGCCGCGGAGTCGACGGGCGTGCACCCCGTGGACACGTCGCCCTCGACCGCCGGGCCCGTCACGTCCACCGATCCGACCTCGGAGCCGACCGCGAGCCCGGCCACGGGAACCCGCTGCACCGCGTGCGGCGCAGCCAACCCGGCCGACGCCCGGTTCTGCAACAAGTGCGGGACCCGCCTGACCGTGTGAGCCCGCCCGAATCCGGCGGAAAGCTGCAGGATCACCTCGAGGAGCTGCGGCGCCGCATCATCATCTCGGCGCTCGCGGTGCTCGCGGCATCGGCGGGCTGCTTCTTCCTCTCGGACTGGCTGCTGCGGATCATGCTCCTGCCGTCGGGCGGCCTGGAGTTGCGCGCCTTCGCGCTCATGGACGGCTTCATGATCCGGCTGCGGCTCGCCCTGTACGCGGGCGTCGTGGTCTCGTTTCCGGTGTGGGCGTGGCAGGCCGCGCGATTCGTGGGCCCGGGCCTGCTGCCGGGCGAGAAGCGCCGGATGGTCCCGTTCCTCGCCGCGGCGCTGCTCCTGTTCGCGGCCGGCACCGTGTTCGGGTATTACCTCCTCGGCCTGACGATCAAGGTGCTGATCGGGCTTTTCCCGCCCCAGATCGAGTACCTGCCGTCGGCCGCGGACTACCTCGCCTTCTCGGCGTTCTTCCTGCTCGCGTGCGGGATCGCGTTCCAGTTGCCCTGCATGCTGGTGCTGCTCGTCAGCTTCCGGGTGCTCCGCGCGGAAACCCTCCGACGGCAGCGGAAGGTGGCGTGGTTCATCCTGTTCGCGTTCGCCGAGATCGTAACGCCGGTCGCCGATCCCATCGTGGCGCCGCTCACGGTGATGGTCCCGCTCGTGCTCCTGTACGAGGCGAGCGTGTTCGTGGCTCGGCGCATGCAGGCGCGCCGGGAGCCGTCGCCCGCCGCCTGAATCCGGCCGACTGAGTCGCCCTGGCGGTGCTCTACGCGCACTTGCGCTCCCGGGGCGTGCTCCTCCTGGCAGCCTCCGTGCTCTTCCTCACCGTGGACTACACCCTGGGCCTTGTCCTGTTCGCATCCCCCGGCTCGCCCCCGTGGCGCGGCCTTCCCGGGATCCTGGTGGCTTCCCGGAACGAAGCCGTCTCGCGCTGAACGACGCGGAGGCGGTGATCGCCGGCTCGGGCACCGGGCTCGGCGACACGATCACCACGCGTGAAGAAAGCGGGAAGGTTTTCCTCCAGTGGGCCGGGCTGCTGCTGAAACGCGAGTGAGTGGGCGCGCGGCAGAGGCGCCAGATGCCCTCGCTGCCGCCCTACTTCGGCGCGAGCCGACCCTCGGCTTTAAGCAACTCGGCGGTGAGCACCGCTCCGCCGGCAGCTCCCCGGATCGTATTATGAGAGAGGCATACGAACCGCCAGTCGAGGAGACGATCCTCTCGCAGACGTCCGACCGTGATGCCCATGCCCGCGCCCGCGTCCCGGTCGAGCCGGGTCTGCGGCCGGTCTTCCTCGGTGAAGTACGTCAGGAACGGCTTCGGCGCGCTCGGCAGACCGAGCTGCTGGGGCTGGCCTTCGAAGGTCTTCCACAGATCGATGATCTGATCCTTCGATGGCTTTCGGGCGAACGAAACGGACACCGCAGCGAGGTGGCCGTCGCTCACCGGAACCCGGATGCACTGGCTGGTGATGACGGGACCCTTCGCGACGACGATGGTCCCTCCCTCGACCGTGCCCCAGACTTTCAGCGGCTCGTTCTCGCTCTTCTCCTCCTCGCCGCCGATGAAGGGGATCACGTTGTCCACCATCTCCGGCCAGTCCTTGAAGGTCTTGCCCGCGCCCGAGATGGCCTGGTAGGTGCAGACGAACACCTTCTCGATGCCGAACTCGCGCAGGGGATGCAGCGCGGGCACGTAGCTCTGGATCGAGCAGTTGGGCTTCACCACGATGAAGCCTCGCCGGGCGCCCAGGCGCTTCTTCTGGGCGTCGATGACCGACAGGTGCCCGGGATTGACCTCGGGCAGGAGCATCGGCACGTCGGGCGTCCATCGGTGCGCCGAGTTGTTGGAAACCACCGGCGTCTCGGCCTTCGCGTACCGGTCCTCGAGGGCCCGAATCTCGTCCTTCGGCATGTCCACCGCGCAGAAGACGAAGTCCACGCTGCCGGCAATCTCATCGACCTTCGCGGCGTTCTTCACCGTGAGCTTCGCGATCGCCGGCGGCACGGGGGTCGGCATGGCCCACCGGGCGCCGACCGCCTCGGCGTAGGACTTCCCCGTGGAGCGCTCGCTCGCCGCCACGGTCGTCACCTGGAACCAGGGATGGTCGGCCAGGAGCGACACGAACCGCTGCCCCACCATGCCGGTGGCGCCGACGATCCCCACCTTGAGCCTGTCAGCCATGACGCGCTCCTCCCCTCGTGCGAGGTTCCACCTCTGTAGCAGGAGTAGCGTTGCGGATCAAGGGGCCGGACATGGGGGCCGGACACGGTGAGACTCGCGCCCCACGGCGCAGCCTTCAGGGACACGAAGCGCATCCTCGTGGTCCTCGCCTGCTACCGGAACCTTTGGACTCCCAATGGCCGTTCCATCGACAGGACCTGGCTCCTGCGCAGGTTGCGGCTGAAACTGAACCTCGACCTGGCAGCATCTGATCGCAAAATAGGGATCGGGGCCGTTGATTCGCGAACAAACCGCCCTTCGCTTCGAGAAACAGCGTAATGCAGGGGAAAAATGGAAATCCATGTCATCCGGAACTACAATGTCAGGTGTGTACGCCAGCCACCCGGGTGGGCGTTCGTCGCGTAAAAATGGGAAGACGTTTCTACCTTACAGCCAGCCTCGCGTTCCTCTGTCTGTTCGTTTCCTGCCCATTCATCCCGGCCCAGGAGAACGACCGGCCGGCATCAGTGATCGTGGTGGTCGTTCCGGGTGAGAATGCCGATGCCGGTTTCCAATCGGTCCTGCGCGATTCCCTGCTGGTGAATCTCACCCGCAACAGGATGAGGCCCGCTGCCGTGGAGCAGGCCAAGAACGCGCGAGCCATGGCCCGGCAGCAGCGGGCAGACTACTTCGTATCGGGCACCTACCGGAACACGACGGAGGACCTCGAGTTGACCCTCGAGGTCTGGCTGCCGGACGGCAGAGCGCCGCTCGCGACAGGAAAAGCATCGGGTCGTATCAGCCTGACCATGGATGCCTTGGTCGGCGCGGCACTCGATCAGGTGCTGCCCTCGATGCAGTCACGGTTCCCCGCGGACGGGACTGAGACTGCCGAAGGGGCCGTGGCTGCCGCAGGGACCGCTGCTGTCAGGACACCCGAGCCGCCGGCTCGCTGGCGACGGGTCGAGCTGTCCGTCGGCGGGGCACCGCTCGTGACCACGGGCTCGGTCGCCGACTACGCGAAGATCGGCGCCCTTTCCACGCTCAGCCTCGACCTGCGCTTCCCCGTCGGCCGGGGCGCCCTCGCGGCAGGCCTCCTCGCCGGCGCCGGCTGGTTGCGGGCCACCGGCATCGAGAAGGCCGATATCCTGCTGGTGCCCGTCTGTGCCGACCTGCGCTGGACGATCGACTCCAGGGCCAACCCCGGAGTCGCCCTGCACGCGGGGGCGGGTCCGGCCATCCTGGTGGCGGTGACGAGTTGGGCCGGCACGCTCACGAAGATCGTGCCGTACGTCGTCGGCGGCCTCGACGTGGACATCGGCCTGACGCCCGTCCTGGGACTGCGGCTCGAGGCTGACTACACGGTGGTCTTCGAAGGCTCGATGGTGCTGCAGGGGTTCGCGCCGCAGCTCTCGCTGCGCACCCGGTTCTGAAAGGCTCGGTGATGACCATGGCACGACGGATCGTGAAGAGGCTCCTCGCGCTGCTGATGATGCCCGCGCTGCTCGTCGCCTGCCAGCCCTTCGCCCTGCGCGACGTGCTGGAGGCTGCTACCCGCACGAAGCTCGCGATCGATCCCTCGGCCGCCACCGTGCCCGCGGGCGCCACGGTCACCTTCTCTGCCGACGGCGGAGTGCGAGGCTACGTTTTCGACATAGCCGCAGGCGGCGGCGCCATCGATCCCGCTACGGGTGCCTATACGGCGCCGCTTGCAGCCGGCACAGCGGTTATCCGGGTCACGGACGCGGCTGGAGCCACAGCCGAGGCTGCCGTCACCATCGACGAGCTCATCTCCGGCCTGAACCTCAGCCCGTCCGCTCTCACCGTCACGGTGAGCTCCGAGGTGCAGTTCGTGGCGGTTGGCGGCACCGGCCCCTACTCCTTCGCACTCTCGGCCACGGGCTCCGGCTCGCCCGACGTGAACACGGCCACGGGGTACTACGTAGCCGGAAGCTCCCCGGGCGCGGACGTGGTGCAGGTGACCGATACCCTGCTGAACACCGCCACGGCAACCGTCACCGTGGTTGCGCTCAGCTCGGCAGTCGACTATTCAATCGTGTCAACCGCTGGACTGCCCGCCTCCGGGGTGGCCGGCGGGCCGATCCCGGGAGGCCTCACCTTCACGCTGCAGAACGCGGGTCCGGGCGACGGCGCCGCGACCGTCCACTGGACGGTCTACCTCTCGGCGAACGCGGCCCTCGACGGCGGCGATCTCGTGCTGGACGACGGCACGTCCGGCCCGCTCGCGGACGGCGCCTCGGCTCCCATCGCCCTCGCCGGAACGTACCCCGCGGGCCCTGCAGGGGCCGGCTTCCTCATCGTCACGGTGGATGCGGCTGACGACACGACCCCCGGGAACAACACCTCGGCAGCGTCGGCGTTCACGCTCCTGCCCCGGCCGGTCGATTACGACGTCATAGTCGTGAACAACACGGGCGGCCTCGTGGCCGGCGGCGCGCTCTCGGGGTCCATCCAAATCCAGAACATCGGCTCGGTCGACGGTTCCCGGACCCTGTACTGGAGCGTCTACCGATCGCTCGACGCCGCTTACACCCCAGGCGTGGACCCCGTCATCGACTCCGGGTCGGTCCCCGGCGGGCTCACGGCGGGCAACTCCACCAACCCGTCGTTTTCGGGAACGTGGCCCGAGGACTCGATCCCCCATACCTACTACTACATCGTGAAGGTCATGGCAGAGGACGACATCAACGCGGCAAACGACGAGCAGGTTTCAGCCGGGTTCGTGGTGAATCCCCCGGCCGCGTTCCCGGACTACCAGGTCGTCAACCCGATCTTCCAGTTCACCGGCACTCCCGGCGCGGCACTGGGCGGGGCGCATAGCTTCCAGATCCAGAACCCGACCCCTACCCCGGGCACGAAGACGATCACCTGGTGGGTGTACGCATCGCTCGACGCCACCCTCGGCGTCGGCGACACGCTCATCGCGACAAGCAGCATCGGACCCCTGGGGGCGTCCACCACCTCCGGTGTCATTCCGTTCGGCGGCAACTGGCCAGGGTTCGGCTCGTACTACCATCTCATCGTCTTGCTGGATGCGGACGACGATCCCTATCCCGCGAACGACTCATGGGTCTCTCCCGAGATCGAAGTCCCGATCAACTATGTCGAGGGAGGCGAGAGCAACAACGACCACACCCTCCCCTTCACGCAAGTCAGCGACTACAGCATCACCATCATGCCCAACCAGCTCGTGCAGATCTCCGGCATCATGGATATCTGGGACAAGTACGACAACTTCCGATGGACCGCGGGCCCGGGCATGACCCGCATCGAGCTGAAGATCAAGTGGAACACGGGATTCGACGATTGCGACCTGTACTTCTGGACCTCCGGCGGCACGGAGTTCAAGAGCGACGATGCGGACCCGGACGAGGAGCCCGGGGGCATGCGCTTCACGATCTTCAGCCTGACGCCTGGCAACACCTATTACACCGCGGCGTACTTCTACCTCGCGGGCAACACGAGCGGCAGCACCGGCCAACCGTACCGGCTGCTGTTGTTCGGGACTCCGTAGGAGGCGGCTTCCCGGCCAAGTCTACTCGAGCAGGGATTTCAGCTTGTCGAGTATGCCGAGCAGCAGGTCCTGCTGCCCGTTTGCGGCGCGGCGCGCGATGAACGCGTCGCTCACCTCGGCGCCCTTCCCCGCCGCCAGGCCGCCGAGCACCGCGTCGAGGTCGCGCAGGGTGTCCAGCTCCGCCTCGCCGCGGCTCTCGGCCACCAGGGCCTCGAGGTAGCCGTCGAGACGGTCGGCGAGGTCGGGGTACTCGGCGAGCACCGCGTCGGACAGCAGCACCTTCTGCACGAGGACCTTCGTCTCCAGCAGGGAGAGCATCGATTCGCGCGTGCCGGCGTTCTCCGCGGCCGGGCGCGCTGCCCGGTTGCGGAGCGCGGCCAGCCCGGCGAGCGAGCCGGTCCTTCGGTCGCGTTCCGCCGCCAGCGTGAATGCCGCTCGGTCGCGCTCTGCGACGGCCGTGTCCCGCTCGGCGTTCGCCGCCCCCCCCTCCGCACGCAGGCGCGCAATCTCCTCAAGGAGCGCGGCCCGGGCTGCCTCGTCGGCCGCCGTGTCCCGGCTGCCCGTGGCGGCAGCGGGCGCGGCTGCGGCAGCGGCAGCCCGCTGCCGGATCGCGCCGATTTCGGCGAGCTGGGCCACCAGCGTGTCCGCGATCCCCCGGTCGGCTGCGAGCGCCTCGAGGCCGCGACGGTAGCGATCGACCGCCCGCTCATTGTCCCCGGCCAGGTACGCCGCATTGCCCTCCGCGAACAGGGCGTTCATCGCGCGCCGGTCCTGCTCGGCGTAGATGCGCTCGATGTCCGCGAGGCGCTCCGTGCCCGTCTGCACGGCCGGTATCTTCGCGAGCGCGGCGAGGTACACCTCCCGGGCCCGCGCGTAATCCTTGTCGGCGAAGGCCGCATCGCCATCCTGCACGAGGCCGGCGACGGCGGCGACGAGGCTCGCGGATGCCACGATCGACTGGGTTGCCGTGGATTCTGCGGCGGCCGTGGACCGCGCGCGCGCGATCTCCTCCAGCGACCCGATCAGGAAGAGCTCCACCGGCCGGCGACGCGAGATGGCGGGCAGCACGGCGACGGAAGCATCGTCGAGGTACGACCGGAACCTGGCCAGCACGGCGGTTGCGGCCTCGGGCCGGCCGGCCGCGATCTCGTCCTTCACCTCCCGGTAGAAGGAGACGAACTGGTCCAGCACCAGGCTCTCCTTCTCCTGGGCCCGGCGCAGCGAGTCCAGCTCGGCGACGGCTGCCGCCTTGTCCTGCTCGAGGGCCAGCTGCTTCTGCCGGTAGCCGGCCTCGAGATTGGCCTGCTTCCGGGCAGCCTCCTCCTGGATGCGCGTCCGGTCCGCCTGCGTCTGGGCCAGGCTCTGCTGGTACTCGGTCCTCAGCTGCTCGACCGCCTGCTCCTGGTCCGCGCGATCCGTCTCCGCCTGCTGCCGGAACGCCGACAGCTCCTTGTCGGCGGAAGCCCGGATAGCCGTCTCCCGGTCGGCGAGACGCTTCGCAACCGCGGCTTCCGACAGGCCGGTCGCAAGCAGCTTCTGCCGCTCTGTCTCGAGGGTCCTGGCCATTTCGTCCGCCAGTTCACGCTCTTTCGCGCTCACCCGGGAGTCGGATTCGGCACGCAGCCGGTCGCGCTCCTGGTCGAGCCCCGCGAGCTTGCCCCTGATGTCCGCGATCTGCCGGTCCTTGCCGGCGAGCTGCTCCCCGGACTCCTTCTTCAAAGCTTCCAGCAGCTTGCCTTCCGCGGTGGTGAGCGTCGCGGGCGCCGCGGCGGCCGCCTGCTCCCGCTGCTGCGAAAGCCAGAATGCACCGTAGATTCCCGCTGCCATCACTGCGACTGCCGCGAGGTTCACCGCGAGCGGCAGCGCGCTTCCGCGTCGACGGGGCGTGAAGGAGAGCAGCTCGGGCGTCACGGGGGTGCGTGAGCCGGAGACCTCGCGCTCGATCTCCTCGAGAATGCGCGTGCGATCCGCTTCCCGGATCTGGAGCGTACTCTTCCCGTCGTCGCCTGGGCGTACGAGTACCAGACGGCGCTGGGCATCGAGGTAGGCACGAGCCTTCTGCAACAGGCCATGTGCTGCTGCCATGCGCGAGGTCTCTCCATGAACATCGGCACCTGATGCCATATTCTGGACGGCGGTACGTAGCACAGAAGGCGGTACGTTGACCCGGCAGGCCGGCCCGGATATGCTCGCTGCCAGGTGAACATCAGGGGCAAGATCGTCTGGGTCGTGCTGCCGCTCATCATCGCCCCGCTCGTGCTGACGGGTGTCTCGTCGATCCTGACGGCCCGTGAAAGCGTAACAGCGGTGGCTGCCGGTTTTCTGCAGTTCAAGGCCGAACAGCTCACCACGTACGCCCAGGGTCAGTGGGACCTGCTGGTCTCCAATGGTCTCGAATCGGACGCGACCTACCGGGAGGCATCGGAGGCCGCGGTCGAGACCTTCGCGCGCAGTCTGCTGCGCAGCTCCACCGAGCTCATCGTGGCACTGGCCGGCGACGGAAGCATCGCGCTGCGGACGGGTGATGTCTCCGAAGACGAATCAGGCAGGGCACCGCTCGTCTCCCTCGCGACATCCGGCGCCTCCGGCTGGCAGACCCTGAGCCTGGCCGGCATCGAGCGGGTCGCCTACGTGAACCGGTTCACGCCGTTCGACTGGACCGTTTTCGTCACCGAGGCGTCCGACACCTTCTATCGTTCGACGGAGCGGATCGTGGTCCAGACCGGCATCATCCTCGGTGCCTCGCTCGTCATCTCGCTGCTGCTGCTGCTGGTCTTCGCGGGCCGCCTCACCCGCCCGCTGCGGCAGGTCGCCGATGCCATGCAGGACATCATAACCACCGGCGACATGTCCGAGCGCGTGGAGACCCTCTACCGCGACGAGACCGGCAAGCTCGGCCACACGTTCAACCTGATGACCGACGACCTCGAAAAGGCGTACGGCCTGGTGAAGGGGTACGCGCTCCGCGCCGCCGTGGCGAGGGAAAACGAGGAGAAGATCCGGCGCATCTTCCAGAAGTACGTGCCGAAGGCGGTGATCGACCAGTTCTACGCCAGCCCCGAGCAGATGCTCGTGGGCGAGATGCGCCCCGTGGCGGTGCTGTTCTCCGACATCCGCAGCTTCACGACCATCGTGGAAACGTTCAATCCCAGCGAGCTCGTGGAGATGCTGAACGGGTACTTCGGGACCATGGCCAAGCCGATCTACGAGCGGCACGGGATCGTGGACAAGCACATCGGCGACGCCATCATGGCCGTCTTCGGCGCACCCGAGAAGCAGGAGAACGATGCCCTCGCCGCCGTGCTCGCCGCCCTGGACATGCTCGACGCGCTGGTCGCGTTCAACGACGTGCAGCGTTATCGCAACCGGCCGCCGCTTTCGATCGGCATCGGCATCCACTACGGTCCGGTGATCGTCGGCAACATCGGGTCCGAGTACAAGATGGACTACACGGTCATGGGAGACCGGGTCAACCTCGCCTCGCGCCTCGAAGGCCTCTCCAAGAAATACCGCGAACCGCTGATCGTTTCGGACTCGATCCAGCGCCGGGTGGGGGACCAGTTCCCGTACCGGCTGCTGGACAAAGCCAGCGTGAAGGGCCGCCGTGAGGGCACCGGCATCTTCACGCTCCGTCGAACGCTTGCATCAGCTGAGGCGGAAGCCTGGAAGGTGCACAACGACTCAGCTGCCCTGTACTACGATCGGAAGTTCCGCGAGGCCGCGGATGGGTTCCGCCGCGTGCTCAAGCTGATCCCGAGGGACGAGCACGCCAGCCGCTTCCTCACGCATTGCGAGCAGCTGGTGGGGAAGCCGGTCAAGCCCGGATGGGATGGCGTCGTGGAGATGACCGAGAAGTGAAGGAGGCGTCATGATCGAGCGAAGGCACGCGGACCGGATGAAGATCGGGGAGCCGATCGTGATCGTCATCGAGGACCGGGAAGTCCCGGCCCTGCTCGAAGACCTCTCCGAGCACGGCGCGCTGTTCCGGGTGGACACCCGCGGCGCGGTCTCCAGCGACGACCTCGGCCTGGAGGGCGTCTTCGTGCTCTCGACGTTCACCCCGGCCCGGCGCTACACGGGCGAGATCATCCGGCTCTTCTTCCGTGACGGCGCGGCCTTCTTCGCACTTCGGTTCTGGAAGGGCTACACCGAGGTGAAATGACCTAATCCTCGAACAGGTACTTGCTCGCGAACAGCGGATCCGAGGTCAGGTTCACCCCCAGCTTGCGCGGGCGCTTCAGCTGCTCGACCGCGGCAAGGCCACGTACTTCTGCACGATTTCGGCGAGCGCCTTCAGATCCAGCGGCTTCTCCACGATGCCCAGGGCGCCTTCCAGGAGCAGCTCCTGCGCCGAGCCATTGCTCGTGTAGCCCGTGGCAACGAGCACGCGAACGCCCGGGTCCTGCTCACGCAACTGACCGAGGCACTCCTTGCCGCCCATACCGGGCATCATCATGTCCAGGATGACGAGGTCGATCTCGTGTCCCCGACCGAATTTCGACAGCGCTTCTCGCCCGTCCCCCGCGGTGATCACGACGTATCCGCAGTTGGTCAGCACGCGGGACATGATCTCGCAGATCTGCTGCTCGTCGTCCACGACGAGGATCGTTCCATGGCCGTGGACGAGTGCGGGAGGAGGCGCTTCTTCCGTCCGGGTTTCGCGTTCGCGCTGCGTCATTGGGAAGAAGATCTCGAAAACCGTCCCCTGCCCGACGCCGCTCTGCACGTCGATGAAGCCCTGGTGGTTGGTCACGATCCCGTAGACAACGGCAAGGCCGAGCCCCGTGCCGCTGCGGACGTTCTTCGTCGTCACGAAGGGAACGAAGAGTCGATCCAGAAGGTCGGGGGACATGCCGATCCCGGTATCGCGCACCCGGACCGCAACGTATTTCCCCGGCCGGGCCGTCACGTACCTCCCGACCCTTTCCTCCGCGAGCTCGACGTTTGCCGTCTCTATCGTGAGCCTGCCGCCGCCGCGGGGATGCTGGGCGTCCGTCATGGCATCGCGGGCATTGACGCAGAGGTTGACGAGCACCTGGCTCATCTGATTGGAATCCGCCTCGATCGTCCAGAGGGAAGGGGCAAGGGCGAGGCTGATGGCGATGTCGGGAGGAAACGTGCGCTTGAGGATCTCCCACGTCTCCCTGGCGACCTCATTGAGGGACACGACCTGCCGATTGCCTGAGGTCTGCCGCGTGAAATAGCGGAGCTGCCGCGTGAGGCCGGTGCCCCGATCCACCGCGGCCCGCATCTGCATGAGATCCTGATGCATGCGCGAGTCGAACGGGACATCGTCGAGCAGGAGCTGGAGGTAGCCGCTGATCGCGGTGAGCAGGTTGTTGAAGTCGTGCGTAATGCCGCCGGCAAGCTGGCCCAGGGCGTCCATCTTCTGTACCTGGATGATCTGGGCCTGCAGACGCTTTCTCTCTGTCGCGTCCACGAAGGAGGTCATGATGCCGATGGCCCTGCCTTCCTCGTTGCGGATGACGGAGGCGGACAGCTCCACGCTGAAGGTGCTCTGGTCCTTGCGCCGCGCGGCCAGCTCCCCGCGCCACCCGCCCGTTGCGGGAAGACGATCGAGGACGCGCCGCGCGTCATCCCCCGCCCAGAACGTTTCGATGCGGGACCCGATCACATCCTCCGCCGCGGCGTATCCCCACAGGGTGAGGAACGAGGAGTTCACCCAGGTCACCTTTCCGTCCAGGTCCGTCAGCATGATCCCGTTGATGGAGGTATTGATGGCATGGTTCTTGACCAGGAGCTCCCTGCTCTGATTCTCGAGCGCCGTCGAGAGGGCGCGCCGGAGCTGTTCCTGATCCTTGAGGATCAGAGCCTCCTGCGCCGACATGAAGCCTTCAAGCGTCCGCGACGTGTAGAGCTCCGTCGCGTCGAGACTCGAGCTCAGCATGAGCGTTTCACCCTCGAGCTGCTGATGGCAGAAGAGACGCAGCGCGCTCATGATGGCGAGAATCGTCTTCTCCCCCAGTCCCTCCCTGGCAAGGCTCTGTCCCTGGGCGAATGGGTCTACCTGGGTCGGGTCATCGAGGAAACGCAGAAAAGGCTCGGCCTGCTCGGCACCGAGCTGGGCGAGACGCCGAGGATGGAGGGAGTAGCGATTGTCGAATACGGATTCCCGCAGGCGTGACTCGAGGAGGTCAACGAGCGATCCCTGGCTTTTTCTCAGGAGAGACGAAGCGAGGCTCATTTCTCCAGAATGGCGGCCTTGAGAACCTCCATAAACGGGCTCTTCTTCTCCTCTGCGGCCTTCTTAGAGATACCAAGCCATTCTGCGGGATGACGGAATCCCTTCCCGAGCTGCCACGGTGCCACGAGCGATTGAAGCTGCTTCAAAGTGCGGAAAATTATGGGTTGACCCATTCTCTTGTAAAGCTGCAGGCTCGACTCGAATTCAGCCGGCATATTGGTGATATCGAAATCGCAGAGGAACAGGCGGGATCCATTTTCCGCCCACGCGTGCAGCGTATTCATCGCGTGGCTGATCTGCTCGTCCTTGAGGAAGTAGGCGATCCCGTTGAAGCCAATGCCGACCTTGCGGCTTTTGCCGAAAAACTCGCTTACAATGGGGGAATCCAACAGGGTTTCCGGCTTCCCCGCCTCGCAGACCACATATCGGGCGTTGGGCAAATCCTTGATGATCTCCTGACCGTAGGCGACCGTCACCGGGTCGATGTCCGAATAGATGACCTTGGTGCCGGCGGGAGCGATCTGGTGGATGTGATCGACGGTGGGAAGTCCGGAGGCGAAGTCGATGAACTGGGTTATTCCCTCCGCCGCAAGCAGGCGTACTGCCTCACCGAGAAACCAGCGGACCATGCGCGCCATGTGGGGGAAATCTGGTAAGGCCTTGAGAACCTGCTGGGCTGCCAGCCTGTCGACCTCGAAGTTGTGGTTCCCGCCGAGCATAAAATCGTAGATTCTGCCCGCATTCGGCTTGCTTGCATCCGCGATGGACGAGACCCGATCCTGTTCTGCCATTGAATATCTCCCTGCGTCTCTCCCCCTATCATCGCGAAAAGGCCATTCTGGTGCAAGCCCTTTTCTGCCATAGGCGGTTAGTCACAGAAGTCCGCTTAAAAAGGCTGATTCCATCGACCGGGAACCACCAGGGTCCACGACCCAGCCCCGCCTCCGGGGTCAGCCGGCGGCTTTCGCGCGGCCGGCGTGCAGCGCCTTTCACTCCCCGCACACCATCCGGATCCACTCTTCTGCCGCGAGGGCGTGACCGGCCTCCGTGGGGTGCACGCCGTCGGCCCCCGGTACGCCGGGTCCACCATCGTTGAGGCTGCCGAGCGAAGTTCAGCCGGCTCGAGATCGAGTCCCGGGCGGTCCAGAATTTCCGATCGGGGGGGGTCCCGGCGTGCTGGTGGGGGGCGGCGCGTCGATCCTTTACGGCCGGGGTCAGCCGTCGCTCATGCGCGAATGCATTACGGATCCCGTCGGGAGCGATGGAGAGCAGCATCGCTGCGTCCTGCGCCTTCGGGTAGATCAGGACCTGGGACGCTGTGCTGTCGACTGTCCAGCCTGCGGGTTTTTCGCCTGCCACTCGTCTCCCTTCTGGGCATACGATTGCACGATCACCCCTGCTAGCGCGGGTCTGCCCAACGGTAGGGGCTCCGATGGTCGTACGGATGGGTTCGAGCTGCTCACCCGGAGGTCCGGAATGCTCCGTGCATATGCACTCCCTTCCGCGACCATGCCCAGACCCTCGCGGAGAGCGCATACACGTTGCTGCCAATCGGTTCTGGAAGGGCTACGCCAAGGCGAAATGACCTAATCCTCGAACAGGTACTTGCTCGCGAACAGCGGATCCGAGGTCAGGTTCACCCCCAGCTTGCGCAGGCCCGCCTCGTCGCCGGGGGTGGGAATGTGGGTGAGGTGCGCCTCGCAGCCGCGCAGGCGCTTCAGCTGCTCGACCGCGGCCTCGGCCGTGGGGTTCACCGCGGCGCTGATGCTCAGGGCGATCAGGGTCTCCTCGAGGTCGAGGCTCACGACCCGGCTGCCGAGGATGTCCTTCTTGAAGTGGCTCAGCGCCCCGGTGACGTGCGGGGCGAGCAGGTGGATGCCGTCGGGGATGCCGGCGAGCCGCTTGGCGGCGTTCAACACGAGGCTCGAGGCTGCGTGCATCAGCGGTGAGTTCTTACCCGTCACGATCGTGCCGTCCGCGAGCTCGATGGCCGCGCCGCAGGTGACGCCCTCGCTGCCCTTGCCGGCAGCCTCCGCAGCGCGTGCCGCCGCAGCCGCAGCAGCCGCCACCTTCCGGTCGGCGGGCCCCACGCCGAGGTCCTTCATCAGCAGCTCCACGCGCTGCACGGTCTTCCGCTCCTCGATGCCCATCGCGTACTCGCAGGAGTAGCGGAAGAAGCGGCGGATGACCTCCTGCACGGCCGCCTCGCGGACCGCCGCGTCGTCGACGATGCCGAAGCCGGCCCGGTTCACCCCCATCTCGGTGGGCGACCGGTAGGTGGATGCCTCGCCCGCGATGCGCTCCATGATCCGGCGCAGCACGGGGAACACCTCGAGGTCCCGGTTGTAGTTCACCGCCCGCTCGTTCGTCGCCTCGAGGTGGAAGCTGTCGATGGCGTTGAAATCTCCGATGTCCGCGGTCGCCGCCTCGTAGGCGATGTTGACGGGGTGGGCGAGCGGCAGGTTCCAGATCGGGAACGTCTCGAACTTCGCGTAGCCCGCTCGCACGCCCCGGCGGTGCTCGTGGTAGAGCTGCGACAGGCACGTCGCCAGCTTCCCGCTGTTGGGCCCGGGTCCCGTGACCACGACGATCGGCTTGGTGGTTTCGAGGTACGTGTTCGCGCCGTAGCCCTCCTCGCTGACGATGGTGTCCACGTCCGTGGGGTAGCCCTTGGTGAACCGGTGGGTGAAGACCCGCACGTCGCGCCGCTCGAGGCGCCGCTGGAACTTCAGCGCCGATTCCTGGCCGTCGAACCGGGTGATCACCACCGCGCTCACCGGCACCCCGCGCGAGGCGAGGTCGTCGATCAGCTTGAGGGCATCCGCGTCGTAGGTGATGCCGAAGTCGCCGCGGATGCGCCGGCGCTCGATGTCCCCCGCGTAGATGCAGAGGATGACATCGGTCTTGTCCGCCAGGCGCGAAAGGAGGCGCATCTTGACGTTCGGGTCGTAGCCGGGCAGCACCCTGGAGGCGTGCTGGTCGAACAGCAGCTTTCCGCCGAACTCGAGGTAGAGCTTGTTGCCGAACCGGGCGACCCGCTCGAGGATCGCCGCCGTCTGCTCGGAGAGGTACCGCTCGTTGTCGAACCCGATCCTGCCAGTCATGGACGGCATGATAGGGGCCCCCGGCGGCCGGGTCAAGGCAAGGCACAGGATGTGCCGAGGTCGTCCGCGCACAGGGATGTGCCAGCGGGCGACACATGGAAGGCCGCTCAAGGCGCGGGAATGACCTGCCATTCCCTTCCGATGTCGCCGAGGCCTTCGCAGCCGGTTCCGCCGACTATGACGGCATCTTCGATCTTCACGTGTCCCGTTTCAGGAACGAGAAAATCAGTCTCGACGGACAGCACCATTCCCTGTTCCAGGGTCCTGGGGCTGTCGGGAGAGAACTCGGGTTCCTCGTACGAGACCATGCCGATCGAGTGCACGACGAACCGTGCGTACCGGCCGAAACGGTACCCGCGTGCGGCGGCCTCCCCGGCCTGCACGACGTCGCGGCAGGGCACCCCCGCCCGGATCACGGCACGGGATGCGGCCTGCACCTCGAGGCACGCCGCGTGCAGTTCCTTCGCGAGTGGTCCGGGCTCGCCGATGCAGCCCATGCGGCATATGTCGGCGATGTAGTCCCGCCGGGTGCCGCCAGCGTCGATGTGCAACACCTGGCCGGGTTCCCACGTGGCGGAGGAAGGGGCGCGCAGAAAGCCGGGACCTGCGCAGACGAGCGCGAACAGGAAGGAGATGTCCCTCTCCGCCATCTCGCGCTCGACGCGGCGGGCGATGTCCCGGGTCGTCTCGCCGGGTCGGCTGCCGCGGAAGGCAGCCTGGATCGACCCGGCCACGCCCGCGTACACGGTTCTCAGGATCGCGAGCTCCTCGTCGCTCTTCACCGCCCGCAGCTCGTTCAGCAAGGGAGTGGCGTCGACGAGCTCCACCTTCGGCAGCGCCGCCCGAAGCGCGAGCCACGCGTCAGCCGGCAGGAACGGCATCTCCACGCCGATCCTCCCCGACGTGAAGCCCAGGCGACGCAGCGCCTTCACGGCGCTCTCGGCCGCGGTCACCGTGCCCCTGACAGCCTCGATGCGACCGGGGATCCAGAGCGATTCGGCCTCCATCTGCCCGCGCTCCTCGGCCCTCCCGACGTAGAACGCATCCCGCGCGCGCGAGCGCGGGATGCCGACGAATGCGAGGTACTGGCTCCTGCCCATCCGGGTGGAGTTGGCGTGGAAGTGGTAGTAGTATCCGCCCGTCAGGTACCTGACGTTGTGCCGGGTGTGGGCGAGCACCAGGCCGAGGTCGGCCTCCGCCATCAGCCGGTCCAGCTTCGCGGTGTCGAACGGTATTGTCACGGTTTCCTCCACGTTTTCCCGCCGGCACGCGTCGATTCGTGCCGCCCGCGCTGGCCGTCGTCCATGCGCCAACAGCACCCGATCCCGCTATCACCGGCAGGCCCGATGCACAGCCTGAACCTGCGCCGGGGTTCGACCCGGGTCGGCGCCTCGGCGCCGTTCCTCCCGGCGCCTTTTTCTAGTATACTCGATCCACAGCCCGCGCTCGAAACCGTCGCGCGGCAGGAGGTGGCCATGCTCCGCAGGGAAAAATCGGCAGGGGGGAAGGTGAAAGTGACCTTCTCCATGCCCGCACTCGAAGGCGTCACCACCCTGTACCTGGTGGGCAGCTTCAACGACTGGAGCAACACCGCCACGCCATTGGTGCGCGGCGCGGATGGCGGGTGGAGCGTTGCCCTCACGCTCGAGGCAGGGTGGGCGTACCAGTACCGGTTCAGGGACCAGGAGGGCGGCTGGCACAATGACTGGGCCGCCGACTCGTACGTGCCCAACGAGTTCAACAGCGAAAACTCGGTGGTCGACCTGACCGAGTCCGGGGCCGGCCCCGCTGCGCCGCGACCACTCGACAATGCCGCCTCACCAGCGGAAGGTCCGGCAGCTCCTCCCGCGGGGAAGAAGCCCGGCCGCACGCCGACCGCGAAACCCTCTGCGAAGCCGGCCGCGCCCCGCGGAAAGAAGAAATCCTGACCGGCGGCCCCTCCGCCCGAAGCCGCTCGTGAACCCCGCCGATCCGCGACCCAGCATCTCTTCCGTGGCATCCACGCTGTGCGCCCTGAGCGGCCTGCGCGTTCCCTTCGACTGCGGCGCCCCGGCGCTCGAGCCGGTCCTCGCGCTTGCCCGCGGGGTACTCGGCAGCGAGCCGGTCCGGCGGTGCCTCGTGTTCGCGCCGGACGCGCTCGGCGATCAGCTGCGCGCCGCGCGGCCCGACCTGTTCGACCGCGTGGCCGCCGCCGCCCCGCTCGTCGTCCCCCTGCGCTCCATCGATCCGCCGTGGACGCCGGTGTGCTTCGCCTCGATGTTCACCGGCGCCGGGCCCGAGCGTCACGGCATCCGGAAGTACGAGAAGCCCGTCCTCTCGATCGACACCGTCTTCGACGCGTTCGCCCGCGCGGGCCGTCGCGTGGCGGTCGTGGCGGTACAGGACTCGAGCATCGACCGGATCTTCCGGGGACGGGCGCTGGACTACTTCTCGGAGAAGTACGATCCCTGGGTGACCGAGAAGACGCTGTCGCTCGTTGCAGCCGACCGGCACGACCTCGTTGTCGCGTATCACCAGGAGTATGACGACGTCATGCACGCGGTCGGACCGGTGCATCCCCGGGCGCTGCGCGGCGCCCGCAACCACGTCGAGGCGTTCGCGGACCTCGCCGCGGCCGTCGAATCGGCCTGGGCCCGGCACCCCCGGGCGCTCGCATTCGCGCCCGACCACGGCGCGCACCCGGACCCGTCGACCG
>Ga0154693_1065_pt22 | contig 15472 bp, 12 predicted proteins | sample Rifle2008BG13ft_FD_105711 | JGI IMG/M metagenome (GOLD analysis project Ga0154693, IMG submission 105711) | Spirochaetes bacterium RBG_13_68_11
GTAGGCGAGGAAGATCAGGACCCGCGCGGCCCAATGCAGTCTGAACCCGAACTGCTGGGTGAACACGAACAGGAACAGGAAGCCGAACAGGAACATCGGCCACCCGTTATTCGTGTTGATCAGCGCGATGGCGGGGCCGTGCAGGCCGACGAACAGCTCGAGCACGGTGATCCAGCCGACCACGAAGTGGGCCCGGGTGTTTGCCACGCTCATCTGCGTGAACAGCAGGAACATGTAGAAGAAGCCGGTCAGGATCGAGGGCACGCCTTCGGTGGGGTGGAACCAGAACGTGTAGACCAGCGCCCACGAAATGTAGAGACCGTGCCAGCGCTGCACGAACGCCAGGGCCCGCTCGGGCAGCGGCACCTTCAGCCCGAGGAAGATGCCGCGCCGGGGGATCATCAGGAACAGGATCAGCACGAGCATCACGATGACCGAGTACTGCGAGGACCAGATCGGCACGTCCTGGGCCAGGCCGTCGTACCAGAGGTGGGTCTGCAGGACGTGCAGCAGCGAGAAGCCGAGGGTCACGAGGAAGAACGCGAGGTTGATCCGGCTCATGCGGTCCGCGTGGGCTTTCTCGCGCATCGCGAGCGCCACGAGCACCCAGACCGCGGCCTGGTGCAGGCCGTAGAACGTCCAGGCGGTGAACCGGCTCCAGAACGTGGGGTGCGCGAGCTGCCAGGCGTAGAACCACGACCCCTCGTCCACGGGCAGGACGAAGGCGGTCCGCAGGCGGGGGCCGAGCACCGCGATCAGGACGGTGAGCAGCGCGCTCGCCGCTACGGCGGCCCAGAACCAGCGGTTGACGGTGGAATGCCCCTCGAGCGTCTTCATTGTGATCGATCGCCTCCCGGACGATCCAACATAACGCTTGACCCGGCCTTCCGCCAACTGCGCCTCCCTCCCTTCCGGCCCGCCCGACGGTCGGGATTTCCGCGTCGGGGACGCCCTTTCGTTGACAGGGACGGACTGCCGCGGCTATCCTCCGGATAAGTCGCCGGCGTGATGAAATGGCAGACATGCCAGACTCAAAATCTGGTGGGGCGCAAGCTCCGTGTCGGTTCAAGTCCGACCGCCGGCAGGAGATGAAGAGCTTCTCCGACATCGTGGCCGGTGCCCGGAAGCTGGGCACGCGCCGGTTCGTGGTCGCCCAGGCCGCCGACCCCGTGGTTCTCGCGGCCGTGGAGACCGCGCGCCGGGAAGGGTTCTGCGCCCCCGTGCTCGTGGGGGTCCGTGAGGAGATCGACGCGGCCGCCCGCGGTGCCGGCGTGGAGCTGGCCTCCCACCGGATCGTGGAGGTCGCTGCGAAGGCGGATGCTGCGGCCGCGGCGGTACGCCTGGTAGCCTCGGGCGAGGGCGACGTGCTGGTGAAGGGATTGCTCCAGACCTCGGAGCTTCTGAAGCCCGTGCTGGACAGGGCGACCGGGCTCGGCCGGGGCCGGCTCATCACGCACGTCGGGGTGTTCCTCGTCCCCGGCTTCGATCGGTTCGTGCTCGTCACCGACGCGGCGCTCTGCATCGCGCCGGACCTGGCGCAGAAGGCCGACATCGTGCGCAACGCCATCGAGACGGCGCACGGCCTGGGCATCGCCGATCCCATCGCCGCCATCCTGTGCGCCATCGAGAACGTGAATCCGAAGATGCCGGCGACCATGGACGCGGCAGAGCTCGCGAAGATGGCGGAACGCGGTGAAATCGAGGGCGGACGGGTCGTGGGGCCGCTCGCGCTGGACGGCGCGGTCGACCCCGCGGCCGCGCGCCACAAGGGCATCGCGAATCCGCTCGCGGGCCGGGCCGACATCCTGGTGGCACCCGACATCGAGGCGGGCAACGTCCTCTACAAGTCGCTTACCTGCTTCGCCCGGGCGCAGGCCGCGGGCATCATCGTGGGAGCCCGCGCGCCGATCGTGGTCACCTCGCGCTCCGACAGCGCGGCGGACAAGCTGCACAGCATGGCGCTCGCCGTACTCTGCTCCGCGGCTACCCCTTGAACTCCCTGAACAGCACCACCGCGTTGTGCCCGCCGAAACCGAGCGCGTTCGAGATCGCTGCCCGGATGCGCCCCGGCGCCCCCGTGTTCGCCACGTAGTCCAGGTCGCAGGCCGGGTCGGGATTCTCGAGGTTGCGCGTCGGCGGGAAGAACTGGTCGCGGATCGCCATGATCGTCACCACCGCCTCGACCCCGCCCGCGGCTCCGAGCAGGTGCCCGTGCATCGACTTGGTCGAGGACACGCGCAGCTTCCGGGCATGGTCGCCGAACACGGCCTTGATGGCCTTCGTCTCGATGGGATCGTTGATCGGCGTCGAGGTGCCGTGCGCGTTGACGTAGTCGATGTCGCCGGCAGCGAGTCCCGCGGTGGATAGGGCGGCGTTGATGGCCTGGACTGCGCCCCGGCCCTCCGGGTGCGGGGCCGTGAGGTGGTTGGCATCGCAGCTCGAGCCGTAGCCGGCCAGCTCCGCGAGCACCGTGGCGCTCCGGCGCCGGGCGTGCTCCAGCTCCTCGAGCACGAGGATCCCGGCACCCTCGCTCATGACGAACCCGTCGCGGTCCCGGTCGAACGGGCGAGAGGCGTGGGCGGGGTCGTCGTTTTTCTTGGTGCTCAAGGCCTGCAGCTGGCAGAAACCCGCGAGCGCGAGCGGCGTGATCCCGGCCTCGGTGCCGCCCGCGATCGCGACGTCGACGCGGCCCTCACGGATGAGACGCCAGGCGTCTCCCATGGCGTCGTTGGACGACGCGCACGCGGTGACCACGCAGAAGCAGGGGCCATGTGCCTGGAACCGGATGGCGATGTTGCTCGCCACCTCGTTTATGATCATCATGGGCACGAACAGAGGGTGAACCCCTTTGGGTCCGCGCTCCACCAGCTTGCGCAGCGCGTTCTCCAGCGTCTCGATACCGCCGATGCCGTTGCCGAGGACCACCGCGAAGCGCTCGGGGTCGGCCTGCCCTGAGGTGAGGCCCGCCTGCGCCATGGCCTCGATGCCGGCTACCATCGCGTACTGCGTGAACCGGTCCATGCGCCGGGCGTCCTTCGACTCCATCACCTTCTCGGGCGCGAAATCCTTCAGCTCGCCCGCGATTTTCGAGGGGAAGTCGGTGACGTCGAACCGGGTGATCCGGCCGATGCCGTTCTCGCCCGCCCTGATCCGCCTCCAGGAGTCCTGGACAGTGTTGCCGAGGGGATTCACGGTCCCCAGCCCCGTCACGACGACCCTGCGCCCCATCGATTCTCCTCCTTCAGATCGCCATGCACCCGTCGATGCGCAGCACGTCGCCCGAGACGTAGGAGGCCATGTCCGAAGCCAGGAAGGTGACGACTCGCGCCACCTCGGCCGGGGTGCCCGGCCGTTTGAGCGACACCTGCGTGAGGAACGCCTGCCGGGCTTCCTCGGGAAGGGTCCGGGTCATGTCCGTGTCGATGTAGCCGGGGGCCACCGCATTCACCCGGACCCCGCGGCCGCCCGCCTCCTTGGCGAGACTGCGCGTCAGGCCGATGAGCCCTGCCTTGGAGGCCGCGTAGTTGGCCTGGCCGGCGTTACCCCCGACGCCGACGATGGACGCCATGTTGATGATAGAGCCGCGGCGCTGCTTTATCATGTGCCGGGCGACGACCTGGCTGCACAGGAAGGCCGAGGTGAGGTTGATCGTGAGCACCGTCTCCCATTGCTCCAAAGGCATGCGGAAGATCAGGCCGTCGCGGGTGATGCCCGCGTTGTTGACGAGGATGTCGATGCTCCCGGCCTCCCCGATGATCTGCTCCAGCAGGGCGGTGATCCCGGCCGGATCCGCGACGTTCCCCGTGCGGAAGGAGACCGTGGCGCCGCTGGCGTTCGCTGCCTGCTCCATCTCCGCCATGGCGTCGCTCGGATTGAGGTCGATAAAGGTGACGCTGGCGCCCTCGTGGAGGAAATCCATGACGATCTCCTTGCCGATCCCCCGAGAGCCCCCGGTAACGATTGCCTTCTTGCCCTTCAGCAGCATTCTTACCTCCCAATCGCTTCCAGCGTACCCGCCGGGCGGCAGTCGACGTCGGGGCGCAGGGCCTTGAACAGGCCGGTGAGCACCGTGCCGGGGCCCGCCTCCCGGAAGTCGACGTAGCCGTCCGCGGCAAGCCGGGTTTCCTCGTCCACCCAGCGAACGGGCGAGACCACCTGCCGTCCGCACAGCGCGCGGGCTTCGGCACCCGAGGCGATCGGCCCGGCGGTGACGTTCGAGTAGACGGGCAGGACCGGTTCCGCAAAGGCGAACCCCGCGAGCGCCTCCTCGAAGGCCACCCGGGCGCCCTCCATGAGCGGCGAGTGGAACGGCCCCGACACCTTCAACCGTATGAATCGCTTCGCGCCCTCCCGTTTGAGAAGCTCCTCGGCGCGCGAAAGGCCTGCTGCGGTGCCCGAGAGCACGAGCTGCACGGGGCTGTTGTGGTTCGCGACGAACACACCCTCGATGCCCGCTGCCACGGCCGCAACTCTCTCGGCCGGCAAGCCCAGCACGGCCGCCATGCCCGGCTTCCCGCCTGCCGCGTCGAGGCCACGGCTCGCCTTCTCCATCAGCTCTCCGCGGACCTTCACGATGCGGAACACCGGCTCGACGCCGACGATGCCGGCCGTGCAGAGTGCTGCGTACTCGCCGAGGCTGAATCCCGCGCACCCGCCCGGCTCGATCCCCCGTTCGACGAGCACCGCAGCTGCGGAAAGGTCGACGAGCGTGATCAGGACTTGCGCCTTGTCGGTGGCCGCAAGCTCCTCGGCTGTTCCCTCGGACAGGGCGCGTTTCACGTCGAATCCAGCTGCATCGGAGGCCAGCAGAAAGAGTTCGCGGACCTTCGGGCTCGCTTCCCAGAGGTCCATGCCCATCCTAGGGTACTGGGCTCCCTGGCCAGGAAAGAGCAGGCAGGTACGCATGCAGGGTCGAATATAACACGAAAAGCATGGATCTGGTCAAGAAGGACAGCATGAATATCCAATTTCGTACATTTTATTAGCGAAACGTATAATAGTTGATTTTTATAAGCAACAATACAATCGGGAATCAGCTGTGTTGACCCTATATCATGATCAGGTTACTATCACACCATGCAGGCTGTGATCCGCTCCGTCGATTGCGCGGTCCCTTCAAAGCGCATGTCGAACGCTGAGTTCACTGCGTTCCTGGACACCACGGACGAATGGATCTTTTCCCACACAGGAATCAGAAACCGGCATATCGCAGATCCCGATCAGGCTCCGTCGGATCTCGCTTTCGAGGCCTGCCAGAAGGTTCTGTCCAAGACCGCAGTGCCTCCGGGCGAAGTGGATTTGATACTCGTCGCTACCGCGACCGGTGACTACCTCGGGTTCCCCTCTGTTGCGTGCCTCGTACAGGACCGTCTCGGGGCGAAACGGGCGGGAGCCATGGATCTCGCTGCTGGGTGCACGGGATTCATCTACGGCCTCGAGACCGCCCGCAACTTCGTGCTCGGGGGGGGCGCTCGCAACATTCTCGTCGTCGGCGCCGAGGTCTTAAGCCGGATCGCGGACTGGCAGGACCGCAACACGTGCGTGCTGTTCGGCGACGGCGCCGGTGCGGCGCTCGTGTCGGCCGTCGAGGACGCCCGCGACGCCTCCGGCCGTCCGCGGGGGCTCATCGCCTCCGTGCTGCGCGCTGACGGGTCGGGAGCCCACCTTCTCGAACGCCCCCGGGGCGGCACCCGCGCCCCCTTCGATCCCGAAACGTTCGACCGCACGGCGGCCTGCCTCAAGATGGACGGCCGGCAGGTCTACAACTTCGCCGTGAAAGCGATTGCCGAGGGCATCCCCGAGATGCTCGCGGCGAACGGGTTCGGCATCGACGACGTGGCGTGGATCGTGCCCCACCAGGCCAACGTGCGGATCATCGAGGCAGCGACGAAGCGCGCGAAGATACCGCTCGAGAAGTGCTACCTGAACATCGAGGAATACGCGAACACCTCGGCCGCGTCGATCCCGATTGCGCTCGCGGAGATGGACTCGAAGGGCCTGCTGCGGGAGGGCGACCTGGTCGCCACCTTCGGCTTCGGCGCCGGCCTCACCTGGGGCGGGAACCTCCTGCGGTGGTAGCTTCCGGGTGACCCGCATGGTCACCCCGGTCCCGTTCCCGTCAGGGACGGATCTCCCGATTCGCTTTCGTGATGACCGTCCACTGCTGCCAGAGAAGGAAACAGACGGCGAACGAATTGGACAGCACGGCCACCCCCATGACGATGCCCCCCATCGAATGGAGTGACGCCGAGGCCGGGACGACGAGGAACATCAGGTACACCAGCACGGAAGCAACCTGCGCCGCGACGGCAACAATCCACAGGCGCGGCATGAAGAAGACCAGCAGGAAGGAAAACACGTCCAGAAGGTAGAAGAAGCGGTCGTGCATCTTGGGGAGCAGGAAGGGCACGATGGCAACGGAAACCGTCGCGCACAGGATGGTGATATCGGCGGTCATGTTCCTGATCCTCCGCGCATACACCACCACCCATGCCAAGGTCATCACCGCCGCTGCGGCGATCCCGAAGACGAGCATCGCGCGCGCAGGATGGCGTTGAAGAAGCAAGAACACGCTTGCGAGGACGAAGCAGGCGTAGATGGCATCGGCCTGTCCCCACGTGGCGCTGTTCGCAGCCACCGTTGGCAGACACAGGAACAATCCCGCCGCGAGCATGGCGAGGTTGCCGTTCGCCACGCGACCTTTCAGAATTCGATAGACGAGATACGCGTTGACGCAATCGAAGAGGATGGAAATGAGCTTGATGGCGACGACCTTGGGAAGCAGCACGTTGGTCTTTGCAGCGACCGTCAGCAGGTAGAGGTAGGGCGGCGTGCAATTGGAGTACTCGCCTCGAAGAGCAGCCGCCCAGTCGTTCGATGCAATGAAGTCGTACCATGGCATGACCCACCACTGCATGTCACCTGATACCACCTTCAAGCCTGCCAGGCGCATCACGAACCCGATGACGAAAAAGACACCCGTGATTGCCTTGAGTCGGTCCGTGGGAGCGGGTGCATTCGAACAATTCTTCCTGGTTGACTTCTATCCTGCGAGATCTCCTTGCCCCCCTCAGCCCCTCACCTTCTCTCGTTTCACGAAGATCGAATAGAATTCGTTCGAGGTGTGGAGATAGCACTCGTGCTCCAGGAGTTCCGCCAATGCCGGATACTCGCGTTGTATCCTCGGCACATCATCATGATCGACGATGATGATCCGCACCCGCTCTTCCGAGAGTCTCGCAATGAAATCCGCTTTCATGGCTTGAAAATAGGCATCCGCCTGTTCATCTCCGGTGCTGTGGTAGAAGGGATAGGAGTGGAGATACCGTGCAGGGATCGTCAGGTTCAACCGGTAGAGGGCATTGATGAGGCCGGCCATGTTCTCGATGGGCTGCACCTCGTTCGCGGTCTTCACCAGGGGCAACAAATCACTCATCGCCGACTGCACGTAGACGAGATCCACTTTCTTCAGCCGTTCCAGACGTATCAGGTACAGCGGGCTCAGCAGCAGCAGCGTGATGGCCGTGAAGGCGACCGATGCGTATCTCCATCTCGTGCTCGTTCCCCGCACGACGAGATCGATGGAATAGAATCCGGTTACGAGAAAAAAGGCGGCGGCAATGTACACGTGCTGCGACCATCCCTTGCTCTGGTAGAAATAATGAAACAGCCCATAGGCCAGGCCGATCAGCGCCAATTGCATTCTCGGGTCGATTCTCCGCACACGAACCATGCTGACAAGAACCGGCCATGTGGGGATGGTCCACACGACAAAGCGGCTGACCACGTCGGCTGCGGCGGTGTTGTTCAGGCCTCGATAGAGACGATAGTGAATGAAGAGGACAAGCTGCCAGAACGATTGCACGGCGTTCATTCGCCACAGCCACAGGTGAATCAGGGCACTGGGGACCAGGAAGCCTCCGCAGAGACTGGAAACGACGGCCAGGGTCGCTCTCGCATCCCCGTTGCGCGGCACGGTGATGAGGAGAAACACGAGCAGCATTGCCAGCAATACCGCGGGAAACGGCTTGATGTACACCACGAAGCCCAGCAAGAACCCCGCAACGAACGCGAACACGCTCCGCTTCCGCTCGACACTCAGTCCGATGAAATGGAGGGCCAGGATGAGGAAGGGAAGCATCTGGATCTCCCGCTCCTGCATGTCCAGCTCTCCCGCGGCAAGATAGCACGCGATGAAGCACAGGGAGGCCGCCGTCGCTCCCCTCCATCGCGGCTTCTGAAAGAAGACGAACAGGGAAGCGCAGAGAAGGCAGATCCACAGGAGATCGAACATCCGAAAGCCGAAATCGGTTTTGCCGAACACGGCGATTGCCAGCATGTGGATCAAGGGGCTTCCCGGCCAGCTCACATCGAACACATCCTCGTAGAGACGGTCTCCCTGCAGAATCCTCCAGGCGGTGTAGTGGATGGGAGAGGTATCCCCGGCCATTTGCCAATCAAGCGTGAGGGAGAGGCAATACATGATCATGATCGCGAAGAGGAAAAGAAACACCAGGAAAAGCCTCTGGGGAAGCAACGCGTTGCCGGTGCTGGAATTGACCTTTTGAATGCATGCCATCATAGCATGGCACAGGGTACCGCATTGCATTGCGGGGCACAAGCAGCGCCAGGAGAGCCGCGAGACCATGGTTGCTGGTCGCGGAGCGGAAAGCGGCGATCGGGGAACCACTGTGCGGATCCGCGCGCTCTGTTGTACAGTGCACGGTGGAAGCGGTTCCGGATGAACCCGTCAAAGGGGATGCGGACGTCGATGAATTCCCGGAACGAACCGGCCGTGACGGTGCCGTGTTCCGTGCTGCCCCGACCGCAGCGCCGGCGGGCAGCGCGCCCCGGTCCTGCGATCCTCGCGGAAATGGTGCGCTACGGTCTCGTCGGACTTGTCAACACCGCGGTCGGGCTTTCCGTGATATACGTCGCAATGCAGGTACTCCATTGGCACTATGCCGTCGCCAATGTCGTGGGGTATTGCCTGGGTCTCGCGATAAGTTTCTTCCTCAACAAGCGCTTCACCTTTCGATCGTCGCGTGCGATCACCCCGCGCGAACCCCTGCTTTTTCTCCTTGTATGCGGAGCATCCTATGCGATCCAGATGGGGGCTCTCGTTGTGTGCGTGGAAGTGCTGCGCGTGGACGGTTTCTCCGCCCAGGTGCTCGCCATGGCGGTGTACGCTGCCGTCGGCTATGCCGGCAACAAGCTCATCACCTTTCGCGTGCGTGCGTCTTCCTGCCCTGCTGATCGCCGGCAGAACCCCCCAGCGTCCTGCTGATGACGTAGAGCGGACGCCCTTTCACCTCGTCGAAAATGCGTCCGAGGTATTCGCCGAGAAGGCCGAGGAACAGGATGATCAACCCGCTGAATCCCACGATGAGGCTCATCAACGAAGTCCATCCCTCGACCATTCCGACGCCGAGCATCTTGCGAACGAGGATGACGAAGAGATACAGGAATCCCCCGAGCGAAATGAGCGCCCCGAGGTAGCCGGCGACCCTCAGGGGACGGTTGGAGAACGACGTGATCGCGTCCACCGCGAAACTCACCATCTTCTTCATCGGATATTTGGTCGTGCCTGCCCATCGCGGTTCGCGTACATAGTCGACAACGGCCTTCTGGAACCCCAACCATCCCACCAGACCCCGCACGTATCGATGCTTCTCGCCCAGGCCGTTCAGGCAGTCGCACACCTTCCGGTCGATGAGCCTGAAGTCCCCGATATCTTTGGGAAGCGGAACGTCGGTCAGCATGTTGAGAAAGCGGTAGAACAGGGATGCCGTGAACCGCTTGAACGGGTTCTCCGCATTTCGCCGAATGCGCCGCCCGTACACGACCTCGGCGCCTCCCTTCCACCGGAGGATCATTTCGGGGATCAGCTCGGGGGGGTCCTGAAGGTCGGCATCGATCACCACGATCGCCCGTCCGCGGGCTTCCCTCATGCCGGCGGTGATCGCTGCCTGGTGCCCGAAGTTGCGCGAGAAAAAAACGGCCCTGCACGTTCGGTCTCGGGAGCAGAGTTCCTCGAGCATCGAGGACGTCCCGTCGGTCGACCCGTCGTTCACGAACAGAAGCTCGTAGGGTTCCTTCAAGCCACGCATCACCTTCGTCAGCCGATCATGCATGGCCCGCAGACATTCCTCCTCATTGAACACCGGGATGACGACACTGGTGAGCGGCTGCTTCATCTCGGGCGATTGTAGCGCCTGGCGAACGAAGACAACAAGTGATGGAGATCCCCCGGGCTTCCCATTGACGCGGCGACCGTCGCCGCCTACGCTGGTGCCATGTCGCGGTGCTGCCGTGTCCCCGTGCAGCTGAAGGCGGTGCCGGCCATCGCCCGCATCGGCCGTGCAGCCTGCCAGACCGTGTCGCCGGGCGCACCGCTGACCGTCGAGCAGCTCGCGGCAGCCGGATCACCATGAGACGGTTTCCGCGCATCGCTGTCGGCGTGCCGCCGCGGCATCTTGCAGCCGTGGCGCTTTCCGGCGCCTCGCTGGGATTCGTCTGCTGGTCTGCGATCGCCGCCGGACCGATCTTCCGGTCCTACCTCTTCGACAACAGCCTCCCCGAGCGCGCCAGGATCGGCCTCCTCGCCGCGATCGCCATCGGGGCCGTCGTGCTGCCGGGAGCCTGGATGAGCTGGGGCGCCGCGTTCCGCAGGGGAACCCGCGAGCCGGCGGCCGTCCTGAGGAGAACGGCTCCCTTCTTCTCCCTGGGGATCGTGCTCTGGTTCGCGCCCTTCCTGGCCGTTCCCGCGATCGAAGTCTACCATCCCTGGCTGACGTACTGCCTGGTCCTTGGTGTGGCGCTCGGAACGCTCGGCCTTGCCGTGTGGGCGGAACGGGCTGCCGGCCGGGGCAGCGGCTCCGAGGATTCCCGCCTGCGGGACTCCGCACCGAGCGCGGACCGGATCTGCACGATTCTCCTCGCCGTCTTCACCGTCGGTTACGGCGCCTTCTTTTCCGTGTACACCGTGATGAAGCACCTCGCGTTCCATTCCTACGCCTTCGACCTCGGCTGGCAGAACCAGGTGTTCGACACGCTCCTGCGCACCGGGAATCCCAGGGCCACCGGCTACATCACCATCGATCACTTCAGCCTCCATTTCCAGCCGCTGTACTACCTGCTGGCCCCGTTCTACGCCCTGCACCGTGACCCGACGACGCTGCTGGTGCTCCAGGCGGTGGCGCTGCCCGTCGCTGCCGTGCCGCTGTACCTCGTTGCCCGCAGGAGACTCGGGAATCCCTGGCTGTCCCTGACCGTCGCCGCCGTGTTCCTGCTCTATCCCGCCCTCCACGGCCTGAACACCTACGACTTCCACGGTGTGGTCCTCCTCATCCCGATCGCGAGCTTCGCGCTGTACTTCCTCGAAACCGGAGCCATGCCGCTGTTCTGGGTGTTCCTCGCTCTCGGCCTGATCACCCGCGAAGACACGGCGGTCACCCTGAGCGGCATCGGGCTGTACGCGTGGTTCGTGCTCGGAAAACGCAGGCTCGGCGTCGCCGTCCTCGCCGCCTGCGTCGGTTACTTCTTGCTCGCCCTGACGATCATGTCCGCGCTGGGCGGGTACGCGAACCTCGAGAACTACTGGGCGCTCACGCTGCCCGATCACCAGAACTTCGCGGGAGTCGTGCTGACGCTGATCTCGAACCCGCTGTACGCGTTCCGTCACGTCTTCCTGAACGTGGAGAAGCTGCAGTACCTGCTGCTCCTCCTCCTGCCGGTGGGCTTCCTCCCGCTCGCCTCCGGGAAGAACGCCGTCGTGGTCCTTCCGGGCCTGGCGGTCATCCTCCTGTCCGGCACGTCGGCTCAGTACTCCATCGGGTTCCAGTACTCCGCGCACCTGATCCCGTTCGTGTTCTTCCTCGCCATCTGCGGCATCCAGGCGATCATGGCGCAAAAAAGGGCGATCGGGGCCCTGGCGCTGGCCGCCCCGCTCCTCGTCTCGGGAGCCGTCATGGACTACGAGTACGGCCTGGTGTTCGCCAAGCGGTTCCCGGGATTTCTCAGGCCGGACGAGCGGGAACGGACCGCGTACTCGCTGTTCCGCGAGATCCCGAGGGAGGATCCGGTGGCCACGATCTCCCGGCTGTACCCCCATCTGTCCAGCCGGACCGAGATCTACCTCCTGCAGCGCATGCAACCGGCAACCGAATGGGTGCTGGCCGATCTCGCCCCCCCGTCGCCGGCGAGCGACCTGTACGAGGCCGGCTACCGCGGGCACACCCTGAGCCCGCGCGAGGACACGGCCATCGTCCTGTCCCTCATCGACCGCGGGACCTTCGGCGTCGCCAGGTACGAGAACGGGTTCGTGCTCCTGCGGCGAGGGCTCGCGAGCGAGCTGACCGCCCGGGTCAGGGACGAGATCGCGGCGAACGCGTTCGAGCCACGGGACGAGCTCATCCCGTACTACCGGGATCCGGCCGCGGCGACCATCGAGCGCGAGCGTTCCCCGTCGGATCGCTTCCTCGCCTTCCTCCGGTCGAACCGGTACGATACGATCATCCTCGCGGTCAAAGGGGACGCGATGAAGAGCCTGTCGTACCTCTGCGCGAAGCTGCTCCTCGATGGGGGGTCCCGGATCAACACGCTGCGCCGGGGCGGATCGTACGCGGCGGTCGTCAGGGATGGCACGGTGCTCTGGGAAGAGGTGGCGAATGGCCGGGCGATCGATACCGAAGCGACAGCGGCACGAACCATGGAGCAGCTGTTCCCCGGGCACCAGGTGAGGATCAGGTCGGCCGGGACCCGGCAGGGAAACGATTGCGCGATCGTGATCGACGGCCGGGACGAGGCGCCGAAGGAACACGGCATGAACGCCGTCGTGCTCGACCGCGGACTCGCGGTGCTCGGTACGGCTGCGTTCGACACGGGAAGGTGAGCGGGGAAAGGGATCCGGCATGAAGGCGAGTCGCGCGCGCGGAGCCGCGGAGATCGGAGTCGTGATCCCCGCCTGCAACGAGGAGGGCAACATCGAGCCGCTCGTGGCGGAGCTGCACCGGGTGCTGCGGGGGCACCGCTGCCAGATCCTGTTCGTGGACGACGGCAGCACCGATGCGACCCTCGAAGCGATCATTGCCGCCCGGCGACGGTTCCCGGCCGTCGAGTACCTCAGCCTGACCAGGAACTTCGGACACCAGCACGCGCTCAAGGCGGGCCTGGACCACGTCGCCGGGAAGTGCGTCATCACTATGGACGCGGACCTCCAGCACCCCCCGTCCGTGATCCCCCGGCTGCTCGAACGATGGCGGGAGGGCTGGGAGATCGTTTCCACGATCCGGGACGACGACGCGTCCGTCCCGTGGATCAAGCGGGCCACCGCCCGGCTGTTCTACCGGCTCGTGAACCTCATCGCCGAAGTGAAGATCGCGGAAGGCGCGGCCGACTTCCGGCTTCTCGACCGGTCGGTCGTCGAGGTCCTCAGGCGGATCGACGAATACCATCCCTTCTTCCGCGGGCTCGTGCCCTGGACCGGGTTCCGCCAGACGAGCGTCCGCTACCGGCCCGCCCGCCGGCACTCGGGCCGCACGAAGTATTCCTTCTGGCGGATGGTGTCGTTCGCCCTCGGTGGGCTGGTGTCGTTCAGCATCATCCCGCTGCGGCTGGCCACTGTCCTCGGCTTCATCATGGCCCTCACGGGATTCGGGATCGGGCTGAAGGCAACCGTGGAATACCTCGTCACCCGCGACACCGCGCCCGGCTGGACGTCGACCATCGTGGTCGTGGTGCTCGTGGGCGGCGTGCAGCTCGTCATCCTCGGCATCATGGGGGAGTACCTCGGCAGGATGTTCATGGAGGCCAAGAAGCGCCCCACGTACATCGTGCGCGCGGCGAGCAAGCGGATCGCGACCGATGAACATCGTCGTGCAGGCAGACGATTGCGGGATTGGCGTCGCCTCGACTGACCGGATCCTCGATGCACGCCGCCTCGGCCGTCTCGACCGGGTGGGGATCGTCGCCAACGGCGCGGCGCCGGCGTATGCCGCCGAACGCGTGAGTGCGATGCCGGGGCTGGGGATCTCCGTTCACCTCAACCTCGTCGAGGGAAGGCCGGTCGCTCCGCCCGCGGCGGTCCCACTCCTGGTCGGCCGTGACGGCTCGTTCCGGCACACGTTCCTGTCGCTCTGGTTGGCGCATGCCCTTGGTCCGCGACGGCAGCTGGAGGAGCAGGTCCAGCGCGAAATCGGCGCCCAGATCGAAAGAGTCCGAATGCGGTTCGCGGCCCCGATCGTCGACGTCGACAGCCACCGGTACCTGCACCTGCTTCCCTTCGTGCTGGGGATCCTCACCCGGCGGGCTTCCGAGTGGGACATCGGCCGCGTGCGGACCGTCAGCGAACCCTTCTTCCTCGCCTCCTCCTTCGCGGCGATCTCGAGGAGCCTGCGGAGCCTGAACCCCCTCAAGCTCATCCTGCTGCGGTGGCTGTCGGCGCGGGGCGTTCCCCGGCTCCGGCGGAAGGGTATCGCGACGCCGGACCATTTCCTCGGAGTGCTGTACTCCGGAGCGATGTCCGTGGATGTCGTGCGTCGGGGGATCCGACGGATCGTCCGGAAGCGGCGGGCGACCGGCGACCGGCTCGAGATCGCGCTCCATCCCGGCCGGCTGGAACGGGCGGAGCTGGAAGCGTGGGCCGGGACGTCCGCGCACCGCGCCTTCTACCGATCCCCCGCGCGCGACGCCGAAGCCCGGACCCTGCGCGACCCCCGCTTCGGGGAGCTCCTCGACCGCGCCGAGGGCCGATCGGGCACCGCCGCCGCTTCCGGCCGGCCGTCGTCCTGGGTCGAGTACTGGGACCAGGATTCCCTCTTCGCTCCGGTCATGCGGCGAGCGACGACGAGCTTTTTCCACAAGAGCCGGGACATCATGGCGTGGGAACGCGGCGACGCGGTGCTCGACATCGGCTGTGGACCCGGGTACCTCGAGGACTGCCTGAAGGACCTCGTGGGGGAGATCCACGGCGTGGACACCTCCCCGCGGTTCATCGCGGAGTGCCGGGCGCGGTTCGCGGCATGTCCCCGCCTCCGGTTCGATACGCTGGATCCCGACCGGTACACGGACCTGTCGTTCCTCGCAGGCAGGCGGTTCACGAAGATCGTCTGCCTGAGCGTGGTGCAGTACTACCGTGAGCGTCGCGAGATCGCCGAGCTGATCGGGAGCATCCGCCGCCTGGCGGCCCCCGGAGCGCTCCTGCTCATCGCCGACATCCCCGTCCACGCGGACCCGCTCGGCGATGCCCTCGATCTGCTCAGGGCGGCGGTGTCGGAACGGATGCTGCCGGACGTCCTGTCGTTCATCGCGCGGTCAAGATTCTCCTCCTATCACCGGCTGCGAGCGTCCACCCGGCTCCTCGCCTGGCCGCTCGACGACCTGGACCGGCTGGCCGGCACGCTCGGGCCCGAGGCGCGGATCATCCGCGCGCCGCTGACCTTCAACCGGAGCAGGGTGCACCTCTTCGCGAGGC
>Ga0154693_1071_pt3 | contig 15110 bp, 13 predicted proteins | sample Rifle2008BG13ft_FD_105711 | JGI IMG/M metagenome (GOLD analysis project Ga0154693, IMG submission 105711) | Spirochaetes bacterium RBG_13_68_11
TGTTGATCGGCCTCCACCCCGAGAATCCGGCCGTCGAGATCTACCGCAAGGACGCGTACATCTATCCCTGCGCGGAGACCGTCGTCGGCATGCGCAAGGATCTCCCGGGCCTGGCCCGGCTTGCGTTGAAGCTGGGGAAGGCCGGCACGCTCGGCCCCGCCATCGAGGAAGGGTACCTGCCGCGCGGGTTCCGCTCCAACGAGTACGTCGGGAAGAACGCGGCCCGTCGCTCAATCGACATGTTGATGGCGCGGCTCGCCGGCGGAAACCCGCCGACGGAGATCCCGCTGCGCGGCTTCGAGATGGTGCCGCCTGCGGCGCCCGTGAAGGACCTCGCAACGGCGAAGGTTGCCATCGTCACCGGCGGCGGCATGGTGCCTCGCGGGAATCCGGACAAGCTGAAGCAGGCGTTCTCCGACTCCTTCGGAACCTACTCCATCGCGGGGCTGTCGGAGCTGCCCGCGGGCGACTTCAAGGGCATCCACGGCGGGTACGATTCCACGTGGGTCGACGAGGACCCCGACCGGGTCGTGCCGCTGGACGCCCTGCGCCAGCTCCAGAAGGAGGGAGCGTTCGGGAGTCTCCTGGACGAGTACGTCGTGCTGTGCGGCATCGGGACCAACGTGGCCATGAGCAAGAAGCTGGGCGTCGAGATCGCCGAGCAGCTCAAGCGGAAGGAGGTGTCGGCCGCCATCTACACCTCCACCTGAGGGACCTGCACTCGTTGCGTGTCAACGATGCAGAAAGAGGCCGAGCGGGCGGGTATCCCCACGGCCTTGATTACCGCGATACCCTCGGTGGCTAAGTCCGTGGGCGTGAGCAGGATCATCACCGGCGGCGGCATCCCCTACCCGGTGGGCAACCCGACGCTCCCGCGGGAGCGTGAGGTCGAGTTCCGCCGGCGCCTCGTCGTCGCGGCGCTCGAGGCCGTGAGCACGGCGGTGAAGGGACCGACCGTGTTCGACGTGTCCATAGCCTAGACATGGATGTCTGAGCCGCGCCGCGGCCATGGATGGCCATAGAGGCGCGGCACAGGCAACGAAAGGAAGCCATGAAGCTGGAACGCGGTTACTTCTCGATCCGCAGCCTCGCCTTCGGCAAGGGGACCTCCCTGGCCGAAGGCGTGCTGACCGTCGACCGTGACGAGCTCGTGAAGGTTGTGCTCGCGGAGGACAAGAACGGCCACATCACCTCGCTCGCGCCCGAGATCGTGGTGCCGGGCGAGGACGCGCGGATCGTACACGTGCTCGACACCCTTCCGGTGGGAGTCAAGGTGAGCGGCGAGGGCGAGTTCATGCCCGGCCACCTCTCGGCTCCGACGATCGTCGGCAGCGGCACGACGCACCTGTTCGAGAACCTTGCCGTGATGGAGTGTGCCGAGCTGCCGTGGGCGGGGAAGTCCGCCCTGCTGTACGCCCGGGACGCCATCGTCGACATGGTGGGGCCGGCGGCCGGCTACTCGCCGTTCTCGCAGACCTTCAACCTGGTGCTCCGCATGACGCTGAAGCCCGGCGCGAGCGACGTGGAGTACGACGAGGTCGTGCGGAACGCGGGCATCCGGGCGGCGCGCTGGCTCGGCGCGCTGCTCAAGGATCGGACACCGGACCGCACCGAGACGTTCGACTTCACGCAGCCGGTCGAAGCGAAGCTGCCGAAGATCGCCTACGTCACCCAGTGCCAGAACCAGGGCACGTACTCCAACACCTTTTTATATGGAAAAGAAGTGAGCAACCTCGTGCCGGCCGTGTACTCGCCCACGGAGCTGATGGACGGGTGCATCGTCAGCGGCAACTACGTGTGGCCGGTCTTCAAGATCCCCACCTTCATCCAGGCCAGCCTGCCCGTGGTGATGGACCTCGCCCGGGCGCACGGGAAGACCGTGAACTTCGTCGGCGTGGTCTTCGACCGGGGCCACAACAACTCCCACTTCGAGAAGCAGCGCGTGGCCAACCTCGCCGCGTCGCAGGTGCGCCGGCTCGGCGCCCAGGGCTGCGTGATCTCCTGGGAGGGGGGCGGCAACGCGGCCACCGACGGGATGCTCACGCTCCAGACCTGCGAGCGGTGGGGCATCAAGGCCGTGGCGTTCACCTTCGAGTTCGGGGGCCCGGACGGCTCCGAGGGCATCCTCCTCGTCGACGACGTGCCCGAGGCGAAGTACCTCGTCTCCGGCGGGTCCATCGAGAAGCCCACCACCATCCCGAAGGTGAAGCGGGTGGCGGGCGGCGACGTGCTGCGCCTCCGCAAGGAGACCGGCGGCGAGAGCGAGCCCGCCGACGTCGAGCGGACCCTGCCCAACACGACCCCCTTCTACTGCGCTGGCAACCAGAGCGGCATCGGGCTGCTCGCGGGGGTGGGCTACTGATGGAATCCTGCGACGTCCTGATCGTCGGGGCGGGCAGCGCGGGCCTCGCGGCCGGCATCTACAGCGCCCGTGCCCGGCGATCGACGCTGATCCTGGAGCGCAGCCGGCCGGGCGGCCAGGCCGCCACGACCGAGAAGATGGAGAACTACCCGGGCTTCCCCGAGGTGATCGGCGGCCGGGAGCTGACCGAGAGATTCCGGAAGCACGCCGAGGCCATGGGCGCCCGTATCGAGCGCGGGGAAGCGGTCTCCTTCGCCGAGGACGGTGACGGCTACGCGGTCGGTACGAAGGAGGGCGGCTCGTACCGGGCACGCGCGATCATCCTCGCCCCGGGCTGCGAGCCCCGTCGGCTGGGCATCCCGGGCGAGAAGGAGCTGACCGGATCCGGCGTTTCCTACTGCGCCACCTGCGACGCCGAGCTCTACGAGGACGCGCGCGTTGTTGTGGTCGGCAGCGGGGACACGGCCATCGAGGAGGCCGGCTTCATCAGCCGGTTCGCCGCCGAGGTCGTGATGATCGTGGTCCACGACGAGGGCACGCTCGACTGCAACCGGACCCAGGCCGTGGCCGCCTTCGACAACCCGAAGCTGCGGTGGATGTGGAACCGCTCGATCCTCGCCGTCGAGGGTTCCAACGCCGTCACGGGCGTGCGGGTTCGGAACCTCCGCACCGGCGCGGAGGAGACCGTGGTCTGCGACGGGGTGTTCCTGTTCGTGGGCACCGTCCCGCAGACGACCTTCCTCGGCGACTTCGTGACCCAGGAGAACGGCTTCATCGTGACGGACGAGAAGATGGAGACCAGCCGGCCGCGCGTGTTCGCCGCCGGTGACGCGCGCGTGAAGGTGCTGCGCCAGGTAGTGACCGCGGCTTCGGATGGAGCGATCGCTGCGTTCCACGCGGACAAGGCACTCACGGAGATCGACGAGTACGCGCGGGCGGTGGCGCGGGCCGGTCGCGCGTTATTGTTGTACTTCTACACCCCACCGGTGCAGAAGAGCCTGGACCTGTTCCCGGCGGTGGAGAAACGGGCGGAGGCCCTGGGCCTGCCGCTCATCAAGCTGGACACCTTCCGGTACCGGGGAGTGGCGGCACGCTGCGGCGTGACCGAGGTCCCGACCCTGGTGCGGATGGAAGACGGAGAGAAGAAGGAGCGGCTGACGCTCTGAAGCGGCTGGCGCTCAGCATGTTTGAAATTGTACCGTGAAGGGAGGTGATACAGCATGCTGGAAGGGAAGAAGATCATCATCCTGGGAGACCGGGACGGCGTTCCGGGCGGGGCCATCGAGGCCTGCCTGGCGGGACGCGACGTGGAAGTCGTGTTCTCCACGACCGCGTGCTTTGTCTGAACGAGCGCTGGAGCAATGGACCTGGAGAACCAGAAGCGGGTGAAAGCCCTGGCGGGCGAGATCGGCAAGGAGCACATCGTCGTCATCCTTGGCGGAGCTGACCCCGAGGCGAGCGGGCTGATCGCGGAGACCGTGATCGCCGGCGACCCGGCTTTTGCAGGTGCATTGACCGGAATCCCGTTGGGACTCCCCGCGTACCACATTCTTGAACCCGAGATCAAGCAGGAGATCGATCCCGCCGTGTACGAGGCGAACGTGGGAATGATGGAGATGGTGCTGCCCGTCGCCGACATCGTCAAAGAGGTGTCGACCATCAGGGGCAAGCTCCTCTCGTAAGGGAGCGCAAGGTATGACCGAGCTGGACAAGGACACCTTCGACCAGGCGGTGCTCGCCCACAAGGGCGTGTACCTCGTCGACTTCTGGAGCGAGACCTGCGAGACGTGCGCGGCGATGATGCCGGAGGTCGAGACCCTCGAGCGGGAGCTCGCCGGGAAGGCCGCCTTCGGGAAGGTGAACCTCCAGGGCAACCGGCGGCTCGCCATCCGCGAGAAGGTGATGAGCCTGCCGACCGTCGTGGTCTACCGCGACGGCCAGAAAGTGCAGGCGTTCTCGAAGGAGTTCACCGCTGCCGAGGTGAAGGCCGCGGTGGAGGGGCTGCTGGGTGGCTGAACGGGTGCCGGTCGTCACGGCCTGCTCCTACTCGCTGTTCCATTGCCCGTATTTCTCAATGGAGCACGGGACCACGCCCGCTGCCGAGCGTGCGGCGAACCCCGGCTCCGCGTTTCTCGCGGCGCTGCCGGGTGCACTGCGCACCTTCCCCGAGGTGGCTGCGTACCCGCCCAACCAGGCGTTCATCGGGAACGTCGACCCGCGCAGCCTCCCGGCCCGGCCCTGGACCGCGGCGAAGGCGCCCGGTGCGCGCGGGGCGGGAAGGGGGGCGGCCGCCGGTGCCGGCGGCGCCGGGGCCGCGGCCGAAGGGCCGGCCCGCCCGGTCGAGGGACCGTTCGGCAGGATCCTCGACGAGCGGACCCTGTACGCGCTGATCAAGTACGCGGACACCTTCGACCTGGTACTTTTGTCGAAGGAGTTCCGCGACGAGGCGGTGAAGCGGCTCGAGGCGGACCCCGCCATGAAGGGAGCCGATCTCGGCCGGTTCAAGGGCGCCGCGGAATCCCCGGAACTCGAGCAGGCGATCGCTGCGGGCGCGCTGCCCCTGGTGAGCGGAGGGGCCACGCTGGGGTGCGTGAAGTCCGCGCACCCGACGGACGTGAACCTCGGCGCCCACGCGATGCTGGAGAACCTCAGCGCCAAGGCCACCGCGGTCTACGCGCTGCGCGACCTCCTCGCGCGCTCGGGCGTGGATCCCAGGTCGATCGACTATGTCATCGAGACGTCCGAGGAAGCCTGCGGCGACGCGAACCAGCGGGGCGGAGGCAACTTCGCCAAGGCGATCGGCGAGCTCAGCGCCCTCGCCAACGCGACCGGCAGCGACGCCCGATCGTTCTGCGCGGGGCCCGTGCACGGCCTCCTGCAGGCGGCGTCCCACATCCGGGCGGGCACGTTCCGCCGGGTCGTCGTCGTTGCCGGGGGCGCCCTGGCCAAGCTGGCCATGAACGCGAAGCGGCACCTCGAGAAAGGGCTGCCCGTGCTCGAGGACTGCCTGGGCGCGTTCGCCGTGCTCCTGGACGGCGAGGCCGAGGCCGGCCTCCTGGTGCGGAACGACCTCGCCGGGCTGCTCCGCATCGGGTCGGGCTCCTCGCCCCAGGCGGTCATGGAGGACCTGGTCGCCGAACCCCTCGAGCGGGCCGGCCTGCGGTTCTCGGACGTCGACTGCTACGCCCCGGAGCTGCAGAACCCCGAGATCACCGAAGCCGCGGGCGCGGGCAACGTCACCCTCGCGAACCTCAAGATGATCGCCGCCATGGCGGTGATGAAGCGGCAGATCGCCCGCGAGGAGATGGACGCCTTCATCGCCCGGCACGGCACCACGGGCTGGGCTCCGACGCAGGGACACATCCCGTCGGGCATCCCCGCCCTCGGCTGGTTCCTGGCGTGGTCTCGGGCGGGAACGCTGCGTCGGGGGATGCTGATCGGCAAGGGCAGCCTCTTCCTCGGCCGCATGACCGGGCTCTTCGACGGCGTCTCGCTCCTGCTCGAGGCGTGGAGCCGGAGAGCGGTCCCGAAGCCGGTGGCCGTCGCCGCGCGGACCGCCGGGGAGCGGACGGCGGCGATCGGGGCGGCGGCGGGGCGCCTGCGCATCGGCCTCACCATTCCCGGTTCCGAGAGCGGCGCCGGGGAGCTTGCGCGCGGCGCCGAGACTGCCCGGTCGCTCGACGCGTCGATCGAGTTGGTGCTGTTCGGCGTCGATGGGGGAGATGCAGCGCAAGCCCAGCGGGACATGGAGCGGGCTCTCGCCGATGGCGGCATCCAGGCGGCGGTGACGTTCCACTACCCGTTCCCCATCGGGATCGCCACGGTAGGGCACTTCAAGGCCCCGGGCAGCGGCCGGGATCTCTTCATCGCCACGACCACCGGCACGTCTTCAGCGGACCGGGTGGAAGCCCTGGTCCGAAACGGAATCGCCGGCGTCGCCGCCGCGAAGGCCTTCGGGGTGAGCGACCCTTCCGTCGGGTTCCTGAACCTCGACGGCGCATCGCGCGCGCTCAGGGTGGTCCAGGATCTCGCGGCGAACGGGTACGCGATCCGTCTCGCGGGCTCGTCTCGCGGGGACCCGCTGTTGAGGGGCAACGACGTGCTGGCCGGCACGGTGGATGTCCTGGTCTGTGACTCGCTCACCGGTAACGCGATCGTGAAGATGCTCGCCGCCTACGAGACTGGAGGAAGGATCGAGGTCGCCGGGTCCGGCTACGGTCCGGGCGTCGGCGACGGCGCCGCCATGGTCGGGATCATCTCGCGTGCGACCGGGGCACCCGTCGTCGCGAACGCGATCATCCTGATGGCGAAGATGGTCCGGTCCGGCCTCGCCGGGATCTACGATGAAGAACTGGCGCGCGCCCGGGCGGCCGGGTTCGGCGGGGCGGCGCAACCGGCAGCACCCGCAGCGGCCCGTCCGGCCGGGCAACCCGTCCCGGCCAGGAAGATCGTGCACCACGAAATCGGCGGGGTGGACGTGCTGCAGATCGACGCCGCGGTCGCGCTCCTCGCCTTCCGCGGCATCTACAGCGAGCCGGCCATGGGCTGCACGGGACCCGTGGTGCTCGTGGCCGACGAGGACGCGGCCGCCGCGGCCGGGCACCTCGCGGCCGCGCACATGATCTAGGCTGGGCGCCCGGACATCCATGTCCGCGCCCAGCTTGAAGCCATCCGTGGCTTTGGAGGGGTATGGGAACACGGTTCGTCTTCGACTTTGAGAAGTGCACGGAATGCCGGCGCTGCATGACGTCCTGCTCGGTGAGTAAAACGGGGGTCGTGCGCATGGCCGACTCGCGGATCGACATCCTCCGGCACTGGCCCGAGCTGCCCGATATCCGCGTCTGCCGGTTCGACGACTGCGACGGCCACCCCTGCATCGCCTCCTGCCCTGTCGAGGCGATCTCGGAAGCGGGCGGGATCGTCGCCATCGACCGGGAGGCGTGCACGGGGTGCGAGGCCTGCGTGGATGCCTGCCCCTTCCACGCCATCACGATGAACGGCGGCACCGCGATGAAGTGCGACTTCTGCGGGGGGGACCCCGAGTGCGTGAAGGCCTGCGTCACGGCCGCGATCGCGAAGGGTCGGCCTGTCGGCCATCCCCGGCACGGCTCCGCCGTGCCGGGGCCGACCTCCGCCATCCGTGGCGAGGGAGGGGCGTGAGCCATGGCCAGCAGCATGTTCGACACCCTCGTGCGCATCGATTGCACCGCGAAAAAGGCTGCCTCCTTCGCCGTCGGTCCCGGACTCAAGAGCTACCTCGGCGGTATGGGGTACGGCACCCGGATCCTCGTCGACGAGGTCGATTCCCGGATCGACCCCCTGTCGGAAAAGAACAAGATCGTCCTCACGGTCGGGCCGCTCACCGGCACCACGGCCCCGATGTTCCCCCAGGCCTGCATCGTCACCAAGTCGCCGCTGACGGGCACCATCCTCAACTGCTACGCGGGCGGCTTCCTCGGCGCCGAGATCAAGTTCTGCGGCATCGACGGGCTCGTCCTCGAGGGCAGGGCTCCCGAGTGGAGCCTGGTCCTCGTCGAGGACGGCCGGGTGAGCTTCCACGACGCGAAGCCCGTAATGGGGAAGGGCACGGCAGAGACCGAGAATTTCATGAAAGAAAAATTCGGAAGCGAGGCGCGGACGCTCTCCATCGGTCGGGCCGGTGAGAAGGCCGTGGCCATGGCCAGCATCTTCTCCGAGACCCGCACCTTCGGCCGGGGCGGCGCGGGAGCGGTGCTCGGGTCCAAGCGGATCAAGGGCATGGCGTTCAAGGGCACGCACGCGGTCGACGTCGCGGACCGGGCCGGTTTCGCGGCGCTGGTGGCCCGGAACATGGACATCCTCAAGGCCGCCTGCGCCGACGGCCACAACCTCGTGGGCATGTTCTCGCGCGTGGGCACGGGCGCCGGCATGGGCCTCGTGAACAAGAAGGGCGGCATGGCCACGAGGAACCACGAGTACGGCGTGTTCCCCGAGGGCTCCGAGATCGACGGGTGGGCGTACGCGAAGAAGTACTACACCCGGGCCATCTCGTGCTTCGGCTGCCCCGTGCACTGCGGCATGCTGCACAAGTTCCGCAGGCGGGACAACACGGAATCCTGGCTGCGCGGTCCGGAGTACGAGACCATGTTCTCGCTGGGCTCCGAGGTCATGAACCCGGACCCCGTCACCCTCGCCGAGGCGAACCAGCTCTGCGAGGACTACGGCATGGACACCCTGACCGTGGGCGTGACCATCGCGTGGGCGCTCGAGATGGGCGAGAAGGGGATCCTGAAGGAGTCCGGGCTGAAGCTCGCCTTCGGCGACAGCGACGCGATCCTCGGGCTGATCCGCAAGATCGGCGAACGGGAAGGCATCGGCGACCTCCTGGCCGACGGGCCCCGGAAGGCCGCCGAGAAGACCGGCAGGGGCAGCCTCGGGGTGGCCATGCAGGTGAAGAACTCCGGCTTCGCCGCGTGGATGCCCCGGCGCATGAAGGGCGTGGCGCTGGCCTTCGCCACCTCCAACCGGGGGGCGTGCCACAAGCGCGCACCCATCGGCGACGAGATCATGGGCAAGCTGGACATGGACTCGTACGAGGGCAAGGCGCCGATCGTCAAGGGGATCCAGGACACGGTGAACGCGATCTTCACGTTCGTCGCCTGCCGGTTCCACGAGTTCGTGACGCCCAAGGACATGTATCCCGCGTTCCTCGAGGCAGCCACCGGGCAGAAGCTCACCCTGGCCGAGCTGGTCGCCGTCGGGGAGCGGATCTGGAACCTCGAGCGCCTGTTCAACATCGGCGCCGGTTTCGGCCGCAAGGACGACACCCTTCCGGACCGGTGCTTCGAGCCGATCAAGGGCGAGGCATCCCAGGGCGCGGTGATCACCCACGAGGCGTTCAACCGGATGCTCGACGAGTACTACGCGGCGCGCGGGTGGACGAAGGAAGGGGTCCCCACCCCGGCCACGCTGAAGCGCCTCGGGATCGAGGATTAAAGGCATCCCATGGAATACCGAGTCGCGACGACGGTCGAAGAAGCCCTCGAAGCGCTGGGCGGGCGGGACGGCTCCCGGCCCGTGGCGGGTGGCACCGACCTCGCGGTCGTGCTCGCCGACGGCCTCGGCGCGGTGCCCCCGCTGCTCGTCGACGTCGCCGGCATCCCCGCGCTGCAGGGCGTGCGCCGGACGGCGGACGGCATCGCGATCGGGCCGGCCACGACCATCGCGGAGATCGCCACCCGGTCGGATCTTCCGGCATGCCTGTGCCAGGGCGCGCGCGCCATCGGCTCGCCACAGATCAGGAACCTCGCCACCATCGGCGGCAACGTCTGCAACGCGTCCCCCTGCGGGGACACGCTGTCCCCCCTTGTCGCGCTGGAGGCGGCCTTCGTGCTCGCGTCACGTTCGGGCACCCGGACCGTGCCGGCGGAGCTGTTCTTCGTCGGTCCGAAAAAGACCGTCCTCGGCCCCGGCGAGCTGCTCGTGGAGATCCGCATCGCCTCGGCGCGACTGGCCGGCCGGTCCGCGTTCCGCATGATCGGGAAGAGGAACGGCCAGGCCATCTCCCAGGTCAACGCCGCGGTGTGGCTCGCCCTCGAAGGCGGCGTCATTCGCGAAGCCCGGGTCGCGGTCGGGTCCGTCGCCCCGGTCCCGTTGAGGCTGAAAGGCGCCGAGGCCCTTCTCGTCGGGAAGACCGTCCGTGGGCTCGACGTAGAACCGGTGCTCGCCCGTGCTGCCGCAGAGATTGCGCCGATCTCGGACGTCCGGGCAAGCCTCGAGTACCGGCGGCTGGTTACCGGGTCGCTGCTGCGGGATGCGCTCCTCGAGGCAGCAGGCATATGAAGGACGAGACGATGCGCATCGAGTTCACCTGCAACGGAAAGCTGACGAGTGTGGAAGCCCGACTCGACATGCGGGCGCTCGACCTGCTGCGCGACCTCCTCGGCCTCACCGGCACGAAGGAGGGCTGCGGCCGGGGCGAGTGCGGGGCCTGCACCATCCTGCTCGACGACGAACCCGTGAACGCCTGCCTCCTCTACGCGGCCAAGCTCCAGGGACGCCGGGTTCAGACCATCGAGGGCGTGGCGGGCGCCGACGGCAGCCTCGATGCCGTGCAGGAGGCGTTCCTCGAGGAAGGCGCCGTGCAGTGCGGGTACTGCACGCCCGGTATGGTCCTCAGCGCCAGAGCCCTGCTCAGGAAGAACCCGAAGCCCGATGTGCCGGCGATCGAGGAGGCCTTGAGCGGCAACTTCTGCCGCTGCACCGGCTACGGGAAGATCGTCAGGGCGGTGCAAAGCGCCGCCGGGGCGGCGCAACGGGCCGAGGGGGCGGTGCAACGGGCCGAGGGGGCGGTGCAACGGGCCGAGGGGGCGGTGCAACGGGCGGCAGGGAAGGCTTCCTCATGAGCGGCGAAACGCTCCGCGTGGTCGGACAGCGCGTCCGGAAGGTCGACGGGATCGAGCTGGTCACGGGTCGGGCGAAGTTCGCCGGCGACCTCGTGTTCCCGGGCATGGTGTACGGGTACGCGGCGCGCGCCTCTGTGCCCGCCGCGCGCATCAAGGGCATCGACGTGTCGGCCGCTGAGATGTCGGACGGTGTGCTCCTCGCGCTCAGGGGCGGTGACATCCCGGGGCCGAACATCATCGGGATCCTTCCGCCCTTCGACCAGCCCATCCTCGCCACCGAGGTCATCCGCTACGTGGGCGAGTCGATAGCCCTGGTGGTGGCCGAAAGCCGGGAGGCTGCCCGCCGGGCCGCCCGGCTGGTGAAGGCAGACCTCGAGCCTCTCGCGCCGATCCTGACCATCGACGAGGCGCTCGCCGAGGGCGCCCGGGCCATCCACCCGAAGGGCAATGTCACCTGCGCCAACCGGCTCGTGAAGGGCGACGTGGAGCAGGGCTTCGCCGGGGCCGATGTCGTGGTCGAGGGCACGTACGAGACCTCCCACCAGGAGCACGGCTACCTCGAGCCCGAAGCGGTCTGCGCCGTGCCGTCCGCGGACGGACGGATGACCGTTTACGCCTCCTGCCAGTCCCCCTTCCACCTGCGGGGCCACATCGCCGCCAACCTGGGGGTTCCGGCCTCCAGCGTGCGGGTCGTGCAGGCGTACACGGGAGGCTCGTTCGGCGGCAAAGACGACGTGGCCACCGAAATCGGCTCGCTCGCCGCGGTCGCGGCGCGTCGGCTGGACCGGCCCGTGCGGATCGCGCACGAGCGGGAGGAGTCGATCATCGGTTCCAACCTCCGCCATGCCTCCCGCATCCACGTCGCCACCGCGGCGAAGAAGGACGGCACGATCCTCGCCCGGCGCATCCGGGTGCTGCTGGACGGCGGCGCCTACGCTTCCGAAAGCCCCTTCGTCACGGTGAAGGCGCTCGTTCACGTGGCGGGGCCCTACCGGGTCCCGAACCTCCTCGTGGAATCGACCTCGGTCTACACGAACAAGACCTACAGCGGTGCCTGCCGCGGCTTCGGCGTGCCGCAGTCCACCTTCGCCTCCGAGTCGAACATCGACGAGCTCGCCCGGAAGCTCGGCATCGATCCTCTCGCACTGAGGCGGAAGAACGCGCTGAAGGCCGGGGATGCCAACGCGACCGGGCAGACGTACCCGGCGTCCGTGGGCATCGTGCAGACCATCGACGCCATCGAGGCCCGGCGCGGCGCGCTCCCGCCGCTGCCCGGGAACGACGGGCGGTGGAGGTACGGCCGCGGAGTGGCGTGCCTGCTGCAGGGCATCTCCAACGGCGCCGAGGGCGTCGATGTCGTGGGCGCCAGCGTGCAGGTGTCGCAGGACGGCAGCGCGCTGGTCGGCGTGGGGCTCACGGACATCGGCCAGGGCGCGCGCACGGTGAGCGCCCAGATCGTCTCCGAGATCCTGGGCATCCCGCTGCCGCGGGTGACCGTGCGCAGCGTGGACACGGATTCCGTGCACGACTCGGGCCCCACGGTCGCGTCCCGCAACACCACGGTCGGCGGACAGGCGGTGAAGATGGCCGCGATGGAGGTGCGGAAGTCGCTCGTCGGCATGGCGGCGAGGATGTTCAAGGTCGAGGGACCGCTCGTGGACTTGAGGGACGGCTTCGCGGTGCTCACGGTCGACGCTGCCGCGCGCATCCCCCTGTCCGACGTGGCCACCGCCGCGTACTGGACCGGGTACCCGCTTATGAACCTCGCCTTCTCGAAGGCGCCCGACGCGTCCTTCGACCACGAGACGCACCAGGGCAGCGTCTACATCGCCTACAACTACGGCACGCACCTCCTCGACGTGCGGGTGGACACGCGCACCGGGGCGGTGGAGGTGCTGCGGCACCTCGCCTGCCACGACGTCGGGAAGGCGATCAACCCGCTCGGCCTCGAGGGGCAGATCGAGGGCGGGTCGCTGTTCGGCTTCGGGCTCGCCCACCTTGAGGAGGTGCTGTTCCGCGACGGCCGCATCGTCAATGCGAACTTCGCCGACTACGCGCTGCCGTCGATCAAGGACCGCCTGCCGACCGAGGCGATGACGGTCGAGGACCCGAACCCCACCGGTCCGTACGGGGCCAAGGGGGTCGGGGAGCCGCCCGTGGCCGGGGCAGCCGCGGCGTTCGCCAACGCGGTCGCGGACGCTACGGGCATCCGGTTCCACCGCCTGCCCATCAGCCGGCAGGAGATCCTCCTCGCGCTGAAGGCGAACGAAGGAAAGGGGTAGCGCGCCATGGCAATGCTCATCAGGAACGGACTGGTCGTCACCTTCGAGCCGGACGCGCTTCGCGGCCGCATCATCCCCGACGGCGCCGTGGCCGTCGAGGACGGGAAGATCGCGGCCATCGGAGAGTCCCGCGAGCTCTCGGCCCGCTACGCGAAGGCGAGCCCCGTGATCGACGCCTCGGGCAGGATCGTCATGCCCGGCTTCATTGTCACGCACACCCACATGCCGTACGTGCTCGGCCACAACATGCCGGTGGACTTCACCCAGCTTAAGACGTTCTGGGACATGCTGCAGAAGATGGGCTGGGAGTGGCTCGAGGACATCACCACCGCCGAGGGCATCTACGCAGCCACCCGCTACGCTGCTGCGAAGATGCTGAAGAGCGGCACGACCACGGTCTGCGAGCTGGTGGAGGGTCCCAACGCGATGCCCGGCGCGCTCGACGCCAGCGCGAAGGCCATCGACGAGGTGGGCATCCGGGCACAGCTCGGATTCGAGGTGACGGAACGGATCCCGGGGGTTTCGATTCTAGAAAGGCTCGACCCCGCGATGGCCGCGAAGGCCTTCGACGAGAACCTGCGCCTGATGGAGCGGTACCCCGCGAAGGGGAACGCCCGTATCCAGGCGCGCCTCGGCGTGCACACTGCGTTCACGAATTCCTTCGAGACCCTTCGAGAGGCACGCCGCATCGCCGACGAGCGGGGGTGCGGCATCCAGATCCACGTCGCGGAGATCCCGCGCGCGTTCCTGGTCGAGAAGTACGGGAAATCGGCGCCCATGGTGCTGGAGGAGACGGGTGTGCTCGGCCCCGACGTCGTGGCGGCCCACTGCATCGATCTCACGGACGAGGACCTCGAGATCCTGCGACGGAACTCGGTCAACGTGGCCCACACCCCGATGACCAACTCGCTCGGCGGCAACGGCGTAGCGAGGGTTCCCGACATGCTCGCGGCCGGCATGAACGTCACCCTCGGCCACGACTGCTTCTTCACGCTTGACGTCTCGGAGTACCTCCGATACGCCTATCTGGTGCACAAGGCCCATCGGGCCAACCCGGGGCTCATCCCGCCGTTCCAGGCCCTGGACATGGTGCTTGGGAACGCGGCCCGGGCCCTCGGGCTCGACGACCGGATCGGCAGCCTCGCGGTGGGCAAGTGCGCGGATATCATAATCGTACGTCCAGACAGCCCCGGCCCCGTGGTGCCGCAGTCGGTGCAGTCCTGGTACACGATGACCTTCCAGGGCCGGAGCGTGGAAACGGTGATCGTGAACGGGAAGATCGTGGTGAAGGACAGCCGCGTGACCACGGTGCGCGAGGAAGAGGTTGAGGCGGCCTGCGTGGCCGAGTCGAGGAAGCTGTGGCGCCGCAACGGGGTCGCGGTGTAGCGGGGGAGCGGGAATGGCAGTCGACCTGAGGACCGACTTCTGCGGGCTCGCGTTCAGGAACCCCGTCATCGTGCCGGCCGGCGTGCACGGCAGGGACGGGCCGACCATCCGCGAGGTCGCGCGGAGCGGGGTCGCCGGCATCTGCACGAAGACCATCGTCTCCCGTCCCTCGCCCGACGTGCTGCCCTGCTTCACCGCCGTGAAGGCGGGGATGCTGAACGCCGTGTTCGGCTCGGACAAGCCGTCGACCTACTGGTTCGAGGAAGGCATCAAGACCGCGAAGGAGGGGGAGGCGCTGGTCATCGCCAACCTCGCGGGCTTCAGCCCCGAGGAAGCGGCCGAGCTGGCCGCGAAGGCAGCGGCAGCGGGTGCGGACATGATCGAGATCCCGACCCACTGCCCCCACATGGGCGAGATCCTCATGGCCATGTACCCCGGCCTCGAGATGCCGGAGCCGAAGCTGGCCGACGTTGAGCCGATGAAACGCACGGTGGCGCTGGTGAAGCGGGCGGTGAAGGTGCCGGTGATCGTGAAGCTGTCCGGCAGCTTCTCGCACCTCGCCCGGGAGTGGGCGCGGGGGGTGAAGGACGCGGGGGCCGACGGCATCGCCTGCTCCGACGCCTTCGGCCCCGCGTTGAAGATAGACGTCCGCACCGGGGAACCGGTGCTCGGCGGGCCACGCGGCATCGGGGGGCT
>Ga0154693_1119_pt13 | contig 12619 bp, 11 predicted proteins | sample Rifle2008BG13ft_FD_105711 | JGI IMG/M metagenome (GOLD analysis project Ga0154693, IMG submission 105711) | Spirochaetes bacterium RBG_13_68_11
CGCGCCCTCGGGGTACGTTCTCGTCAGCCGGGAGCTGCTGCGGTGCGCGAAGAGCGAGGACGAGGTCGCGGCCATCCTCGCGCACGAGGTCGGGCACGTGGCGCTGAAGCACGGCATCGGCGCCATCGACAAGGCCCGCAAGACGTCGGCTCTCCTGAGCATCGGGAAGGCGGCCGTTGCGGTGGCGGGCTCCTCCGAGGCGCAGAAGCTCACGGCTACTTTCGGCGACGTGATCAGCGACATCACCAAGACCCTCGTGAACAAGGGCTACTCCCGCGAGCTGGAGTACCAGGCCGACGCGGCCGCGATCGCCATCCTGGTGAACGCGGGATACGATCCCCGGGGCCTGGTGCGCATGCTGCAGGTGATGCAGACGAAGTGGAAGAAGGACGGTCCGGGGTTCATGAAGACCCACCCGTCGCCCGAGGAGCGGATCAAGGTGCTCGAGGCGGCGCTCGCCTCCGCGCCCGCGCCGGCGGCCCCAACCGCCGCGGCGACCGCCGCCCGGCAGGCCCGCTACCAGGCGGCGCTGGGGAAGATCTGACCGTGTCCGACGCGAACGGCAGGGATGCCGACCGCTCGCGCGGAAGACGACGCATTCTGCTGGGCTTCCTCGTCGGGCTCGCGGCTGCCGCCGTCGCACTGGCCCCGTGGCTGCCCGGGGCGCTCGAGAGCATCGAGTACCGCACCTGGGACTGGCGCGTGCGCCTGTTCGCCCGGCCGGGGGCTGCTACGGACGACATCGTCCTCATTCTTCTCGACCAGCAGAGTCTCGACTGGGGGAAGAAGGAGAATGCCCTCTCGTGGCCGTGGCCCCGGGAGATGTACGCGATCGTCTCCGAGTTCTGCCGAAAAGCCGGCGCGAAGGCTTTGGCCTTCGACGTGCTGTATACCGAGCCTTCGTTCTACGGCGTCGAGGATGATGCGGCACTCGGTCAAGCCATGAGGGAATATGGCCGGGTCGTCGGCGCCACATTCCTCGCGGATGAAGGGGGGACGCTTTCGCAATGGCCCGTGGACCTTGCAGAGCCGGATATCTCCATCGAGGGGCTGGATGAATGGAGGACCGCCGAGCTGCCGAATGCGATCGAGTTTCAGACAGCGGATTTCCCGATCGGCGAGGTGTATCTGGCCGCCCAGGTGCTCGCCAACACCAACTTTACACAGGACCGGGACGGCGTGTACCGCCGTGGCAGCCTGTTCTCCACGTTCGACGGCCGGGTCGTACCGTCCATGGGACTCGCCGTGTGGCTCGCGGGAAACCCGGGAGCGCACAACCTATGGATCGATCCGGGCCGCATGCGCGTGGACCGTACCACTGTCCCGATCGACCGCAACGGAAGGGCCATCCTCCGCTACCGGGGACGCGGTGACGCCCACCACGCGTTCAGCGCCGCGGCGATCATCCAGAGCGAGCTGCGCATGCGCGAGGGCGAGGCACCGACCGTGGATCCCGGGCTCATGAAGGACAAGTACGTGTTTTTCGGGTTCTCGGCACCCGGTCTGCTCGACCTGCGGCACTCGCCCGTCGATGGGGCGCACCCCGGGGTGGCGATCAATGCGACGGTGCTCGACAACCTGCTCTCGCAGGATTTCATGCGTGCTGCCCCCCTCGTTCCGGCCATCGCTCTTCTTCTACTCCTCTGCATCGGCGCCGGCATCGCAGTCTCCAGCGCTGCCACCGCCGGCCGCAGCATGATCTCGTACGCGCTCCTGCTGCCCCTTGCTCCGGTGCTCGCGGCCGGCGCGTACATTCTGGGCTGGTGGCTGCACCTGGTTTCGCTCGAGCTCGGTGTGATGCTTTCGCTCGTCGGCTCGAGCCTCGTGAGTTACGCCACCGAGGGGAAACAGAAGCGGTTCCTCAAAGGCGCCTTCCGACAGTACCTCAGCCCCACGGTGATCGAGCAGATCATCGCCCACCCCGAGCGCCTGAAGCTCGGTGGGGAGCTGCGCGAGCTGTCGATCTTCTTCTCCGACCTCCAGGGGTTCACGACGATCTCGGAGAAGCTGAAGCCCGAGGATCTCACCTCGCTGCTGAACGAGTACCTCTCCGCGATGACGGACATCATCCAGGAGGAAGGCGGCACCATCGATAAGTTCGAGGGGGACGCCATCATCGCGTTCTGGAACGCACCCCTTGCGGTTCCCGACCACGCGATCCGCACGGTCAGGGCCGCGCTGCGCTGCCAGGAGAAGCTCGCCGAGATGCGGCCTTCGCTGAAGGAACGCTACGGCGAGCTCCTGATGCGAATTGGGATGAACTCGGGCAAGGCGGTGGTCGGCAACATGGGATCGCGCACCCGGTTCGACTACACGATGCTCGGCGACGCAGTCAACCTCGCCGCCCGTCTCGAGGGCACCAACAAGCAGTTCCGCACCTACACGATGATCTCCGCCACGACCCGCGAGCTGATGGGGGACGCCTTCCCGGTGCGGGAGCTTTCGAGGATCGCGGTGGTTGGCCGCAAGGAACCCGTGGTCGTCTATGAGCCGATGACGGCAGCGCAGTACGAGGCACGGCGGCAAGTCCTCGAGATTTTCGACCGGGGATTGCGCCTGTTCTACGAGGGCCGGTTCACCGAGGCCATCGGGGTGTTTGAAGCTATCGTGACCGACGATCCGCCCGCGGCAGCCTACGTCGCGAAATGCCGGGCTGAGGCGGAAAAACCAAACGCCGGTCCGTGGACCGGCGTGTGGACGATGACGGAGAAGTAGAGATCGACCGTTAGCTTGTGCTCTCCAGCAGCCTCGTAACTACTTGCCGCAGGCCTGGCAGCTTGTTCTGTACCACGTCCCAGACGATGTCGACGTCCACACCGAAGTATTCGTGGCTGAGAATGTCGCGCAACCCCGCGACCTTTCTCCACTCAACATCGGGCGCGAGCTCCTTGATCTGAGGCGAAAGGCTCTTCGACGCTTCCCCGATGATCTCGAGATTCCTGACGACCGCGTCCAGGGTTTTTCGGTCCTTCTGGAACTCCAGCGCACTCATTCCGGCGAGGTATTCCTGGATTCTCTCTATCGCTTCCCGGATATCGATCAGGTACAACGATGGATCACGTAGCATACTGGACTGTCTCACTGATGAATGGTCTCAGTACGGGTTTCAGAGCGTCTTCGATGACGAGATCGACCGGATACCCGGGGTACAATGACTCGAGAAGGAACTTGAGTTCCATGTAATTATCGAAGGTCTTTTTCCCGCGTTCGAAATGGACGATGAAGTCGATGTCGCTCGCGCTTGTTGCGTTCCCGGTGGAGAACGATCCGAACAGGCCGATGCTGGCGGCACCCAGGGCCTTGATCTTCTGGGAGTTGGTGCGCAGCCTCGCTAAGATTTCCCGGGCGTCCATTATCGAAGCATTGTACCCGAGAGGTCGGACTGGTTCAACTGCAGGCCATTGGCCGGCGTATATAAACACGCCGGTCCGTGGACCGGCGTTTGGACGATGACGGCGAAGTAGGGCGGCTGGGTAAGGCAACCCGCCCAAGCGGTGCACGCGGCTATTGGTTGCGAACTACCCGGAAGCCCACGTCGACGTAGCCGATTCCGCCTGGCCCGAAGTCGATGTTCCCCAATCGGCGCTCGACCCGTAGATCGTCGGGAGGCTGGTTCACACTACCGCCACGGAAAATAAAGTCCGCCCCCAGGAGACTCGCGACGTTTCCGTTGACGCCGAGGGGATTCGTATAACTCGGCCAGATGCTACTGTAGTCGCTCCCGTCGTACCCATCCCAACACCACTCGAACACGTTGCCGCTCATATCATACAACCCCAGCTCATTCGTGCTGAGGGAACCCACCGGCTTCGTCTTCTGGAAGCTGCCGTCGAAGTCCGTGTTACCAGCGTACCAGCCGACATCGTCGATGTTGGCGGATCCGGCATATTGGTATCCGTTGTCCCACTGGCCGCCGCTGGCTGCATACTCCCATTCGGCCTCGGTGGGGAGCCGGTAGCCGTCCGCCGTGAGATCCCATGTCACGAAATCTCCCGTTTCATCGAAGACATAGCAGGGCGTGTAACCTGCCAGCTCCGATAGTTTGTTGCAGAACAATACAGCAGTCTGCCACCACACCTGTTCCACAGGCAGAGTCGGGTCATCCCTAGACACGCTGTAGGAAGGATTATAGCTCATGACAGCGTTGAAGAGTTGCTGTGTTATCTCATACCGGGAGATGTAGAAGGTAGCGAGAGTCACATCGTGGGGCGGCCCCTCGTCGGTGTACAAGCTGCCATCGTTGCCCAGCGTCAGTGTTCCTCCTGGCACTTTCACCATGTCCAGGTGCGCCCACGTCGACAGCGCCCAGTTCAGGGGGTTCCAGCAGGAGCCCGCGACCAGCGCGGTCGCGATCGCGAGGATCGAAGCGGCCAGGGCCGCGCGCCACCGTTTCACTTGTCTTCCGCCCACTTGGCCACCTCCTTCGCTCCGCTGATCTCAGCAGCCCGCTGCGACTCGTCACCTTTCAGCTCGAGGTAGGCGAACTCCGTGGCGAGGGCCTGGTCCACCTTCTTGAGCTCCGCAATGGCCGTGCGGACCGCACCGTAGTTCTCCATCTCGTGGTTGACCCTGGCGATGCCCAGCAGCGCCAGGCTGTTCCTGCCGTCGATCTTCTGGGCGCTCTCGTAGTACGCGAGCGAGGTGTTCAGGTCGTTCTCCATGAGCGCGATCATGCCGAGGTTCAGGAACGGGGAGATGTACTTGGACGACTTCTCCGTGGCTTTCTTGAACTGGGCCTTCGCCTCCGGGTACCGGCCGTACTTCGAGTAGAAGACCCCCAGGGCATTGAGCGCCTTGGGGTCCGAGTTGGTGTCCTTCACCTTCTTGTTCAGCTCGGCCAGCTTCTCGGACATCTCGCCGTCGAGGAACTTGATGGTCACATCCTTGTACTTCGACAGCAGGTCGGCGGAGCCGGGCACAACAGGCAGCGGATTCGAGTCCTTCGGGAGGTTCACCGCCGCATACTCGGTCTGCGCGTCCCGAACGGGGATCAATGCCGCGGCCTTCTTCGACTGCGCGTCGGACCACTCCGTCGCTCCAGTCGACCAGGCTTCGACGAAGTCGTCGGCTGCGCCGAGCTTCGTGATCTCGACGGGCACCCACGCCTTGTCCTCCGTGAGGATCAGGTCGCCCGGATGCTTGTACTGTGCGCGGGCCTGCGCCGGTGTGGCGGCGAGGGCGATCGCGGCGTAGATGTGCCCGGGCACCGTGATGAACGCGGTCTCCACCCCCAGGGACTCAAGCAGCGCGCAGTAGAGGATGGAGAGGTCGTCGCAGTCGCCCGCCTTGTACAGAAGGGTCTCCCGCGGGAACTGCAGGAAGTCCACCGCGGCCCGCTTCTGCTCGGAGCCCGTGTACGGGGTCTGGGGGTCCTTGGAGTACACCATCTTGTAGAGCCGGACGGCCTCGTGGATGGCCATGGCCTTGCGGAGGTTCTCGTCGATGACCTTGCTGCCCTCGCCTTGCACCGCGCTCCACACGTTTCGGGCCCATACGATGATCGGTTGGTCCTTCTGCGTGACGAAGGCAGCGGCGCGCCGGTCGTCGATCCAGTTCATGCCGTTGCGGCCCTCGAGGCTCACGCTCGCGTTGAGCTTCGCCTGCTTCTGGTCGTTTCCGACCTTGTAGTCGATGGTGATCTCCGCCAGAGACTTGGTGCCCGTGTCGATGCCGAGGATTGCCGGGGTGAAGAGGGCCTTGAGCGGCACGGCGAGCTCCTTGCCCGGCTCCAGCCGGTCGGGAACCGCCGACGAGACCGCGGCGTCCATGTACTGCTTCATGTAGAAGCTCACCGTGATGCCGGAGATCGAATCCTTGCCGCCGTTCTTCAGGGTCAGCGTGCCGAGGGGGTTCCGGTCGTACCACGTATGGAACACGGGGAAGACAGAATCGAATGATGTCGTGAGCGTCAGCCCGCCCGCGGCCTGGGTCGGCTTCGTCTCGATTTTCGGCGCCTCGGCCGGCGCGAGCTTCTCCGGCTTTACCTTTTCGGGTTTCGTTTTCTCCGGCTTCTCGACGGGGGTCCTGGCCGCCACCGGGGCGCCAAACGAGTAGGAGGCCCCGACCGAGGCCTGGATGCCGAGGAACGCGCCGCCGTCCATCACGGCCGCCGCGCCGGCTACGATCCCGACGGGCGCGAAGAAGTCGAACTGCGCGTTCACGCCCAGACGGGCCATCCATGCGCCGCCCGTCGCGGTGTCCGTGCCCATGGCGAGGATTCCGTAATGGTAGCCGCCGGCAACGTAGGGCTTGAGCGAGATCTTCGGGGTCAGGTCGAACTGCGCCCCCACCCCTGCCGACGCCTCGATGAGGGACAGGACCGGACCAGCCGACAATGGCGCCCGGCGATAGGCGACGCCCGCCTTCGCGAAGAGCAGGGGCAGGAACCCGAACCGGTATTCGGCATCGACGGCCGCGCTCAGCGTGAGGTTGTAGAATCCGGGTGGAAGGCCCGCATTCCAATACGCCAGCGGGAACGACACTCCTGGCATGACGCTCAAGGTGAACGCGCCCGCTGAGGATGTTCCGACTGTTGGTGATTCCTGCGCTCCGACGAGTACTGCGCACAGCGAAAGCGCCGCCGCCGCGACGATGACCTTCTTCATGGGCGTCCCCCTCCCCTTGAGTATATCAGATGCGTCCAGATTTACCAGCGGAAGCGCCGCGCCCGAGATGTCGATAGTATATTGTAGGAAATGGCGCACCGACCCTGGATCCTCCCGGCTGCCTGGCTCCTCGTGCTCTGTCTTTCCCCTACATCCGCGGAAACGGGCACGGCTGCGGGTGGCAGCACGGCCGCAGCCGCAGTCGCGGGAGCGCAGTTCACCGGGAACACGCGGGCGGAATCCCAGGCGCTCTCCGCGTTCTCGAAGGCGTCAGCCGAGTGGGGCACCGGCATCGAGGCGGTCATCGAGGACGCCTATCGCCGCTGCTTCCGCACCTACCTAGTGGACGGAAGGTTCGTGACGCTGCGCATGCCGTTCGGGGAGAACAACGAGCGGTCGGAGCTCGCCGACGCCGACCTCGCGATCCTCGGCGGCGGCAAGGCCGACCCGGCGGTGTTGTGGGACACGATCAGCGGGCTGCTGGAATCCGCCGACTTCCGCTCCTACACCTCCCTGCTCGCCGACGGGCGGGAGAAGGTCTTTATTTTCGACATCGGCGCCCGCGGCTGGTCCACGACGAAGGACCGGTTCATCATCGACCGCATCACGACGGGGGCCTATCCGGGACTGCCGCACAAGCCGTACGTGCTGACCCGGGGCAGGGGCGTAACTGCGGCGGATGTCTATAATTACCTCTACTGCGTAGGCCGGGTGGGCATGGACTGCTCGGGCTTCGTCTGGCACGTGCTCCAGTCCGTCGCAACTGCGGGCGGGCTGGATCTCGGCCGCACGTTCGGCCGCTACGCGGGGGCGACCCGTTCGTCGGACGCCGCGTGGTTCATCGGCACGTGGTTCTTCGATCCGAAGAACAGGAACCTCGAGGAGGTGAAGGACGAGATCCGCAACCTCCGGCCGGCGGACATCATCGTGTTCCGCGGGGACGACGGGACCACCCGGCACTCCGCAGTGATCCAGTCCATCGACCGCGTGCGCGGCACCATCCGGTACCTGCAGTCGACGGACGAGGCGCCGCAGGACGAGCGCGGGGTGCACGAGTCGCTCATCACCTTCAATCCAGCCCGGCCGGAGGCGAGCCTCGAGGATCCGTCCGTCACCTGGCGCCAGCTGCGCGCCGCCGCGTTCAATGGCGAGGGAGGCATCTGGTTCCGGGACGACGGCGAACGCTACCGCGCCTACCCCGAGCACGGCGGCGGAACGGTCGTACGGCTTAAGGCACTCACAAAGGTGGTTACGAGGCTTTCATCAACATCCAGCAGGTGAACGACCGGCCCGAGCCCCTGGCTTCGGGACCCGCCTCCCGTGCGGGACGTTTCACCCCAACGGCGCAGCGCTCCCGTACGATCCCGCGCGGCAGCGGATGGCGTACACCCCGGCCGGGCCGTCGCCCGGCAGCAGGTCGAGCACGCGCTGGAACAGCTCCCCGGCCCTCACCCGGTCGTTTCCCTCGAAGCACGCGAGGCCCTCGTTGAACACCCCAATGGCCTCGACCGTCGCCTTATCCGCGCCCTCCATTTCCGCGACCAGCTCGTAACAGCGCACAGGGCCCGTGTCCGTCGGGAGGAGCACCCGGTCGAGCATCCGCGCGAGGAGCTCCTTCCCTCCCTCCTCCCACATCGGCCCGGAGGCGAGGGTGGCGGCGCCGAAGCGCTCGCACGCAGCCGCGAGGTGCATCGCCGCGTCCCGCGCAGCGCCCATGACCGCGTAGCCCGCTACGCCGGGCATGCCGAGGTCACCGGCGAGGCACGTGCCGGATGCGATGCCGATCCGCATCGCGAGAGGCGATGCGATGAGCCGGTCCGCGAGGAACTGTGCGGCGAGCTCTTTCCCGGCCGCCTGCATCCTCACCGCGCAGAGGCACGCTCTCCGTTGGTCGTCAGCCCCATCGAGCGGGGCGCCGAAGTACGCCTCGATCGTGTCTCCCTCCGCGCGGCCGAGGGTGCCATCGAGCCCGACGATGATCCGCCACATGGCGGCGTGGTGCTCGTTCAGGGCCGCCGCGACGGACGCGGGGTCGCCGAAGCCGGCGGCGATGTGAATGCCGTCGATCCGGGCGTACAGCACCGTGACGCGCCGTTCACCGCCGGCGACTGGGGTGCCGGCGGAAGCGGAGAGAAGCCTGCGCAGCGAGGTTCGTGAGACTCGAGGCGCGAACCGGTTTCGCAACGTCCGGCGCGCCGGCAGCCGGCCGAGAACCTTGACCGCAGCGAGCGCCGCGCAGGTGAGGGCGGGGCTTCCGGCAGCCACGACCGGGTCGAGGTACCACCCGGTGGCGAGGAAAAGCCCGCCGGAACCGGTGACGGCGGCGGTTATGAACAGCACGCCGACGAGCAGGGTCCAGAGGCCGCCGAGGCGCAGCACCGCGATCGTCGCGAGGAGCGAGAGTGCGACCCCGAGCACCTTCCCGCACCACCGCGGGATTTCGGCGAGCCGGCGCCCGGTGAGGACGGTGTTGACGAGCGCGGCCGACGCCGAGCCTCCCGATGCGACCGCGCCGCGGGGAGTGCGGCCGAGCGACCCCGGTACCGAGTGGGTCGCTAGGGAGACGACGCAGAAGGAACCCTCGAGGGCTCCCCGCAGCGTGGTGCGCGACCGCCGGATATCAAGGAGGATCCGCCGAGCATCGGCGAGGAGCGGCGGCGTTGCGTCGCCGGTTCCAGCGGTAGATCCTTTTCCCAACTCCGGCAGGAGCGTTTCCTCGGCGAGCGAGAAGAACCGTTCGCGGGCGTCGCACCATTCCGCCTCGACAGACGACCCGTCACCGGCCAGCATCCGGTCGCGGAGGATCGAAGCGTCGTCGTACCGGTCGAGCAGGGCGGTGCCCCGTGCCGCGAGGAGGCCGGATCGGTCGATCGCACGGAGCACGGCGACCAGGTCCTGCTCGAGCCAGTCGAGCTCCGCGAGATCGCCCCACGACAGGTGGCGGAACCCGTCGTCCGACTCCGCGCCGGGCCAGTCGAGCAGCAGGTGCCCGTCCTCCGTGAGGTCGAGGGCGATGTCGCGTGGCGGCATGCCCGGCGGCCGTGCGCCGCCCAGCACGAGCTTCTGGCCGTCGAGCTGAAGCGAGGGGCTCCCGAGCCGGTCGAGGAGCGCGTCGAACGCGGCCTGCTCGAGGTACCGGCCCTGGCGTTCCGCGACAGGCAGGCCGCGTCGCAGCACGCCGTCCGGGTCCGCGACCGTCACAGTGAAGCCATACCCTCGCGCGCTCCCGTACAGTGCGGCGGGAACCGGGTCGGCCATGTGATCGGAACGGAGCTCCCAGGCGATCCATGCGTGGTCGAAGGCACTCATCGCCCCGGCGAGCAGTGCATCCGGATCCGTGTCGCCCTTGCCGATCCCCCCGAGCAACCTGGCCTTCGCCGTGTCGACCAGGCCGATGAGATCGTCGACGAACCGCGGCGAGTCCTTTGGCAGCACGGCGCCGCGGCGGATCCCGTCGAAGAGCGTGCGGATGTTCTCGCCGATCAGCAAGAACTCGCGATCGAACGCCTCATTCACGGCCGGTGAAACCGCGGAAGAGGCAGCCGCTGCGGTCTCGGGCAGTGGAAGGTCGAACACGACGCGGTCGGCTTCGAACTCCTTCAATTGAACCAGGCCGTCGGCGATCACGTCGGCGGTCCACGGCCAGGCACCCGTGACGGCGACGGCGCGGTCATCCACGTCGAGCAGGAGGATTTCCCGCGAGGCTGCGGCAGGGGGCCTCAGCCGGAACACTGCATCGTAGATCCAGCCGGAAGGCCGGGACAGGCAGCCTTCCAGGTCCAGGAGGAGGAACAACGCGATCGCCAGGAGGGGTACGGGGAACAGGAGGGCGTGCCGCTTGGCTGGCATTCCCCCAGGATACACGAACGGTCACCCCTTCGCGCAAGGGCCGGGCAAATCCATGGATCGGGTCGATTGAAGGGTTGGGCAGATCCCTGGGCCGGGCAGATCCATCCTTTCGCGTGCGGCAGTGCGTTGACATTTCGTCAGGAAATGCCGATGTTGTTACAAGCTGCTACAATGCCGATTGCGGGGAGCGATCCCCCGGAGGAGGTCCCGAGAATGAAACTCGTGAAACCCGTGTTCGCGGCCCTGTTGATCCTCGGCCTGTTCGCCTGCGCGAAACCGCCCCAGGCGGAGATCGACGCCGCGAAGGCCGCCGTGGCTAAGGCAGCGGCGAACAGCGACGTTGTCACGTACGCGTCCGAGGCGCTGGCGCGCGCGCAGGATGCGCTGTCGCGAATGCAGACCGAGCTCACCGCGAAGCACTACGACAAGGTGAAGACACTCGCTCTGGAGGCTTCAGCCGCGGCCGAGAAGGCGATCACCGAGGCGCTCGCCAACAAGGAGAAGGTGAAGGCCGACGCCGCAGCCCTTATCGCGGCGATGAAGAAAGCGCTCCCCGAGGCGGAGAAGACCATCGCAGCGGCGAAGCGGATCCCCCGGACGGGTCTGGATTTCGCGGCCCTCGCACGGTCGCTCGCCGGCGCGAAGACCTCCATCACGCAGGCGGACGCCGACTATGCGAACGGCAATTTCATGGCCGCCTGGAACAAGGCCTCCGCGGTGCAGACCGCGCTCGCCGACGGCGAGAAGACCGTCGCCGACGCCGTGCAAGCCGCGACCAAGAGGAAGTAGCTTTTTAATGCGGCCGCCACTGTCCATACGGCGGCCGCTTTCCCTCTCGTCGCCCACCTGCCAAACAGACCTGAACTCCACCGCCTCACCGTGACCTTCGGCGGAAGGCCGTTCCCTTCATTGGTGTCGACGATCCGTCGGCGGACTGGCCGCGGTCGGATCGACGGACGACGAGTTGGAGCGGCCTCGGCTGGGTGCGTCGATTTCCCCCTGCAACCGTGCTACGATGCGACCGAAGACGAGGTCCGGAGGACACCCCGATGAAACGCGCCGTCGCAGTCGGTTTCCTTCTCCTGGCTGCAGCAGCCTTCTGCTGGTCTCTGCCGGTGAGGTTCGGCTTCGCGGTCGGATCGACGCTGGGGATGGCCACCGGCGCCGACTGGGATGCCGTCAAGTCGAGCGTCCAGAGCTACTATGAGTCCTACGGGTACTCGGTGAGCATCCGCGACGGCGTCGGTATCGCCTGGAACATGGGGGCCTTCGTCGAGACGCCGGTCGTCGGCCCGCTCTCGCTCCGGCTGGGGCTGTTCTACGACGAGCCGAGCGCAGTGATGCGCATCACGAACAACCTGGACTCCGACGACTGGGCGCGGTGGATCGAGCGGTACCGGCTGCTCGAAGTGCCGGCCGTGCTGCGGCTGCGACTGGGTACGCAGTTTTCCATTCTCGGAGGCGGATTCGGCGCCTGGCGGTTTGGCGACCTCAGGGAGATCATCGACGGCCCCTCCGACGACCGGTCCACGAGCAATGTGCCCGATACCGGCTATGCGGATCTCCTCTATGGCGTGACGGCGGGGATCGAGTTCAAGGAGAACACGGCGGGGGAGGCAGTGTTCATCGACATCCAGTACATCCACGTGATCTCTCCCATCACGGATTCCGATCCCCCTGCCACCAACGACTTCTACCTGCGAGGCCTGATGATCAGCATCGGCGTGTCCACGACCGCGGGAAAATGACGCAGGATCGGGGGTGATCCCCCTCGTCGCCCCGGGCTGCTCGGCAGCGGCCTCGCTAGTTCCCGGCCTTCTTCAGCAGAAGGGCGTAGAGCCTGCCGAGATTATCCGCGTTGAGCAGGTCGACGCCGGCGTCGTAGAGCCGGCTCCAGACCGCCTCGGTCTGGGGGATGTTCCAGAAGCGGACCCGCATTCCGTGTTCGCGAGCCTTGGCGACGATGGCGACCAGTTTCGCTGCTTCATCGGCCGGCATGTCCTTTTGCCCCATCCAGCTGAAGTGCAAGGTCCAATTATCGCTGATGAGAGGCACCTGGTGGCGGTTCAATGGACCGTCCAGGTCTGAGAGGCGTCCATCGATGCCGGCTCGGCGCGGGCTCGAGGACAGGATCACTTCATTGGCACGATCGCCTGAGATGATCA
>Ga0154693_1047_pt18 | contig 12597 bp, 11 predicted proteins | sample Rifle2008BG13ft_FD_105711 | JGI IMG/M metagenome (GOLD analysis project Ga0154693, IMG submission 105711) | Spirochaetes bacterium RBG_13_68_11
GACGACCCGGAGGTCCGGCACGACCACGCGGCACTGGCTGCCGAGGGCCTGCCCGGCGTCACGATCCGCATGGCCGCCGATGGCGAGGAGGCGCTCGCCCTCATGGCCGAGGTGCCTCCCGGCCTCGTGCTGCTGGACCTCGTGATGCCCCGCATGGATGGGTTCACGGTGCTCGAGCGGATGCGCGCGGATCCACGCCTGCGCCGGGTGCCGGTCGTGGTGCTCACGAACAAGGTGCTCGACGCCGACGACGTACGCCGCATTGAAGGCTTCGGACGGGTGACCCTCCAGGCCAAGGGGGTCTGGTCGGCCGAGGAGACGATCGCGGCCTTCAGCCGCGGCCTGTTCGGGACGGAGCACCTGCCTCCCGAGACCGGAGCGCTCGTCAAGCGGGCAGTGGCGTGGCTCGCGCGCAACCATGCCGCGCCGGTTGCTCGCTGGCAGCTCGCCGAGGCGGTCGGCGCGAGCGAGGATTACCTGACCCGGGTCTTCCACCGGGACCTGGGCATATCCCCCTGGGACTACCTGAACCGGTATCGGGTTCACCGGGCGGGCCAGATGCTCCGGAGCTCCGACGAGAGCGTGAAGGCGATCGCCGCGCGAGTCGGGTTCCAGGACCAGGCCTACTTCACCCGGACCTTTCGCAAGGTAACCGGCAAGTCCCCCCGGGAGTTCCGCGGAGCGGGATGACGGTTTTGTCCAAGAAGTAGACGGCGCCGTGCTTACCCCCCGTGGTATGCTGGATCCATGTCCAGCCTGGCGGTGCCGGGGAAGGTGCGGTCGGGTCCTGCCCGGACGCTGCGCGTCATCTGGCGGCACCGCGCCATCTACGTCATGCTCGCGGCCCCCCTGCTCTACTTCCTCATCTTCCGCTACGCGCCGCTCTGGAACGCGCAGATCGCGTTCAAGGATTTCAGCCCGATCGACGGGGTGATGCGCAGCCCCTGGATCGGCTTCCGGCACTTCCTGACGTTCTTCCACTCGATCTACTTCGGGCAGCTCATCCGCAACACGCTGGGCTACAGCCTCGCGAAGCTCCTCGTAGGCATGCCGACGGCCATCCTCCTCGCCCTCGGGCTCGCGGAGACCGCCAGCCGACGCCTCCGCAGCGTGGTGCAGACCGCCTCGTACCTGCCGCACTTCCTCTCGTGGGTCATCATGTACGGCATCCTGCTTGGGCTGCTCTCGCCGGGCGACGGGCTCATCAACGACCTGCTGAAGCGGGCGGGCCTGCAGCCGATCGCGTTCCTCACGGAACCGCGATGGTTCCCCGTGGTGGTCGTGGTGTCCGACGTGTGGAAGGAGGCGGGGTGGAGCGCGATCATCTTCCTCGCCGGCCTCCTGGGCATCGACACCGCCCTGTACGAGGCCGCCGCCGTGGAGGGCGCCTCCCGGATGCAGCGCATCCGCTGGATCTCCCTCCCGGGCATCCTTCCCGTCGTGGTCGTCATCACCCTGCTCAGGCTCGGCAACATCCTCGATGCGGGGTTCCAGCAGATCTTCGTGCTGTACTCCCTGCCCGTGTACTCGGTGAGCGACATCCTCGACACCTGGATCTACCGGTCGGGCGTGCTCGATTTCCAGCTCAGCCTCGCCTCCGCCGTGGGGCTGTTCAAGGGGGTGATCGGGCTCGCACTGATCGTCACGGCGAACCGGCTCGCTAAACGCGTGGCCGGCTCGGGGCTTTATTAAAGGGGGGTACGGGTGGCACGGCGGTTCGGCGCGCGCTACGAGGTCGGCTTCCAGGTCGCGGTGGACGCGTTCCTCGCGCTCGTGCTCGCCGTGGTCGCTGTGCCGCTCCTGCGCGTGATCGTGACGTCCGTGGCGCCGCTCTCGCCGGAGGGCATCCCCGGGTTCGCCTTCCTCGTCACGCCGTGGCGGTGGACCTTCGAAGCCTACCGGCAGCTGCTCGGCCACCGCTCGTTCCTGAACGCCGCGTACATCAGCGTGGTGGTCACCATCGGCGGCACGGCGCTGAACCTGGTCCTGACGATGCTCCTCGCCTACGCCCTCTCGGTGAGGACGCTGCCCGGGCGCCCGTTCTTCTCGTTCCTGATCCTCGTGCCGTTCCTCTTCAACCCCGGCCTGATCCCGACCTACCTCGTGGTGACCCGGCTCGGCCTCATCGACAAGCTGTGGGCCATCATCCTGCCCACGGCCATCAACATCACGAACACCTTCATCATGCGCAACTTCTTCGCCGCGCTGCCCGAGGAGCTGAAGGAGGCGGCGCGCATGGACGGGGCCGGTGACTGGCACATAGTGCTGAGGATCATCCCCCCGCTCGCCCGGCCGATCATCCTCACGATCGGCCTGTACTACGCGGTGGGGCACTGGAACGAGTTCTTCGCTCCCATCCTGTACCTGAACAACGCGAAGCTGCAGCCGCTGCCCGTGCTGCTGCGCAACATCCTGCTCGCGGCCAACCTGAACGAGTACGTGGAGTACGACGCTTACAGCGCGGCTCCCGTGCAGGCGCTGAAGGCCGCGAGCGTCATTATCACCACGCTCCCGATGGCCCTGATCTACCCGTGGATCCAGCGTTACTTCACGAAGGGGACGCTGGCGGGGGGCATCAAGGGATGAGAACGCCCAAGGAGGAACCCATGGCGAAGAGACTGCTCCTCATCGGGACCGTCGCGCTTCTCGCGACGGTCGTCGCATCCGTGGCGGTCGCGCAGAAGAACGTCGACCTGGAGTTCTGGGTCGGCGCGAGCGTGAGCGAGGCCGGACCCCCGCCCGACAACTGGCGGGCCTACCAGATCGTGCGCGACAGGCTCGGCATCAACTGGAAGATCGTGCTGCTGCCCTCGACGCTGGGCGACCAGGACACGAAGATCAACGCCGCAGCGGCAGCGAACAACCTGCCCGACCTCTTCCAGGTCAACCGGGACGCCTGGTACAAGCTGGCCAAGGCCGGCCTGCTCGCGCCGGTGGATTCGTTGCTGACGGCGATGCCGGTGCGCACGATGACCCACTACGACGACGTCGTGGCACGCAAGATGGTCACCCTGAACAAGGTCATGTACGGCCTGCCCGAACCGGGGCAGATGCCCATGACCGACGGCTTCGTGGTGCGCAAGGACTGGCTGGACAAGCTCGGGTTGAAGGAGCCCAAGAACCTCGACGAGTTCATGACCGTGGCGAAGGCCTTCACCGAGCGCGACCCCGACGGCAACGGAAAGGCCGACACCTACGGATTCGGCGCCTACCTCGAGAGCTCGGGGCTGCAGCAGGCCGGCCTGGGACTGCGGTTCGAGTGGGTGTTCGGGGCTTTCGGTGTGGCCGGGACCTGGAACACCCAGGACGCGAAGAGCTTCGGCCTGAACGCCCGCAAGAGCGAGTTCCTGAAGGCCCTGCAGTTCATCAAGGGCATGGTCGACGCGAAGATCATGGACCCTGACTGGAACATTTTAAAGAAAGATGAGTACCGGGCCCGGTGGAAGCAGGGGCGCTGGGGCATGATGCACGAGAACTTCGCGGCCTTGTCCACCGTCGCCAACTACAAGGACTTCGACAAGAACTTCCCCAATGGCCTGTGGGTGGCGCCGCCGCCCCCGGTCGGACCCGAGGGCAAGAGCGCCGAGAACGTGCTGCTGAAGAACGTGCGCGTCCAGGCCATCTCGCAGCGCGCTGCCAAGGCTGGCAAGCTCGGGGCGATCGCGAAGCTGCTGGAGTGGATGGCCCACGACGAGGGCTACATCCTGCTCGGCTTCGGCTACGAGGGCGAGCACTTCAAGCGCGACAAGAACGGCAACATCACGGTCGAGGGCATCCCGGCGGAGAAGCAGTGGACCGCCAAGGCCCAGCAGCCGTTCACGCAGCTGCGCAACCTCGTGTTCATCAACACGGACGTCGAGCTGAAGGCCCGCTACGTGCCCTTCAAGACCAACAACGGCCGGCTTCAGGACCCGCTCGCGTACTGGAACGCGTTCCGCAGCTACCCGTACACCGACTCGACGGGCGCGGCGATCATCAACCCGCCCGCGAACGCGGCGGATTTCGTGCGGTACTACAGCGAGAACGTGATGAAGTTCGTCGTCGGCCAGCAGCCCCTGGACGAGAAGAGCTGGACCGATTGGGTGGCCGGGCTCGACAAGCTCGGTGCGAAGGAGCTCGAGGCGGCGGCCAAGGCAGCACTGACCGAGGCGGGGTTCCTGGATTAGGGGAACCACGCGGGTTTTGCGGGGCGGCGGCCGGGCCGCCGTCCCCGGCCCCGCGGCACCCCGTGGACTTTTCATGATTGAAGAACGGACGAGGAGCGAACCGGGCATCGAGGCGCCATTGTCCCTCAGGGTGGCCGATGCCGTCGTCGCGCGGCTTGACCCGGACCGCATCCGGTGGCATCCGCGCGACGGGTTCCTCCTCGACGCCGCGGCGCAGGCCGCGGAGCGGCACGGCCGCACGGACTGGTCGGACCGGGTATCCGCCTGCCTCGATCGCATGGTGAGCGCCGACGGGCGCATTCCCGGATGGCGTCCCGAGGAAGGCGACCTCGGCATGCTCCTGCCGGGCCTGCCGCTCTTCCGTCTCCACGCGGAGACGGGCAGCGGGCGGCACGCCGCCGCCCTGACCGCGCTGCGCGAGGCGCTCCGCGGCCAGCCCCGCACACGGACGGGAGGCTTCTGGCACCGCAGGTCGTGCCCGGACCAGATGTGGCTGGGTGACCTGTTCCGGGCCGGGCTGTTTTTGGCCCGGTGGGCCGCGGCCTTCGGCGAGTTGTCGGCGTGGCACGATGCCGCCTGCCAGATCCTGCTGCTCGAGGCGCATGCGCGCGACCCGCGCACCGGCGGCCTGAGCCACGCATGGGACGAGAGCCGACGCCAGCTGTGGGCCAACCCCGAGACGGGACGCTCATCCTGCTGCTGGGGCCGGGCCATGGGGTGGTACGTGCTCGCACTGGTCGGGGCGCTCGAACTTCTGCCGGCGCCGCACCCGGACCGGCCGGCGCTCCTCGCGGCGCTCGGCCGGCTCGCCGCGGCGCTCGCCGCATTCCAGGACCGGCGGAGCCGGCTCTGGTTCCAGGTGGCCGACCAGCCGGGCCGGGCCGGCAACTTCCCCGAGGCGTCCGCGACCTGCATGTTCGCCGCCGCGCTCGCGAAGGCCGCACGGCTTGGGCTGCTCGAGGGCGACCGGTGGCTGCTCTCGGCACGCACGGCGGTCGCCGCCGTCGAGGATCGCTTCCTGTCCGACGGTCCGGACGGGGTGGCGAGCCTGGACGGCACGAGCGCGATCGTTGGGCTGGGTGGCCAGCCGTATCGCGACGGGTCGTTCGAGTGCTACGCGCGGGCCGGCACCATCAGGGACGACGCGTTCGGCCTCGGCTCGCTCCTGCTGGCCTCGCTGGAGTGCGAGGCCGCGGCGGGCTGAATCGCAGCCAGCCGGGAGAATCCACCCCGCTTCCCTCGATCTTCCCGAGCAAGTACAATCAGCGCGGCAGGTTCCGCATGGTCCACGAACTCGAAGAACGCATGGCCGACGTCGCAACCCTCTGTCGCAGGTACGAGGTAGCCGAGCTTCATCTCTTCGGCTCAGCCACTTCAGCCGCGAGCATTGCGGAGGTCGGGGACCTCGATTTCCTGGTGCGTTTCAACGATGCTCCTCCCGCCAAGTACGCTTGGAATTACTTCGGCCTTGCCGAAAGCCTGTCCGCGATGTTCGACTGTCGGATCGACCTCGTGGAGCGTGACCCCATCCGCAATCCGTACTTCAGAACGTCGGTGGATGAAAAGAAGGAACGCCTGTATGGCGTCTCGTGAGATCCGGAAGCTACGCTTCGACAGGAAGCAGGCCGCAGAATTGATCGAAGCATTCGTCGCGGGACGATCCTTCGAAGAGTATCGCGGTAACAAGATGCTGCAGTCCGCCGTCGAACGGCAGCTCGGCATCATCGGCGAAGCGTTGAGCCGAGCGTTCGCCATCGACCCGGGCCTGGCGTCGAGGATTACCTCGCCCCGGCGAATCATCGGTTTCCGAAACCTGTTGATCCATGGATATACCGACGTGTCTGCCGCTGTCGCCTGGGGAGTCCTCGAGACCGATCCGCCGGTACTCCTGGCCGAGGTCGAGGAACTTCTCGAATCAACCTGAGCAACCGGGGGTATCCATGGATTTCATCGAGCACCGTGTGAAGGGCTTGCACAGAATGCTCGTCGCCGAGGGGATCGACCCGCGGCGGCTTCACGTGCACCTCTCGGAGATCGGACCGGGAACCCGGGCGCACCCCGCGCACGACGGCGTCGAGGCCTTCCTCGTGCTGGAGGGCAGCGGGGTCGTGGAGACGGGCATGCTGCGCTACCTCGTGATCACCGCTCCATGAAGGTCGTCGCCTTTCTCGGCAGCCCCCGTCCCCGGGGCAACACGGACATCCTGGCTGAAGCAGTGCTCGAAGGCGCGCGGTCCGCGGGCTGCGGTACCGAGAGCCACGCCCTGAGGGCGCTCCACCTCCATCACTGCACCGGCTGCGGCAGCTGCGGAACGCGGGGCCGTCTCTGCATATTCAGGGACGACGGCGAGATGCTCTACCAGGCGGTGATCGCCGCGGACGTGCTCCTCTTCGTCACGCCGGTGTACTGGTACGGCCCGACCTCGATCATGAAGACGTTCCTCGACCGGCTCGTGGTATTCAACACCCCCGAGGCCCGGCCCCTCGTCCGGGGCAAGGCGGCCGGCGTGGTCGCCGCGTGGGAGGAGAAGGGACCCGAGGCTGCAGGTCCCATGCTGAAGCTCTTCGAACTGGGGTTCCGGTACCTGGAGCTGCGGCCCTCCGGGAACTTCCTCGTGGACGGCGCTGGTCCGAAGGACGCGGTCCGCGGCATGAGCGGAGTCCTCGACCAGGCCCGTGAGTTCGGCGCGGCCCTCGCGTGAAGGCGCTGCTGGTCAACACCAATCTCATGCGGCCGCCGGTGGCGCCCGTCGGCCTGGACTACCTCGCGGACAGCATCCGGGCCGCGGGGCACGAACCGATGCTCCTCGATCTCTGCTTCTCCGCTGATGTCAAGGCCGACATCGAGGCGGCCAGCCGCCAGGGCCCGCACCTCATCGGCTGCACGGTCAGGAACACGGACGACTGCTACTTTGCGAGCGGCGCCTTCTTTCTGTCGGGGATCCGGGACATCATTGCCAGCCTGCGCCGCTGCTCCGGCGCGCCCGTCGTCCTGGGAGGAGTCGGGTTCTCGGTGATGCCGGAAGCTGTTGTGGAGTTCTGTGGCGCCGACTACGGCATCGCCGGCGAAGGCGAGGAGGCGATCGTCCGCCTGCTCGGTGCGCTCGAAAAGCGCTCCGACCCGGCGCGCCTGCCGGATGCGGACCGGATTCCGGGCCTCGTCTTCCGCAGCGAGCGCGGCATGCGCCGCAGCCCGGCCGTCGACCTCGACCTCGAGCAGCTGCCGTCCCGCACGCGTTCATTCCTGGACAACCGGCGCTACTTTACCGAGGGTGGACAGGCTGGCTTCGAGACCCGGCGCGGCTGCCCCCGGTCCTGCATCTACTGCGCCGATCCCGTGGCCAAAGGACGCCGGACCCGGCTCCTGCCGCCGCGCCGGGTGGTGGACGAGCTTCGGGCCCTGCTCGGCCAGGGCATCGACCACCTCCACACGTGCGACCCCGAGTTCAACGTCCCCCTCGCTCACGCGCACGACGTCTGTCGGGCGATGATCGCGAACGGTCTCGGAGACCGGATCCGCTGGTTCGCCTACTGCTCGCCGGCGCCGTTCGACGAGGAGACCGCGGTGCTCATGCGCCGGGCCGGTTGCGCGGGCATCGACTTCGGTGCGGACAGCGGGAACGACCGCATGCTGCACCGGCTCGGCAGGCAGTTCCGGGCCGCCGACCTCGAAACCACGGCGCGTGCCTGCCGGCAGGCGGCGATACCCTTCATGTACGACCTCATGCTGGGCGGTCCCGACGAGACCGTGGACTCCCTGCGGGAATCCCTCGACCTCGTGCGCCGCATCGGTCCCGACTGCGTGGGCATCTCCCTCGGCGTCCGCGTCTACGAGGGCACCCCCCTGGCCGACGAGGTGAGGCGTACCGGCCCGATGGAGACGAATCCCGCGCTGCGCGGTGAACGGCTCGGCAACGGGCAGTTCCTCCGCCCGGTCTTCTACCTTTCGCCCGGCCTCGGTCCGGATCCTGCGGCACTGGTGCGGGATGCCGTGGGCGACGATCCGCGCTTCTTCCTGCCCGGCGGCCGCGAGGAAGCGCGGGATTACAATTACAACGACAACGAAATCCTGGAGCGGGCCATCCGCGACGGAGCCCGGGGCGCGTACTGGGACATCCTCAGGAGGATGCGCGCAGTCTGAAGCAGGGGGGCGGCCGGTTCCCTGCCCCATCGCCTGCGCGAGGCGCGAGTTCAAGGCGGGCCGCACGGGGCGCAGCGAGCACCCCGTCATCCAGCCTGCGGAACCGCCTTCCGGGAATCGATCGGTCGCTTTTTACTTTTGCGCCAGTATCGCTTTCCGGATGAGTCCCTTCAGGATCTGCACCTTGTAGTGGTTCCTCTCTAGTGGGAACACCTGCTTTGAGGCGACGGCGCCCGCCAGCTCGGCCGTCTCCTCGTTCGCCGTCCTGCCGACGAGAGCTTCCTCGACATTCGCGGCACGCAGGGGGATGGGCGCGACCGCTCCGAACACGATCCGTGCTCCCTTGATTTTCGCGCCATCGAGGGTGAGGGCCGATGCGACGCTGACGATCGGGAAATCGATCGAGTTGCGGACCCGGAACTTCTGGAAGCTGAACCTGGTTCCCGCCTTCGGCGACGGCACGAAGATGTCGGTCACGAGCTCGTCGGCGGCGAGCACCGTCGTCGACATCAGGTTGACGGTGAAGAAGTCCTCGGCGGCGATGGATCGTTTCGTCGTTCGGATCGTGGCCCCGAGGGCGACCAGGGCGGGCGCGACGTCCGACGCGTTGACGGCGACGCAGCTGCAGTCGAGGCAGCGATGGGCCTCGAGGCCGACCTTGCCGTCGTCGAGCGTCTCGTAGTCCTCGCAGTCCATGCAGCGCTTCGACGGCGCCACCTCCTCCACCTTGACCCGCTCCGAGATCTTGAGCGCCCCGTCGTTGATGGGGCGCAGCGGTTCCGTCGCGGCTCCGCGCGAGCCTGCCGTTCGGGCGGTCCGACCCGTTAGGAACGCTTCGATCGACGCGGCGGCCTTTCGGCCGGCGGCGATCGCCTCGACGACCGTCGCCGGTCCGGTCGCGACGTCGCCTCCGGCGAATATCCCGGCCACGTTCGTCCGGAAGGTCTCGGGGTCTGCCTCGATGCCGTTTCCTTTCGTGAGCTTGATCGCCCCGTACGACTTGTTGGCGAGGCCGAGCAGGTTCTGGTCCTGCCCGATGGCCGAGATGACCCAGTCCGCCTCGAACAGAAACTCGCTGCCCTTCATCTCCACGGGCCGCGGCCGGCCCGAGGAATCGCTCTCGCCGAGCTTCATCCTGCAGCACTCGAGGCCGACGAGCTTCTTGTCCCTGAGCACCACCTTCTTCGGAGTGACGAGGAACTGGAGGTCGATGCCTTCCTTGACCGCGTCCTCGATCTCCTCTTCCTCCGCCGGCATCTCTGCCCGCGTGCGACGATACAGCAGTACGACCTTCTTCGCCCCGCACCGGTGCGCGGTCCGGGCCGCGTCGATGGCGGTGTTGCCACCGCCGATGACGGCGACGGTGCCGTTCAGGTTCGGGGGCCCGTTCCACTTCACCGACTCGAGGAACGAGATGCCCGGGAGGATGTTGGGGTGCCGCTCGTTCTCGATGCCCATGCCCCGGGCGGTCCACGATCCCATGGCCAGGAAGACCGCCTTGAACCCGTCACGCTTGAGGCTGTCGAGTGAGAAGTCCTTGCCGAGCCTCTGGCCGGTCTTCGCGGTGATCCCCTGGGAGAGAAGGAAATCGATCTCCTTGTCCAGGACGCCCTGGGACAGGCGGAAGTCCGGGATGCCGTAGCGGAGCATGCCGCCGAGCTTCGGCTGCTTGTCGTAGAGGGTAACGCCGAACCCTGCCTTGCGCAGGAAGTACGCGCAGGTGAGGCCCGCGGGCCCGCCGCCGACGATCGCGACCTTCCTGCCGTTCTCCTTGACGCGCGCCCCCGCGTACGCCTTTGCGTTCTCGAGCACGAAGTCGCCGACCCGGCGCTCCACCGCCCTCACCGACACGGCGCTGTCCTGCTCGTTGCGGTTGCACCCCTGCTCGCAGAAGTGGGGGCAGACCCGGCCGGTGACCGCCGGCATCGGGTTGTGCTCGAGGATGATGCGCCCCGCCTCGGCGATCTCCCCGGCGCGTATCCGCTCCATGTAGCGGGGGATGTCGATGTTGTCGGGGCAGCTCGAGCAGCAGCCGGGGCTCCCGACCCGCATCGAGCCGAAGATGGAGTGGAACCGGTTCTCGCCCGTAAGGGCGGGACACTTTTCCCCGCCCTTACGGAGGCAATGGAAGACGTTGTCGAGATGCCGGTAGTACCAGCAGCGCGGCTCCTGGCAGATGTTGCCGCCGATAGTCCCCATGTTCCTCAGCTGCGGCGAGGCTACCGCGTGCGCCGCGTCGGCGAGCAGCGGGTATTTTCCCCGGATCGTCCGGTGCTTCGTGATCGCCGCGAGGGTGGTCAGGGCTCCGATCCTGATCCCGCCGGACTCCTCGACGATCGAGTCCAGGCCCTTGATGCGCTTGAGGTCGACGAGGACCCGGGGATACACCGGGCGGACCTCGTCCTTGAGGATTCCGAGGATATCCGTGCCGCCGGCGACCACCGCTGCTCCCTTGCGATGCTTCCCGATCTGCGCCACGGCATCCTGGAGCGACGTGACCGCGATGTGATCGAATTTCCTCATTCCCATGGCTCCACCCTCAATCCTTTCCCAGGGCTTTGAGAATCTTCTCCGGCTTGATCGGGATATCGTTCACCCTGACGCCGATGGCGTTGTAGATCGCGTTCGCTATCGCCCCGGGCGTGCACGACACCGTGCCCTCGCCGATGCCGCAGGCTCCGTACTCGCCGACGCCCTTCCACACCTCGAGGAGCACGGGATCGATATCGGGCATGTCCGCCATGGTCGGGATGGTGTAGTCCACCCAGTTGAAGTTGAGCGGAACACCGGTGGCCTTGTCGTAGATGATCTCCTCGGTCAGCGCCTCGCCCATGCCGGTGACCTGGCCACCGACCTGCTGGCTCTCGGCGCCAGAGGCGTACATCACCGTGCCGCAGTCGTTGAGGACGACGAACTTCAGCGGCGTGACCTTCCCCGTGCTCACGTCGACTTCCACCTCGGCGAAGTGCGCAAAGAACGGCACACCGGTCGGCGTCACGTCAGGGGACCGGCTCTTCGCCACCGTGATGGGCGCGTTGTCGCCTTTCCGCAGCAGTTCCTTCACCGTCATGGCGAACGACGGCTGGGACGCGACAACCACCTTTCCGTCCACGAAATCGATCTCCGCCGGAGGGAGATTCAGGATCTCCGCCGCGGCCTCCCGGAGCTTTTCCTTGAGCTCCTTCGCAGCGAAGACCATCACCTCTGCCTGGAGGTAGGAAACGGCGCTGTCGGTCTGAACGCAGTCCTTCACACCGTCGTTCGTGTCGACAAAGCTGGTCCAGTGAACGTCCTCCACCCCTATCCCCAGGAAGCTCAGGACCTCCGCGCAGCCCAGGACGTTGCAGGTGTTGGAGCCGGGACCAACCTCTATGGAGGCCGCGTTGAGCAGCACCGTGCAGTCCGGGTTGAGGGTCATGTTGATCTGCACCTTGCCGCGGCGCTTTTCCTGCCATTCCGCGTGCCAGGCCGGATGGCAGGAGAACCCGACGCCCCGGCGCTTGACACCGTCCACGACCTCCCCCTTGCCGGGGAGATGCCGTTTCTCCTTCCAGCCGATCCGCCGTTCGCCCTCCCGGAGCACCGCCTCGAGGCTCTTGCTGGGCAGCTTCTCCCACTCGTGCGCGAAGTTCCTGATGCAGAGGTCGATGGGGTCCATTGACAGCCTCTCGGCCACCGCGTCGATCATGTGCGCGAAGATGAGGTTGAACTGGGAGTTGCCGACCCCGCGCATCATGCAGCCGGGGATCACGTTCGTGTACACACCGTACGATTCCAGCCGGAGGTTCGGGATGTGCGCCAGCACGACCTCCGCCAGCTCCTTCGGCACGAACTTCAAAGCGAACATCGAGAGGTCGGCGTAGGCGCCGACGTTCCCGACCGACTTCAGGTGGATGGAAGTAATGGTCCCGTCCTTCTTCGCGCCGGCCTTGAAGTGGTAGATCGCGGGCTGCCGGGTGTTGATGAAGGACTGGTGCCGGTTGTGCCGGTACTTCACGGGCCGCCCCGTCTTCATCGCGAGCAGGCTGGTGACGAGGAAGAACGGCTGGTCGCCCGTGTCGCCCTTGCCGAACTGGCCGCCGACGTACGAGGAGATCGCGCGTACCTTCTGCAGCGGCAGGCCCAGCATCTCGCTCACGTGCATCCGGGTCTGGTCGACCCCGTAGGAGTTGGACCAGATCGTGAGCTGGTGCTCTTTCCACTCCGCGAGGCAGCACCAGTTGTCCATGGCCCCCTGGTGGGCGTTGTGAAAGGTGGAATCTCCCTCGACCACGACGTCGGCCTTCGGGTA
>Ga0154693_1200_pt15 | contig 12571 bp, 11 predicted proteins | sample Rifle2008BG13ft_FD_105711 | JGI IMG/M metagenome (GOLD analysis project Ga0154693, IMG submission 105711) | Spirochaetes bacterium RBG_13_68_11
AGTTCTCCAGGGCGAAGGCGGCGCCGCCGAGCACACCCCGCTCTTCGCCGAGGGACGAATACTCGATCCTGACGCGCTTTTCCACGTCCGGCAGCCCGATGGAGCGAATTCCATTCCGGATGCGGTCAAGGAAGCGCTCGCCTGCCTTCACGTACTCGCCCTGGATGATGATCAGTTCGGGGTCGTTGACCATGATGATGTTCCCGAGACCGACGACGAACCAATGCGCCACGTCGTCGAGGAGCTGGTCGCAGAAGGCGTCTCCCCGCACCGCGTGCTCGCACACGGTCTCGAGTCCGATCTCCTCGACCGGCTGTCGATCGAACAACGCCGACCCCACGCCCCGCTGCCGGGCCTCGCGCGCGAGCTCCCGGATCCGTTTCGAGGAGATCATGGCTTCGAAGCAGCCCCTATTTCCGCAGATGCACACCGGACCGTCCACGGGATCGACGGTCATGTGACCGATTTCTCCGGAAAGGCTCTGGCTGCCCCGCAACAGTTCGCCGTGCAGGACGATCCCAGAGCCGAGTCCCTCGTTCAGCGCGTCGATGATGATGAAGTTGGTGGCATTCCGCGCCATGCCGGCATGGCGCTCCGCGATGGCCTGGTAGCGGTTGACGCAGTCGATGAATACGGGGACTTCGTATCCGGGCCCGAGTTCGGCGAGCAGGCGCTGGTTGAACGGTATGTCCCTGCCCCAGGAAGGGTAGTGGGGCGTGTAGATCAGCGTTCCCTTCGAGGAATCCGCGAGCCCGGGGACCGCGACGACGAGGGCGATGAGCTCCTCGCCGGACCCTGCCTTCGCCGCCACCAGACCTTTCACGATGCCGGCGAGCCGGCCGAGGATCGTTTCGAGACGACGTTCCTCGCCGACCGGGTGTTTCGAGAAGTTGGTGAGGATGCCCTGGAGATCCGAGGTGGCTGCCAGGATCGAATCCGGCGTGATGTGGATGCTGACGATGTAGCCGTAGTTCCGGTTGAACCGGTAGAGCTCGGGCTTCTTGCCGCCGTCCTCCGTCGAAAGTCCCTTGCCTGCCGAGGTGACGAAACGGAGAGACGAGAGGTGGTCGATCATGCTCTTCACGGTCGTCTTGCTCAGTTTGACCAAATTCGAAATCTGTGCGACGGAGACCGTGTCCCGATGCCGAATCTGGTTCAGGATATTGCGGATGTTGTTTTGCTTATGTGCTTTAATGATTCCCTCCAAAGGATGCAGGAACGTTTTGAGGATTATCTCTTCCAGCGATAAATGTCAATCTGCTTGCGCTATTCGCAGGAATAAATATTATGCTGTTGTACAACGTCGATGTCGAACCAGGGAGGAAAACCGCCATGAGCAGCATCATGCGAACGAGGCCGCTCGGGCAGTCTGGTATCCAGGCATCGGTCGTGGACCTGGGAACCTTCGCCATCGGGGGATGGTTCTGGGGCGGGACAGACGAGCGCACGTCCATCGACGCCATCCGGGCGAGCATCGATTCCGGGGTGACCCTGATCGACACGGCGCCCATATACGGGTTCGGTCTCGCCGAACGAATCGTCGGCAAAGCGATCGCGGGCCGACGCGACACGGTAGTGCTCGCCACCAAGTGCGGCCTGCGGTGGGACACGGACAAGGGAGTGTTCGACGGCTACTCGGACGACCGGGCGCCTTCGAAACAGCCGGCGAAGTACCGCATCCACCGCTACCTCGGGCCCGAGTCGATCGCCTTCGAGGTCGAACGGAGCCTCGCCCGGCTGGGCACCGACTACCTCGATCTCTACCAGACCCATTGGCAGGAATCGACCACGCCCATCGAGGCGACGATGGAGGCGCTCGAGAGGCTGAAGCGCCAGGGGAAGATCCGGGCCATCGGCGTCTCCAACGTGAGCGTCGAGCAGCTCGCCCGTTACGGCCGTGTCGCATCCGCCCAGGAGAAGTTCAACCTCCTCGACCGCGGGATCGAGGCACGGGGGCTCGTCGATCACTGCGTTCGCGAGGGCATCGCCGTTCTCAGCTACTTCACGCTCGAGCAGGGCCTGCTCACGGGAACCATGCCGCCGGACCGGGTCTTCCCGGAAGGGGACACTCGCCGCACCAACCCGCTGTTCAGCGGGGACAGCATCCGGCGGGTGAACGAGGCCGTGAACGAGCTGCGGTCGATCGCGGAACGCCACCACGCCACCGTCGGCCAGATCGTCATGGCGCTTACGGTCCTCCAGCGAGGGATCACGCATATGCTCGTCGGCGCCCGCGATGCACGGCAGGCGGAGGAGAACGCCCGCGCGGGGCGCCTCGATCTCTCGAACGGCGACGTGGCGGCTGCGCAGTCCGCGGTCTCGCGGCTCGCGAGTATCAGGGGCGCGACCCAGCGCTACGGCGATCACGGGGCCATCGGCATTGGCCCCTCACCAGAGGAGGTGCACCGATGCGTCAGGCAGTCATGGTTTCCCCGGGATCCCTGGAGATCCGGGATGTCCCCGCACCCGTCGCGGGGCGCGGGGAGCTCCTCGTCCGCATGAAGCGGATCGGGGTGTGCGGGTCCGACATCCACGTCTGGCACGGGAAACACACGCTCACGCACTACCCGGTCGTCCAGGGGCACGAGGTCTCGGGAGTCGTCGAGGAGCTCGGCCCAGGCGTCCGGGGCTTCCGCCGGGGTGATCCGGTGACCATCCAGCCCCAGGTTACCTGCGGCACGTGCTTCCCCTGCACGCACGGCAGCTACCACATCTGCGACACGCTCAAGGTGATGGGATTCCAGACGATGGGCGCTGCGTCGGAGCTGTTCGCCGTGGATGCCGCGAAGGTGCTGAAGCTTCCATCCGGCATGAGCCTGGAGCACGGCGCGATGGTGGAGCCGGTCGCGGTGGGGGTTCACGCGCTCGGCAGGGCCGGCTCCGTGGCAGGCCTGAACATCCTGGTGCTGGGCGCCGGGCCGATCGGGAACCTCGTCGCCCAGGCGGCCCGCGGCCTCGGCGCCGCGCGGGTGATGATCACCGACGTGAGCGACTACCGGCTGGACAAGGCGCGCGAGTGCGGCATTCCCCTCCGGGTCAATGTCGCGCACGAAGATCTCGGCGCGGCGATCATCGGACAGTTCGGTACGGGGAAGGCCGATCTCATCCTTGAATGCGTCGGCAGCGACCGCACCATTGCCCAGGCGATCGAGGTGGCGAGGAAGGGCACGGACATCATCGTCGTGGGCGTGTTCGGCGACCGGCCGACCGTGGACATGGGCACCGTGCAGGACCGGGAGCTCAGGCTGACGGGGACGCTGATGTACCGCGAGCCGGACTGGAGGAAAGCCATCGAGCTCATCAGCCGGGGCATTGTTCGCCTCGCTCCCCTCGTTACGGACCGGTTCCCGGTCGCTCGCTACCCCGACGCCTACCGCTACATCGACGCGAACCGCGAACGCGCGATGAAGGTGATGATTTCGTTCGACGAGTGATCCCGGAGCCCGGTCCTACGCCGGCGGCCGGCCCAGGAACACGTTCGCCTTCGGCACCGGGTTTCCGTTCGCGCGCCGGAGCACGGCGATCTGGCCGATGTGCGTCAGGGCGTCCGCGAGCGGACCGTTCACGATGTGCGGCCACGGAACCGGCCCTGCATGCGAACCGATGCGGATGGCGCCGATCTGCTCGTCGCCCATGTCCGCGAGCCGGGCACGCAGCAGCGAGAGGACCTCAAGGATCTGCTGCCGGACTGCGGGGAAGGGTGGCGGAGGCTCGGTCGGCTTTTGGTCGGCGGGGATTGCGCCGGCCGCCGCCGCTACCCAGGAGACGAGCTCGAGCAGGTGGCCGGCCTGCTCGGCGATGCACATGGTTTCCGGGGTCGGGCGGAAGGAGAGGTCCGGCTCGCGCAGGCCCTCGGTAGCCCAGGTGAACCGGAACCCGATCCCCTCGACCAGCCTGACGAGGACCGCGCTCCCGGTCACTTTTTCAGGCCCCGACGGCAGGGATCGGAAATCGAATGACGTTTTCGACACGGCGTGCTCCTCATTTGCAGCGGGAGTCCGGTGGTTTGACGACATTTTCGTGCTACGGTAGGGTACGTCACCGAACCCATGGGAAACAAGACGGAAGGAATTGATGTCGCCGCCGCGACGGCCGCGTGTCTGGACGAAACCGAACGCCTGGTCGCGGAGCGTGGCCCCCGGCTCTCGGGCACCAGCTCATGCGCGGAGACCGCGGAGGACATCGCGCGCACGCTGCGGACATTCGCCGATTCCGTCAGCGTCGAATCATTCCGGATCCATCCCGGCTCCTTCTACGCGTACTCGAAGATCCTTCCCGTCTCCTACCTGGTCGGCATGGCGGCGATCTTCGCGGCCAGCAGCATCGGTCCACGTGCGGGCTTCGGCATCGGCACGCTCGCGGTCGCCGGCCTCGCGGCGGGCATCGCACTGATGATCTGCCAGTTCGGGATCTACCGGCATCTCGGCGACGCGCTGTTCCCTTCGAGAACCGGAACTAACGTCGAGGCGGTGATCGAGCCCGCAGGGAAGGCGGAGCGCGAGATCATCCTCTCGGGCCATCACGACAGCGCGCCGGTCGCCCGAATCTTCTCTGGGCCGTTCAGCCGGTTCTACATCCTGGCGATCCTCGCGCCGTATCTGTTCTTCGTGGTCGAGCTCGTTCTCCTGCTCGTGCGCCTGTTCGGTTCCCCTGCCGCGGCGCCGCGCGGATGGGTGCTGCCGTTTCTGCTCGCCGGGCTTCCCTTCGTGGTGGGGTACTTCTTCCTGGTGGCCCTCCACCGCGGAAGCCCCGGGGCCGGCGACAACCTGATCTCTTCAATGATGGTGGTCGGTTTTGGAAAGGAGATCGCGGCACGCAGGGAGGCCCTGCTGCGCTCGACGCGGATCCGGATCCTGAGCTTCGACGCCGAGGAGGCCGGGCTGCGCGGCGCCTCGGCCTACTTCAGGGCGCACGCGGCCGAGCTGAAACGCATCCCCTGCGTCCACCTCAACTTCGATTCCCTGTACCGGCTCGGGGACCTCCAGGTGCTCACGAGCGACATCAACGGAACCGTCAAGCTCTCCCGAGTCCTGGTGGACCAGCTCATCGCGTGCGCGAAGGAGTGCGGATTCGAGATGCGGACGTTCGGCATGATCTTCGGCGCCGGCGGTACGGATGCTGCGGAGAGCGCGAGGGCGGGCATACCCTCCACGTCGATCATCGCAATCCCGACGGAGATCGTGCGGGAAGGCCTCGTCTACCACACGCCCGGCGACACGGTGGAGCACATCGAGCCGGCCGTGGTCGAGGCGTGCATGAGGATCGCGCTGCGGTTCCTGGAGCGGCTGGAAGCGGGCGGAGCTGTTCCCGCACCCGGGTGATGGGCATCGCCCGTACCGGCTTGGCGAAGCTGGCCCTCGTCACCGTTGACCCGAAGGAAGCCGTACGCGGGGTCTCTGCATCCTCGCGGACGAAGTCCGGCGGAAGATGCGCCGAGAGAGTAATCTCTTGCTTTCCGTTAATGGAAATGCGCATATTATCAACAGAGTTCTCTTTACCGTGAGTTTGCGGATAAAAAAATGTGGGGGAGGGATACCTGGCAGGATACTATCGAGTACGAATTAACGGAAAGCTCATCACGAGAATTGACTTGAAGAAGACGTCTTCTTGAAGAAGAGCAAGGTTCAATAATGGCAAGAACCGTATCACGTGCGAGAAAGCGAGTCTGGAAAATAATCGTCGTTGCCGTGATGGTGAGCGTTGCTGCACTCGGCTCGCTCATCTATTGGAAGAGATGCGAAATAGCCTTGTGGATCATGCAAGGAAGCAAAGACGCGCAAGAAACAGTGATCCTCAGAATTCAGGGGAAAGCCGAACCTGTCATCAAGACTGAACTAACAATGACTCTTTTCCAGAAGATATTCAGCGCGCTGACAGGCAGGAGAAATGAAAAAGAGAGACAGACAGACGCTCTCAATGATGTCAGGAAATTCAACGAGCTTAGTTTTGAAAACCATTGGTTGTATTTCAACGTGGCGCATAACCTGGATTCTCTCTATGGCTTCAAACTCCACGGATTTGACTTTGTGCTGGTCTGGAACCGGGAAAATGCGGACGAGGTTCTGGCTGAATTCAATATTAATTTCTTAACACGAAAACTTGCACGGATGCTCATAAATCAAGATAGCAGTTATTTCACGGACCTGAAACTTTACATCGAAAAAAAAGCCAAAGAGAATTGATTTCACTTATATAAGAACGCAGCAGGGGTGCGGCCGCGCCGAACTTGACACTTCCGCGGCGGGGCACCTACGATAGCGCGATGAAGAACATCTGCGTCATCGGCGCCGGTAACGGCGGGTCGGCCATCGCGGGCGACATGACCCTCGCGGGCCACTCATGCCGCCTCTTCGAGTTCCCCGAGTACAAGACCAACCTCGAGCCCATCATTGCTGCGGGCGGCATCAAGGTGACGGGCATCGCCCGAACCGGCTTCGCGAAGCTTGCGCTTGCCACCTTCGAACTATCGCAGGCGATGCGCGGGGCCGACGTTATCATGGTGGCAACCCAGGCGCTCGCGCACGAGCGCGTTGCCCGTGAGCTGGCCCCCTACCTTGCTGCGAGCCAGGCGGTGATCCTGTGGCCGGGCAGCGGCGGAACGCTCGCCGTGCGGAAGGCGTGGGACGAGCTGGGCATGGACAAGCGCGTGCTGCTCGCCGAGGGCGTCACGTTCCCGTACTGCTGCCGCAGGCTCGAAGGCCCCGGTACGGTGAACATCCACCGCATCGACGGTCCCCGGATGCTGGTCGCGGCGCTTCCCGCCTCCGACACGGCAGCGGTGGTGAAGGCGCTCGAAGGCACGTACGACAAAATGGTGAAGCCGGCCGTCAGCATCCTGGAGCCCGCCCTCTACAACGTGAACATCATCGTGCACCCCGTGGGTGCGCTCCTCAACATGGGCCGCATCGAGCACTCCAAGGGGGAGTTCTGGATGTACAAGGAAGGCCTGAGCCCCTCGGTCAAGAAGGTGATCCACGCCATGGACGTCGAGCGCTCGGCGCTCTTCACGGCCCTCGGGTACAAGCCCTACACCTACGACGAGGTGTTCCGGGACTGCTTCAACATGAGCGTGGAGCAGTTCGCGGCCACCTCGAGCAAGGGGCCGTTCAGCATGCAGGACCGGTACGTGACCGAGGACATCCCCATGGGCGCGAGCCTCTCGGTGTCCCTCGCACGCAAGGCCAAGGTTCCCACCCCGACGTACGACGCCATGATCCACCTCGCCTCCACGGTGAACGGCACGGACTTCTTCCGTTCGGGCCGCACGCTCGAGAACCTCGGCCTGGGGCACCTGAGTCTTGCCCAGCTCGATGCCTACGTGCGCACGGGGCGCAAGCCGTAGCCCGTGAGCCACGCGGCGTGGATTGCCGGCCTTCGGTGGGATGACCTGCCGGCGCCGGTGCAGCGCCAGTCCCGGCGCTGCCTCAAGGACATCGTGGCAACGGCCGCGGGCGCGCTGGCGCTGCCGACCGCCGCACCCATCGAGCGCCTCGTTGCCGCGCAGTTCGGCGCCGGGCCTGCTCCCCTGCTGTTCCGCGGCCCGATGAACACGCTCGCGGGCGCGGCCTTCGGCAACGCGCTGCGCATCGACGGGCTGGACTGCCACGACGGCTTCCGTCCCAACAAGGGGCACGCGGGCGCCACCGTGGTGCCCGTGCTCCTGGCGGCCGCGTCGATGCGCACCGTGAGCGGCGCCGAGCTGCTCGCCGCGGGCTACGAGGTCGCGCTGCGCGCGGGTCTCGCCCTGCACGCGACGTACGCGCCCGCCTCCTCGGCGTGCCCGCGGGGGAGCTCGACGCGGTGCTCGGCGCCGCGGAATACCACGGACCCATGGCGCCCATCCTGCGCTGCACCGTGCACCCTTCGATCGTGAAGGACGGGGCCGGCGCGGGTGCGCTTTCGGCAGCGACGGCGCTGGCCATGCACGCGCAGGGCCTGCGGGGTCTGCCGTCGCTGTTCGCGTACGAGCCGAAGGGTCGGGAGCAGGCGGGCACACTCGGGAAGGATTGGCTCATCCTCAAGCAGTACTTCAAGCTGTACCCCACGTGTCGGTGGACCCACGCGCCGGTTGAGGGCATCGTGAAGCTGCGCGAGGAACACGGGTTCGCTCCCGGCGACGTGGAGCGCGTGGAAGTCGAGTCGTTTGCCGAGACCGCGACGCTCATGACATTCCCCCCACAAGATTCGGACGGCGCCCAGTACTGCCTGCCGTGGGCGGTGGCGGCGATGCTTGTCGACGGCGAGCTGGGCGTGGACCAGGTCCTGCCCGGCCGGCTGCGGAACTGCTCGCGCTGCTCACTCCCGGAGGCGCCGCGTGATCGCCCATCCCCGCGCGTACCTCGACCAGCTCGACCCCGCACAGGTGGAGGGCGTCTACCGGGCGTCGCTCGGGATCCTCGAGCAGACCGGTCTCGCCGTTCAGTCGGCCGACGCGGTGCGTATCCTCGCGGACGCCGGCGCCCATGTCGACGGCGGCCGGGTGCGGTTCCCCCACGACATCCTGGAACGGCTGGTTGCCCTCTCGCCGCGACGGTTCACGCTGCATGCCCGCAATCCGGCCCGGTCCGTCGAGGTGGGAGGCGCCGGCCTCGCCGTCTCGCCGGGCTACGGCAGCCCGTCCGTGGCCGACGTCCGGGGCCGGAGCCGGGACGCGACGCTCGCTGATTTCGAGCGCTTCGCCGGGCTCGCGGCAGCATGCGACGCCATCGACATCACGGGCGGCCTGCTCGTGGAGCCGCTCGACGTGCCGGCGGCGCTGCGACCACTGGAGATCAGCCGGTCGCTCATCGAGCGGTCGGACAAGCCCTTCCTCGGTTCCGTGGCCGGCGCGGCCGGCGCCCGCGAGTCACTCGACCTCGCCCGGATCGTCTTCGGCGGCTCGGACACCCCGGCGGGGCAGGGCGGCGACTTCGGCGGCCGGGCGGTCATGATGGCCCTCGTCAACATCAACAGCCCGCTGCGGCTCGACGAGAGGATGGCCGAAGCGTTGCTCGCGTACGCGCGGGCAGGGCAGGCGGTGCTCCTTACGCCCGGCATCCTGATGGGCGTGACCGCGCCCGTCACGGCCGTCGGGGCTCTGGCGCAGGCCATGGCCGAGCTCCTCGCATGCACCGCCCTGGTCCAGGTGGTCCGGCCGGGATCCCCGGTCGTCATCGGCACGGGCGGTTTCGGGTCGGACCTCAGGACCGGCGGCCCCGGCTTCGGCAGGCCCGAGAACGCGCTCGGCAGCGTTCTCGGGGCCGAGCTCGCCCGCCGCATCGGCCTGCCGTTCCGCTGCTCGGGCATGGTGACAGGATCGCGCGCTCCCGATTGCAGGAGCGGCTACGAGCGCATGATGACCGCGATGGCCGCATGGACGGCCGGAGCGCACGTGTGCCTTCAGGGGGCCGGCACCCTGGATTCGATCAACAGCATGTCCTACGAGCAGTTTACGATCGACGCGGAGATCTGGGCGTACCTGAAGCGCCTCGCGGCCCGTCCGGCCGTGGATGCCGGAACCCTTGCCGTGGATGTCATCGCGTCGCTGCCCGTGGATTACCTCGGCGCCGACCACGCGATGGAGCACCTCGCCGCGGAGATGGCCGCGGTTTCGCTCGCCACCCCGAAGAGCTACGACGAGTGGCTCGCCGAAGGAGCGCTCGACGTTGTGAGCCTGGCCGGGAAGCGCCTGGAGAAGCTGGAGACCGCGGGCAGCGTGCAACCGCTGGGCGACGGGATCCGGCGCGAGCTGGCCCGGTACGTCAGGGATCGGCGCAGGGCGCTGGGGTAACGATCGCCAATCGCGGCACGGCGGCGCGGACCGCAACGGCCGCGGCCGCCTACCACACCAGCGGAATGAGCGCCTTCCTCTCCGGTGGGTAGTCGGAGAAGTTCTTCCGGTACCACAGGTGGTTGGCCCGGGCCCGGGGCGTAAGATTGGCAATGGTCCACGCGGCGAAGCTCGCGCCGGAAAACGACCACGTAAGCACCGCCCAGCCCCCCCACTCCATGATCTCCCCGAGGTAGTTCGGCGAAGAGACCCAGCGGAACACGCCGCCGTGGGGGATGCGGTAATCCGACTCCCCGGGCCGGCGCAGGTCGCGGAGGATCGCGTCCGACCACCGGTTGATGACAAAGCCGCCGACGAACAGGGCAAGTCCGACGACGAACCGGCCGTCCAGGAGCCACGCGCGCGGGTAGGGCTCGGCGAGATGGAACAGGTACCACCCGTTCAGCGTCGCGTTCACCCCGTTGAAGAAGAAGCCCATCAGCGCCACGGCGAGCGTCATGCGCCGGGCCTGGCCCCGCAGCATGAAGGGGTAGATGAACGACCGGTGGACGTAGTGCGCCTCGAAGAGCGCGAAGAAGAGCACCAGCACGGGGGCGAACCCGTGCGTGCCGAGCGCAAAGAACGCGGCGAAGATGAGCGGCGACGGCGCCTCCATGAGCACCCACCCCAGCGTGTCGCCGACCACGGGTCCCCACGTCGACTTCGAGTGCCGGCCGTAGGGGGCGTTGAGGAAGAACAGGGCGACGAAGGTGGCTGCCGCTGTGCCGGTCCAGACGGCTGTGACGATGGTGAAGATCGAGTTCGCGCTCACGGACGGCTCCGTTCCCGACCCGGCGTCGGGCAGTGCGGGACGATCATGCCATGGTCGGCAAACCACCGGACCGTGTCGGTCACGGTGTCGCGGAGGTCGCGGGGCCGGTGTCCGAGGTCGGCGGCCGCCCTTTCGCCGCTCACCTGCGGGTTGCCCCGCAGGGCCGCGAGCGAGACGCCCGTGAACAGGGGCCGGTGTCCGAGGATGAGAGCCGCAGCGGTGGAGAACGGGGCGCCGACCCGGGCTGCCCACAGCGGGGCAGCCCAGCGGGGTGCGGGCACGCCGGTGCAGTCCGCCACCATGCCCGCGACCTCCGCGAGGGACGCCCACCGGCCCGGCAGCAGGTACCGGCGGCCCGCCACAACCGCACCCGTCCGTTTGCCGGCCAGCAACTCCACGGCGGTCGCGGCCGAGGCGGCCACGTCCCGGACATCGACCCAGTCGAATCCACCGTCGACGATCGCAGGCAGCCTCCCCTTCGCCAGGGCGACCAGTACCCGGCCGAACAGCGAGGGCTTGAAGTCGAACGGGCCGGTCATGCCGGTCGGGTTCAGGATCACGACGTCGAGGCCCGCGGCCGAAGCCGCCCGCACGAGGCGTTCGCCCGCTGCCTTGCTGCGGTCGTAGGGCGGCAGGCCGCGGGCGGGACGCTCGTCCGAGAGCGGGCGATCCTCGTCCACCGGCCGTTCGAGCGGCCGCTGCTCCAGCGCGTGGATGGAGCTGAAGTGAACGAGCCGGCCGACGCCGGAGGCCCTGCAGGCGGCGAGTACCGCGGCGGTACCCGCGGCGTTGACTGCTTCGACGAGCCGGGTGTCGGTGCGCAGGAGGGAAATGTGCGCGGCCGCGTGCACCACGACGTCGGCGCCCGCGAAGGCGCGCTCGAGCGAGGCCGGGTCGCCGAGGTCGCCGCGAACGCGTTCGACGTCGAGGCCGTCGAGCGTGCGCCCGTCATCACGTACGAGGGCGCGCACGCCGTGGCCGCGCTCGAGCAGCGTGCGGACCAGCACGCCGCCCGCGTGTCCCGTAGCTCCCGTGACCGCCGCGATCATCTTCCGTCACTCAAGGTAGTGGAGCGTACCGTGAATCGGAGTGCCGCGCAAGGAGAGGCATCGGCTGTCGAGGTGTCGGCTGCGGCGGGGCTGCCCGCCGTGCGCGACGCGCCCGTGCCGGGCGCGCTTTGACACAGCGTGGGCCGTGCGGGTAGAGTCCGTCGGGAGGCACGAGGCACGTGAGCCAACGCACGTCGGGCACGTTCGCCGGCCTGATCGACGGCACCTTCGGCCTGCTGCGGCAGACCTGGAAGACCACGCTGGTCTGCGGAGGGATCGCGTTCCTCCCCGCGGCAGCGCTCTACGGGTGGGCATACGGCCGGCTGTTCGAGGCGTACGCGGGCGTGGTGCCGGCGGTGGAAGATGCCTCGCTGTCGTCGGTCTTTGTCCTGGTCAAGGCGTTCTCGTGGATCCTGCTCGCAATGCTCGTACAGGGTTTCGCCGTGCTCTTCGTACGCTCGTGCGTGACCGCTCAGGCGGCGGGCGCGGTGCGCGGCGGGGGTGCCGCCGTCCCGGCGATCGCTGCCCGGGTCGTCCGGCGGGACGGCGCCCGGCTCGTCGGCCAGCGGGTCCTTCTGGGCCTCGTATATACCGGGGTTCTGCTGGCGGTCGCGGCCGTTTGTGCCATCGTCGCGGTGATCGTCGTGGCGATCGTCGGTGGGTTCGGCGATACCGCCGACACCACGGGACTCACCGTCGGGTTGGTTCTTCTGGCGTATCTCGCCGGCATCGCTGTCTGGGTCTGGCTGTGGGTGCGGTTCTCCCTCACCCTGGAGTCGGTGGTGATAGACGGCTCGAGAGCCCGGCAGAGCTTCGGCCTCAGCGCGTCGCTCGTGCGCGGCGGCTGGTGGCGCGTGTTCGGCTACCGGTTCCTGTTCGCCCTCATGCTGGGATTCGCCGCGTCCCTCATCGCGACCCCGATCGTGTTCTTCGTCACGATCC
>Ga0154693_1205_pt1 | contig 11850 bp, 11 predicted proteins | sample Rifle2008BG13ft_FD_105711 | JGI IMG/M metagenome (GOLD analysis project Ga0154693, IMG submission 105711) | Spirochaetes bacterium RBG_13_68_11
CCGTTCATGTGGTACGCTACCGCCGACTCCATCCTGGAGAAGCTTGGCCGCCTATGTCAGCGTATTTCGGGGACGGCACACTAGACCGAAGTTCCAGCGCCTACTCAGTACAACTGCTTATATTGTAGGCAGTTAGAAAAAATGGCACTTCCCCGTACTGCCTACATTCTCACCGAGACACCCAATAGCTCAAACACCTTCGCCTGCAAGGGCGTCGGATTTGTATAGAGTACAAAGCCAATCCTCGCATCACTCTTCGTTGCCATCCAGTTTTTCGTCAACGTGCCCAGATCCTTCAGCAGTGTGCGAAAACTCTGTGCGGGGAGCCCCTGCTCCATGCTCTTGCTGTTGGCCTTCCTCTTCGCCTTAGGCGAACGCTCCCGAGGTGCCACCGCTGAAATCCTTTCCTTTTCCATACGTTGCACATCGGTATCATCAAAGAGAACCGTCTTCAGTTTCCCTCTCATATGCCATTCCACATAATAGGCCAGCATACAGATAAACACATGCGAGCGTACCCGCTCCGCCAATCGATGGTTGATCGGCCTTATCTTTAGGTCCACCGTCTTGATGCAACGAAACGCTCGTTCAACTACCGAGAGCCTCTTATAGGAGCTGACCGCGTCCTCCGCGCTCATCTGCTCTTTGCTCACACTGGTACGAATCACGTAAATGCCGTCCAACGCACCCTCTTCTGCAATCGACTCCTCTTTCCTGCGATAGGAGAATCCCGTCTCACCGATCTCGGTCACAAAGTGCTTGGCCATCTTGTAGTGATTGATCACCTTGCCCACCCGCACGCCAATATTGGCCGCACCCGTCAGTGGCTGCTTCTCACGCTGCGTCGCTTGCTTGATCTCCTCCAGATTCTTCTCCGTAGCCCCCAGAAGGTCTTTCCTCTTGCGCGCCCTCTCTACCGCTAACAGTGGGTTCTTGCATACGATCAACCGCTCCCCGGGGTATTCCTCACAGTTGACTTCTGCCAATCCCCAGTCGTCATATAATTCAGGGGTGATGCGCTTGTTCTCGGCCAATTCCTTGATTGCCGGCGCCCTCAACGCCGTCACCCAATCCAAATCCTTATCCGTTTTCAGATCCTCCCGTATCCTTGCTTCCGTGATCATCCCCCTATCGCCCACAAGCACAATCCGCCTGATCCCAAACTTCTCTCGGACTTTCTGGATCTGGCCACGCACCGTCTTCGGATCTCCAGTGTTCCCCTCAAACACCTCTACCGATACCGGACACCCCTGCTGATTGCAGACCAGCCCGATGACAATCTGCAGCTTTCCTTTCTTCCCGTCCCGCCCATGTCCCAACCGAGCCAACGGACAGCAACGTCCTTCAAAATAGGTGGAGGTCACATCATAGAGAACCAAAGACCCATCAGCCAAATGCCTCTTCGCCAGTTGCTTCTCCATCCAGCCCTGACGGGTGAACAGCCAGTCCATCGTCGCATACAGCTCATCATCTTCCACATCCTCGATGCCCAACACTCCTCCCAGACTGCTGCGTGCCGTTTCCCCTCGCAGACCTTGGGCGGTTGACAGTTTGGACACCGGATCAATCACTCGCCAGACGATCATCGCGGTTGCCAGGTCGCGCTGGCGGCTTTGCTTGGTCGCGATGAGGGTGTCCAGCCCGATGCTTTTCAGCGTTCCCAACACAGCAGCCACGTGGCCATGGGGCAGACTGCGGGTGTTCTCAAACTCTTCCTCGGGGCTTAGGAGGACATCCCCGCGAAGCACACGACGGAACCCCTCGATTTTTTCTGCGGGAAGCGAAGAGAGGTTGGCGATGGTGTTGGATTTCACCTTCCCGTTCTCACGATAGCTTTCTCTTAGCAGGATGGCGGGCGGGGAGTTACGGTTGGGGACGGTAGCGATATACATGCTGACAAATAAATATGAAATAGCCGCCTTTGTCAAGCCTTTTCAAGATGTTTATGAGTATTTACATGCCTACGTTTTGCACTTGGGAATCTCTCTAATTCCTTACAGCTCAATGAATTGTGGATAAAACCGGGGGGGAACTTCGGCCTAGGGCCGACCTTGGGCGACCTATTGGACACCCCTGTCCTCGGTCGCCCTTGGACATCCCTGTCCTGGGACGTCGTGTCCTTGACGCCCGGGCGAGCGCGGCCGTACGATGAAGGTCGATTCGAAGGACGCGGGGGTGCACGCATGGAAGCCCATCAGCTTTACGACGCAGACCTGCTGCGCGGGAACACCGACTCGCTGTTGCTCTTCCTCATCAACGAGCGCGGCTCCACGTACGGCTACGAGCTGATCAAGGAAATCGGACGGCGCAGCAAAGGCTACTTCCGCTTCCGGGAGGGAACGGTCTATCCCGCGCTGCGCAAGCTCGAGGCCGACAGCCTGGTGCGCGGGGAGTGGCGCCGCATCGCAGGCGGCCAGGAGCGCAGATACTACGTCATGACGCCCAAGGGCAGGGCCCTCCTGCGCCGCAAGATCGAGATGTGGCGGAAATTCTCGAGTGCGATGACCCTCGTGCTGAAACCGGCGGGCGGCTAGCGGGAGACACGATGCCTGCCGAGGTCGACAGCTACCTCTCCGAAGTCCGCTCGCATCTGCACCTGGACCCGTCCGTCGAGCAACGGGTGATCGGCGAGCTTTCCTCCCACTTCGATGACAAGCTCCGCGACCTGCGCACGGAGGGCATGAGCGAGCGGGAAGCGGTTCGCGAGGCCATCGCCTCCTTCGGCGGCGCCCGGTCCATCGCGCGCCTGCTCTATCGCGCGCACAGCCGGGGCACCTGGGTGGAGACGTTCCTCGCCTGTCAGCCGCACCTGCTGGCCGCGGCGCTGTTCGCTGCCCACCAGTGGCGCAGCCCGCTGCTGCTCGGCCTGTTCTCGGCCGCCCTCATGGGTATAGCCGTTGCGGGCTGGCTGCGCGGCCGGCCGGCCTGGGTCCACTCCTGGGCGGGGTACGCATTCTTCCCCCTGCTCGTGCTCGCGTGGCTCGGCCGCGGCGTGCTCGCGAGCGCCTTCACCGCGGTCGCCGCGGGCGGACGAATCCCGGCCCCAGCCTGGCAGCCGGTGGCGCTCCTCGTGCTCTGCGCGAGCGGAGGTGTCCTCCTCGTGCGGGCCTTACGGCTCGCGGCGGGACGGGACTGGGTGGACGCCGCGCTCCTGATGCTGCCCCAGCCGGTGTTCGGGGCCTGGTTGCTCGCCGTCGAGCGGTTCGGCGGCCTCACGAGTGATGGCCTGCCGCTCGGCGACGCCCTCCGTTGGGACCCCGCCATGGCGCGACTCTGCCTGCTGCTCGCCGCCGCGTCGGCCTTCGCGATACGGGCCCGGTCCCGGTTCGTCAAGGCCGCCGCGATCCTCGCAGCGGGTATCGGCGGGGGCGCGATAATCGTTCGCGTCACCAGCACCGAGGCTGACCTCGCCGGCCTGGCCGTCGCGTCGCTCGTCTCCGGGGCGCTGCTCGCGGCGCCGGCGCTCCTCGGCGGCCGCACGCGCAAGGGTTGACACCGGGCCGGGGCCGCGGTACCTTGAGCATAGGCTGCCGATGTAGCGGCGGCCGGAGGCCCGAGGGAGCGTCATGATCGCCCGGCGGTTCTTCAAGCTGTTCCGGTTCCTCTTCCTCCGCGTGCACCTCCGGGGGGCACGCCACCTCCGCAGCCGCGGCCCCCTGATCATCGTGTCCAACCACGAGGGCTCCTTCGGCCCGCTGTCGCTGGTCACTTCGCTGCCCCTCGAGCTGCACCCCTGGGTGGTGAGCGAGACCACCGACGCCCGGACCGCGGCACGCCGCATCCAGGCCGAGTTCCTCGAGGCGGAGCTGCACCTGCGGCCGCCCTTCAGCACCTGGCTCGCGAAGGCCATCGCGCGGATGACCGCCGCGCTCATGCGCGATCTCAACGCGGTCCCCGTCCACCAGAGAAGCCGCGAGGTTCGCGTGACGGTCGAGCGCAGCGTCGAGCTGCTCGAGCAGGGCAAGAACATCCTCGTCTTCCCCGAGGACCCGGCCCGGAAGCTGAACGACGTGCTCTGCCACTTCTGCACGGGGTTCGTGCACATGGCCCGGCGGTACTACGAACGCACGCGTCAGGCCGTGCTCTTCCTTCCCGTGGCTGTCAATCGGAAGATGAGGGGCATCCGGGTGGGACGGCCCGTGCGGTTCGATGCGTCGGCGCCTTTCACCGCGGAGAAGGCCCGGCTCAAGAGCGAGCTCGAGCACCGGGTGGAGGAGCTGTACCGCAGCCTCGAGGACGACGGGCGGGTCGCCGCGGGCCGGGCCTGAGCAGCGGCTGCGCTCCGCTTCCCACGGTGAAGGGCTTCCTCGGAACCGGTTCGGCATCTTCCGCTGCACTGCGGCGAGCCGGAGCTCGCGGGGGCACATGGTGTCTTTCGCATGCGGGGAGCCTGGCGGGCTCTGCTGTCGGCGGACACGGATCTCCGAGCGGCCATCCGGGAGAACCGGACCGGTGTGCGTCGTAACGAGCCCTGGCGGAGCCCGGCAGGAAGCTCCCCCTCCCGGAATCGATTGCTTGCGGGGCTCTGAAATGATACCTTTGGACTCGATGGCTAGAAAAGCCCGCCTGCTCGCCGTTGCCCTGGGGATGGCCGTGGCGTCCACGCCGTGTTCTGCGCAGTCGCCGTTGACCTACCGGGAAAGCACCGGCACGCGGGAGATTATCATTCTCATCGACGAGGAGCTGCTCCCGACGGGATCCATCATACATTCGCGTATGAGCGACGGCGAGCAGCACGACGTGCAGATCGACTCGTCGGCGGAGACCCTCCTCTATCACGTCGTGAGCCAGCTGCGGGGGATCGACTACACCGTCACACGCGAGGGATCCCGGCTCATCGTGGACGGCGTGTTCGAAGGGAAACCTGTCGCCCGCAGCATCCGCATCAACACACGGCCCTGGTACCAGTCGATGGAGTGGTCCCTCCACGACTACGTGCGTTCGGAATCGCGAGAGCCGCTGCTGTACTGGGTCGTGCACCCGTGGGAGGCGAAGGCGTATCTTCTCCAGGCGCGCTGCGAGGGTATCGACGCGATCACCCTGGACGGGCTGCCCCTGTCCGCCCTCCGCGTGCGGGTCGGCCCGGCGGGAATCCTCCGCATCTTCTGGAGCACCCTCTACTGGTTCCGTCCCTCCGATGCCCGGTACCTTCGCTACGAAGGTGTCCGCGGGCTTCCCGGCACGCCGAAGACCACGGTAGAGCTCGAAAGCGACGGCTGACCCCCCCTCGGCACCCCCCTCACTCCCCCGATCTGAAATCCTGGACCGCCCGGGGCTCGATCGCGAACCGGCTGAACTTCGCACGGCAGCCTCCGGCGTTCTCTGCAGCCATGTCTGTTCTCATCCCATCATGACTGCTTTCAGAGAGAGGCCCAGTATTAACGGATCTTCTCTCTGCGTACGCTACCGCACAGAAAGGCGCCGGATTGTTTGCATATTCATTGTTCGTAGGTTCGGCGTGCGATTCTCAGGAAGGGAGCGGAGGCGATCATGTTTGAACCAGTAGGTATCGTATGGGGTATTGTAACGCTTCTTTTTGGGATCCTTGTCATCATCGCTCCAAATCTGCTGCGCTACATTGTGGGTTTTTATCTCATTATCGTGGGCTTGTGGGCCATCATTCCGAAACTGCGTCTGCATTTCTAACCTGCAGTTCTCAAAAAGTGCCGTCGTCGCGAGGTGACGCCGGAGCCTTCATGACCCGCTGCAGCTCGAGCAGGGGAAGAACATCCTCGTCTTCCCCGAGGACCCGGCCCTGAAGCTGAACGACGTGCTCTGCCACTTCTGCACGGGGTTCGTGCACTTGGCCCGGCGGTACTGCGAGCGAACACGCCGGGCCGTGCTCTTCCCTCCCGTGGCGGTCAACCGGAGGGTGAGGGGCATCCGGGTGGGGCGACCCGTGCTTTTCGATGCATCGGCGCCTTTCACCGCGGAGAAGGCCCGGCTCAAGGGCGAGCTGGAGCACCGGGTGGAGGAGCTGTACCGCAGCCTCGAGGACGACGGGCGGGCCGCTTCGGGCCTGGCCTGAGCCCTGGGGTCATTCAGCCCGAGCCTGGAGCCTGCCGTTCTTGTGCGGGCATCCCGGACCGGGTATCATTCCTCACCGGAACGAGCGAGGAGCACTCCCGCGATGGTTCCGCAGGACTATACGTGTAAGAACAATGGTGAGCTCGATCGGCTTTCCTTCGGCCGCAGAGCGCCATGCATCCACCCACGTTCGAGAGCTGCTTCAAAAGGAGGTGGACCATGCGGGCGCTGCTGGTAGGGCCGGATCGGGAAGAGAACCTGTCCATCCGGTATCTTTCTGCTTCGCTTCTAGCTGCCGGCTTCAATGCCGAGTTGGCGTCCTTCAACGACCCCGACGACGGGCCGGCAGTGGTGGATGCCGCATCCGGCGTCGATATCGTGGGCCTGTCCATGTGCTTCCAGGCGAGGGCCCGGGAGTTCCTCGAACTCGCCCGGCTGATCAGGCGGGTCAACCCGAGTGTATTGATGATCGCCGGGGGCCACTTTGCGTCCTGCGCGGCACAGGAGCTGCTTCAGCACAACCCGGAACTCGACCTCGTCGCGATCCATGAAGGGGAGCAGACGATCGTCGAGATCGCGGAGTGGAGGGCGCGGAGCAGCGGCCCCGTGTCCACGATCCGGGGAATCGCCTGGCGCGACGGGTCGCAGGTGAGGTTCTCGCCTCCGCGGCCCATCGTCGAAGACCTGGACTCTCTGCCGACCCCCGACCGCCGGGGCCCGGTCCACCTGGTGGCCGGCGTTCCAACCGCATACCTCTTCGGCAGCCGGGGGTGCCTGGGCGCCTGTGACTACTGCTGCATCAGCACGCTGCACGCCCTGGCGCCGGGAAGGCGTTTCCGCCAGCGCGATCCCGGGAGGATCGCGGACGAGATGGCCGACCTCTACCGCGGGCGCGGGGTGCGGCAGTTCATCTTCCACGACGACAACTTCCTCGTGCCATCCGAAATCCCGAACCACCGGCGGCTGGATGCCTTCGAACGGGCCTTCCGGGAGCGGGGCATCGATGGGATCGCGCTGTACATGAAGTGCCGGCCGGGCGACGCGACCCGGGGTATTCTCCGCCGGCTTCGGGACATGGGGCTGGTGCGCCTCTTCATGGGTATCGAGTCCTCGACCGCCCAAGGATACGCCTCGCTGGGCCGGCGCCAGGACGTGGTGGAATCCGAGCGGGCACTCCGCGTCTGCGGGGAGCTGGGCATCTCGGCCCAGTACACCCTCCTGGTCTTCCACCCCGACGCGACCCTCGGCACGATCCGGTCGGACATTCGGTTCATGCGCGAGCACATCGACCACCCCCTGAACTTCGGACGCGTGGAGCTGCACGCGGGCACGCCCCTGGAGCGCCGGATGATCGATGCCGGCATGGCCCGGGGCGACTACCTGGCCCGCAGCTACTCGCTGGCCGACCCGGCTGCGGACTTCGCCTGTGCACTGTGGAAGCTCGTTTTCCGCGAGCGCTGCACCGGCGAAGCCGGGCTGATGAACGGCGCGATCCTGCTCAACTACCTCGCGGCAGTGATGCGCCGGTTTTACCCCGGCGCCGGTGTGAGCCGGTTGTACGACGACATCGAGGATTGGCGGCTGCGGGCGAGTGGCACGTCGCTGGACCTGCTGGAGAGGCTCGTGGACTGGTGCGATGCAGCACCAGATCCCCGCGATGCCCGGCTGCCGGGCTTCCTGCGGGAGCTGGCCGCGGAGGAGGAGGCTACGGCACGCGCGCTGCGCGGTGAAGGAGAGGAGCTCCACCGGAGGCTGGACGCGCTGACGCTCGGGATGGTTGGTCTGGAGGAACGCGACGGCCGGATGCGCCGGGCCGCCGGCTTCCGGGGGTCGGTGGTCCAGCATGTGGCAGCAGTGGCGCTCGCCTTCCAGGTTGCGGGTACGGTGCCCGCCTTCGGCTGCTGCGATATGGAGGAACGGATCCTGGACGTCGATCACGACGGTCTCGCCGACGACCTTGAACAGCAGGTGTTCGGGACCAGCCCGAAGGTCGTCGACGGCGACCTCGACGGGATCAGCGATGCACAGGAGGACCACGATGGAGACGGCGTCTCCAATCTCGAGGAGCAGGTCCGGATCGAGGGCCTGTCCCGGGCCGTGTCGGCAGGCGACCTGGCCGCGCTGCGTAGCCTGATCGAGCAAGGGGTCGAGCTCGACGCGACGCACCCGGACTGGGAGGAGCCGGCTCTCGCCATCGCGGCCCGGCGCGGATTTATCGAAGGAATGGCCGCGTTGCTGGAAGCCGGCGCCGATGCCAATGTGTCGTTGAAGTCTACCGGCGAGGTCCCCCTGATGGTTGCCACGAAGGCCGGCAAGACAGAGGTGATGCGGCTGCTCTTGGATGCCGGCGCCGAGGTCAATGTGTCGGTGAAGTCCACTGGCGAGACTCCGCTGATGCGTGCCGCGTTGGGCGACAATATCGCTGTCGTGAAGCTGCTGCTCGATGCGAACGCCGATATCGAGACGAAGGACCACTCTGGGAAAACGGCGCTGATGCTCGCAGAAGATCGCGGATACGATGGCATCGCCGAGATGATCCAGGATGCCCAGAGGAAGAGGGAGCACCCTCAGGAGTTGCTCCGCTGATCGTTTACTGCGGCGCGGATTGGCGGCATCCTCGTCGCTCCTGCCCGATCTCGCCCGCCCGGTCCGCGCCCGGCCCGGTTCAGAACACCGTCGAGTGCGTCTTCAGAAACGCAAGCACCTCGTCCACCCGGCAGAAGCAGAGCGCGGTGCACGTGTCCGCGGCGCCGTAGTACAGGGCGATGCGGCCCGTCGGCGCATCGACGATGGCCGCGCACGGGAAGAAGACGTTCGGCACGAAGCCTACGGTCTCGTACGCCGCGGCCGGAGACGCGAGGTACTCGTTCGTCCGGTAGAGAACCTTCGCGGGGTCGTCGAGATCGAGCAGTGCGGCGCCCATGCTGTAGACGAAGCCGTTGCAGTTGGTGATGACGCCGTGGTAGAAGAGCAGCCACCCCTCGGTCGTCTCGATGGGGATCGGACCCGCCCCGACCTTGGTCGACTGCCACCACTGCCCGCCGCGACCCATCACCCAGCGGTGCTTTCCCCAGTGCACGAGGTCCGGGCTCTCGCTCACGTAGATGTCGCCGAAGGGGGTGTGGCCGTTGTCGCTGGGCCGGCTGAGCATCAGGTAGCGGCCGCGGATCTTCCGGGGGAAGAGCACGCCGTTCCTGTTGTACGGTAGGAAGGCGTTCTCCAACTGTTCAAAGCGCGCGAAGTCCCTGGTGCGCGCGATGCCGATGGTCGGGCCGTGGTAGTCGTTGCACCACGTGACGTAGTACTGGTCGTCCAGCCGGCAGACCCGGGGATCGTAGGTGTAGGCCGGGTGCGAGATCTCGGGATCCCCGCCCGTCATGGCGATCTTTTCCCGCTCGATGTCCCAGTGAATGCCGTCCCGGCTGCGGGCCACGTGGAGGCGAGGCATGCTGTCGCGGTGCTCGACGCGCATCACGCCGATGAACCCGTCGCCGTGCGCGACGGCGGCGCTGTTGTAGACGCCCTGGGCACCGGGGAACGGGTAACGCGGGATGATCGGGTTGCCCGAGTAGCGCCAGACCACGTCCAGGCAGCCCGCCGGCCGCTCCTCCCAGGGAAGATTCTTCACCGCCTGTCCGTTCACGATGGCCATGCCGCGAGTATCCCGCCGCCGGAGGCAGCGGTCAATACGCGCGTCGCTCCGCCTGTCGGCGCCGGGCCGGTTCGAGAAGATGCCGACCATGACCGAGATGTCCTCGTCCGCGTGGAACAGCAGCTCTTCCGCGAAGACGAGAATCCACGGTGTCCTGGGCAGGACCCGCGCACGTTCCCCCCGTTCCTTCAACGCCGCCGAACGGTTCCCGAGGACTCTCACCCCCGACGGCTGATCCCGGAATACCGAAGCCGGCGCAGCGATGAAGACCACGAGGGGATCAAGGAGCTGACCGCCATGCCGGCCTGCACCCCTCGCGGCCTTCGCGTCGGCGTGCTACGCTCGCGGCGAGGGAAGCCATGCTGTCCAAGCGATCCGCGTCATCGAGCAAGCCGAAGCCGGCGGCGGCATCCCGCCGCAAGAAGCGCGCGGCGCATGTGCCGACCCTGACGGCGGCCGACGTCACCGGCGGGACGCAACCCGCGGACGTCGAGGCCCTCTGCCTGTCGATCCGGGAAAGCGGCGGGGGAGTCGTCGGCTCCTACCGCGATCCCGTGGGCGGCCACTGGCAGATCGTGGCGAGCCTGCCGATCGACCGTGTCGGGCCCACGCCGTTCCAGCGGGACATTTCGGAAGCCCACGTGGCGAGGCTCGCTGACGTGATCGGCCGCATGGGACGCTACCTCGATCCCATCATCGCGGTGCGCGGTCCCGAAGGGTCGTTCTGGACCCCGAACGGCCACCACCGGCTCGCGGCCATGCGGGGGCTCGGCGCTCGCAGCATCGTCGCGGTGGTCGTGCCGGAGCTCTCGGTCGCCTACCAGATCCTCGCCATGAACACGGAAAAGGGACACAACCTCCGTGAGAAGTCCCTGGAAGTGGTGCGCATGGCGCGTTCCCTTTCCGAGCTCGAGCCGCGCGCGGAGCAGGATTATATGCTGGAATTCGAGGAGGCCTCCTACCTCACCCTGGGACTCGCGTATGAAAAGCGCGGGAGGCTCAGCGGCGGCGCGTACCACCCGGTGCTGAAACGGGTGGAAACGTTTCTCGCCGCGTCGCTGCCGGAGGCCATCGAGGTCCGGGCGTCCCGGGCCGAGCGCCTCCTCGCGCTCGACGACCTCGTGATCGAGGCGGTTGCGGGCCTCAAGAAGAGGGGGTTCACCAGCCCTTATCTCAAGGCGTTCGTGGTGGCGCGCCTTAGCCCGCTGCGCTTCCGGCGGGGCGCGACAATGTCGGCGGATGCCGCGCTCGAGGCAATGAGCGAAGCCGCCCGGAGGTTCGACCCGAACAAGGTGAAGCCGGGCGACGATGCGGTCGCACCCCCGGTGCCGGCGGAGGAATAGCGAAGGAAGCCGCCATGACCGTCGCGGAGTTCGCGCACTCCGAGGTCTTCAGGAGCCAGCGCACCAATGGCTGCGGGGTTGCGATGTGCGATGAAACCCGCGGCGCCCTTGACGTACGTCCGTCCCCATGGTATCCGTGAGGTGCATTTCGGACTGAACGCCCGTTCGCCGACGAAGAGGGCGTTCACTCTACGGGCCGGATGCGAAGAAGTCCGGCTAACCTCCGACGGGAGCAGATCCTGCCGACGGAGCGCTTGCTGCACGCGCAAAAGCCGAGGTGCAGCATGAACGGAGACGTCCCGTGCTGACAGCGTTTTTCGCGTCCCTCGTGACACCTTTCCTCCCCGCCAGCTCTCCCGCCATCGCACGTTTTCCATTCGCGTTCCCTTCCCGCGCACCCTCACCCAAGGAGGCCCTATGAGCGCCAGGATCGGCGAACTCACGTTCCTGCAGGAACTCGCCGGGCGGTTCAAGATCCCGGTCCCCGACTACGTGGTGGAACCGGTGAACCAGTCCGAGCTGAAGGCCAAGCTGCAGGCCCATGGGGCCGGCATCGTGAAGCCCGACGTGCTGGCCGGCAAGCGGGGCAAGGCCGGCACCGTGAGGAAGGTCACGGAATACCGCGAGGCGATCCAGCTCCTCAAGAAGGTGGCCGCCGAGCAGGTCGGCGGGCAGCAGCCGCGCACGGCCTACATGGTGCAGGCCGTCCCGGCCGACATGGAGCTCTTCACGGCCATCACCTACAGCTCGCGGCATCTTTCCCCCTGCTTCACCGTCTCCCTCAAGGGCGGCATGGACATCGAGTCGGTTCCGGAGGAGGACAAGGTC
>Ga0154693_1115_pt4 | contig 11837 bp, 12 predicted proteins | sample Rifle2008BG13ft_FD_105711 | JGI IMG/M metagenome (GOLD analysis project Ga0154693, IMG submission 105711) | Spirochaetes bacterium RBG_13_68_11
CGAACTGTAGACGGGCAGCGTTCTCCGCGCGAGCCGCCGCCCCTGGCTCATGGAGGGGTGGAAGGCGGCGCAGACACGGGCGTCTGCAGCGCCGCCCGTCGCGAGTGGAAACTGGTCTTCCGGTTACTGCAGCTTGACCTGTTGCGGGCTCCGGGCCCGGTGCAGGCTGGTGAAGCTGTCGGCTCCGCCCATCGCGAAGATCATCGGCAGGTCAGCTGCGCCCTTGCCGATGACGCTGGACGCCTTGATTGCCAGTTCAAGGGTGGTCACGCCGCCCTCCTCCTTCATGGCAAACTGGACCAGCGCGTCGGACTCTACATCGCCGTGAGAGTGGCCTGCACCCTTCTGGATCTTCAGCTGGCTTTTGCCGTCGCCGCTGACGAACCCGATGAACATGAGCGCGCCGTCCATCTTCGGCGAGCCGAAGCCCATGGCCACCCAGCCGGTCGTCTCGCCCGAGACGGCCGCGTACACGGTGTCCGTGGTCCGGGACAGCCACAGCTTCATCTTTCCGACCTGGGCGCCCACCGGGTACTCGGATGCCACCGACACGCCGTCGATCGTCGGCTTTTCCTTGCTGACGGGCAGCACGAGAGCCTGGGTCTGCGCGCTCGCAATGAAGCCGGTGAACAGGAATACCGCCAACGATAGAGCGGTGACGATCTTCTTCATGGGCAGGTGCCCTCCTTGGGGTGAAGATAAAGGCATGCGCACCCTTTAATCAAATTCAACCAATGCGCGAGGGGCACAGGCCGGTGACGACGCACTGTGCGCAGTCGGGTGTTCGCGCGTGGCACCGCTGGCGGCCATGGAAGGTGAGTCGGTGCGAGAAGTCGGTCCAGCCGTCCGCGGGCAGCAGGTCCTGGAGCTGCCGTTCGATCTCGTCGGGGTCGTCCGAGGATGCGAGCCCGAGGCGCTGCGACACGCGGCGCACGTGGGTGTCCACGATGATCGCCGGCTCTCCAAAGCAGGTTCCCAGCACCACGTTGGCGGTCTTGCGGCCCACGCCGGGCAGGGTGAGCAGGTCCTCCATGCGGGATGGGAAGCCGTCCGCGAACCGGCGTGCCAGGGCCTCCGCGGCTCCCCGGATGCTCTTCGCCTTGGCCCGGAAGAACCCGCTGGACCGAACGAGCGATTCCAGCTCGGTTGGGTCGGCTGCCGCCATGGTCGCGGCGTCGGGGAACCGCGCGAACAGCGCGGGCGTGATCTGGTTCACCCGCTCGTCGGTGCACTGGGCCGCGAGGATCGTCGCGACGAGCAGCTCGAACGGCCCCCGGTGGGCGAGCGCGCAGGCGGCGTCGGGATACGCCTTCGCGAGCAGGTCAGCGATCCGGCGTGCCCTGCGACCGAGGGCCGCCCGATCTTCAGCGCCCGCGGCCGCGCCGTTCGGCGAAGTATGCATCGATCTCCTCCACGGTCCTGGTGTTCAGCACGTCCCGCTTCCCGAGCCAGGCTTTCCGCGCCATGGTCACGCCGAAGCGCACGTCGTCGAAGCCCTCGAGGTCGTGTGCGTCGGGGTTGACCGACACCAGGATTCCCTGCTCGCGGGCGCGTTTCAGGACCTGCCATCCCGGGTCCAGCCGGTGGGGGTTGCAGTTGTGCTCCAGCGCCACCCCGCGCGCCGCCAGGGCGGCTAGTACTTTCTGCTCGTCCCATGGGTAGCCTTCGCGCGACAAGAGCAGCCCGCCGCCCGGGTGGCCGAGCATGGTGAGGCGGGGATTGGCGATCGCGGCCACGAGCCGGGCGGTGGCCTCCTCGCGTCCCATGCCCAGCTTCGCGTGCACGGAACCGATCACGAAGTCCAGGCCCGCGAGGACCCCGTCGGGGTAGTCGAGGCTGCCGTCGCCGAGGATGTCGCTCTCGATGCCGTGGAAGATCCTGAAGGGCGCGAGCTTCTGGTTGAGGGCCGCGACTTCCGCGGCCTGTGCACGCAGGAGCTCCTCGGAAAGGCCGCCAGCGTAGGCAGCCGTCCGGGAATGATCGCTGAGGCACATCCAGTCCAGACCGCGTGCGATGCACCCTCGTGCGAGCTCCTCCACGCTGCAGGTACCGTCGGACCACGTGGAATGCACGTGCACCATGCCCCGGAAATCCCCCGACCCGACCAGGTCGGGAAGCTTCCCCACCGCGGCTGCCTCGATCTCGCCGTCCGCCTCGCGGATCTCGGGCGGGATCCAGTCGAGCCCGACGGCCCGGTACACGGAGGCCTCGTCGTCCAGCGGCAGGGCGGCGCCGGAGGCGTCGTACACCCCGTACTCGTTCATCTTGAGCCCGAGGGCCTTCGCGTGCGACCGCAGGGCGGTATTGTGCTCCTTCGAGCCGGTGAAGTGCTGCAGGGCAGCCGGCCACGAGCCGGACGGGACCACGCGGAAGTCCACCTGCAGTCCAGTGCGCCGGATCGAAACCTTCGTGGGTCCTGCGCCGATGAGGCCATCGGGATCGGCGAGCGAAACGAGGAACGACTGGACGTCCGCTTCGCTGCCGTCACGAGCCGGCACGAGCAGGATGTCGATGTCCTTGAACACGTGCTTGCCGCGCCGCAGGCTGCCGGCGATGTCCGCACGGGCGAAGAGGCCGCAGTCGCTGCATGCGCGCGTGAGCTCTCCGCCGATGGCGAGCGCCTCGCTGAACAGGCGCTGTCCGGACGCGGTCTTCAGAAACTCGATCGCCTTGAGGATGTTCGCCTGGGTCTTCTCCCCGAACCCCTCGAGCTCCGCGACCCGGCCCTCGCGGCAGGCCGATTCGAGCGCTTCGATCGTGGACACCCCGAGCCGTTCGTACACGGCCTTCACTCGCTTCGGCCCCATGCCCGCGAGGGACAGCAGGTCGGTGATGCCCGGCGGGAATCCCGCTTTCAGCCTCGCGAGCTCTGAAGAGGCGCCCGTGGCGAGCAGCTCGCGGATGACCTGCTCGGTGCCCTTGCCGACGCCCTTCACCTCGGAGAGACGGTCCTGGGCGGCCAGGTCGGCCAGGCTGTCCGGCAGCTTCTCCATGGTCCGGGCGATCCCCTCGAAGGCCCGGGATTTGAACGCGTTCCCGCCCGAGAGGTCGTTGAAGACCGCGATCTCTCTCAGCACTGCGGCGATGTCGCGATTGTCCATGGCGGGAGCCAGTCTATCCCGGCATTCGCGCGCCCGCAATCCGACCTTGCTTTTCCGTGCCTGCTGCTCTATACCGGAAGCACGAGGAGGACGGATCAATGTTCCAGTCGGTCTACGATTTCCTGGAGGGCATCGGATACACGTACCCCATCCACCCCCCCATAACGCACATCCCCGTGGGCCTGACCATTGGCGCGCTGATCTTTACCCTCATCGCCGTCATCTTCGGCCGCGAAAAGCTGAGGCTCTCCGGATGGCACGCTGCGGTGCTTGCGTTGATCGGCGTGGTGCCGACCGCGCTGCTCGGGTACATGGACTGGCAGCATCGCATGGGTGGCGCGTGGATGCCCGAGATCGGCTGGAAGATCGGGCTTGCCGCCGCGTTGTTCGTTTTCCAGTTCGCAGCCCTCTTCGTGGCCCGCAAAGGCAGGATCGGATTCGTACTCTCGATCGTGCTCCATGTGGTCTGCTTCGGCCTCGTGATGGTGCTTGGCTTCATCGGCGGCAAATTGGTGTACAGCTGAAAGCTGAACGGCAGCGGGAGAGACGACGGGAGACCTTAGAGGCGCCGAAGTCACCGCACGGGCAGTCCCGAGCGGCAGCCGGCACACCAGCGCCCCTCAGGTTCTGCGCTTGACGATCGATATCCCTCCTGTGCATCTTTATAGAACCAAGCTATATTTATACCTAGAAAAGACGTGAAGGAGGGCACCACCCTGAAGAGCCAGGAATCCAGGCGCCGCCTGATCCACCAGATCCTCCACACCGAGAAGATCCACAGCCAGGAATCATTACTGAAGCGGCTCGGGAAGGAAGGGGTCTCGGTGACCCAAGCCACCCTGTCCCGGGACCTCAAGTTCCTCAGCGTTGCCCGCGTGCCGGACCGCAACGGCGAGTACGTCTACACCGTCGACGCACCGAAAGAGACCAACCAGGACCCCTTTATTCGGGACGATCTGCGCCGCGAGATCATCTCTATCCAGTTCTCGGGCAACCTCGCTGTGGTGAAGACCAAGATGGGATACGCGCCCGGCATCGCTTACGCCATCGACCAGCTGAAGGTGACCGAGGTGCTCGGCACGGTAGGCGGCGACGACACCCTGCTGGTGATCCTGAAGGAAGGGGCCGACCGGGCGAAATTCCTCAGGGCAGTGGCCGGGGAGTAGGCACCCGAGGCAGCCATATTACCTTGACCCTTGCGCTCCGCTTGCTTAGGCTACGGAACAGTCGCCCTCCCGCAACCTTCCGCGCAGGTTGCAGAAGGGGAATTCGGGGCTTACGCCATCTGCGGCGCAGATGGCTGCCGCCCTTCGGCGTTTCGCGCGCTTGGCGCTTCGCCCTCCCGCAACGCGCTGCGCGCGTTGCTGACGGGCTCCGCATTTTCGTGGCGTTGCCACGAAAATGCTTCGGGATGTAGCCTAGCGGCTAAGGCGCCTGCTTTGGGAGCAGGAGAGCGGAGGTTCGAATCCTCTCATCCCGATCGTGCGTCCATAGCTCAGCTGGATAGAGCAACAGCCTTCTAAGCTGTGGGTCGCCTGTTCGAGTCAGGCTGGACGCGAAGAAGGGATATGTCCGGCTGCGGCGGTAAGGTTCGAGGTGACGCAATGGAGCCGGGTGCATCTGCTGAAGGACGGCCTACCGCACCGTGAAGTAGTCTCCCTCGCCGGCGAGTCGAAGTCTCTCGACGGAGCCGTCGGGCTTGGCGAGCGTGCCCTCGAAATGCCCGACCATTCTGAAAATGATCGGGCGCTTGAGAAATACCGAAACCATGGCGCGGAGCAATCCGGGGAAATTATCGAAGACATCGGTGGTTGCGACGAGCCGGTCACAGATATAATCCCCTTCCAGGGAATACCCTCTGCTCCGAACCGACAGGTGAATGCGGCTGGGATAGGAAAAGGAAGCATCCGCATCGTGTACCAGGTCCTCGCAGGTGATCTGGTACTCTTTACTGGTGAGTATCCACTCCCTTCCATGCGCCATCAGGAGCATTGGTATCCGCAGGCCTGCCGGTCTGCCGACCGAGGTATAGTCCAGCAGCGCCAGCATCCAGGGTTCTTCGTCATCGGAGGTTTGCTGCCCGAACACCCGGAACGCGCAGCCCGTGAAGTTCAGTTTCCCCGGCGGCGCGACGATCAGGCTGCGGTCTCCATAACACCATCCTTTGGCCGAGATTGTCTTGTTTCCGATCTGCAGCGTGCCGCTTGTCGTCGCCAAAGGAACGGGAACCGCCTTGCGCATGTAGATGTCGTCGTCCCCGACGAGGAGCGCGTATCCGTTGCCCGGGGTCCAGGGCGGAAGGATGCTGCGAATCACCAGGTCGCACCGGAATCCGTCGGTGGCGAGGAGTATCCGTGATGTGTCTCCCTCGTCCTCCACGAGATTGCCGCCGAATCGGATAGACAGAGCCTCCTTCGATTCGGTCAAATCCTTATCGCTGATCCTGCCCTCGTGGACGTAGCAATTCCCGTTGGAATCACTTGCCAGAATCGTCACCCCCCACCCGTCGAACCAGCCGTAATGCCAGTGAAACACCTGGATGACGTAGACATACCCGTCGAAGGATACGCCGGTGTAATAGAACGACCGGCTGGCATTGCGGGTCGTGACAGGCTCGCTGAAAAGAAGGCTGTCCCTGGCGGGGGATACGAGCTCGGGAAAATCCCAGGAGGCAGCGGGTTCGTAGATCCTGACGCCCCGCGCGGGAGCTGCTTCCATCTGCACGCTGGAGAAAAAACAAACGCAGCAGCACAGCGCCGTGAGTAATTTCACTGGGTCATCGTAGCGTTCGGGAAGTATTCTGTCAAATTCGGCCTGCAAAGCTCCAATCGCTGCTGTCGCTGCGTTTCACAGCAGCAGCCACTCGACAGGTCATTTTCATGGCTGCATCCGCACATCCCCCCGGGTAATCGAAACATCCACCGGCGTGCCTTCCACCATGTGGAGTCGGACGCTCTCCCCGCCCAATGCGGTCAGGGGCGGCGCCGGCACCCCGAATGTCTCCGCTCGATCCGGATGACCGCAGCGACTCGGCCGAACAGGACTCCGGTTCTACGTCACCTTTCGGAGACCGCCACGCGAACGCCCTCGGCGGCGAGCCGTGTGAAGAAGTCCCTCTCGAGGTCGCGGCTGGCGACAACGCTTCCGAAGCTGACCTGGAGGGCATCGCGGAAGCTCGCGACGGCGCAGTTTTTCTTCATCCCGTAGCTCGGGTTCAACAGGAAAGCGAACGATTCGATGTGGGGTTCGATGGTCGTCGGGACCACGATGCGGCCGAGGTTCGAGAGCACGCCGGAGTATGCGCTTTCGCCTATCCGCTGGTAAACGATGGAGAGGACGTGGTCTTTCACGAAGAGCGGTGCAGCTCGGATCAGGGGGTGGCGTTCGGCCCTCACGTTGCGGCCGATCTGCCGGCCGAGCTCCCGAGCGTCGATCTGCATCCTCAGGCTGTGGTGGACCCTCTGCACGACCTCCTCGAAGCTGTAGCCGCCGAGGCTCACATCGATTTCGGGGGACGCGTAGAGCGCGAAGTTCCGAACGGTCTTTGAGGAGAAGAACCGGCGCATATCCACCGGAACCTCGAGGCGGACGACACTCGGGCCGACCCGCTCGCCGCGCTGTTCGCAGCGCTCCCGGATCTGCATCAAGCTGAATACGTACAGCGCTCCGAGATACTCGGTGAGGCTCGCGCCGTATGCTCGCGCCCGCTCGAGCACGTCGGCTGCGGCCATCCGGCCGGTGATGATACGGTAGCGATGCTCCCGGGTGCCCGGCAGCTGGTAGGCCCTCGAATGTCGCGGGGGCTTCGGAGCCCGTGGATCGAAGAAGCGATTGTGCGCGTCCTCGTACTCTTCGGCCGAAGGCGGTTCGGATGGATCGAGAAACGGCGCCCAGTCACCGATTTTCACGCCGCAGAGCTCGAGGTAGCGGGTCACGAGCGTTCCGAGGAAGAGCAGGCCTCCGGTGCCATCGGTGAGGATATGCGAGAAGTCGACGGCGATCGTGTCGCGACGGGCCTGCACGCGGAACAGATCGGTGTCGCGTCGCCAGGCCGGGATCGCCGAGACCGGGGTGTCGCTCATCGGGTGCAGGGGGGGGATCGCATCGTGACGCTGCAGGTAATACCAGAAGAAGCCGCGCCGTAGGTGCACCTGGTAGTATGGGCAGCGTCGGAGCACCGTGCGAAGAGCCTCTGACAGGAGGGCCACGCGGATCGGCGCCTTCAGGGTCAGGCTGAGACGAAAGCCGGCTGGGGCAGGATCGGAGAACGTGGCCGGGAAGATCTTGGCCGCGTTGTCCAGTCTGAGCCAGTCCGGCAGCCCGCCTTCGCCGTTCGCACAGGTCGCGTTCGTGCCGCCGTCCCCCCCCGGGCTTAAGGCCATATGCCTCCTCGGATGAGATCGGCGAGGGGATCCTTGCCGAGCACGAAGAAATACGCGAGGCTGCCGACCCAGCCATGCAAGAGCCCGAGAGCGTAGAGATTGCCGGCTTTAAAGTATGCAGGGATGGCAAACGCGACCATGAGCCCGGCGACGATGGCGAGCGGGATCGAGGGCAGGTGAATGGCGGCGAACAGGAGAGAGATCACGAGGATGATTGCCCACTCCGGCAGGCGGCCGTCCTTTCGGAGATTGCCGGCGAGAAGCCCGACGACGAGGAACTGCTGCACGAGACCCCAGGGGGGGTAGAGCACAAGCAGGAGGAAGATACGCCACGTGAAGAGCCAGGTTCCCGCGAGCAGGCCGTACCCCACCATGGCGAGAACTGCCGCGATGCCGAAGGGAAGAAGCATGCGTGCACTCTGCCAGAACCCTTCTCTCCTGAACCCCCACCTGCGCAGCACCGATGGGTCGCGATGAACCCGTACCCCCACGAAGCAGATCCAGAACAGGATTGCGGAGATGGTGAAGACCATTTGCTTGTCCAGCCAGGTCGTCAGGATGAGATGACCCACCCCCGTGAGAACGACGGCTACCACTTCCCGCGGTGAGGCTGTGGATTTTCGGTTCATGCTCTTTTCTTTAGAGATGGAAAAACCTGCGAATGTCCGAGTGCCTCTCCTTGAGGCGTTTGTGGATGAGAAGCAGCGCGAGGAACAGCGAAATGGCACATGCCAGCACGACGAGTGACCAGCTGACCACTGTGCCGGGCCGCAGATACCGGTTCAGGATGTACTCGGTTCCGATCGCCGCGAGTCCGCAGCTCAGCACGACGACGGCGAGAGCGGGGAGCAGCGAAAGCCGAAGCCGGTTCACGACGACCCAGGCTCCGGCGCTCGCCACGATCGCCAGTAGGACCAGCGGTAACGCCAACGGGAGAAACCACGATCTTCCCCTGGTGATCACCTCCAGTACGAGGAGGAATGCGACGAGAGCCGCGGCGAGCGCGGCGACGAGCGCAAGGGGGCGCTTCGCGAGAGCTATGGCCGACGTGGCGCCGATCCACAGGAACGCGATGGCAGACAGCGGGTACAGAGACCAGGTGACGTCGAAGCCGGAGGCGAGATCGATGGCGATCAGGATCGCAGCCGCGGTCAAGGTGAGGAGAGAGATGACCTCCCAGAGCCATCTTCTCACGCTTGACTCCGACACCTCCGACTCTATGCCTTCCTTCGCTTCGGCGGGCAAGCCCGGCAGCCCCTCCGTAAGGGGGGTCCCGCACAGCGGGCACCGTTCAACACCTTCTTCGACCTCGACAGCACACGTGCTGCAGGTTCTCATCAATTGCTCCCCGACCCCCTGTACTTCCCGGACCGCACCCCGGCCCCGTGCGCTCGGCGCTGCTCCGCGGGAAGTACAGAACAGCATTGTAGCATTCGCCTCATGGGCATACAACGGCACGCGCTTCTGGCACGCGAAGCGGGCTGGACGCCGAACGGGTCCCATTACCGGCCCGTGGTGAAGCTCCGGTTGCCGCCAGCCGCAGCATCCGCTACAATGCAGTCGCGATGAGTGAACCGGAGGAGACCCCCCGCTGGCTTGGCGGCTGCTTTCTCGTCTCCGACTTCGACCTCGTGGATCCGAACTTCCACCGGGCCGTGGTCCTCATGATCGACCACGACGAGGAGGGGGCGTTCGGGCTCGTCGTCAACCGGCCGTCGCCCTTCACGCTCGGCGAGGTGGTCGAGGGCTTGGACGACTCACCGGCTTCGTCGATCCCCGTGTACGTCGGAGGCCCGGTCCAGCAGAACGCTCTATTCGTGCTCCACGAAGAAACCCGAGCGGATGCTGAGGCGGAAGACACGACCGAACAACCCGTCGAGGGAGTGACGTTCGAGCCGGCCACGCAGCCGCTGATGGACTGGCTGAAGAGTGAGTGGGGAGAGTTGCCCGAGGCGGAGCGGCCGGCGGTGAGGATCTACGTCGGGTACTCCGGCTGGGCATCGGGGCAGCTTGAAGGGGAGCTGGAAACCGACGCCTGGGTGGTGCTGCGGGCAACGCGGGAAATCGTCTTCCATCCCGACCCGCGGAACGCGTGGACCGAGGCGCTCGCCCGCACGGGTCCGCTGTACCAGATCATATTGTTGACGGGTTTCAAGCCGTCGATGAATTGAGGCTCGGCCACCCGAAGCGGCGGTGCGGTGGACCCGCGGCTTTCACCCTGCCCGAGGGCCGCCCCCGACGGGGCGGCCCACTGCAAGGAGGAAAGGGAGGGAGACTCTCAACGCGCGAGGCCGATGGTAACCTCGACGTTTTTGCGGTTGATGCGGAACATCACGTCCCGCTTCGAGCGGTCGTTGATGCCCCGGTAGAAGTCCATCATCGTCTGCACGGCCCTGCCGTTGATCTCGGTGATGACGTCGCCGGGGCGGAACCCCGCGATGGCGGCCGGCGTGTTCTCGTTGGGGATGTAGCCGATCACCACGCCCTCGACGCCCTTGTCGATGCCGGCTTCCTTGCGGATGTCGTCGGTGATCTTCACCACGGTCATGCCGGGCCACAGGTTCTTGTACTGCGCCACCTCGTCCTTGTCGTCCCGCTCGCCGATCTTCACCGAGAACTTCTGCCGCTCGCCGTACCGCACGAGCTCGAACTGGTAGGTCCTGCCCGCGATCATCGCGCCGACGACCTGGGTGAGGTGGTCGGCGTTGCGGATGTCCTGGCCGTCCGCGCGCAGCACGTAGTCGCCCGGCAGCAGGCCGGCCCGGTCGGCGGGGGATCCCTTGTAGGTGTTCAGCACGAAGGCGCCCTTGAGCCCTTCGACCCTGAGGTCCTTCGCGAGGCCGGGATAGGTGGCCGAGTCCTGGATGTCGCCGATCTGTACGCCGAGCCAGCCGTACTCGACCTTCCCCTTGGAGATGAAGTCGTCGATCGCCTTCTTCGCATTGTTGACCGGGATGGCGAAGCCGACGCCCATGCTGCCGCCCGTCGGGGTCGCGATCCACGTGTTGATGCCCACCACCTGGCCGCGCGTGTTGACCAGCGCCCCGCCCGAGTTGCCCTGGTTGATCGCCGCGTCGGTCTGGATGTAGTCGGTGTAGGTCTGCTGCCCCTGCGGCGCGCTCCTGCCGAGCGCGCTGACGATGCCCATGGTGAGCGTGCTCTCGTAGCCGAAGGGGTTGCCGACCGCCATCACGAGGTCGCCGACCTGCAGGTCCGAGGAGTCGCCGAGCTCGGCGGTCACGACGGGATCCTTCGACTCGAACGAGATGAGGGCGATGTCCCGGCGCGCATCCTTGCCGACCACCTTCGCGGAGAACGTCCGCTGGTCGTTCAGCTTCACGCTGACCGCGGTGGCCGACTCGACGACGTGGTTGTTGGTGAGCACGTAGACGGTGTTGCCGGTCCTGCGTACGATGATGCCCGACCCCAGGCCGTTCACCCGCATCTCGCCGGGCTCGGTTCCGTTCTCCCCGTTGTTGTCGCCCCGGGGGACGCCGAAGAAGAACCGGAAGGGCGACTGGCCGCCGACTGCCGGCTGCTTGATCACCTCGACCACGTCGATCTTGACCACGACGGGCAGCACCTTCTTTGCGATCTCGCGGAAGGAGAGCTGGATCGCCTCGAGGGTCTTCGCGGCCTCGGCGACCTGGACGATCGAAGTCGCCCCCGCCACCGAGGCTGCGGCACCGGATGCCCTGGCTTGTGCGTGTGCGGACAGCGGCACGAGGATCGCGATCGCGAGCGCCGCAAGGACCACCAGGACCCGCCTGCGCGTGAACATCATCCCCACCTCCTGACAGGGAAGATAGCCGGGGCAGGTTGTGGAGACGTTTCGCTTCTGTTAATTTTCCGTAACATTGGGGGGTGAAGACCGTGAACAGGGACCAGGTCAAGGAACGGCTGCTCGGTCTGCGGAAGACCGTCGAGGAGTTCGAAGTCATCTTCTCGGGGAAGAAGAGCCGGAAGGTCGACGGGCTCTACAAACCCGCCTCGCGCGAGATCATCCTGCACACCGGCAACTTCACGACCGACGACGAGCTGGTGTACACGGCCATCCACGAGTACGCGCACCACCTCCAGTTCACCGGCTCGGCGGTGCCCGTCTCGGCGAAGGCGCACACCACCGCGTTCTGGAGCCTGTTCCACGAGCTGCTCTTCGAGGCGGAGCGCACGGGCTTCTACCACAGTCCCTTCGAGGGAATCCCCGCATTCGCGGAGCTGACCCGCGAGATCAGGGAGAAGTTCCTCGCGACGAGCGGCTCGCTGATGAAGGAGCTCGGACGCCTCCTGCTGCGGGCGCACGAACTGTGCGAGCAGCACGGGACGAGCTTCGGCGACTACGTGGACCGGGTGC
>Ga0154693_1139_pt3 | contig 11720 bp, 13 predicted proteins | sample Rifle2008BG13ft_FD_105711 | JGI IMG/M metagenome (GOLD analysis project Ga0154693, IMG submission 105711) | Spirochaetes bacterium RBG_13_68_11
TGCACCCGCGCTCGCTGGGGCTGGAGTCAGGCACGTGGGACGCGTGCATGCATCGGGCCATCGACAGCTCCGAGCTTGAGGCGATCGCAGGCATTCTGTCATACGCGCGCGAGCACTCCGTGCGGCTCGCGCTGGAAAACGGCGCGATGGATGTGCTGCAGGCCGTGGCCGACGCTTTCCCGGCTGACGACGCGGACGGTCCCGGAAGCTGCCTCGGGATCTGCATCGACGTGGGACATGCCAACCTCCACCGGGACCTGTTCGCGAACCCGGCCGCAGCGTACCTCCGGGCGTTCGCCGATCGGCTCGTCCACCTGCACGTCTCGGACAACCTCGGCACGGGCGACGACCACCTCGTGCCCGGCGCCGGGAACATCGACTGGCACTCGGTCGCCGCTGAGCTGCGGCGCATCCCGTACCGGGGGAAGATCGTGCTCGAGCTCGCCGGAGCGGGACCCGCTGAAGCGGCCCGCAGGTCGACCGGCTTCCTCGATTCGATCGGCCTCGGAGCCGGTTGAGCAGAAGGTCAACTGTGGATTCCCGGGAACGGGCCCTGCTCGCCCTTGCCCACGAGGAGCCCGACCGGGTCCCTATCGACTGCTGGCTTTCGGCGGGGACGATCCGGAAGATCGCTGGGCCGGGTCGGCCCGGGCCCACGGAGTTCCTCGATGCGCACGACGTCGACCTGCGGTACATCGAGGGACCCCGATACATCGGTCCGCCGCTCGCCGGGGACCGCGACCTCTGGGGCGTACCGCGGGTCGCGGTGCACGTCCCGCTCCGTGACCGAACCGGGCTGCACCACGAGACATCCATGGAGGTGCAGGCGAGCCCCCTTGAGGACTGTAGCTCCCCTGAAGAAATCGAAGACTACCCGGGATGGCCGTCGCCGGACTGGTTCGACTACAACACCACGGAGGCACAGTGCGACGCGGTCAGGAACGCGAGCAGGGTCGCAGTGTTCATGGGCGACCGGCTGAACCGGATCGCACAGCTGAAGCCGGCCATGTACCTGCGCGGCACGGAACGCATATTCATCGACCTGGCTGAATCCCCGGAGATGGCGGATGCCGTCTTCGGGAAGATTCGCGCGTTCTACCTCGAGTACGAGCGGCGTATCCTGGAATCGGCCCGGGGGAAGATCGACATCCTCTGCACCGGCGATGATTTCGGAGCCCAGAACGGGCTCTTGATCTCTCCCGAGTCGTGGCGCCGGCACCTCGGCACGGGCTTCGCCGCCTACGTACAGGTTGCGAAGGAAGCGGGTGTGCGGGTCATGCACCACACCTGCGGCGCCGTCCGTGCGCTGGTACCGGACCTGGCTGCGCGAGGCCTGGACATCCTCCAGTCGCTGCAGCCTGAGGCTGCCGGCATGGACCCTGCCGGGCTCAAGGCCGACTTCGGCCGCAGCCTTTCGTTCCAGGGCGGCATCTCAATTCAACAATGTCTGCCGCGCGGCACTCCCGGCGACGTGCGCGAGCACGTGCGCCGCGTCTTCGAGGCCCTGGCCCCCGGCGGGGGCTACATCGCCGGCACCTCGCACAACATCCAGGCAGACACGCCGCTTGCGAACATCGAGGCGCTGTTCATCGCGTACCGGGACTTCGGCCGCTACCGGTAAGCGCTACCGGTAGACGCCGAACTCCTTCACCGCCTCGATCGCTGCCCGCACGTGGTCTTGCGGCGTCCCCGCGCTCAGGCTGGTGAGGTACAGTATCAGGCGGCCGCCCCCGGCTGCCCGCTCGATGCAATCGCGGATCCTTGCGCGGATCGCGGACACCGGGCCTCGGTCGATGAGCTGCTCCCCGATGCCGAGCTCCAGCGCCAGGCCGTGACGGGCTGCGTACTCCTTAAACACCCCGACGCCGAGCCGCTCCACGTCCGGATCCTGGGCCCGGATCAGCCCGGAGGCCACCTGCCGCTTCAGATCCAGCAGGTCCGTCGCGGCGGGCAGCGCGCTCTCGCCCCACCAGTTGACCACGGACACCGGCACGGCGCACAGCTTCCGGAGGCGGAGGATGTAGGGGATCGAGAACTCCCGGATGATCGTCGGGCTGGTCATCGGCGGCGAGCACAGCGCATCCGCACCCACCGCGGCCGACGCTTCGGGGAGGGCCGCCTTCTGGGCGTTGATCCAAGGAGCGATCACCCGCTCGGTGAGGAAGTCGAGCAGCTCGTGCGCGAAGCCGGAATCGAGCGCGATGTCCTCCATGAACCCCGCGTATCCCCTGGCGAGCGTCGCAAGGCTGAACGGCGCACAGAACTGGATGGCCGGCTCAACGCCCGTCTGCTCCCGGAAGCGCCGGTGCACCTCCAGCACGAAGGGCATTCGCCCCGCTTCCCCGGGTGTCGGCAGCCTGAGGTTCGCGAGGTCCGCCCGGCTGCGGACCAGGATGCTTCCCGCGGCCGACACCGGACTGGAACCGGCCGGGAACACCAGCGGCTGGCCGAGGGCCTCGAGCTCGATGTTGTACACGTCGTAGCCGAGACTGGGCACGTCGAAGCCGAACTGCTCCGCGGTCCGGATGATGCCGGAGGCGAGCAGGTCAGCTCTGGTGTAGAACGAGGAGCTGTCCGATCCGGTCCATCCCATGGCGAACTCGTGCATCTGGGCCACGAGGGGGACGCGGTCGGGCATTCCGCCGAGCGCCTGGGCCAGCCGCTCGAATCCCGGACCGAAGACGCCGCTTCCCACGACCGCCACCTTACCACGTTGATCGTAAGCGTGCCCATGCGCTACACTCGACATTACCCAAGCACGGATGTCAGACTCGCAGTACCGCCTCGTCATCTTGTTTCTGGCTGTCCTCGTCCATCTCGCGGCGTTCCTTCAGTTCGACCTCGCGGCGGACGACCTCGCCATCCCCCCGCAATGGCGCCTCCAGGTATTCTTCCTCGTCTGCCTCTCCCTCGCGGTCTCCGTCGCGATCCCGTTCGTGCACCGGCCCGGGGCCGTCTGGGTGCTCCTCGCCGTGGAAGCCGCGGCTCTCATGATTGCCGGCATGCCCATGGGTCCCAGCCTGACGGTCGAATCGTGCCTTCTGGCCACGTTGGTCCTCACGGCGTCGAGCTTCACGGCCCGGTGGCCGGGCACCCTCTTCTCAGCGGGTGTGCTCGCCCTGGAGCTGCTGCTCCAGATGCCAATGGACATCGCCGGGGCCCGGCTCGCATCTCCCCCCGGGCCGGCGCTTCTCTCCTTCGGCCTGTCCGGCGCCTTCGTGATCGCAATCTGCCACCTGGTGAGGCTGTTCCGGGAGCAGAACCGGAAGACCGAGCGGGTGCGGGTCATGCTCGACGAGTCGACCCTCCAGCTCGCGCAAACCAACATGGAGCTGCAGGAGCACGCCGTGCTTTCGGAGCAGCGGGCTGCGTCGAGCGAGCGGCGGCGGCTCGCCCGGGAAGTCCACGACGTTCTCGCCTACACCCTCACGAGCCTGATCATGATGATGGAGGCGGCCATCGACCTGGCGGGGCAGCAGGAGGGCCCGCTGCGGCAGCACCTCGAGCTGATCCGCGACCAGACCAAGGAGGGGGTGCTGGAGGTTCGCCGCACGCTGCAGGCCATCCGCCGCGTCGAGCTGACGCCCGAGACCGGCCTCAAGGCGATCTTCCGGCTGGTGCAGTCGTTCGACAAGGCGACCCACCTCCGTATCCGGCTCCACCTCGGGGACGCGCCCATGAGCTTCGGCGCCGAGAAGGACCGGATCGCCTACCGCGCGGTCCAGGAGGGCATCTCGAACGCGCTCCGCCACGGCAGGGCCACCGAGATCGGCATCCACATCGCGCTGCAGGGTGCGGGCGTGGCGATCGCGATTGTCGACAACGGCACGGGCTTCGACGTCCTGTCCGAAGGGTTCGGCCTCATGGGCATCCGGGAGCGCATCGCCCAGATTGGGGGTACCGTGGAGATCCACGGAGAGCCGGGTACGGGCACGCGGCTGTCCGTGTGGATTCCCCTGGAGGCGGGCGGTCATGGATAAGATCCGGGTCCTGCTCGTGGACGACCACGTGCTGTTCGTGGAGAGCCTGCGCACCGTGATCGACAAGCGAACGCGCGACATCGCCGTCCTGGGAATCGCGCTGAACGGGAAGGACGCGATCCGCATGACCGCGGAGCTCTCGCCCGACATCATCCTCATGGACATCCGGATGCCGGACATGAGCGGTGTCGAGTGCACGCGGATCATCAAGGAGCGGTCCCCCGGCGTGCAGATCATGATGCTCACCACGTTCGACGACGACGAGTACATCCTGCAGGCCCTGGGCCACGGCGCGGTCGGCTATTTGTTGAAGGACGCAGACCCCAGCTTCCTGATCAGCGCCATCCGGTCCGTGCACCGCGGGGGCGTGCTGATCGCGCCGCAGGTTGCGAAGAAGCTCCTGGGGAAGCTCGTCCCGCACGGCGCCGGCGAGGAGACCCGGCAGGCGGGCGACGCCGCGGAAGATGCAGGCGGCAGGCGGACCGCGCTCGACAGCCTGAGCAGGCGGGAGCACGAGGTCCTGACCCAGCTTGCGAAAGGCCTCACAAACCGCGAGATCGCGGACACCCTCTTCATCGCCGAGCAGACCGTCAAGAACCACGTGAGCGAGATCTACGCGAAGCTGGGGGTGCATGACCGGGCGCAGGCCCTTCGCCTCGCCCTGGAGGCAGGGATCGAGTGAGCGGAAACGGCCCCGCCGGCGCCAGCGTACCGTGAACGGCAGCGGCCCGGTCACTCCCCCGCGAGCGTGAGAGTCCCGCCCCGCTCCACGACCTCCCGGAACACCCGCCGCTCGTCGGGGGTCCGGTTCGGGGTGTGCACCGTGATCATGAGGCGCCCGTCGAAAGCGCGAAAGATCATGCCGTGTCCCGCGTCCTTCTCGATCATGGGGTGCTCCGACTGCAGCCACGGTCCCTCCACGTTTCCCGACACCGACGTCGCTACTCCCATCGCGTAGCCGGTCTCCGAGAAGCTCGACCACAGCATAAGCAGAGTGCCGTTGGCGGTGCGGTGGAGGAACGGCCCGTCGGTGACCCGGTCGACCGGATCCGCAGGTGCCCCCCGGCGGCCGATCGGCCTGGTCCAGGGGGCTTCGCTGCCCCGGAAGAGCAGGCGCGGTTTCCCGAGGGGCCGAGAGAGGTTCTCGGACAACCGAACGGCGCAGATCTCGCCGTCGTGCACCTGGGTCCACTCGTGGCAGAACACGATCCACGGAAGACCGTCGCAATCCACGTGCAGCGTGCCGTCGAGGCACCCCCAGTCGCGGGGCGTGACGGGTCCGGCCGAGTGCATTCGGTAGGGCCCCTGCGGCCGGTCCGCGGTGAGGATCTGCGTGCCCCGGCACGCCCCGTCCGCCTTGAAGGTCGCGAAGAGGTAGTGACTGCCCCGGTAGACGTGCGCTTCCGGCGCCCAGAAGTTCGTCGTGCCCCAGAAGCCGGCTTCCGGCCTGAAGGCCGGCACCGGCCCCTCCCAATGCTCCAGGTCAGAGCCGGTGTAGACGTCGAAACCGGTGCCCGGGCCCTTCCAGCAGTCCGGATCGGTGGTGCCGAACAGGCAGTAGGTCTTCGTGGATGCCACCGGCAGCACGAAGGGGTCGCGGATCTGGATGTCGAGGTTCGCCGGCATGGGGAATCCTTTCAGGCCGCGCCCGTCGATGATCCCGACGATCGAGCCAAAGTGGTAGTCGCCGTATCCGATCGACCTCCGGTAGAGGCGGGACACCGACTGCTGCCCGCCCATGCGGACCGTCTGCCGGGGCAGGAAGAGCTCGCCGTCGGGGGCGCTCAGGGACCCGTCGTGCCACGCCGCGGCCGTGAGCCCGTCGACCGAGAACAGCGTGCCGCCATGGAGCCTTTCGGAGTCCCGCGTGCATCCTACCGCATCACCTCGCGCGCCGGGAAGCCGCCTAAGAAACCCGGGCCGGCCAGTTCACGGGGTCCGTCACGGGGTGCTTCGTGTTGAACGGCCGACCCGCTACCGCAACAATCGCATCATGAAAAACCCGAACCGCACCTTCACCGCTGCCGGCGTAGCCCTGGCTGCCGCCGCCCTGGTACTCCTCGCCGGGTGCCGAGGTTCCATCGACCCCGCCTCCTTCCGGCCCGAGAACGCCAGGTACCGGATCGCGATCGCAGAGATCAGCCAGGAGACGAACTCGTTCTCCCCGGTCCCGACCACGCTCGTCGATTTCGAGGCCGAGGGCATCTGGCGCGGCAGCCAGATCATCGACCGCAGCCTCGGCGAGAAAACGGCCATCGGCGGGTTCCTGCGGGCCGTCCACGATCTTGGCCGGGGCGAGGTCGTGCCCCTCCTTCGGGCATCCGCGGTCCCGGGAGGCTCCATGGAGCGCGAGGTGTACGACCGGTTCAAGGCCGAGATCGTCGAAGGTCTGCGCGCCGCCGGACGGATCGACGGCGTCTACCTCCCCCTGCACGGCGCGATGGGCGTCGAGGGGATGCGCGACCCCGAAGGCGACCTGCTGGAGGCGGTCCGCTCGGTGGTCGGCGCCGAGGTGCCCGTGGGGTACTCCTTCGACCAGCATGCAAACCTGACGGAGCGCCGGGCCGAGCTGGCCACGTTCATCGTCGGCTACAAGACCAACCCGCACCGGGACCACCTCCGGACCGGCTACGATTCCACGCGCCTCCTGCTCGCAGCCGTCCGGGGCGAGGTGAAACCGGTGATGGTCGCGCGGAAGATGTGCCTGCTGAAGGGCGGCGGGATGGACATCGACTTCCTCCCGCCCATGCGCTCGATCTTCCGGAGGATGAAGCAGATGGAGCGCGCGGACGAGGTGCTTTCGGTGCCCATCTTCCCGGTCCACCTCTGGCTGGACGATCCCGAGCTGGGCTGGTCGACGGTGGCGGTGACCGACGGCGACCGGGCGCTCGCGGAGAAGACCGCCGACGAGCTCGCGGACCGCTGCTGGGCCGTTCGGGCCGCGCCGCACGCCAAGGGGCTCGCCCCCGAGGAAGCCGTTGCCATCGCGAAGCGCTCCGGGCTCGCCCGGTTCTTCGGCACCATCGCAGTCTGCGACGCCGCGGACACCACCGGCACCGGGGCGCCGGGGGACGGGACGAAGATGCTGAAGGCGCTGCTCGAGGGTGGCAGGGACCTGGTCTCGTACGTACCGGTCCGCGACCCCGCGGCGGTCGCTCTCCTGTGGGACGCCGCGGAAGGCAGCACCGTCACGGCACGCATCGGCGGGGGGCTCGCCCCGCAGTACAACAGCCCGGTCGAGGCCACGGGCACGGTGCTTCGGAAGCTCTCGGGCGAACGAGGCCGCACCGTCATCCTCCGGTCGGGAGGCGTCCATGTGATCCTCACGGAGCTCCCCGAGACCGCTGCGAAACCGGGCTACTTCAAGGACCTGGGCCTGAGCCTCTGGAAGGCGGACCTGGTGGTGGTGAAGAACCTCTTCCCCTTCCGCTACAACTACGTGCTCTACAACCGCATGACGCTGGAGGTGCTGACTCCTGGCGCCTCGGACGTGGACGTGCACCGCCTGCCGTACACCCGGATATCTCGGGCCATCTACCCGCTCGACGAGATCGAGAGCTGGCGATAGGGTTGACGCATGATCGTAAGCTGGCACCCTCGCCCCTGTTCGAAGCGCACGGTGACAGCTTTTCGCCTCTCGCGTGAACGCATGCGCTTCCCTGCCGCAGCGTGGAAAACGCCTTCCCATTCGACCTTGAGGAAACCGCTGAGCGCCACGACCATTCCGTTGCTGAAGCTCGCTACCGGCATCACGATCGACGGCCTCTCCTTCGCTTCAGGTTCCACCGAAGGCTCATCAGCCAGGCTGCCGCGGTCGCTGCCATGTGGTTCGCGTTCCTTCCCCGCCCTGTAGTAGCCGGCTGCCTTGTCGTCCTGCAGCCGCTTGGTTTCACGCCGCTGCAGACGTTTACGGTGTTCCTGATGAACTGCGCACCTCCCGCGACGAACCTCTCGGTGAAGGCCTCGCGGTCCTCCTGCTGGGATTCTTCCTGTTCCTGAGGCTCACCGCGGCCCATGGTCCGTGGGAGCGCTTTAGATGCTTCCCGCGATGAACTTCTCCAGCTGGTCGATGTGGAACTCCTGCTGCGAAATGACCGCCTCCTGTTCGCAGATGACGCCCTTCACCACGTCTCCGATGGAGATCGCGCCGACGAGCCTCCCGTCCTCCAGCACGGGCAGGTGCCGGATCCGTTTCTGGGTCATGAGGGCCATGCACCCATTCAGCGTCGTGTCGGGCTGCACGTACTGCACCTTGGCGGTCATGATGTCCCTCACGTTGGTCGTGTGCGAGCTGCGCCCTTTGATGATGATCTTGCGCGCGTAGTCGCGCTCGGAGAAGACCCCTAGCACGCCGGCGTCGTCGACGACGAGCACGGCGCCTCTCTCGTTGAGGATGGGGAGCCTCCCCGCCCCCCGCAGAGTTCTTTCTCGCAGACGGACATGCGACGCCGCATACCCCCGCGGATGGCGCTCAGCTGCCTTCTCCCCGGTCCTTCAGGTACTCGTCAGTCACGCTGTCCTTCCAGAGCCGCACCCCCGAGTGGTGCGCGCCCCGGGCGATGGCGTGCGCCGCGGTTGGCGAGGTGATCAGGATGAATACGAGGCACAGCAGCGCCTTGATGCCGAGGGACCCGATGCCCGAGCGCACGACAACGGCGACGAGCATGAACATCGTGCCGAAGGTGACGCACTTCGTGGAGGCCTGCAGCCGGTTGTAGACGTCGGGAAGGCGCAGCAGCCCGAGGCAGCCGAAGAAGGTGAAGGCGACGCCGATCCCGAAGCAGATCGAGGCGATCAACTCACTCATCGAAGCCCCTCCCTTCCAGGTACTTCGCCAGCGCGATGGTGCCGATGAAGCTCAGCAGCGCCCAGGTGATGGCGACGGTGATGAACCACTCCTTGCCCGTCACCACTGACAGCAGCGCGCAGAAACCGACGATGACGATGCCGAGGATGTCGATCGCCACCGTCCGGTCGGGCGCGGTCGGTCCCCGGGCCACGCGGAAGAGACACATGAAGCAGCTCAGCAGGAGCACCCCGAGGTAGACCATCCAGGCGATCTGCATGCCCATCCTCCCGACTCAGTCGAAGATTCGGGCGAGGATTCGCTCGAAGGGGGCGACGATCCGGGCGGTTGCCTTCTCGAGGTCGGTGTCGTGCACCCAGATCCAGTGAATGTACAGGTACCCGTCGTCGGTGATGTCCACGGACATGGTCCCCGGGGTGAGCGTGATGGAGTTGGCAAGGGCCGTGCGGCCGCTCTCGCTCCGCAGGCTCGTGCGCACCTTCACGATCCCCGGCCGGATGGGCAGTCGGGGATGGATGATTCGGTACAGCACGTCGAGGTTCGCCCGCAGCATGGCCCAGAGGAAGACGGGGATGTACAGCAGGCCCCAGAGCCACCGCCGCGGGTTGAAGAACTTGCCGGGGCTCTTCGTGAAGACCTCGACGAACAGAAGGCTCGCCGCGAGGCTGACGACCGCTCCGGCGATCAGGGCCTGCAGGTCAAGCCTCCCGGTGCGGAAATCATAGGGCCAGCTCATCAGCCACCACAGCACGAACGAAACGAAGAACAGGGTGATCCGGCGCATCCTACCCTCCCGCTCGCGCGAGGACGTCGCGCGCGTACTCCAGCCCCGCCTGCAGGGCGTTCACCGCCGGCTGCAGGATCGCCTCCCGCGCCCCGCCCACCAGCAGCAGGCCCATGCCCGCGCACAGCACGGCCAGCAGCACCATGGCCAGCGACATGAGGAAGGGAGACTCCCGAACCGTCCGCAGGGCCTCGGGCAGGCTGCCGAGGAAGGCGTAGCGAAGCACTTTCAGGAACGACACGAGGGTCACGAAGCTCACCAGGAGGGTGACCGCGGCCAGGCCATGGAAGCCCGCCTGGAAGCAGGCGATCACGATGAGCAGCTTGCTCCAGAACCCGTTGAACGGCGGCACACCGGCGATCGAAAGCGAGGCGATCGTGCAGGTCGCGCGCGTGATGGGCATCCGCTCGCCCAGCCCGCCCATCTCCTTCAGCTGCCGGGTGCCGGTGGCCTGCTCGATGGACCCCGAGCAGAGGAACAGCAGGGACTTGAACACCGCGTGGTTGGCGAGATGGAACAGGCCGCCGAGCATCGCCAGGGAGGCGGTCGCGGCGCTGCCGCCCGTGGCGAGGAGGTAGCCGCCGAGCCCGAGGCCGAGGATCACATAGCCCATCTGGCTGATCGAGTGGTAGGCGAGCAGGCGTTTGAGGTCCCACTGGCCCACGGCGAGGAACACCCCCACCGTCATGGAGAGCACCCCCAGCGACATGAGGATCGTTGCGAAGGTCCCGTCCATGCCGACGATGTTGAACGCGAGCCGGGCCAGGGCGTATATCCCGAGCGTCTTGATGAGGACGCCCGAGAGCATGGCCGAGATCGGGGCCGGCGCCGAGGGGTGGGCATCCGGCAGCCAGGGGTGGAACGGCACGAGGGCCGCCTTGATCCCGAAGCCCACGACGAAGAACACGACCGCGAGCACCACCAGGGGGCTTCCCGCCCGCTCGGCGAGAGCCTGGGAGACGCTGGCCATCGTGAGGTACCCGGTGGCGCCGTACAGCAGGGCGATCGCGAAGAGAATGAGAGTGGATCCCAAACTGCCGAGCACGAGGTACTTGAATGACGCCTCCAGCTCTTCGTGCTCGCACCCGAACGCCACGAGGGCGTAGGAGGCGATGGAGGCGATCTCCAGGAAGACGAAGAGATTGAAAAGGTCGCCGGTGATCACGACCCCGTTCATGCCTGCCACCATCAGGAGGAACAGTCCGTAGTACTTGCCCTTGGCGGTGAAGCGCGCGAGGTAGGGAGCCGAGAAGAGTGTGGCGGCGAAGCTGATGGTGTTCACCACGATCAGCATCATCGTGGTGAGCCCATCCACCGACCACACGATGCCGACCGGAGCCGGCCATCCGCCGATGGCGTAGGTCCCGCGCACGTCCCGCAGCAGCACGGCCAGCGCCAGCAGCGCGAGGGTCGCGGCGCTGCCCAGCGCGTCGGCGAGGGCGCGAGAGTAGCGTCCCAGGAAGGCGACGAGAAACGCCCCGCCGAGGGGTATGGCGACGAAAAGGGGGAGGAGGGTGCCGTTCATCCCTTCAGCCTCCTGATCTCGGTGACGTCGAAGGTCCCGTACTTCTCGTAGAGCCTGACGCAGAGGGCGATCGCGAGAGCGGTGACCCCGAGCCCGATGACGATCGAGGTGAGCACGAGGGCCTGGGGAAGGGGGTCGACCGCGGTGGCGAGGAACTCGAGGGGGTCGAGACCTTCCTGCCGGATCGGCACCGCGCCGTCGCGCCGGTAGCCCAGCAGCACGAGAAAGAGGTTGGTCGCGTATTCCATGATCCCCAGCCCGATGACGATCTTCACGGTGTTCTTCTTCGTGAGGATGCAGTACAGGCCGACGAGGAAGAGTGCGAAGCACAGGATGTACACCATGTCACTCCTCCTCCTCGTGCTGATCCATCCGGCGGGAGCCATCCTCGGCAACCACGATCCGCAGGGCGGAGAGGGTGATGAAGACGGCGAAGAGCGATGCTCCGACCTTGAGGCAGATCGCGATGTTGTTCAGGGGGATCGTGCCCGCGCTCAGGATGCGGAAATCGGTGCCGGGGAACCGGGCCTGCAGGAAGTTGGCGAAGAAGATCCCGCCCCACCCGATGCCGAGCAGGCCCAGAGCGAGGAAGATCAGGGCGCCGGCGCTGTCCAGCCCCGCGGC
>Ga0154693_1200_pt5 | contig 10690 bp, 13 predicted proteins | sample Rifle2008BG13ft_FD_105711 | JGI IMG/M metagenome (GOLD analysis project Ga0154693, IMG submission 105711) | Spirochaetes bacterium RBG_13_68_11
ACGTCGGGGTCGTCGTACACGAGCTCGTAGGTGCCACCCGGGAGCTTCCCGCCCCAGGTCGTCATGAGGGTGTAGATGTCGATCACCTCATCTTCGCCCCTGACGTCTGTGATCTGAAGGCCACCTTTCAGGTACGAGTAGCCGGCGCCGATGGAGAGGCCCGGCTTCCAGCCCTCGTCCCTCAGGATCGCGAAGCGCAGGTCTGCCCCGACGGTGAAATGCTCCACCCGGAAGTCATCTGCCATGGCCCCCGCAGAGTCGGGGATGAATCCGATCTTGAGCCCGATGTCGAACGGCAGCCCGAATCCACCGATCCTGGCATCGATCGCTGCCGAGGGCAGCGGGATGCCGGTAGTCTCCATGAACGCAACCCCGGTCGGCAGCGTTTCGCCGAGCTCCAAGAGAAACGGCTCGATGGCCGTGTAGGGCATCATCGTCGTGCCGGCGCTGAACCCGATGCCGAAATGCGGGAACTGCCCGATGTACGCCGGAGACCACGCCAGGCCCGTGACAGCCGTCGAGGCGAGGTCGCGTGCAATGGCATCCGTGAAATCCTCGAAGGCCGCATCGAGCGCGGTGAAGTCCGGTACCGTCTGAGCCGGCAGTACAGCAGCAACGAGAATCAGAACGCAGAGTGCGAGAAACCACCGGTTCATGGCATGTTCCTCATCCGGAATCATAGTCCCTCGGGCGTCCGGTTTCCTGCCCGGTTGCGCCGTGCTTGTGCTGTCGCTACACTGCGCGGCGTGAAGGAGCGTGCGTGACTGATCGGGAGCGCTTCGTGGCCGTGGTCCGGGGCGAGCCGTGCGACTACGTGCCCATCTTCGGCTTCCACGGTGCTCCTGGCGTTTCGGCAGGCTGCATGCAGAAGACCTACGACCGGCTTCGCGCAACGGGCATGCCTGATGTCGGAGGCTGCTGGGACCTTGGAGGTGAACCCGTCAACCTCGAAGGCTGGTACCGGTACTGGGGCACCACCGGCCCGATCGATCCCGGGTTCTTTCCCGCCGAGCCCGCACGCGGCATAGCGAGCGAGCGCCGGATCGAGGGCGGCTTCGAGATCATCGAGTACGAGTCCGGGGCACGCACCCGGCAGGTGATCGACAACGACATCACCTACAGCATGCCCGATTTCCAGGTCTACCACGTGCGGGACCGCGCCTCGTGGAAGTTCTACCGCGACCGCATGTCCCCCGGGCCGCGCTGGCCCGCGGACCGTATCGAGGCCGCGTGCCGTCCCCTCGATTCCCGCACCCGGCCTCTCGTCATCCACGGAGGCTCCACGTGGGGAACGATCCGGGATGACCTCATGGGGCCGCAGAACGCATGCACCGTGCTCTATGACGACCCTGCTCTGGCCCGGGAGATCGTGGAGTGGGAGGACTGGATCAGGCGCGAGTACCGGTTCCCCTTGTGGAGCGTCTCAGGCCAGAGGCCGTGCAGTGCGGCGAGGACAACTGCTACCGAGGCAGCATGATCATCAGCCCGCGGCACTTCCGCGAGCTGTGCTCCCCCTCGTACCGCGAGATCGCCTCCGTCGCCCGGGACGGCGGCGTGCCGATGGTCGCTGTCGACTCGGACGGAAACGTGATGGAGTTGATCCCCCTGCTCGCGGAGTGCGGGGTGAACGCGCTGTTCCCTTTCGAGGCGAAGCCGGGCAACGACCTGCCGGCCCTGCGCCGGCGCTATCCCGAATTCGTGCTCATGGGGTGGCTGGAGAAGGAAACCCTGAACGAGGGCAACGAAGCTGCGATTGGACCCGAGCTGCTGACGAAGGTGCCGGGCCTGCTTCGGGCAGGCAGGTACTTCCCGAACGGCGACCACGGCATCCAGCCGCTCGTGACATTCCCGAACCTGTGCCGGTTCCTCACCTTATTGCACGAGCTGACCGGAAACCCCGAGGGTGAGTTCCCGGGTATGGTGCCGGACTGAAGCCGGGCCCGGCCCACAGGACGGGTTCGTCTCGAGACGTGGGCGATTTCGTGTCAACCTTACTTTACTCATGACTGATTTCAGGTTATATTTGAAGGACGATGACCGACACCCCCCTCATCCGATACCTGAAGCGCTTCGTATCAGCCGATCTTGGTGAAAAGATGGTGTTCGTGGGCGGACCCCGGCAGGTCGGCAAGACCACCTTCGCCCTGGGATTCCTGCGGGGCGGCAGCGAGAGTCATCCCGGCTATCTTTCCTGGGACGATGTGATGACCCGCGGGGCCCTCCTGAGGGGCGAGCTGCCGCCGAACCAGCGCCTCCTCGTGCTCGACGAGATCCACAAGTACGCGGGGTGGCGCAATCTGCTGAAGGGCTTCTACGACACGAGGAAGACCCTGACGTCGTTCCTGGTAACAGGATCGGCGCGCCTGGATTACTACCGGCGGGGCGGGGACTCTCTTCAGGGCCGGTATCACCACTACCGGCTGCATCCCTTCTCGCTCGGCGAGATGGGCTCGGCACCAACCGCGGAGGACCTCGCGCAGCTTCTCCGGTTCGGCGGTTTTCCCGAGCCGCTGCTGAAGGGCGACGAGCGTGCCTGGCGGCGCTGGCAGCGCGAACGCGTCGCCCTGGTGATCGGTGAAGACCTTCGGAACCTCGAGCACGTGCGCGAGGTGTCGCTGCTTGAGCTCCTCGCGGAGGAGCTCCCCAACCGGGTGGGCGCTCCGCTGTCGGTGCGTGGACTTGCGCTGCAGCTGCATGCGAGCCACGAGGCGGTCGAGCGATGGATCTCCATCTTCGAGCGGCTCTACCTCTGCTTCCGCATCCCGCCCTTCGGCGCTCCGCGCATACGCGCCGTGCGCAAGGAGCAGAAGCTCTACCTGTGGGACTGGTCGATGATTCCCGGCGACGGGGAACGGTTCGAGAACCTGGTCGCGTCGCAGCTGCTGAAGTATTGCCACTTCCTCGAGGACACGGAAGGATACCGCATGGAACTGCGGTTCCTCAGGGACACCGACCGGCGCGAGGTCGATTTTGTCGTGCTGCGCGACCGCCGTCCCGTCTTCGCGGTGGAATGCAAGACGGGTGAGCGTCGGGCAAGCGACGCTGCTGCATACTTCCGGGCTCGCACCACGATCCCCCGGTTCTACCAGGTCCACCTCGGGAGAAAGGACTACGAAGACGCGGAGATCGGGGTACGTGTGCTGCCGTTCCGCACCTTCTGCGCCGAGCTGGACATGCCCTGAGCTGATCGATCGCGGCCGCGCGGCCCGCCCCGCTCCTCAGCCTTTCAGCGACCCGAGCAGCACGCCTTTCTCGAAGTACCGCCGCACGAACGGGTAGACGCAGATGATCGACACCGAGGCCACGATGATCAGCGCGTACTTCAGCTGCAGGAAGGACAGCATGGCGGCCCGGCCCAGCTGGGTATAGCTCATCATGGATTCCGCGGACTGGCCCGAAATCAGCACGTTGCGGAGGTACACCTGGATGGGGGGTGCAGCTTGCTGTCGGACAGGAACAGCACGGCTGCGAACCACCCGTTCCAGTTCGAGATGCCGTAGAACAGGGCGAGCACCGCGATGATCTGCTTCGACAGCGGCAGCGTAAGGCGTGCCAGGATCCGGAGCTCGCTCGCCCCGTCGATCTTCGCGGACTCGTACAACTCCTCGGGCAGGGTCTGGAAGAAGGTGCGGCAGAGCACGAGGTTCCACGTCTCGATCAGGTAGGGCACCACCAGCGCCCACCGTGAGTTGTACAACCCGAGCTTGTTCACGATGACGAAGAAGGGGATCAGCCCGCCCCAGAACAGCATGGTGAACACGAACACCGCGGTGAAGAACTTTCGCGCGAAGAACCGGGGCCGGGCCAGGGGGTAGGCGCCGAGCACCGTGAACAGCAGGTTCCCCGCCGTGGCCACCACCGTGTACCACACGGAGTTGTAGAACGCGTTCCAGATCGCCCTGTTCTGGAACACCCGTTCGTACGCCATCGTCGAGAACCTCACGGGCCAGAGGACCACCTCCTTCGCGGCCACGGCTTCGGGCCGGGAGATGGACATCGAGATCACGTAGAGGAACGGATAGAGCGTGACGACGATGGCGAACGCCACGATCGAGTAGACGACGGTGTTGTAGATGCCGGTGTAGGTCCGTGCTTTCATCGCCGTCTCACCACAGCGAGATGCTGCTGAGCCGCCGGGAGAGCTTGTTGAACACGATGATCAGCACGAGGTTGATGACCGAGTTGAACAACCCCACCGCCGTGCCGAACCCGAAGTTGTTCTCCTGCAGGCCCCGCCGGTAGACGTAGGTGGAGATGACGTCCGCCGTCTCGTAGTTCGCGGGGGTATACAGGAGGATGATCTTCTCGAACCCGACGTTCAGCATGTTGCCGAGGTTCAGGATCAGCAGGATGACGATCGTGGGCACGATCGACGGCAGCGTGATGGAGCGGATCTTCTGCAGCTGCGTGGCCCCGTCGATGGTGGCCGCTTCGTACAGCTGCGGGTCGATGGCGGTGATGGCCGCGAGGTACAGGATCGCGTTGAACCCGAACGTCTGCCAGATGCCCGACACCACGTAGATGGTCCGGAACCACCGGGCGTCGTTCATGAAGTCGAGCGGCGTGAGCCCCAGCCGCACGAGCGCCACGTTGAGGAAGTTCACCACCATGCCCATGGCCACGACCATGCTGAGGAAGTACGGGAGGTAGGACGCGGTCTGCGCGACGCGCTGGTACCAGCGGTACCGGATCTCGCTCAAGAGTATTGCGAAGACGATGGGCACGGGGAACGAGAAGATGATGGAGTAGATGCTGAGGAGGAAGGTGTTCCTGATCAGGCGGAAGAAGTAGGGGGAGCTGAAGAACTGCTCGAACCACCGGAGGCCCACCCAGGGGCTCCCGAGGATCCCCTTGTTCACGGCGAAATCCTTGAACGCCAGGATGACCCCGTACATGGGCAGGTACTTGAACAGGATGTAGTAGACGAACGGCAGACTGATGATGATCAGCAGGTCCCGGTCACGCCGGCACAGGTGCAGGACCCTGTTGAAGCCCCTGAGCTCTCTCTCGGGGATCATCTTGTCGGCCATGGATTCCTTCCGACGCCGTGGAACGTGGAGGAGGGCGCGAAGGCCCTCCTCCAACCATGAAACTGCTCGATCGTCAGGTGTCAGTCGGTCATGCTACTTGCCGAGAGCCTTGAACTGCCGCTTCCACCTCTGCTCGTAGACTTTCTGAACGTCCTTGATGCCTCTCTTGGTGAGCTCCTTGGAGAAGGCGTCGAACTGGCTCAGCGGTGTCTGGCCGAGGATGAACTTGGTGATGTTCTCCATGACGTACGTTTCGAGGTCGGGCATCTTCGCGGCCAGGACGTCCGACTCCTCCGTGGTGAACTGGATCTGAACGAGCGAGGGGTCCTTGTAGTACTTCTGCAGGGTCCCGTCGTAATCCTCGAGCCACTGGTGCATCCAGGTGCGCCAGATTGCCATCAGCTGCTGGTGCGCCCGGGGGGGCTGGTTGCCGCCGATGCTGGTGACGTAGGCCGACCACTCCATCCCCAGGGGAGCCAGGTGCTTGATCGTGCCGTCGGCGTTCTTCGCGTACGACCACCCTTCCACGCCGTACTGCTGGGTCATCAGGGCCTCGGGACCGTTGAAGAGGTAGTCGATCCACTTCATGGCCACCGGGCGATTCTCGGCCGAGCACCTGGTGGTGATGCCCATCCCTTCGCCGTTCAGGCTGAGCCGCTTGCTGTAGTACTGGCTGCCGTCAGGAGCCTTCAGCGGGGTCATGGGGAGGAACACGGGCACCTTGCTCCCGCCCTTGTCGCCCTGGTTGTCGGGGGAGGCGGCGCCGAACAGGTAGGCGTAGGTGCTCCAGAAGTTCACTGCGCCGGCCTGGCCCTTGGTGACGTACTCGATGAGCCGGTTGTAGTCGGCAGTCGTGAAATCCTTGTTGATGAGGTTTTCCGCGTACAGCTTGTTGACCCAGGTCAGGAACGCCTTGAACTCGGGCAGCTGCAGCTGGCATTCGATCTTGCCGTTCTTCACCCTGAACATCCACACGAGATCCTTCCCGCCTCCCCAGGTCATTTCGAGGCCAAACGCATTGGCGAGCTGCAGGAGATAGGACGTGTCGGCTTGCTTGAAATAGAAGACGAAGGGAACCTCGTCCGCCTGCTTGTTGCCGTTGATGTCCTTGTCCCGGAAGGCTTTCAGGAGATTCGTGAACTCGTCGGTGGTGGTGGGCATGCTCATGCCGACGCGCTGCATCGCGTACTTGTTGATCATGGGCATGACGGACAGGTGGCTGTCGAGCACCGTGTTTTCGACGCAGTAGATGTTGCCGTCGGGTGCGGTCATCAGGGCCTTGTAGCCGGGGCTCGCCTTGAAGAACTCCTTGATGTAATACCCGTACTGGTTGATGAGGTCGTTCTGGGGGATGATGATCCCCTGCGACGCGAGCTTCGCGTAGTTGCCCAGCCGGTCCAGGTTCAGGATGTCGGGCAGGTTGCCCGCCGCGGCGAGGCGGGTGTTCATGACGGTGGGGTAATTGTCGTAGGGGACCACCTCCCACTCGATTTGGACGTTGGTGATCTTTTCGAGATGCTGATACACCTGCAGGTCGTTGGACGGGGGCGCCATCGCTGCGTTGGTGCCCGTATGCGTGGCGAACCGCAGCGTGACCTTACCGGGGGCCAGGGGCAGCTTGCCGTCGTAGGCAGCTGCCGCGGTGGTCGTCGTGGTCGGCTTCTCCGCCCCGGGCGTAGCGCTTGCCACGAGGGCAACCGACAGCAGCACCAGCAGCAGGATCGCCAGTTTGCCGTGTCTTATACGAGCTCCTCCTTCTTGAATTCCCCCGCCCGCGGTTCGACGACCCGGTGCAGGGTGTCGGATGAAAAGATTCGCAATTCCAACACACGGATACCGGGTAGTCAAGGAAAGGGCTAAACTGTCGTTGACACGCCGGTCGCCGCATGGTTCGCTTGCTTTCCATGGGAATCAGCATCGGCCTCGTGGGCCTCGGCGCGTTCGGCTCCGAGTTCGCCCCGCTGTTCAAGGCGCATCCCCTCGTGGACCGGATCGCCCTGTGCGACCGCGAGCCCGAACGGGTAGCCCGGTTCGCACGCATGCCGTCGTTCCAGGCCAAGTTCAGGGCATCGGACGCCTACGCGAGTCTCGACGAGATCTGCAGGGCGGACTCGACGCACTCGTGCTGATCACCCAGCCGTGGCTGCACGCTCCCTAGGCCATCCAGGTCATGGAGAGCGGCAAGCACGTGTACTCCGCGGTGCCCGTCATCTCGATCCCCGACGCGGACGAGATCCTCGAGTGGTGCGACAATGTGGTGGCAGCCTGCCGGCGTACGGGCATGCGCTACATGCTCGGCGAGACCACGTACTTCCGGCCGCAGACCATGTTCTGCCGGCGCAAGGCCGCCGAACGCGCCTTCGGCGACTTCGTGTACGCCGAGGGCGAGTACCTCCACCCCCACGACTGGCCCGAGGCTGACCCGCGCACGGTGAAGAAGTCGCGCGAGGCGAGCGCGGCAGGCAGGGAGTGGCTTGCGGTGCAGGCGCGCTACGACGCCCGCGGCATCAGGTTGACGCCCATGATCTACCCCACGCACTCCGTCTCGGGCCCCATGGCCGTCATGAAGGCGCACGCGGTGAAGGCTTGCGCCTTCGGCTGGAAGACGCGGAGCGGCGACCCGCACTTCGACGACCACGCCCTGACCAACGTGTGACCGCACTGTTCCGGATGAGCAACGGATCGCAGATGCGCATCTGCGAGCATCGGGAGCTGGCGTACCCTTCGAGCGATCTTTTCGAGATGGAGATCTTCCGGCTGTTCGGAACGCGAGGCAGCTTCCGCGAGAACCGGTGGGCGGACAAGGACCGCTGGCGGCCCCTGTCGGTCGGCAAGATGCGCGATCCCCTGCCGGCCGAGGTGGCCGAGGCGTTCCGCACAGAGTGCGGGGCGGAGAACATGTACGGCGGCCATGGCGGCTCGCATGCGTACCTCGTGCACGAGTTCGTGGACGCGGTCGCGCACGACCGGCAGCCAGCCACCAACGCGTGGGAAGCGGCGCGCTACATGGCGGCCGGAGCTGCGGCGCAGCGCTCGGCACTCCGCGACGGCGAGCTGCAGGACGTGACGGACTGGGGTGATGCGCCGGTCTAGGAGCCGCCGAATGCCGCGGGGCCCGCTGCATCAGTGTTTTCCGGCGAGTGTTCGGTGAAGAACTCGACCGCGTCGGCGTAGAACCGGGCGAGCTGCTCCAGAACGCCGGGCTCGATCCCGGCGGTGCGCTCCTCGATGACCCGGTTGGTGAAATCCTCGATCAGGAGGAGGTACGCCGCCCGCGAGGGCGGCAGCGTCGGCTCGTCCTGCCAGATCACCCATTGGTGTCTTATCTTCACGCCGCTTGTGGGGCGGTAATGCCAAAGCTCAGCCACGAGGTAACGGCGGGGTGGCTGCATCGGGCTGCCGCCCGTGGACTGCCGGACGAGATAGAGGTTCACGAAATCGACGTCGCGCGGCGGCACGTTTCCGACGACATTTTCGTGTTCGACACAAGCAAGGACTTCCGAGGTGACGCCGCCCGGCTGGGTGGTGATCACCGATGCCCGGACTGGGACACTGGTCGGGAACGCGATACCGAGGAATGCGAGAGGATCGGGTTCCGCCTCGGGAAGATGCGGTGCTTCCGGAACCCTGACGGGTTGCGTCGCACAGGCGGCGATCAGCAGGACGAAGGCAGGAAGGATCAGCCGTAACCGCTCGATGCCCACCCCTCCTTCACCTCAGCCCGAACAGCCCCCGCGCGGTCTCGCCCAGGATGTTCGTGCGCTGCTGCTTGTTCGCGCCCATCTGGCGCAGGTACATCACCGCCCGGGCGATGCTCTCTTTCTGCGGCAGGCAGTTGTCGGATCCCCACAGCACCCGGTCGAAGTCGATCGGGATGAATGCCGCGCCGCCGAGCGCGGTGTAGACGACCGGAATGCCCTCGGTCCAGGGACCCGAGCCCGAGATGTCCATGCAGACGTTGGGGTGCGCGAGCGCCACGGCCCAGCTTTCGAGATACCACGGGTAGCCGTTGTGCGCGATGATGAGGCGCAGCTCGGGGAACATGCCCGCCACCCAGTCGAGGTGGATGGGGTTGGCGTACGCCGAGTTCAGGTGCATGCGCGTGCGCTTTTGCTTCTCGGTGTACTCGCCGTTCGTCTGCCCCATGTGGAAGAGCACCGGCAGGCCGTACTCGGCGCAGACCTCGTAGAAGGGAAGGATGTGCTCGTCGTCGGCCGGGAGCTGCTGCGGCGGGAAGAGTTTCACGAACCTGAAGAACCCGGTGTCCGCAAACTTCCGCAGTTCCGCGATCGCTCCGGGCTCGGTGGGCACGAGGCGGATGCCGCCCGCCAGCCGGTCGGGGAACGCCCGGCACGCCTCCAGCACGAACGGATTGGTGACGTCCTTGAACGTCAGGTGCATATACTCCCACGTGGAGTCCTCGAGCGTGGGCATGAGGCAGGACCAGTCCACCCCGGCCCCGTCCATCTCCTTCACGAGGTTCTCGGCGAACCGCGGCGTGTCGAAGTAGTGGATGTGGGCGTCGACGACCATAACGCGTTCCCCGTCCTTCAGCCCGCGGGAGCGAGCATGCGGGCCGCGTTGGCGCCGAAGACCCGTCCGCGCTGCGCCGCGTCCGCACACCCCATCATGCGCAGGTACGAATCCGCCACGGCGAGGGCGGCCTTCGGGTCCGACGCGTTGTCCGATCCCCAGACGACCTTGTCGAAGTCCAGCGGGATGAACGCCGGGCCGCCGACCGCCGCATAGCCGACCGGCAGGGCGTCGATCGCCGTGCCGGTCCCCGCGAGGTCGAGAAACACGTTCTTGTTCGCGTGGTGCACGCTCCACGCCTCGAAGAGGAACGGGAACCCCATGTGGAGGACGACGAAACGGATCCGGGGGAACAGCCGGCTGGGCGCGTCGAGCCGCATGGGGTAGGCGTACGCGGCATTGAGCGCCCTCCGCTTCCCTCCCTCGTGCGAGAGGCCGAAGTTCGCGACGCCGCAGTGGACGACGGCGGCGAGGCCGCGGTCCTGCACCGCGTCGAAGAACGGATGGAAGCGGGGATCGTCGGGATGCCAGCCTTCGCCGGTGAAGAGCTTCACGGCCTTGAAGCCCTTCGCGGCGTACTCCGCGACGGTCGCCAGGGCACCGGGCTCGAGCGGGTTCGCGTGGAAGCAGCCGATGAACCGGTCCGGGTGCGCGGCCACGGCTGAGGCAACCTCGGCGTTGCCGACCCCCGAGAGCGGCGTACCGCGGCCCGGGATGACCGCGCCTTCGAGCGACGCCGAGAGCAGGGTGCGCTCGATGCCCGCGGCGTCCATGCGTCCGAGCAGGTCCTTCGCGTCGGCCTTCCCGAAATACTGGCAGTTGCCGTCGATGATCATGCGGGCATCGTAGTGCCGGCTGGTAGGTCAGTACAATCCCTCAGGTCTCACTCCGTAGTCTTCAGCCACCCACCATCGACGTAGTAGCTGGAGCCGACGCAATAGCCGGCTCGCGGCGAGCAGAGGAAAACGTAGAAGTGGGCCAGCTCCTCGGGTGAAGCGAACCGGCCGATGGGGGCGTTGTCCTTCGCGATCCTGCCGAGGTACTCGTCCACGGTCGTCGCCGTCCCCCGGGTCAGCAGTGCGGCGGTCTTCCTCCAGTCCGGTGTGAGGATGAGACCGGGGTTGACT
>Ga0154693_1120_pt2 | contig 10303 bp, 9 predicted proteins | sample Rifle2008BG13ft_FD_105711 | JGI IMG/M metagenome (GOLD analysis project Ga0154693, IMG submission 105711) | Spirochaetes bacterium RBG_13_68_11
CTCCTCCCTCTTCGTCTGCGCGACCGGGGGCGCCGCCTGCCCTCCCGAGCTGGCCCGCGAGATCCAGAGGCGCTTCAGATGCGCGCTCTACCAGGGCTTCGGCATGACGGAGATGGGCGGGGGCGTCTCCGTCAGCGACCTCGCGGATTCCGACGAACAGCAGGCCGAAACGGTGGGCCGCCCCATGCCCGGCGTCGAGATGCGGATCGTGGACGGCGAGCGGCACGACCTTCCCGGCGGCCAGGTGGGCGAGCTCGCCGTCCGAGGGGAAGGCGCAATGAAGGGCTACTACCATGCACCGCAGCTGACCTCCGATGTGCTCGACGCGGATGGCTGGCTGTACACGGGGGACATGGCGCGCATCGACGAGGAGGGATACCTCCGCATCGTCGGACGGAAGAAAGACGTCATCGTGCGCGGCGGGCAGAACATCTACCCGGCCGAGATCGAGCGCCACCTGGAAACCCACCCCCTGGTCGAGAAGGCGGCCGTCGTCGGCGTACCCTCCGTGGTGGGCGGGGAAAGCGTGTGGGCGTTCGTGCGGTTGAAGGCAGATGCCCGGATGACGGCGCGGGAGGTTCTCGATCACTGCCGGGGCCGGCTGGAGATCTACAAGATCCCCAGCCAGGTGCGGTTCGTGAACGAAATTCCCGAAGGGGAGATGGGCAAAATGCAGAAGTTCAAGCTGCGCGCCGCTGCGCTGCGGGAGATGGAAGGAGGTGCATCGTGAACGACCGCGACGGTCCCGTAACGCTCGAGGAGTTCCGACGCATCATCGCCCGGGAGCTGAACGTCGACGAGACGCTCGTCGTGCCGGAAGCTTCGTTCGAGGACACCCTCTACGCGGATTCCATACGGCTCGTGGAGCTGCTGCTGCGCCTCTCTCAGCAGGGGATCACCATTCCCATGGAAGAGGCGTGGAGCGTGAAGACCGTCGGGGAGGCGTACACGGTGTACAGCCGCCACGCCGGCGGCAAGAAACCGAAGCCCGAAGCATCTGCGTAAGGGATTCATCGAAGGTCGTGCAGGCATGGAGGCATCTTGAACGTCACCGTCATCGGAGCGACCGGCCACGTGGGCACCTACCTGGTGCCCCTGCTCTCGGATGCGGGACACGAGGTCACCGTTGTCTCGCGTGGCTCGCGCAAGCCGTATGTGCCCAACGCGGTCTGGAGGCAGGTGCGCACCGTGGCCATCGACCGGGCAGCAGCGGACCAGGATGGAAGCTTCGGCAGAAAGATCGCTGCTCTCGATCCCGAGATCGTGATCGACATGATCTGCTTCACCCCCCGGAGCCTCGAGCTGCTCGTGGAGGCGCTTCGCGGAAGGGTTGGCCAACTCCTGGTCACCGGGACCATCTGGATCCACGGGCCCTCGACCCGCGTTCCGCTGCGCGAGGAAGACGCCCTCGACCCCTTCGGGGAGTACGGGATCAACAAGCTCGCGATGGAGCGCCTGCTCCAGACGGAGACCCGCAGGGGCGGCCTGGCCGCGACCACGATCCACCCCGGTCACATCGTGGGGCCCGGCTGGGCGCCGCTCAATCCCGAGGGGCACTTCGACCCCGAGGTGTTCCGGCGCATCTCGAAGGGGGAAGAGATCCTCCTGCCGAACCTGGGTATGGAGACCGTTCACCATGTCCACGCCGAAGATGTCGCCCGGCTCTTCATGGCCGCCCTGGGGAACTGGAGCGCATCCGCCGGCGAATCCTTCCACGCCGTCTCCGATGCAGCCCTGAGCCTGCGCGGCTATGCCGAAGCGATGTACCGCTGGTTCGGCCGCGAGAGCCATGTGCGCTACCTGGGCTGGGAGGAGTGGAAGCGCGCCCACACCGAAGAGCAGGCGAACGCCACCTGGGACCACATCGCCCACAGCCCGAGCTGCAGCATGGAGAAGGCGCGCAGGCTTCTTGGCTTCGAGCCCCGGTGGTCTTCCCTGGATGCGGTCGAGGAGGCGGTGGGCTGGCTCGCGGCCCGGGACTACCGGCCCTGAACCTTCCCCACCAGCTCGGGGAAATCGTGGCTGCGCTCGACGAAGTACCGCAGGTCGAAGTCCTCGTGGGTGACGACGATCAGGATGGCGGCGCTCTCCGCCATGTAATCCGAGATCGCGCGCATCACCTGCGTCCGGGTCTCGAAGTCGATGTGGGCGAAGGGCTCGTCGAGAAGCAGGACCTCGGGCTTCGCGGCGAGAGCACGTGCGATGTCCATACGCTTCATCTCGCCCGAAGAGAGCGAGCGCGGGTGCACATCGAGGTGCGCGCTGGCAAGCCCCACCTTCGTCAGCTGCCGCTGGACCTCCTCGGGATCGAGCGTGCCCCGCCCGTTCTGAGCCCTGGCGATGTGCTTGAGGGAGTCCCGGATGCGCTGGTCGGGGAAGAACGCAAAGCGCGAATCCTGCTGCACGACGGCCATTTTCCGCCTGAAGGGCAGGAAGGCGCTCGGGTCGGTCCCCCGCTCGCGCGGCTTCATCCTGACCAGGTCCTCGCCGTCGAGGACGATGGACCCCTTCGTCCCGTCGAGCAGGCGCAGGATGGCCTTGATCATGCTCGACTTGCCGCAGCCCGAGGGTCCGGTGATGCCGTAGATCGTGGATCGGTCGAAGGTGATGGACAGGCCGGTGAATGCGGCGAACGTGCGCTCCCCGAAGATGCCCCGCTTGAAGAAGCGCTGCGATAGATGCTCGATCACGAGGCCCGGCTCGCCCGATTTCTTCGCCGTACGCTTCTCGAAGCCGGTCGCCCGCGGCAGCTCCTCCAGGGGAGCGAGCCGGGCGTTCTCCAGGGCCCAGGCGTGATCCAGCTTCAGGGCCTGGATGAAATCGAGGTCGTGGCTGGCCATCAGCACCGTCTTTTCCTGGTCCGGAAGGATCTCCTCGTTCAGGAAATCGATGAAGCGCTTCCGCAGCTGCCGGTCCAGGTTCACGGTGGGCTCGTCCAGCAGCACGAGGTCGCCCTGCCGTGAGAGCAGGATCATCAGGGTGATGCGCTGGAGCTCGCCGCCGGAGACCTCGTCGGGGTACAGCCGGGCGAAGGCGCCGAACTCGAGCCCGAAGTACGTCGTGAGCCTGCGCTCGATGGCCGCCCGCGATTCGGGCGCAAGGAGCTTCAGGTTGTGATCGAGGGTGAGCGCCGGGTTCATGGCCTGGGCGCTCTCGGCCGGGACGAACACCAGGCCGCGCCGCATGATGCGCGACCAGGCCTCCAGCCCGGTCTTGCGGCCGTTCACGTAGGCGTCGATGCCGTGCACCTGCAGGGAGCCGCCGAGCCGGAAGGTCCGGGCCGGCAGCACGCCGGCGATGGTCTTCAGGAACACGGACTTGCCGACGCCGGTCTGCCCGATGACGACCGAGGAGCTCCCGTGCGCGGGGGCGAAGTCGAGCTTCTGCACCAGGGGGCGGTCGCCGAGAGCCAGGGAGAAGCCGGCACAAGAGACGGGGGGCGCTTTCACGACGTTCATGCGGCGACCTCTTTCCGATCGCCGAGGGTGAGAAGGAAGGAAAGGCTGATCAGCACCAGCAGCAGGGATGGCAGCCAGAAAAGGATGGGCGTCCCCCCGTCAAAGAGCGCGTCACGGTGAGCCGCTATCAGGGCGCCGGGGCTGGCGTGCGCCGGAGTCCCATAGCTTCCGAAACCGAGCTGGATGATGAAGCCGAAGGAGCAGTCGAGCACGAGGGTCTTCAGCACGACGGCGGCCGCGACGCGCTTCAGGGTGTTGCGCATGCCGCGCGAGCCCATCAGGACCGCGAGGATGCGCCGCTTGGTGAACCCGTAGGAGCGGAACGACAGGCTGTACTTGCGGTGGTACAGGTCCCCGAGGGGGATCGCCACGCTGCGGACCGCTTCCGGAAGCGCCGTCAGGGCCGCGGCCAGGATGAAGACGGCGAGCGACACTGTCTGCGACGCCCCGCTCGCATGACGGGCGAGGTATCCCGACACCGGGGCGTAGCAGAACAGCGCGACGAGGATCGACGGCACCGACTCGACCGAGTTGAGGATGCTCGCGCCGGTCCTGCCGAACCGCATCGACAGGACGCTCAGGTAGCCCAGGGCCACGGTGAGGAGCGTCGTCACGGCCAGCGTCGCGGCGAGGGTGACCGACAGCTGCCGGAACGAGGCCTGCAGCGCCGCCTCGAAGGACGGGGCCAGCACACCCGGCAGCCACGACGGCGGCGCCCACGCGAGGGCGAGCGGCGAGGCCAGCGCGAGCACGCAGACCGCCTTGAGGATGCTAGAGAGCTTTCTCATACCACCTCGGGTAGATGAGGAACAGGATCGTCTTGACCAGGAACGCGACGATCGCGTTCACGATCAGCAATATGAACACCGAGGCCACGAGGAGGTCCGTGTCGGTGGCGAGCAGCGCCTCCAGCAGCGTGCTCCCGAGGCCGGGGAACGAAAAGACGATCTCCGCGATCGTGACCGCCCCGATGATCGCGGGGACTTTGCCCGCGAGGTACGGGATGAAGCGCGGCAGGCTCGAGGAGAAGAGGTAGCCGCAGAAGGTGCCGGGCAGCGGGAACACCCGGCCCAGGGGCCTGCCCAACGTGGAAAAGACGGTGGCATGGGTCGATTCGACGTTGCGCAGCATGTCGGACGCGAGGAAGCGCGTGGCGTCCCACGACAGCCCCCCCAGGACGACCGTGGCGACGGCGATCAGAGGGAACGTCGCCCGGCTCCCGAACCCGGTGGCGAGCACCCAGAAGCCGACGAACAGGGGGACCGCGGCCAGTACGGACGACGCGAGCTGGGAGGCGTTCCGCACGCCCTCGGCGTAGAGCTGGCCGTGTCGGCTGGACCGGTAGCGCGCCACGGTGGCACGGGTGGAGCTGAAGAGGGCCGCCAGGGTCAGGAGGATCAGGGAAGCCATGGCGAGCGGGAAGGTGACGGCAGCCCCGCTGGCGATGATCTGGCCGGCATTGAAGCCGGGGTGCTCGATCGAGAAGTCCCGGGAGCCCGAGATCAGGAGAAGGAAGGAGCGCCCCGTGCCGGCCCAGCTTTCCGCCAGAGCTCCTATGGAGGCGAGGTAGAGGCAGGCGAGGATCGCGGTGCCGGCCACGGTGAACACGACGCCGCGCAGCAGGAGTTCGCGCGCCAGGAAGCGCAGGAATCGCATCGGCTTCAGCCCCCGATCGACCAGTCCTCGATCGAGAGGAAGGGGTTGTCCGTCGCGATGGTCACGTCCTTGAGCCCGCGGGAGTAGACGTCCTTCTGAAGCTTGCAGAGGTACAGGGCCGGGGCGAGCTCGGAAATCCGCTCGTTGATCCGCAGCGTCAGGTCCACCCACTCGGCGGTGACGACCGCCTTGTCCCACTGGTCGAACAGGCTGTCCAGTTCGCCGTCGCCGATACCCGAGATGTTGTACACCCCGTCCGAACGGTACCACTGCCCCAGGCTCGAGTAGAGGTTGTCGAAGCCGTCGCAGTAGACCAGGGCGAGCTCGTAGGACTTCTCGGCGTACACCATGCGCTTGAAGACCTGGTTGCCGGTTCTCTTGGCCTCGACCGTCACGCCGATCCGCGCGAGCTGGGCGACGATGCTCTGCGCCATCTTCGTGCCGAAGTCCCCGAGGGAATCCGGGTAGAGGAGGATGGCGGTCTGTCCGCTGATGCCGGAAGTCCGGGCGAGCCGCCGCGCCTCGTCGATATTTTGTGGAAGCAGGTTCGGTACGGGCGTGTCGACGTACTCCGGGATGCTGCTGGAGAAGATGTCCGAGGGAAAGGGTCCGTAGTTCAGCACCACGCCGTCCTCGCGGTCGGTGATCCGGGGCACGAGGCTGGCACGGTCGAGAGCCATGGACATGGCCTTGCGGGTCTCGGCATTCGGGAAGAGCTTCGCGTTGATGGAGACCTGGTAGAAGGCGTACGGCAGGAACGAGCTGATGTCGACCCTCGCCATCTTCTCCACCTGGGGCCGGTCGAGGGGCGAGGTCTCGAGGACGAGGTTGACCTGACCCTTGCGCAGCTCGTTCATCCGGATGATGGGATCGATCACCCGCTTGATGACGAGGGTGTCGGCCCCGGGGCGCCTCTTGAAGTAGGTGCCGTTCGCCTCGAAGCTGACCCATTTGCCGATCTCCCAGCCCGTGAGCTTGAACGGACCGGTCCCCACGGGCTCGACGGCGAAGGCGCGCTCGTTCTCGCCCGAGCGCATGTCCACGCCCATCTCCTCGCCGCGGTAGCGGGCGGGAACGATCTTGAAGGTCAGCACCGGGTAGGCGCGGAAGGGGGGGAGCGGCTTCGCGAACTCGATCTCAACCGTTCGCTCGTCGATGGCCGTCACGCTCTCGATGAACGACATGAGGTAGTCGCGCTTTGGGGAATCGTTCTCCTCGTCGGTGTAGGCGGCAAAGGAGTAGACGACGTCCTCGGAGCTGAGCTCCGTCCCGTCGTGCCAGAAGACCTCTCTCAACAGGACCGTGTAGGTCTTCTTCGTCGTCGGATCCTGCTCGATCGCCTCCGCGAGGGCGAGCTCGGGGTACAGCTTGCCGCTCTGCGGGTCGACCTCGAAGTTCACGAGGCCGTCGAAGACGAGCTCGCCGGCGTTGAGGCCGGACAGGTTCTGCTCGAGCACCGGGTTCAGCGAGTCGGGCAGAGCCGAGACGGCGACGACGATGCCCTTGGGCTCGGGCTTCCAGAGCAGATACACTCCGAGAGCCGCCGCGGCGACGACCACCACGGAGACGATGATGACGATGTACCGTTTCATGCTTCCCATCAGCGCACCCTCGTAATGAACGAGCTGTACACGACGACTTCGCCCTCGTAGTCGCCGGTCTTGCCCGGCTGGATTTCGAAAAAGTACTTGTCGGTCACGAGCTGGCTTCCGGCGTTCAGCACCGGCCACGAGTTGCCGACCTTGTAGCCCCGGTTGACCAGGTCTTTCATCTTCTGTTTCTCGATCAGAGCCCCGGACTTGGTGTTGTCCGTGAAGACGCGCACGACCCGGTTGTCTTTGACCGCGATGACGAGGTCGTTCATCGTCCCCCGGGGGATGGAGACCATGCCCCACCAGTACTCGTTCTTTTTCGTTCCCGTTGCTCGGAACACCGCCGGCCGGCTCTTCTGGGCTTCCGCGGTGCTGCCGGGCTGGGGATTGAACAGGCCGATGATGACCGGCATGACGACCTTGCCCCGACTCGCGATCTCCTTCGCGGTCCGGATCTCGGCGTTGACCTGCGCGATCCTGGCGTCGAGGACCTTCTTCTGATCCTCGACCTCCGCCAGCATCTCGGGATCGACGGTCTTCGGATAACGCTCGGCGAACCGGAGCATCTCCTCGTAGGCCTTCGCGACGCTGGCCTTCACGGATTCCTGGTGCGCGAGCACCTCCTCGAGGGTCATGTCGCCGGTGTTCTCGGGCACGCGGGCGAACTCCTCGCCGATCGCCTCCTTGAGCGCATACGCCTGTTCGCGCAGGAGCTTCTCCCGTTCGATCGCGACATCCTGGCGCCGCTTGCGCAGGCGCGAAGCCTCCCTCGTGACGCCCTGAGTCCCTGCTGCGCCGGCCTTGCGCGCATCGTCCGCCAGAAAGGTCTCCGCCCTGGTGTAGGCGGTGGAAGCTGCGTCGAGACCCTCGATCTTCCCGTCGAATGCCACCGCTGCCCGCGCCTTCAGCAGGGCCGCATCGGCTTCGGCTTCGCGATCCCGGGAACGGAAAACCACGGCGATCTCCGCGTCCATCGCGGCGATCGCGTCCGTCCCTCCGAAGGTCTGGACCGCCCCCTTGCCCAGCTCGCGGGCGGCGGAGAGCCGGTCCGCCGCGATGAGGGCGCGCATCCTCCCCTCCGCGAGGGCGTTGCCGCCCGCGAGGGTGTCACCGGGGAGCTCGAGAGTCTCGGGCAGGCCCCCCAAGGCCTTGCGGGCCTTCTCGTAGGCGGCCAGGATGCGCGCCTCGTCGCCCGTCGCCGCGGCCGACGCATCCGCCAGGCTCTTCGTGCCTGCATCGAACCGCGCGATGTACCCGGTCCAGATCGTGCGGGTGGCCTCGTCCTTGATCGTGTTCCAGAACGGCCCCGCGGCCGAGGGAGCCGTTTCGTTCCAGGCAGTCACGCCGCGGGCGATCGCCTTCTCGTCCGACGTGAGCTTCGGGCCCTCATCCTCGAGGGTCGCGCAGGAGGCGAGAAACAGCGCGGTGATGGCCGCAGCCGCGATGGTGAGCCTGCTAGTCATTGGAAGCCTCTCGTACGAGCCTGAACCCGACGTCGACGTATCCCTTCGAGGGGTCGACGTCGCGGCGATTGGAAACCCGCAGATCGTTCGGGCCGTCCATCCAGGACCCGCCCTTGACGATCCTCCGCGCGGTTCCCGTGCCCGCGGCCAGGGGTGTCGATGTCCACTGCCACACGTTGCCGGCCATGTCGTAGATGCCGTAGGCATTCCTGCCCGCCTCGAAGCTGCCGACCGGCGAGGTTGCGTTGAACCGGCCGTTCCCGCTGTAGTTGGCCCGCACCCCGTCGACGGGGCTCTGGTCGCCCCAGGGGTACAGGACGTCCTGCCCGCCGCGGGCGGCCTTCTCCCACTCGTCCTCGGTCGGCAGGCGCCTGGCAACGCCGAGCCGCACCGACAACCAGGCCGCGAAGCGGTTTGCATCCTCGAGCGAGACGCCGACGACGGGCTGATCGGGCTGGTTGTAGTCGGGGTTGTCCCAGTACTCCGGGAAGGTCCCGGCCCCCGTGTCGTCGAGGAACATCTCGTACAGGGCGTTGGTGACGGGATATACATCGATGAAGATGGAGGCCGTCTCAGCGGGGCGCGGGGCTTCCTTCCGGGTCGCCCGCTTGTCCCCGGGAAGAGCGCCGGCAGTGAAGGAGCCGCCGGGAACCAGCACCTCGGCGCTGAAGTACCCGTCGATGTCGTCGTGGTGGAAGTAGCGGGCCTCGGCCTTCGCGGCATCGCCGATCAGTCCCGCCGTACGGGGGGCCGATCGGGCCAGGTCGGTAGCCGCCGTGAGGCGGACGCTCCGATTGCGGAAGGGCTGCGAGGCGGGGCACACGAGGGTTGCCTGTCCGTCGGGTCCGGTCTTCGCGGTCGAGGACGAGGGCTCGACGCCCCTGACCGTCCACTCGACGACGAGCGGCACCGAACCGGCAGGCTTCCCGTCGCTGGTCTGGACCTTGACGGTGATCTCGGCGCCCGCGGCGATGAAGCCATCCTTCGGGCTCGCCTGGATCGAAAGGCCTGCGGAAAGCCCGCGGCAGAACGACTCGATACGAGAGGACACGAGGGAAGAGCCGGGGCCCGTTTCGTACAACAGCGCCGCGAGCCCTGCGCTTCCCAGGCGATCGAGCAGCTCGCCTGCCTGGACCAGGCGGTCCGTGAGCGGAAGACCGGCGTTCGTCTCCAGTGCAGTGAGCTTCTGCATGACCTCCGTCCTGATCCCGGACTGCCGGCCCTGCTCGCGCTTGTCCCATTCCTTCGCCTTGATGCGGTACACGATGGTCGTCAAATCGCCGGCCGTGTCCTCCGCGATGGGCTTGAGCTTCGGGAGATCGAACGATTTCACGGCCTCGGCGCTGACCTCGACGCGCGCGGTTCCGCTTCCGTCGAGCCTGGCCGATTCGGTGAGGGCGTTGGAGATCAGGTCGCGCCTGGCCGCATCCGCAGCTTCAGCGGCTGAAGCGCCCGAGCCGTAGCCGTAATAGAAGCCGCTCTCCTGCTCCACTTCCGCGGGGCTGAGCGAGGCGCAGGAGAGCAGCGTGACAACGGTGAGGCAGACGCTGGCCGCGTAGACCGATAAGCGAAAACGTTGTGCCGTCAATTGCATGGTACTGGCACTCCATTCAGGCAAGGGGTTCATGACGGTCATTTTGATAGCAAGAAGCATGCCGGCGTGTTGACTAAATGTCGGATAGGCATATATGGGTGCTATATATGGTATAAAGCCATGAAAGACGAGGATTATTGGCCCCGGTGAAGGCACCTGCGACGTTGGTAGACCGGTTGAAGTACGGTTTGGTTACTTCGAATTACGGTTTTCGTCACGCAGGGGCCTGGCACTCCCTGAGATAATCGCAGCCGACCATCTGCCATAGCGCATCGCTTCCTATGGGGATATACTTATTGAACAGCGAAGCTAGTCCCGCCGAGTGAAGTTCTATCAACAATGTAGGAGGAACTCCCATGCAGAGAAACATCTTTGGATGGAGCCTGTGCATTCTCGCCGCGATCTGCGTGCTTGCCTGCAAGCCACCTGGAGCCCCCGAACCGACTCACCATTTCATCACCGGCCGTGTGTACGATGGCATGAGCGGGGAACCTGTCTCCAATGCGACATTCAGGTATGGCGGCAGCAGCGACACGACGA
>Ga0154693_1167_pt2 | contig 10113 bp, 8 predicted proteins | sample Rifle2008BG13ft_FD_105711 | JGI IMG/M metagenome (GOLD analysis project Ga0154693, IMG submission 105711) | Spirochaetes bacterium RBG_13_68_11
GTGCAGGGTTCCCCCGGTCCTCGCCGGAGTCGAGCACGACCGGCCGTCGATCGTAAGGTGCGCGCAGGCCGCCCCCGGGTACTGAAAGCCGGCCGGGATGATGTTCGCGATGTCCTGGAGCATGTCCTGCTCGGCCGCGGCGTACCGGTGCGCTGCCTGCGAGATGGCATAGAGGCAGCCGAGCTCCTTCACCCGCTCGCGGAGGTTCGCGCGCACCGCGTACCCGCGCAGGACCAGGCCCGCGGTCTCGGCGAGCGCCGCAGCGAGCGTTCGCTCGGCCGCCGAAAAGGCGCCCGAGCGGCGGTGGAACGAGATCCGGCCGCCGCTGCCCACCCGCAGACGGCGCTCGATCCGCCGCGGGCCTGCGGCCGGCTTCCGCAACCGCGCGGAGCGTCTGGCAGCGACGGCGCTGGGCGCTTCGGGCCGCCACGTCCACGACCGCCAGCCGCGTCCGTCGCGCACGACGAGGATGATCCGGTCGCACCGGACGCGGGCCGCCAGGCCGGCGCACAGCCGGGCCGCGAGCTCGCCGTACGGCACCTCGAGGCCGACGAGATCGCCCACGAGCCCGGCCAGGCCGGCGAGGGTATCCGCGGAGGCCACCCCGACCCCCTCAGGCGGAGATCCAGCGCAGGATCTCGCCCAGCTTGAAGCGCCGGCCCGACATCAGGATGCCGATCCGGAAGATCTTCGCCGACAGGGCGATCATGGCGGCGATGCTGACGAGCTGAAGCCCGATCGACAGCCAGACCTGCCACGTCGGGGCGGCACCGACGAGGATGCGCATGAACATGACCACCGCGCCGGTCAGGGGGAAGAGGGACATCCCGACCACGAGCACCGAGTTCGGCGCGGTGAGGATGGGCGAGATGAGCACCATCGGGATCACGAGGAACACGATCACCGGCCAGGCAAGCTGGCCGAGGTGCTGCTCATCCTCGGAGGCTGCCCCCAGCCCCGCGTACAGCGCGCTGTAGAGGAAGAAGGCGAGCAGGAAAAAGACCACCAGCCACCCGAGGGTAGCCGGGGTGATCGCGAGCTTCAGCGGCACACCGAGCCGGGGCCCGACGAACTTCATGAACGCGAGGCTCACGGCGATCCAGACCCCGTACTGCACGAGGCTCGCCAGGCCCTTGCCGAGCACCTTGCCGAACAGCAGGTCCATGGGACTCACCGAGGACAGCATGATCTCCACGGTCTTCGAGAGCTTCTCGTTCAGCACCGACCGGCCGATGGACTGGCCGTAGAGCAGCACGGTCATGTACAGGAGCATGACCAGCGTGAGGCCCGTGAAGAGGATCGTGAGGAAGTCCTGCGACTCCTTCTCGCCCGAGCGCTGGAGCTTCCGCGTCTCGACCGCCGGCGGCTGGATGATCGAGGCGACCTGCTCCACCGGCAGACCGGCGTTCGCGAGGCGCAGGGCCACGACCGACTGTCCGATCACGCTCGCGAGCGCGCTCGTCGCCCGGATGTCGCTGACGTTCGTCGACACGTACTCGATGCGCGTAGCCGCGGCGAGGTCGTCGGGCAGGATGAGGTAGCCCTCGAACTCCTCCGCGAGCACCCGGGCGTCCAACTCGGTCGCGTCGCCCGTGAGGGCGAAGGCCCGGATGCCTGCCTGTGCCAGGGCGGGCTCGATGCCCGCGAGGAACACGGGGTCCGCGTTCACCACCGCAACGCGCGTCTCGGGGCTGCCGAGGCCCGACTGGTTCATGGTGAGCAGGGCGGGCAGCACCGTGACCGCGACGATCAGGAACGGGCCGAGCACGGTGAGCACGATGAAGGCCTTGTTCGCCGTGGTCAGCCGGAACTCCATCCGCATGATCCGGCCGAGCTTCCTACTCATTGGAGATGGCCTCCCGACGGCCCCGGCCCACGAGCTGCACGAAGATCTTGTGCAGCGACGGGGAGGCCACCTCGAAGCGCCGCACGGTGACCCGGGCGGCGAGCTCTTTCAACAGCGCCTGGCTGGAGACGCCCGCGCCCAGCTCGATCTCGACGTACCGGGGATAGCGGATGACGTTCGCCGCAAGTCCCGCGAGCGCCGTGAAATCGAGCTCGCCGTCGAACTCGGCGAGCACCGCGTTGCGGCCGTAGCGGGCCTTCACCTCGTCCATGGACCCGGAGAGCACCTCCCGGCCGTGATCGATGAGGAAGATCCGGCTGCAGATGCGCTCGGCCACCTCCATGTTGTGGGTCGAGAAGAGGATGGTCTTCCCCTCCCGGCCCATATCGAGCACCGTCTCGCGGAGCATGTCGGTGGCCACCGGGTCGAGGCCGGCGAACGGCTCGTCGAGGAAGAGGTACGGGGGATCGTGGGCAACCGCGGCGATGAACTGGGCCTTCTGGGCCATGCCCTTGCTGAGGTCCTCGCAGCGCCGGTTCTTCCACTCCGCCAGGTCGAACCGGGCGAGCCACCGGGCGATGCGCCGGGCCGCAGCGGCCGGCTCGGCGTTCTTCAGGCTCGCAAGGTAAGCGAGCATCTCACCAAGCTTTACTTTCTTGTACAGGCCGCGCTCTTCGGGCAGGTAGCCGATCGCGTCCTTGTCGCGCCGCCCGAGACGCCGGCCCTCGAAGAGGATCTCGCCGGAGTCGGGGGCGAGGATATTCATGATCATCTTGATGGTCGTGGACTTGCCGGCCCCGTTGGGGCCGATCAGGCCGAAGATCTCGCCCGGACGGGCGGCGAAGCTGACGCCGTCCACGGCCTTCACCTCGCCGTACCACTTCCGCACGTTCCGCAGCTCGATCATGGCACTTCGACCTCGACCCCCTTCCGCTCGGCGGAGAGGTACGCGGAGTATATCACGGACACCGTGTCGTACCCGAGCTCGCCGCCCGAGAACGAGGGTCGATCCTCCGCCATGCACCGGTAGAACTCCGCCAGCTCCTGCACGTAGCCGTTCATCCAGCCCTCGTCGGGAGCCGGCTTCGACCACCCCTGCTTGGTGCCGATCTTCTCGACCACGTACACGTCCCGGAACTGCTCGTCCACGGGGTTGTAGGTTTCCAGGCCGTCCACGGGGTTGATGTTGCACCGGGTCCGGTGGTTGTTGGCGAACACCTCGAGCCAGCTGGCCACCCCGCCCATGACCAGCTCCGACGAAAAGACGTCCGCGACCGTGCCGTCCTCGAAGACGAGGTGCACGACGCTGCAGTCCTCGACGTCGGTGTAGTCGGTGCGCAGGTGGCCCTTGTCCTCGTAACCGGGGAGGCGCGTGATCTCGTGCACCCGGGCGGTGACCGTAGCGGGACGAATGGGCGTGCCGGTCCGGACCATCCCCTCGATCCTCTTCAAGTACAACACCGCGGTCAGGGGATGTGCGCCCTTGCCCACGATCGAGCCGCCGCCCGACAGGCGCCACGTGCCGTAGGCCGGGGCAGCCGAACCCGAGTGCGATTCCTCGGCGATCATCCTTAGTATCTGGGCCTTCGTCTTCGAGATGATCTCGATTTCCTTCTGGACGACCGGGGCGAAGACCCAGTTCTCGGCGTAGAAGATCCGGGCCTTCCCTGCCGCCTCGGCCTCGAGCATGCGCCGGGCGCTCGCCATGGCGGCCTCGCGCATGGGTTCCTTCGGGGCCGTGTCGCCCCGAAACCCGGTTTCCCCCGCAGGTCCGAAGGCGCCCGTGAAGGGCTTCTCCACGATGGCGTGCACGCCCTTCTTCAACGCCGCCACCGTCACGGCTTCGTGCAGGGCGGGCGGCAGGCACACGTGCACCGCGTCGACGTTCTCGAGCAGGGCAGCAAGGCTCGCGTACGCCGCGATGCTCCGCTCTTTCGCGAACCTCTCCCGGCTTTCGGCCCGGGCGGACCAGACGCCGGCCGGTCGTGCGCCCGGAATCCCCGCGAGCGAGTCGAAGTGGAACCGGGCAGCGAAGCCCGCGCCCGCGAAGCCGGCGCGCAGGGTCTTCGCTCCCGGTGCCGCGCTCACGACGCTTTCTTCCGGAACAGCCCGACCACGGCGCCCCGCGCCGCCTTCCAACCCGCGGCGAACCACTTCGTGCGCGCAACCACCACGAACACGGTAAGGGCGATCAGGATAATCGACACCGGCGTGTCGAAGAACCGGAGCGGATTGCCGCCCGAGATCACGAGTGCCCGCCGGAGGTTGTTGTCGAGGATCTTACCGAGCACGATCCCGAGCACCATCGGCGCCATGGGGTAGTCCATCTCGCGCATGGCGTAGCCGAGGATGCCGAAGAGGACCATCACGCCGATGTCGAAGAAGCGCTGCTGGATGGCGAAGCTGCCGACCATGCAGAGGATGAACACGATGGGCATCAGCTTGCTGCGCGGCACCTGCAGCACCTTCACCAGCGGCCGTACCAGCGACATGCCGAGCACGAACATGGCGATCGTGGCAAGGAGGACCATAGCCACGACCTCGGAGACGAACGTCGGATTCTCCTGCATGATCATCGGTCCCGGGTGCACGCCGTGGATGAGCATGGCGCCCAGGAGCACGGCAGCAGGCGCCGAGCCCGGCACGGCCAGGGTCAGCACGGGGATGATGGCCCCGGGTACACAGGCATTGTTGCCGGTCTCCGCTGCCATGAGGCCCTCGATCGAGCCCTTGCCGAACAGTTCCTTCTCCTTGGAGGACCGCTTGGCCAGGTCGTAGGAAACCCACGCGGCCGTGTCCTCGCCGACGCCGGGGATGATGCCGATGATGGTGCCCACGATGCCCGACCGTATGATGGTCTTCCAGTACATCGTGATGTCTTTGAGCCTGGGCCAGATCCGGTCGATCTTCGTGTTGACGTGCTCCATGACCGGGTGCTTCATCACCGCGATGATCTCCGCGAACCCGAAGGCGCCGACCATGGCCGGGATCAGCTCGATGCCGCCCGAGATCTCGACGCTGCCGAAGCTGAACCGGGGGTAGGACCATCGTGCCTCTGCCCCGATCATCGCGATCAGCAGGCCGATGAACCCGGCGATCCACCCCTTCAGGGGATCCTTCGGCGCGGTCAGGTTGCCGCAGATGATGATGCCGAAGATCGCGAACCAGAACATCTCGAAGCTCTTGAAGAGCAGCGCCTGCCTGCCGAGCCACGGGGTGAAGAGTGCCAGGACGATCATGCCGATGACGGACCCGAGGAACGACCCCGTCGTGGCGATGCCGATGGCCTGGCCCGCGCGCCCCTGCTTGGCCAGCGGGTAGCCGTCCACGCACGTGGCGGCATTGGCCGGAGTTCCGGGGATGTTCAGCAGAATCGCGCTGCGGCTGCCGCCGTAGATGGCGCCGATGTACATGCAGACCAGGGTGATGATCGCGTTGTTGGCCGCCATCTTGAACGTGAGGGTGGTGAGCAGCGCCACGCCCATGGTGGCCGTCAGGCCGGGGAGCATGCCGATGATGATGCCGAGCCCGGTGCTCCACACCACGGAGAGGAGAATGTCCCACTTGAGGAAGCCCAGCAGGGCCTCCCCCAGCATGCGCAGTCCTTCCATGAAAGCCTCCTATGCCGCGCCTGCCGTCCATCCCTAGGGCGTCAGCCACGCTCGCGTGGCGGGAGCCCATGGACTCGGCGCGGCTCAGACATCCCTGTCTAGGGCAGGTTGACCAGAAAAAGCTTCGTGAAGGCGAGGTAAACCCCGGCCGTGGTGGCGGTCGAGATCACGATCGCGAACACGGGGACCTTCCACTGCGCCGCGAGCGGCTTTTTGATGTCGTACTCGAACACCACGATGAACACGAACACGAAGATCAGGGTGGCTGCGATGAAGTGAAGCCAGCGCATCAGGAACAGCCCGTAGACGACGCCGAACGCGATGGTCACCAGCATCCGAACCGTCATCGTATCCTTCACGACCGCGGACAGGCTCGCCGTATTCCATCCGAGCTTGTAGCCCTTGCGTACGATCGATCGTATGAACACCACGAGGCTCAGGGCGACGAGCATGATGCCGAGGAGGGCGGGCACGATGCCCGGCGAGTCGAGAAAGTTGCCGCCCTGGTTCTCGTACCGGGGCATTTCGAGCGAATTCCAGACGGCTGCCACGCCCACCACGATGAGGATCATGGAGGTAATGAAGTCCGCGCGCGGCATGTTGGATTCTTTCATGGGTCCTCTCCGAAAAAGGCGAAGGGCACGCCCTCAAGGCGCGCCCTTCGCCGGGATTCCGACGGGAAACCGGACCGGTTACGGCCTGGGGATGCCGACCGTGTCGGGGGAGACCTTCGCCTTGCCGGCGTCCCAGTACGTCCAGGCCACGGGTCCGATGTACGCCATGGCGCGCTTCTGCGCCTCGGCGCCCCACGACGGGCCGAACACCGCGCCGTTGGCGGCGCAGTAGTCCTTGATGAGCTGGGAGTTTGCGATCACCTTGTCCCAGGCCTTGCCAATGCTGTCCCTGATGTTCGCGGGCGTCTTGTTGGGAAGCCAGACGCCGAACCAGTTGGAGCCGGTTTTGAGCTGGGGGTACCACTTGGTGATCGGCTGAATGGGGTCCGCCACGCCCTTCAGGACGAGCGGCTTGTCGCCGAGGACCGCGAGGGGCTTCAACTTGCCGCCCCGGATGAGGTCGACTTCCTCGACCGCGAGCTGGGGCACGAGGTCCGTCTCGCCGGCCACGCACGAGATGGCCGCTTCCTTGCCGCTGTTGTAGGTGAGGTGCGTGTATTCGAACTTGACGAACTTCCGGAGGGTCTCGATGGCGATGTGCCCGGCCGAGCTCTGGCCCGCCGTGGCCACGGTGATCTTCTTCCCGGCCTTGAAGGCCGCGACGAGCTGGTCCATGGTCTGGTACGGGGTGTAGTTGTTGACCGCGAAGACGGAGATGTTGGCGGCGGCCAGGTACAGGGTCCAGTCCGTGACCAGCGTGTCGAGCATGCCCTGGACCTTGTAGGTGCCGAGGTCGCCGGCGGCGCCTGACGCCCAGGTGTAACCGTCAGGAGCGGCCTGCATCACCGAGTTGGTGCCGACCGACCCGGAGGCACCGCCCTGGTTGACGACCACGAGCTTCTGGCCGAGCTCCGCCTCCAGCTCGCCGGCAACGAGCCGGACGATCTGGTCCGTGGACCCGCCCGCGCCCCAGGGGACGATGATCTGGATGGGCTTGGTGGGTTTCCAGTCCTGGGCCGACACCGTGAAGGCGCCGAGGACGAGGAAGACGAGGATGAACAAGGACAATCTCTTCATTGAAATAGCCTCCCTTTCGAGTTGGTAGTTGCACAGCGACTGTAAACCAACGCCCGGGTGACTGTCAAGGTAAATCAGGAGTGCTGGAATTCTTCCATCAAGGAGCGTTGCCGCGGGCTGAGCCGGGTGGGAATCTCGACCCGCACGGTCACGAGCTGGTCGCCCACCCCCCTGCCGCGGAGGGCTGGCATACCCCTGCCCCGCAGGCGCAGCACCGTTCCCGGCTGGGTGCCGGCCGGGATCTTCATGGCGACGGGACCCTCCAGGGTCGGCACGCTCACCTCCGCGCCGAGCGCCGCGTCCGCCATGCTCACGCGTACCTCTGCGGCGAGGTCGTCGCCCCGGCGCTCGAATCCCTGCTTCGGCTGCACCTCGACGACCACGTACAGATCGCCATGGCCTCTCTGGCCGGCCTCGCCCTCGCCCTTCATGCGGAGGCGCGAGCCCGTCTCAACTCCCGGCGGCACCTTGACCGAGAGGGTGCGCGTCACCCTCACCCTGCCCTCGCCCCGGCAGTTGCCGCACGGCGTCTCAACCACCGTGCCCGTGCCCCGGCACCGGGCGCAGGGCTGGGCCATCTGGAAGATCCCGCTCGACACCACCCGCTGCCCCGTGCCCCGGCAGTCCGGGCAGCTCGACCGGGAGGTGCCCGGCTCAGCGCCCGTGCCACTGCACGCCGGGCACGGGTCGTAGCGCGGCACGATCACGGTCTTCTCGGTGCCCCGGAACGCCTCGTCGAGCGTGACCGACGCCTCGATCTCGAGGTCCCGGCCCCGCTCGCTGCCCGGCTCGGCGCCCGAACCCGCGCCTGCCCGGTTGCGCCGGCCGCCGCGCCCGCCGAACACGTCGAAGCCCATGCCGTCGAACAGGTTCTCGAAGAAGCTGCCACCGAGGCCGAGGTCGCCCAGGCCCTCGAAGGCGCCCGAGAAGTCGGTGCCCCGGAACACGTCCTCACGGGCGTAGCGCTGGTCGATGCCCTGGTGGCCGTACTGGTCGTAGAGCGCGCGCTTCTGCGGGTCCGAGAGCACCGCGTATGCCTCGGACATCTCCTTGAAGCGCTCCTCGGCCTGCTTCTTCTCCGCGGCCGGCACCCGGTCCGGGTGGTGGCGCAGGGCCAGCTCCCGATAGGCCTTTTTGATCTCCTCGTGGGTGGAGCTTTTCTTCACCCCGAGCACGTCGTAGTAGTCGCGCTTCGCTCCCGCCATGAGGTTTTCCCGCAGGGCCTTCGATTTCGAGAGCCCGGCCTACTTCTTCTCTTCCCGGAACTCGGCGTCGATCACGTCGTCGTCGGGCTTCTTGCGGCCGCTGTCGCCGCCCGACGAGGCACCCGACTCGGGACCGGCCTGACCCGATTGGCCCTGCGGCTGCTCGGGTCCCGCGCCGCCCTTGGCCTGGGTCTGCTTGTAGATCTCCTCGGCCAGCTTGTGGGATGCCTTCGTCAGGTCTTCCATGCCCTTCTTGATCCGCTCCAGGTTCCGGTCCTTGATGGCCGACTTCAGGTCGTTCAGCTTCACCTCGATGTCGGCCCGCTCGGCCTGGCTCACCTTGTCGCCGAAGTCCTTGAGGCTCTTCTCGACGGAGTACGCGAGGGTGTCGGCCTGGTTGACCTGCTCGACCTCCTCCTTCTTCTTCGCGTCGTCCGCGGCGAACTGCTCGGCCTGCCGGACCATCTTCTCGATCTCTTCTTTGGACAGCTTTTTGGGGGCAGTAATTTTGATGCTCTGCTGCTTGCCCGTGCCGAGGTCCTTGGCTGCGACGCTGACGATGCCGTTGGCGTCGATGTCGAACGACACCTCGATCTGCGGCACGCCGCGCGGGGCCGGGGGGATGCCCACGAGGTTGAACCGGCCCAGCTCAACGTTGTCGCCGGCCATCTGGCGCTCGCCCTGGAGCACCCGGATGGTGACCTCGGTCTGGCTGTCCGCCGCGGTCGAGAAGATCTCGCTCTTGCGCGTCGGTATCGTGGTGTTCCGCTCGATGAGCCGGGTGAACACCCCGCCGAGGGTCTCGATGCCGAGGGAGAGCGGGGTGACGTCGAGCAGCAGCACGTCCTTCACCTCGCCCTTGATGATCGCGGCCTGGATGGCCGCGCCCATGGCCACGCACTCCATGGGGTCGACGCCGCGCTCGATCTTCTTGCCGAAGAAGTCCTCGACGAACTTCTGCACGATCGGCATCCGCGTGGGGCCGCCGACCATGATGATCTTGTCCACGTCCGCGCCGCTCTCGTTGAACTGGACGCCGTCCTTGGAGAACGCGGCCTTCGCGTCCTTCATGGCCTGCTCGAGGGGGTGCCGGCACCGCTCGACGATGGGCCGGATCAGCTCCTCGAGCTTGGCCCGGTTCACGGTCATGGTGAGGTGCTTGGGTCCGCTCGCGTCGGCCGTGATGAACGGCAGGTTGATGTCAGTGGTCAGGGTGCTCGACAGCTCGACCTTGGCCTTCTCCGCTGCCTCGCGCACGCGCTGCGTGGCCATCGTGTCCTTCTTGAGGTCGATGCCGGTCTGGCGCTGGAACTCCTTCTCGATGTAGTCCACGAACACATTGTCCATGTCCGTGCCGCCGAGCTGCGTGTCGCCGCTCGTCGCGACCACCTTGAAGCCGCCCTCCTTCCACATCTCCATGATGGTGACGTCGAGGGTGCCGCCGCCGAAGTCGAAGACGAGGATCTTCAGCTCCTTGCCCGCCTTCTCGAGGCCGTAGGCGAGGCAGGCGGCCGTGGGCTCGTTGATGATGCGCAGCACCTTCAGGCCCGCGATCTCGCCCGCGTCCTTGGTGGCCGTGCGCTGGTTGTCGTCGAAGTAGGCCGGGCAGGTGATGACCACCTCCTCGACCGGCTCGCCGAGGTACGCCGCGGCGTCCTGCTTGATCTTCTGGAGGATGAACGCGGACACCTGCTGCGGCGAGTACTCCTTGCCGTGGGCCTTGAAATGGAAGTCGGTGCCCATTTTCCGCTTTGCCGCAT
>Ga0154693_1190_pt4 | contig 9994 bp, 10 predicted proteins | sample Rifle2008BG13ft_FD_105711 | JGI IMG/M metagenome (GOLD analysis project Ga0154693, IMG submission 105711) | Spirochaetes bacterium RBG_13_68_11
TGTCGCAGCCCGCTCGCCGGGTACCGCTGCCTCGTCCGCCCCGTCCGCACGATCCGCTTCCCTGGCGGGGCCGGGCGGGGTATCTTCCCGTAGGAGGAGGCGGAAGTGACCTTCCAGCTTGTCGAGGGCCGGGCTCACGGGAAGATCGTCATCTATGCGCTGAGCACCTGCATGTGGTGCCGCATGGCCAAGTCGCTGCTGAAGGAGATCGGTGTGGCCTACTCCTACGTCGACGTTGATGCGCTCGAGGGCGCGGAGAAGGACCGGGCGAAGGCCGAGATCAAGAGGTGGAATCCCTCGGGGTCCTACCCCACGATCGTCATCGACGACCGTGAGGCGATCTCGGGCTACGACGAGGCGGAGATCCGGGGGAAGTTCGCGTGACCGACGATGCGGCTGCAGAAGCCCTTCGCCGGCGCCTTTCCGAGGAGGCCGAGCGGTCGGGGTACCACCTGAACCCGGACCGGGAGTTCACCCTGGGTCTCGCCCGGGGGCTGCTGGTGAACGAGTCGCGCTACGGGTACCAGTCCTGTCCGTGCCGGCTCGCGAGCGGGAACGCCGACGAGGACCGGGACATCGTCTGCCCGTGCGACTACCGGGACCCCGACCTCGCGGAGCACGGTGCCTGCTACTGCGCCTTGTACGTGACGCAGGAGGTCCTCGATGGCACGGCGAAGCTGCACAAGGTGCCCGAGCGCCGGGGCTCCACGGTGCCTCGTTCTCCCGCGGCGGGGCTCGGCACGGCCGGTCGCACCGGACCCGCGGGACCGGGCGGCGCGAGGCCATTCCCGGCCGCACCGCCCTCCGCCCATCCATGGGCTGGGCTCCCGTACCCCGTGTGGCGATGCCGGGTGTGCGGCTACCTCTGCGCCCGGGACGGGCCGCCCGAGGTCTGCCCCGTGTGCAAGGCTAAGAAGGATCGCTTCGAGCGATTCTGGTGAGGCTGCCGGGCGTTCCCACGTGATCGCGCATCACGAGCTCCTCGATGAGACGCTCGGCCCGGCCCGGCCTACTGCCGCCCGCCATGGAGATCAGCTCCCGGAACGCCTCCTTGTCCTCCAGGCGGGCAAGCACGGGGAACTCCCGTTTGAGCGTCCGGTAGCAGCCGACGGTGTCCAGCTTCAGCGACGGGGTTCGCGAGCTGCCCCTGATGCCGCTCTCGAGGCTCTTCAACCGCCGGTACTCCCGGTCCAGCTTCCCGGAAACCCTCCGGCCGGCCAGCCGCTTGACCAGATCGGCCCTGACCAGCTCCATTCGGCGGTCGAGGTTGGTTCCGGATCGGAATTTGACGGGCAGCGCGATCCGCACCAGCATCTCGCCGTCCGCGTTGTATCCGGTCATGCCGCCCGTGTGGAAACCCTGCTCGAGCAGTACGGGCGTGGACCGGGGAAAGAAGCGCAGCCGGCGGCACTCCTCGATGCGCCGTTCGGTTTTTCTGATCTCCTCCTGCAGGCCGGGATCCCCCGGAGATTCCGCGAGACGGCGCTCGAGGTCCGGGAGGATCTCGGTTTCCAGATACAGGACCGCCTGCGACAGCGGCAGGGTGACGTGGTCCGAGGAATAGACGATCTCCTCGCCCTCCTCGATGCCGTACGGCGGCGGCTCGGGGTGCTCGCGGGCAAGCACCGGGAAGAAGGTCGAGAGGAACCGGCGGACGAGGGGCGGATACCGGTCCGGGTCGATGGCCGGAGAGAGATCATCCGGGGCCGTGTACTTCCTGATCGACGCGGCGATGCTCCGGGCGAGGATCCGCCGCCGGCGGTCGTCCAGGTCCGGGTGGGCGAGAAGGACGGCGCCTCCCGCCTCGAGGAACCGCGTGAGTCGACCCCTCACCGCGTCCCACACCGGCCCTTTCCGCAGCGCGTCGCGCTGGTCCTCCGAGACGTTTTCTGCGGCAAGGCCTTCCAGGATCGCCGCGGCGCCGAGGGCATGGGTCGAGGCCGTCTCCCGAAGGTCGGGCCGGTCCGTGAGCCTGCCGAGCACGTGCAGGCACACATCAAGCCTCGCGGCCGCCAGCCGAAGCGAGAGGTCGATGTCCCTCAGGCCCGCGTACGCCTCCTCGAGGCCGCGTGCCTGCTCTTCGAGCGAGGTCGCGGCCGCTACGAGTTCGCCGAGTCGCATGTCGAAGGCTTGCTGCAGCGCGCCCATCACCGGTGTCCCGATCCAATGTACGGCAGGCCGTCCCGTCCTGTCCACGCTTCCCACCCGCTGGCTTCCGGCCTATAGTGCCCGCATGGTGCGTGTCGCGTGAGCGGGTGCGAAGCGCCGCGCGGAACCCGGCCAGCGGTCCGGGACCCCGGCAACGGAGGCCATCTACCGGGGGGCGGCGGCACCTTCGCGGCGCTCGCGTGGCCCAACTACCGGCTCTGGTTCATCGGGCAGATGACATCCCTGTTCGGCACCTGGATGCAGTCCACGGCGCAGGGTTACCTCGTCTTCGAGCTCACGCGGTCGTCGGCCTGGCTTGGATACATCGGTTTCGCGGGCGGCATCGCCTCGTGGCTGTTCATGCTCCTCGGCGGCGTGCTCGCCGATCGCGTGAGCCGGCGCAGCATCCTCGTGGTCACCCAGGCGTTGAGCATGCTGCTCGCCTTCGCGCTGTCGGCGCTCGTGTTCGCGCGGGTGGTGGCGCCCTGGCACATCATCGTGCTCGCATTCCTTCTGGGGGTCGTGAACGCCTTCGACGCGCCGGCCCGGCAGTCGTTCGTCCTGGAGTTGGTGAGCCGGGAGCATCTCACCAACGCGATCGCGCTCAACTCCACGATGTTCAACGCGGCGACGGTGGTGGGGCCGGCGGTCGGCGGTCTCGCCTACGCGGCGTTCGGCCCGGGCTGGTGCTTCGCGATCAATGGCGGCTCGTTCGTGGCGGTCATCGCGGCGCTCCTCGCCATGAGATTCGGGCCGGCACCGGCCGCCGCGCCGCGGCGTGCGATCCGGGTCCAGGTCGGCGAGGGCCTGCGCGCGATCGCCGCGGAGCGCCGGATCCTCGCCCTCATCGTGCTCGTGGGCCTCTCCAGCCTATTCGGCTTCTCCTTCGTCACCCTGATGCCCGCCTGGGCCGTGAAGATCCTCGGCGGCGACGCGCGTACCAACGGGCTGCTGCAGTCGGCCCGGGGCGCGGGAGCGCTCGTTGCGGCGCTGGGCATCGCCTCGCTCGGCAGGTTCCGCGGCCGGGGCAGGCTGCTCACGGCGGGCTCGCTCGCCTTCCCCGTGGTGTTGGCCGGCCTGTCCTTCACACGCGGCCTGCCGCTCTCGCTCGCGTGCCTCCTCCTTGCCGGGGCGGCTTTCATCGGGATGTTCAACCTCGCCAATGCCCTGGTGCAGACGCTCGTGCCCGACGCCGTGCGGGGCCGGGTGATGTCGGTGTATAATCTCTCGTTCCTGGGACTGGCGCCCATCGGATCGCTCACAATCGGCGCCGCGGCCGAGCGGTTCGGCGAACCGACCGCGATGCTCGCGTTCGCCGTCGCGTCGCTCGCGTGCACGGGAGGAGTCGCCCTGGCCGCACCGTCGCTGAGGAGGCTTGCCTGATGTTCGACTCCGTGGTCGCGAAGGTGCAGGCGTGGATCGCGTCGACCCGGGAGACCTACGGGGTCGACCCGGTGGTGTTCCTCGTCATCTCCACGATCAACGCCCCGTTCTTTTATTTTACGATCTTTAAAATGGTGAAGGCGGTCGCGAAACGCGACACGGGTCGCTTGCCGCTGTGGGCCACGCTGTTTCTCGTATCGGTCGTCGTGCCCTACGTGTACGTGCTGTTCTGGGGCCGCAACCTGCCGTGGTACGTCTACGCGGCCATGGGGCTTCTCGTGGCGCAGGGGGTGTGGACGCTGGTGAAGAAGCTGCGGAAGCGCTCGCCAGGGGCGCCGAAGGGCGAGCCCTAGATCTCTTTCCACCGCCGGCAGGCGGCCTGGTGACCCTCGCCCACGGTCTCGAGCTCCGGTTCGGGGAGCTCTGAGCACTCCTTCGTCGCGAAGACGCATCGGGGGTGGAACCGGCAGCCGGGCGGGATGTCTGCGGCGGACGGGATCTCGCCCTTGATGGGCAGCTGCTTGATGACGTCCACCTGCCCCGACACCGGCTCGCAGACCGCGGCGATCAGGGCCCGGGTGTAGGGGTGGACGGGGTGGTCCACCACGTCGTCGGGCGACCCGAGCTCGACGATGCGGCCGAGATACATCACCGCGATCCGGTCCGTAAAGTACCGGGCCGTGGACAGGTCGTGAGTGATGTAGAGGTAGGTCAGGCCGAACTGGCGCTGCAGCTCCTTCATCATGGCGAGGATCTCGGCCCGGGTGGAAAGATCTATCATCGAGACCGGCTCGTCGGCCACGAGGAGGTCGGGCGAGAGGATCAGGGTGCGCGCCGTGGCCGCGCGCTGGCGCTGGCCGCCCGACAGCATGTGCGGGAACCTGCCCATGAAGTCGGAGACGGGCGTCAGCTTGACCGCCGCCAGGGCCTGCGTCACCAGGTCCTCGCGCTCCTGCCGGCTCTTGCCGATGCCGTGGATCAGCAGCGGCTCCTCGAGCACGTCGCGGATCTTGAACCTCGGGTTCATGGAGGCGTACGGATCCTGGAAGATCATCTGGACCTTGCGCCGGTAGGCGATCACCGCCTCCTTGTCGAGGCCCGTCGCGTCGGCGCCCTCGAAGTCGAGCCGGCCCGAGGTCGGGTCGAGCAGTTTCATCACGAGCTTGCCCGTGGTGGTCTTGCCGCACCCGGACTCGCCGATGAGGCCGAAGATCTCGCCCCGGCGCACGCTGAAGCTGACGCCGTCGACGGCGCGCACCCAGCGGCGCTCGCCCTTGATGGCCTGGCGCAGCCGGCGGCGCACGGGGAACCACTTCTTGAGGTCTTTCGCCTGGAGGATGACCTCGTTGGTTGCGCTCGGTTCAGGCATTGCGGCATCTCCAGCAGGCGACGAGGTGACCGGGCTCGATCTCGATCAGGGGCGGCTCCTGGGCGCAGGCGTCCATGGCCACGGAGCACCGGGGCTGGAACCGGCAGCCCTTCGGCGGGTCCAGCAGGTCGGGCGGGGCGCCGGGGATGAAGGCGAGCTCGTCGACCTTCGCGTGGAGGCGCGGCGTGGCGGCGAGCAGGCGCTGGGTGTAGGGGTGACAGGGCGCCCGGTCGTACACCAGCCGGTTGGGCGCGATCTCGGCCACCTTGCCCGCGTACATCACCATGATCCGGTCCGCCACCTCGGCCTCGGTGGCGAGGTCGTGGGTGATGAAGATCATGGACACGCCGAGCCGGCGCTTCAGGTCCTTGACGACGTTGAGGATCTGGGCCTGCACGATGACGTCGAGCGCGGTCGTCGGCTCGTCGAGGATGACGACCTTCGGCTCGAGGAACAGGGCCATGGCGATGACCACGCGCTGCTTCATGCCCCCGGACAGCTCGTGGGGGTAGCGCCGCACGATGTCCGGCGGCAGGCCCACCAGGCTGAAGTACCGGCAGATGATTTCTTCCGCTTCGGCCCGGTCCATCTCCTTGTGCTGCTGAAGGGTCTCCATCATCTGCTTGCCCACGGTGAAGACGGGCGTGAGGCAGTTCATGGCGCCCTGGAAGACCATGGAGATGGTCTGCCACCTCACCGTGCGGCGCAGCTGGTTTTCGGACAGCGGCACGATGTCCGTGCCGTCGATCACGATGCTTCCGCCGACGATGCGCCCCGGGGGCGTCGGCATCCGCAGCATGCCGAGTCCAATGGTGGTCTTTCCACATCCCGACTCCCCGACCACCCCGAGGGTCTCCCCCGTGGCGAGCGAGAAGTCGATCCCGTCGACGGCCCGCACGGCGCCCTTGCTCGTGAGGTAGTGCAGCTTGAGGTCCCTGACCTCCACCACGTTGCCCATGTCAGCGCGTCCTCAGCTTCGGGTGCAGGATCTTGTCCATGGCGAATCCGACGAATGCGAAGGTCATGCCCACCAGGGCGATCAGGAGCCCCGGCGGCACGATCCACCACCACAGCCCGCTCAGGACGGCGCCGCCGACCAGGGCGTCGTGCAGGATCTGGCCCCACGTGACGATCCGTGCGTCGCCGAGGCCGAGCAGGCTCACCGTGGCCTCGTAGACGATCGCCCCCGGGACGTACAGCGCCATGGAGGCGAAGGAGTAGGGCACGAGGAGCGGGACCATGTGCCGGAAGATGATCCGGCCGCTGCCCGCGCCGATCGCCCGGGAGGCCTCGATGTAGGTCTCCTCCTTGATCTGCAGGGCCATCGAGTAGACGGTCTTCACGGGGCCGGTCCAGAAGTAGATGCACATGATGCCCATGAAGTACCAGATGTTGAGCTTGAACACCGCCGCGAGGATGATCAGCACGGGCAGCAGCGGCAGGTTGACGATGATCTCGAAGACGCGCTGGATGACGACCTCGATCCAGCCCCGGAAGTAGGCGCTGGCGATGCCGGCGATGACTCCCACGGACACCGAGACGAAGGCCGTGAGCAGGCCGATCAGCAGGGCCCACTTCACCCCGGCTACGATGCCGGTCCACAGGTCGCGCTTGGAATTGTCGGTGCCCAGCAGACCCGAGACCCGGCCCGAGATGACCAGCTGTGGGTCGTCGGCTGCACGGTCCTCGCCCAACAGCATCGTGGAGAGGGTGAACACGTAGCGGCCGTGCAGGGGCTTCGGGTCCGCGTCCATGCCAGCGCCGGCTTCCGCGAAGATGACCGAGGTTGGGTCCAGCTGCTTGATGTCGATGAGGCCCGCCGTCTCCTCGCTCTCGTACTTCTTGAGGAAGGCGTACACGGCGTTCTGGCTCGTTCGGTCGACGGAGATGCGCACGGGCTCCTTGTCGCCCGCGGTGAACTGCTCGCTGAAGAGCTCCAGCTCGACGCCGTCCGGCCGGCTGACCGTGAGGGCGGTCGGGACGTCCCCGGTCGCGGTGAACCGGGCCACGACGTCCAGCGGCGGCACGTCGTAGGCGTACTCGTACACGAAGCTGCGGCGCACGAGCCGCACGCCGTCCGACTCCTCCGTCGACGTCTCGGCTTCGCGGATCACCGCCGCCACCGCGCTCTTCTTCGCGCGGAACCAGTTCGTCCAGGCGGGTGCAGCGCTGGGAGGGTTGTCCGCCCAGTAGGTGATGTCGTGCCAGCGCTTGCTGCCCTCCGGGAACGGCACGATGAATGGCTCGAACGCCAGCAGGAAGAGGAACAGGACGAGCAGGCCGACCCCGACGAGGCCGGCCCGGTCCTGCCGGTACTCGGCCCAGAACTCGCGGCCCCAGTGGCGCAGATTCTCGCCGATCATCGCGAGCCTCCCACCTTGATCCGCGGATCGAGGAACCCGTAGATGAGGTCGAGCACCACGAGGCCGGTCATGTAGAGGCCGGTGGTGACCGACAGCAGCCCGAGGATGACGGGCACGTCGTTCTGCTGGACGGCGATCCAGTAGAGGTTGCCCATGCCCGGCCAGCTGAAGATGCCCTCGAGGATGATGCTGCCGAACACGGAGCTCAGCAGCGAGAGGAGGGCGATGGTGATGATCGGGGGGGCCGCGGTGCGCAGCGTGTGGCCGAGGAGCACCCGGCGCTCGGGGATGCCCCGAGCCCGGGCAGCCATGATGTAGTCATCCTGCAGCACGCCGAGCACGATGTTGCGCGTGAGCAGCGCCGTGCCCCAGAACCCGATAGCCACGAGGGTGATCAGGGGCAGAGCCATGTGGTACAGCAGGTCGACGAAGCCCAGGAATCCGTAGCGCGGAGGGATGCTGGTCATGCCGCCCGAGGGGAAGATCGGCACGATGTACACGAGGAGCATGAGCAGCAGCATGCCGACCCACCACGACGGCATGCCGTAGACGATCATGGTTCCGATGGAGGTGGAGCGGTCGAGCAGGCCGCCCGGCTTCTGCGCCTTCTTCAGGCCGAGCCAGATGGCTATGCCGATCTCGAACGCGATCGCGGTGGTGAAGAGGATGGCCGACCGCGGCATCGCCTCGAGGATGATCGTCCACACTTCCCGGTCGCCCTGCGAGCTCTTGATGATCGTGGAGTTGCCGAACCGGAAGGTGATGGTGTCGACGGTGCGCCAGAACACCCGGAGCATGAAGGGCTCGTCGAGGTGGTAGCGGTGGATGAGGAACGCTTCGCGGTCGGCCCTCCACTGCTGTATCTGATCGGAGGTGAAGTTCCTGAGCCGGGTGGCTTCCTGCTGCACCTGCTCCAGCACCTGGGTTCGCACGCTCGTTTCGGCCGTCGTGTTGAACATCAGCGACAGCAGGAAGATGATGATGAGGTAGTTGAGGAGGGCGTTCAGCACCCTCTTGATCAGGTACCTGCGGTACATAGGGTGGTCCTGGAAAGTGACGGCTCCCCCGCGGGGGGGAGCCGTCCGGGATGTCGGATCAGAACACGACCAGGGAGGTCACTTCGACGGCGGGCGCCTCGGTGCCGAGGTAGCCCTCGACCACGAGCGTGTAGCTTCCGGTCTTGAGCTTCGCGAGGTCAGCCATGGGGATCTTGACCTGGAACTGGCCTGCCTTCACGAAGGTGCCGGTGTACTTCTTCTCGCCGTCGGCCGTCACGAGGGTGAGACGGACCTTGGCGGTCGCGTCCGCGGACCTCGCGGTGTTGGCGGGGTAGCTGACGACGGAGACCGCGACGTCGATGAAGGCGTCACGCGTCTTCGCGACCGGCGTGGGCACGGTCACGCCGTCGACGCGGGCCTGCTGGCTCTTCAGCATCGCGGGCCAGTACGTTGACGCGAACGGATAGGCCGCGTTGCGGAACGCGTTCAGCTCGATGAAGTTGGCGTTCGCGTCCACGTTGGCGATGAAGAACGGTCCGGTGGAGATGTAGGCGTTCTTGTGCTCTTCGATGAACTTGATGGACGCCTTGTAGTCCAGGATCGCCGAGTCGACGCTCTTCCACCGCTTGATCTGCGGGGGAATATACTTCGCGTCGATGAACCCCTGCAGCTTGGCCTTGATGTCATCGAGGCACTTGGGGCTCAGCACGTCGACCTCGACCATGGCGGGGTCGGAGCTGAAGCTCCACGCGGTGCCCGACTTGCCGCCCTCGGCGACCATCTTGGCGAGGGCTTCGGAGATGTCCCACGAGACGCCGATCTGGTAGGAAGCGCCGAACGTCGACACCCAGATCGCACCCCGCGAAGCAATGACGGCCTGGCTGGCGTGGTTAAAATCGTAGTAGACGGTGATGGTCCCGTTGGAGTTCAGCACGATGCCCTTGAGGAGTTCCTGGCCCGGCCGCAGGGAGCCCTCGTAGGCGGCGTCGTAGTACTTGTCCCCTTCACCGTCCTTGGTGATCCAGTCGGCGATGAAGGACTGCGTGTACATGAGGTCGGAGATGCCGATGAGCCGGTTGTTGTGCCAGGCGCCCCACTTGTAGGTGTAGGTGGCCCTGGTGAATGCGGTCTTGCCCTTGCCGACGGCCTTGAAGCTCTTTGACGCCGAGTCGTAGAGCACCGCGGTCTCGGGCACCGGGATCTGGCCGACCAGGCTGCCGGTGGCGTCGTAGGCCAGCTTGGTCTGCACACCACTCCACGTCGCCCGCAGCGGTGTGGCCAGGGCAGTGTTCGGTGCCTCGAAGGAGGAGGGGTCGTAGCACGGGTTCGCGATGTGGTTGCTGTAGGTGTCGTTGAACCCGTCGGGCCCGATGGGGTCCCAGGTCGACATGAACAGCGACCCCTTGGAGGAATACATGGTCATCCGCAGGACTTTCTGACCGTTCTTCTCGGGCTTCACGTCCGCGGTCTTCAGCGACCAGTCGTTGAGGCCATCGCCCATGCCAAAGGCCATGCGGGAGAGGTAGCGCGCCTTGTTGGCGACCTGGTAGGACTGGGACTGGCAGAGGTAGATGCGCACCGCCTCGGCCAGGCCGAGCTCCGTGGCCTTCAGTGCGGCTTCCCAGTATTCGTCGGCGGTGACGTACTGGCCGTTCTGCGCCTTCTTCGACAGGTCGTCGATCTCCGAGTTGTCGTAATTCCAGAAGTCGGGGTTGTCGCCGCCGGGCATGAAG
>Ga0154693_1105_pt16 | contig 9962 bp, 12 predicted proteins | sample Rifle2008BG13ft_FD_105711 | JGI IMG/M metagenome (GOLD analysis project Ga0154693, IMG submission 105711) | Spirochaetes bacterium RBG_13_68_11
TCCCGTGGTACGGACTTCCCGTTCGGGAACCGGTGTGATATCATCGGCCTGCGTATGTCCGAGCAAGAGGGTCGAACCTTCGTCCAACCCCCCCGCTCATCGCGTAGGGCCATCGAGCAGCTCGATGCAGTGCGAGCCGACCGGTTCCCCGCCGAGGCGCTCGACGCCGTGCCCGATCTCGTGGCAGTGCTCAACCTAGATCGCGAGATCGTGTTCGCGAACCGGGCCTTCCGGATCTTCGCCGGCACCGACGACCTCCGGGAGGCGTGCGGCGCCCGGCACGGCGAGCTGCTCGGGTGCGTCAACGCTCGCTCGTCGCCGGAGGGCTGCGGCAGCGCAGAGGCCTGCGCGGGCTGCGGCGCCGCGCTGGCGATCGACGAGTCCCTGCGGACGGGCCTGCCGGCTGCCCGCGACTGCTCCCTCACCGTGTGGGTGCGGGAACGGCGGACCGCCCGCGACCTCGCCACGCACTCGGTACCCTTCGAGATCGCCGGATCCCCGTACGTCATGGTGGTCTTCAGGGACGTGGGACAGCGCGTACGCCGGCTCGCCCTCGAGCGCATCTTTTTCCACGACCTGCTGAACACCGCCTCGAGCATCAAGCTCTACCTCGACCTGCTGAAGATGGCCGTGTCCGGCGACCGCGAGAACGACCTCGTCGGACGCCTGGAGGCGATCTGCGCCTCGCTCGTCGAGGAAATCAAGGGCCAGAGAACACTGGTAGCGGCGGAAAACGGGACGCTCTCGGTCCAGCACAACCTGGTCGATGCCTCCGAGCTCGCCTCCGAACTCGTGCGGCAGTTCGAGGCGCAGGAGGCCGCCAACGGCTGGACGGTCTCGCTCGCGCCCTTTTGCGAGTCCGTCACGCTCGTCACCGACGACTCGCTCGCTCGACGGATCCTCTCCAACATGCTGAAGAACGCGCTCGAGGGGTCACCCAAGGGGGTCGCGGTGACGCTCGGCGTGCGCGCGGCGGGCGACCGAGTGGAGTTCTGGGTCCACAACCATGGCGCGATGCCGGAGGACGTGCAGCGCCGCGTCTTCCAGCGTTCGTTCTCGACGAAGGGTGAAGGCCGCGGGCTGGGCACCTGGAGCATGAAGATCCTCGCCGAGGACTACCTCGGCGGCAGCGTACGCTTCTCTTCCACCCCGGCGGACGGCACGACCTTTTTCCTGAGCCTGCCGTTCCGTCCGCCCCGAGCGCCGAGTCCGAACGCAGTCCACCCTTCGCCTCGGGAAGACCCCTAGGGCTAGCCCGATACGGTTGTCTCTGCCGGATAATCAAGCGCGGCGCTGGCACGGCTGCACGCCACGGTCAGCTAGGTGAACCTCAGAAGCGGCAGCGGTATGCGCAGCATACAGCCAGAGCACCTTTTGCCGTACCCGTCACCCCATCAAGACCGACGCGGCTTCGGGGAGATGGACGAGCAGGCGATGATGTCGGGTGCCGGGCCGGCGACATGCTGGGGCCACCGGACCTGGCCTCTCAAGCCCCTGCGGCTCTCCGGGCACTGGCACCTCGGTGACAGAGAGCAACGCTGAACGTTCGAGCGCCCGTGAAACGGTCCTGAAGATCCGGCTCAGCACGATCTGCCCGCCATTGCACGCCGCGAGTGTGAGTACGACGCACGTTCCTTGCCTCAGGAAGCGGACGGCGTTATATTCTCTTGATGAGCAGCAAAGTCATTATGGATGTGAAGTCCGTGCGCTCCCTGCCGCGCATCTCCCGCTTCAACCGCACCGCCGGCTCACGCGCGATCGCACGTGTCGCCCTGGCGGGTGCGCTTCTCACCTTGAGCGCACTCGGGCTGGACGCGCTGGAAGCTGCCCCACCGGGCGGGAAGGGGTGGAACGGCGAGCCTATCGTGAACACGCGCTTCGGAGCGGTGCGGGGCTTCGAGGACTTGGATGACACCTGGGTATGGAAGGCCATCCCGTACGCCCGGCCTCCGGTCGGCGTGCTGCGCTGGCGCGCGCCCCGGGATCCCCTCCTGTGGACCGAGATCCGAAGCGAGCGCTCCTTCAATGCCGGCTGCACGCAATACGCTCTGCTGTCCCCCAAGGTGATCCGGGGCAGCGAGGACTGCCTGTACCTCAACGTCTGGCGGCCGCGGGATGGCGAGACCGGCCTCCCGGTGTACGTGTTCATCCATGGTGGCGGCAATACCATGGGCTGGGCGACCCAGTTGTCGGACTACCAGGGCAGCCGGCTCGCTGCCCGATCGCGCATGGTGTTCGTTTCCATCAACTACCGCCTCGGCCCGTTCGGATGGTTCACCCATCCGGCCCTTCGCGAGGGGCAGTCCGACGTGGATGCCTCGGGCAACTATGGTCTCCTGGACATGATCAAGGCGCTGGGGTGGATTCGGGACAACATCCAGGCTTTCGGCGGCGACCCGCATCGCGTGACACTCACAGGGCAGTCCGCAGGCGGCATGGACGTCCTCGCGCTCCTGATCGCGCCGAAAGCCAAGGGCCTGTTCCAGCGCGCCGTGGTGCAGAGCGGGGTCGCGCGCACGAGCAGCGTCGCGGAGGCGGATCTGATGTCGCGCTCCGTGATCGAGCAGCTGCTCGTGGCTGATGGCACGGCGAAGACGCACGCGCAGGCCGACGTGGCGACCGCGGCCATGACGCGGCTTGCGCTCGGCGCGTACCTCAGGAACAAGAGCGACCGGGAGATCCTCCGCACCTACGGCCCCTCCAAGAACGGAATCATCGCCAACCCGGACGTGCTGAACGACGGCGCGGTGATCCCGATCGAGGGGTTCGACTCGTTCGCCACGGGCCGATACGCGAGCAAGGTCCCGATCATCCTCGGGGGCAATCGCGAGGAGTTGAAGTCGATCCTCGCCTCCTCCAAGACAATCCCGTGGCAGGGCGAGCTCTTCCAGGCCGTGGTGAAGTACGGCAGCGCCCGCTGGCGCGCATTCGGCGTGGACGAGGTCGCGCACAGGCTCGCCACCCACCGCGATCAGCCGCCCGTGTACACGTACCGCTTCGACTGGGGCGCGCCGGACGCGAAGGGCACAAGCGTGCTGCCCGGAACCTGGGGAAAACGCCTCGGAGCATTCCACGCTCTCGATATCCCGTTCTTCCTCGGCAACGACACGATCTTCGGCGCGCTCCAGCTCATGCTTTTCACCCCCGCGAACGAGCCGGGCAGGAAGGCGCTCTCCGCTGCGATGATGCAGTACCTCGCGTCCTTCGCGCGGACCGGAAATCCCAACTCGCGGGAATCAATCCTCCCGACGTGGCATCCCTGGTCCAACGTACCCGGGACGATGAAGGCTCTCGTGTTCGATGCCCGAGAGAAAGCCCTCGCGATCTCGATCTCGACCGAGGAGCTCACGGACGCGAGAGTCCTCAGAGCCACGAACACGGACCTCGTGGAGCCGATGCGCGGCAACGTGCTCAGGTACCTGGACAAGATGAAGAATCCGTGGGGGCTCCGATAAGCATGCCCGAGTGCGAGGTCGCTGGGGAAGCGTTGCGAGCGCCATGGAGCTACCGATAGCGCGGCCTCGAGGGAGTCCGCATCACCGTCGGGTCATGAGACGCTTTAGCCTTGCACTGGGGAGCGATCTCGGATAGGCATTCCGGTCCTTGCGGACATTCGCGGCGCACCGTTCGAGATAAAACCTCTCGAAGGCCTCCAGGCGCTCCCCGGTCATGCACCGCCGGCACCATCCCGGCGATGAAACGGATCAATCAGCCAGGTGAACTTGTTGATGCCCCGGTCGAAGCTGGTGAGCTGGCGCTGTCCGACGATGCTGGCCGCAAGCGAGCCGAAGCAGGTGCGGTCTGCGGTGTGGATGACCACGGCGATCGCGGAGCCGCTTACCACGTTGGAGCCGAAAAAGCGGAGGTTGGGCAGATCGGGCGGGTTCTCGACGCCGGCTGGCGCAGGCCTTCCTATCGCGACGCAAGCCCCGACAACAGGGTGGCGTTGTCGAGGCGCGCTTTTTCCAGCAACTGGGCTGCGATCTCGGCTCCGTTCGCTCCGGCGGGATGAGCTGGTTTCTGAGAATCCATGCCTGCCTCATCAATGTCCTGACGAACCGACGTTCCTGAAATCGATGAATCCCCGTTCGACGTCCACGGATGTCAGCTGCACGCGAATCCGGTCGCCGACATCCACGCCCTCGAACCCGCGCACCACCATTCCATCGACGGGGATGGTGAGCAACCGTGCCCAAGTGCCCTTGTCGGAAGCACCCGTGACAATGGCGTCGAACTGCTCTCCGACCCTCGATTCGAGGAGGAGCGCGGCCGCGGATTTGCCGACCTGCCGCTCGACCTTGTTGGCGGCATCCTCTTCTTCGGTGAGATGGGTGGCCAGTACCTCGAGTTCCGCATACCGGTACGGAGCAGCTCGCCCGGCAATGGCGGCCTTCAGCAGGCGTTGCGCGATCAAGTCTGCATAGCGGCGATTCGGAGCTGTGGAATGAGCATAATCCTCGACCGCGAGCCCGAAGTGCCCTGGGGCCGCATCGCCGGGCTGTTCTGCTGCGTATTCGCCCCTTCCAAGGAGCTTGATCACAGCGAGGGAGAGGTCGGGGAATCGCAACGGATCGGCCGCCTTCTGCTTGACGAGAAACTCGTCGAGCGCCGCAGAATCCGGGTTTTCCGGCAGCCGGTATTCGCGTTCCCGGGCGAGCTCGACAATCCGGTCCCAGCGCTTGGGCGTGCGCACCACGCGCCGGATGGAGGGGAATGCCCTTGCCTCGAGATACCGGGCCGTTGCGCCGTTGGCAGCAATCATGAAATCTTCGATGATCTCCTTGGCGCGGTTCTTCTGTTCTACTTCCAGATCGCGGAGGTGGTCGCCGTCGAAGACCGGTTTCGCCTCGATGGTTTCCAGACTCAATGCCCCGTGCACGTGCCGCAAGCCTTTCAGACCCTGGGCGATCCGGTCCTGCACACGCAGATTCTCCGCCAGTCCGTTGACGGCCGCGATCCCCGCGGGGGCTGCACCGTCGCCCTCCAGCCAGGCAGCCACGCTGTTGTAGGCGAGCTTCGCGTGGTTGCGGACCCGTGCCCGGTAGATGTCCGAACCCTGCAGGGAACCGTCCACGCCGATCACCATTTCCACGACGACAGCCAGGCGCTCCTCGTCGAGGCTCAGGGAGGTGAGGTCGGTGGAGAGTTTTTCCGGCAGCATCGGGAAGTTTTTCGCCGCCGTATACACCGAAGTCGTGTTGTGGCGCGCGTACTCGTCAATGGCCGATCCGCTCTTGACCAACGCGTCCACGTCAGCCACCGCCACAAGGATCTTGACATTGGCTCCGGGCAAGGCCTCTGCGACCGTGAGCTGATCCAGGTCGCGGGAGTCATCGTTGTCAATGGAAGTCCACGGGAGGTCCATCAGGTCTCGAATGTCCGAGGGATCTGCGGCCGACCCGCCATTGGCGCCTGCAGGCGCCCGGATCCTTTCGAGTTCGGCAAGCACCGCGGCTGGAAAGTCGGGGAGCAAGCCTCTCTCCCGCATCGCCCTCTGGGCAATGTCCGCGAGGATTGCTCGGTGCTGCCGATCGGTGTGTTGCGTTTGCGGCATGGGAGTTGCTCCAGTCGGCCAGAAGGAACGACATTCGATGATCGTAAATGAATAAGCACACGGCAGGGACCAATGAAATATGCGGCGCGGCCGGGAAAACCGTCGTACCCGCCCGGCCCTTCGCCCGCGAACCGGGGCATCCTCATGATCTGGTCCCCATTGACGCAGACCCTTTTCAGATACCCCGGGCGGCGGGCAGGAGGCCGCAGGCTAGAGATGCAGCCTGAGACTCGGAATAATGGCCCACAATCCCACGATGATGAAATAGATACCCACGGTATAGCGCAGGAACTTGGGATAGATCATCACCAAGATGCCAAAAATGAGCGTCACGATGCCCCAGATCAAGCCAATTGGTTGCCACATGATGACTTCCACTCCCTTCGTAGTATTAATCGAACTGCAGTCCCCACCCCGGTTCGGGACTGTTCACAATAGGTACTGTTTCCTGCCCGCAACGGCGGGTTGAGGTCTCGATGTGCCGGCCAGGATGAACAGGCGTCAGCAGGCAAATCATGTCAGGAATGAAGCTGTCATCCACCCTGCGCACGCGGTCCCCTGACCGGCTCACCGAGGATCTGTCCTGCTAACCGCGCCTGCTGAACCTCATGACGAGCCAGACAACAATGAGGATGAGCCCGATGACGAGCGCTACGTAAACGATGCTGCCCAGCGAGGGTAAAGCGACGAGTCCCAGAAGCCAGAGGACCAGGAGGATGACGCCGATGATCAGCAATATATTGGCCATGTTTTATTTCCTTCCCTGCATATGGATACACATTTCCATGCGTACTCCGATTTTCGATGCTGAATTTGACGGATGGTAAAGCCTCTCCTTTCCGCACTGAGGCGGGCTGCCCAGGGGCGATCGTATCCTGTTGAGTCGGATGGTATGCCCCTGCGCGAAAACGAAAACCCTTTCTATCTGCTTCGGTGCTATGCCACCTTGCTGCATCCAATGCGACACCGTCCCGACGTGGTTGGCGAGGATCGTGTTCATCCTTGTTGCACCGTGGAGGCGATTCCTGAAAAAACGATTGGGGTGTTTTTGAAAGCTGCAATGCCCAGGCCCCTGATGACGAACCGGGTGGGCCACGCGGGGTTCTGCGACGACCCTTGCATTCGTCCAGGGAGCGCGCCCCGGCAGAGATACTTTATTCTCACGTTCGTTAATACGCCCTTCACGTTTCACGGTCACTGATGATCAATGTACGGGTATTTCATCCGCGGGTCAACAACAGAACCGATGGAACCGGCGCTCTGCGCCAAAAACGCGTCATTCCCAGGTCGGCCGCGAATCCCATCACGGCAAGGAAGCGATCGACCACTGAAAGCAAGGGCTGCCTCCCGGAGGCAGCCCTTGCTCGTGGCACTACGTATTGTTGCATGGCGCATCGGCCGCAGCGCGATCGCCGCGTCCGATGCGTTCAGGCGTCACAACCAGAAGAGGATCTGGATTCCCAGAAGCCCGGAGCTCGTACTGACGTGAATGCCACTCTCGAGGTTCAGTGCCATGATGTACGAGGCACCGATCGAGACCGGTCCCAGCATGACATCCGCGCCCACCTTGGCGTTCAGTCCTACCTGGAACGGGGAGCTTTCGCCGAAGTTGTAGGTGAAATTGGGGCCGACTCCGAGCGACAGGCGGAGAATCGCCACGTCCAGGGCCACGCCCGCGTCCAGATACGCGTTCAGGCTGTCTACGTCACCAGCCGAGTAGAGCACGAGGCCCTCTGCCTGGAACCAACCCAGCTTGAACCGCGCGTCAGCGCCGAAGCTGAACTGGTTGACGTTCAGTTCGGGCAAGTCTTCCAGCTGGCCGATCAACACCGGGGACTTGTAGAAAGCAGCGGCGCCGACGCCAAATTCGGCAAAGACTGCGACCGGCAAGATTGCCAGGACTGCAAGAATCAGAATGAATTTCCTCATGATAAGCCTTTCCTCTTTCTTGAATGACCGATTCGTCCATAGAAATCGGTATGAACTTTTCCAACCCTCACTGGACATTCACTGCCGCACCGGCAGCCTCTCGAAACGTTTTGTGATCCTCCTTCCCGAAAACCCCTCGCTGCGACCTCGTGATCGGTTCGCTTATCCTCGAGGCGGTAGAACCAGCTCGCGTCGTGCGCCCGCCGTGCCGGCGGAAGCCTACGATCGAGGCCGGCCGAAGACGCCGATCGTCAGCAGCAAGCCGACGACAGCCACTGCGATGCCGCCGAAGATGTACCACATCGTGTTTTGCGTGAAATGGCCCGTGAAAAAGTTGCTCACGTTGTCGGCCAGAGAGCGGGACGCAGTCACCCCGATGATGATCAGGACGGCTCCAACGATCAGCAGAACCACACCGATAACCTTTGATATGTTCATGGTTCAAAGGTACTGAGGATGGCGGAACAAGTCCATGAAGAATGTCGCGGCGCGCCGCCTACGCCGTTGTCACGAACGGTATGTGAAAAAATCGCGGATTTTCGCGAGAACCGTCCGGCCGCCGTCCGCAGGGTTGTCCGGCTCGTCCGCGGCCCCTTGCCGGCCGCCTTTCCGAGGGATGTCCGGCTCGGGTGGAGATTTGGACGCTCGTTTGGCGCTGGCCTGCCGGTGCGCCGCGGCCTTCTCGCGCTCGGTCAGGTCCCGATCCCTGTCGGCGAGCCCCCGCTTCTCCCTGCGGTGCAGTGACCTTCCGATGTAGATGAACAGCGAGCATACGACGCCCACGGCGAAGCTCAGCGCCGCCACCGACACGACCGGCACATTGTCGAACCGGCGGCCGAACAGGTTGACCGAGGTCGTGAAACCGATGTTCAGTGCGACGAACACCGCGAACACGACGACGAGAACCACGGTGACGATGATTCGACCCATGCAGGATTTCTCTCTCTGGCAAGGATACATCCGCTGCGAAGCGTTGTATACCCTGCCGTCTCGGCGCGCCGGCACACAGGACGATCCACACATACCAGCACCACACGCCCGGGAGTCATGCCTGCGGTACTCCCGTTCCGAGCGGCAGAATACTCAGGCGTGGGCACCGTCGTTCGCAGTATGGCACCGAGTGACCTTTACAAGCCAGGGTTTTAGGCTATATAATCGGAGTCCACACACCAGAAGACGAATCTGGAGGCTGTCTATGTCTGTCGCGTCTATCCCATCGAATTCCTCGGAGCCAAGAGCAAACCATCTGCTCTCCGCCCTGCCCAAGCCCGAATTCCAGCGCTTGCTTCCCCACCTGGAACCGGTCCCGCTGCCTCTCGGCAAGGCCCTGTACGAGTCAGGGGACCGGTTGAGTCACGTCTATTTTCCCACCAACGCCATCGTGTCGCTGCTGTACGTCATGGAGAATGGGGCCTCAGCGGAAATCGCCGTGGTCGGCAACGATGGCATCGTGGGCATCGCCCTGTTCATGGGCGGGGAAACCATGCCGAACCGGGCCGTGGTGCAGAGCGCGGGTGCCGCCTATCGGTTGAAGGGACAGCTGCTCAAGTACGAATTCAACCGGGCCGGGGCGCTGCAGCACCTGCTGCTGCGCTACACCCTGGCCATGCTGGCCCAGATGGCGCAGACCGCGGTCTGCAACCGGCACCATTCGATCGACCAGCAGCTCTGTCGCTGGCTGCTGCTCAGTCTCGACCGGCTGCCTTCGAACGAGCTGAGCATGACCCAGGAACTGATCGCCAACATGCTGGGGGTACGGCGGGAGGGCGTGACCGAGGCTGCCGGAAAACTGCAGAGTGCCGGGCTGATCAACTACAGCCGGGGCCTCATCACCGTGCTTGATCGACCTGGTCTGGAAGCGCGGGTCTGCGAGTGCTACGACGTTGTTAAGAAAGAGTTCCTTCGCCTGCTCCCCGAGGTGATCAAGGAGTGATTCGTTCAAAACCGTGGCGATTTCGCCCGGTACGGCATCCCGATGGGCCACCGCCATGACGTCGGCCGGCCCATCGGGGTCCATCCAAGGTACGGCTATCGCTTGCTTTATCTTTTATTCTTGAGGTCTTCCTTCAGATCGCCGTACCCCGCCTGGATTTTGCCGCTGACATTTTTGATCTTACCTTTTTGTTCCAACTTTTTGTTGCCGACGATTTTTCCTGCAACGTTCTGTACTTCGCCCTTCGCTTCTCTAATGCGTCCTCTGACTTGATCCTCGTTCATGATCTCCCCCTGCACCCGTCGTTCACGATGGAGAGAATACACCTGAATGCCGATGCGATCTGTACGGTACCGCACGGAGCGATCCCCGCGGGAACGTCGCTCGCGCCATCGCGGCCGACTGCCGGCAGGAGGCCGCTGCAGGTCGCGAAGGGGGGCCACGCCCTGCACGCCGACCGGGAGAAGTGATACCTCATCGCTCCGCAAGGGGCGCTACTTCCACTCCGCCAGAGTCTCGCGCGCCTCCGCGAGGTCGGAGTCCTGG
>Ga0154693_1154_pt4 | contig 9926 bp, 10 predicted proteins | sample Rifle2008BG13ft_FD_105711 | JGI IMG/M metagenome (GOLD analysis project Ga0154693, IMG submission 105711) | Spirochaetes bacterium RBG_13_68_11
ATGACAGCCGTGTCTCCGCCGCCCGTCATGCCGACCTCCTCGACCGGCGCGCGGATCTTCGCCGCACCGCGCGACCGCAAGGAGCGTAGCACCATGGGCATCGCCTGTCACCACGGGGATGCCGGTCGCCCCGGGAGCTGCCGCTTGCCTCGGGGGATGCCGGTCGCCCCGAAGGCTGCTGGTCACCTCGGCATGTCGTCGAGACCACCGGCATTGATGACGTCCGCGAAGCCGTTCTGCTTCAGGAAGCGCATCCCCTGCCCGCTCCTCGCGCCCGAGGCGCAGTACAGGACGATGGGCTTGTCCTTCGGCTCCAGCTCGATCATCCGGGCCGACAGTGCCGCAAGCGGGATGTTGACCGCCCCGGGGTAGGCGCCGTCCGCGAACTCCGCCGGCGTGCGCACGTCGACCACCCGGGCGCCCGCCGCGATCTTGTCCTTAACCGTGTTTCCCGCCATGCCCATCCCTTTCCTCGTGTCGTGTCTGCGGGGCGCGGGCGCACCGTGTCGGCGCGGTCGCGCTCGTGCCTTACTCGATTGCGAACCCGCCCAGGGCAGTCAACGCGACCCAGCTGCCGGTGAGGTTCCGCACGTCCTTCCAGCCGTTCTGCAACAGTGTCCGCAGCGCAAGGTGCGAGCGGAAACTTGTCTTGCAGTGAACGACGATCGGCCTATCCCTGGGAACCTCGTCCAGCCTGAAGCGCAGCTCGTCCACGGGGATGTTGAGAGCGCCAACGAGATGCCCGGCCTCGAACTCGTTGAGGTTGCGCACGTCGAGGACCACAGGCCGGTCGGTTGCCGGGCCGCAGAGGAGGCGCTGGAGCTCGCCCGCAGAGACGAGCGGGCTGTAGCCCGAGAGATCGTTCTCGCCGACGAACGCGGCGACGTTCAGGGGGTCGTTCGCCGATCCGTAGGGAGGAGCATATGCGAAGTCCACCTCCGCCAGGTCGTGGAGCGTGAGGCGTCCCTGCAGGGCCACCGCCGCCGCGTCGATGCGCTTTTCGACCCCTGCTTCGCCGAACGCCTGCGCCCCGAGGAGCCGGGCATTTTTCTTATCGTACACGATCTTCAGGACCATCTCCTTCGCCCCCGGGTAGTACCCAGCATGGTGGTCCTTCACGACGATCGCCGATCCTGCGTCGAATCCAGCATCGCGAGCGGCCTTTTCCGTGAGTCCCGTCCCCGCGGCAGTCGCGTCGAAAACTTTCACGACGCTCGAGCCGAGGGCGCCCGCGTACCGCATCTTCACGCCGAGCGCGTTCGAGGCCGCGATCCTTCCCTGCCGGTTGGCGGGGCCCGCGAGGGGTATCCGCACCAACCGGCCGGACACCTTGTGCACGATCTCGTTCATGTCGCCCGCCGCCCAGATGTGCGGATCCGACGTCCGCAGGTGCTCGTCCACCTGCAGGCCGCCGGACGACCCGATCGCGAGGCCGGCCTGTCGTGCGAGGCCGAGTTCCGGACGAACCCCCACGGAAAACAGGACTACGTCCGCGGGGACCCGCGAGCCGTCGCCGAGCTCGACCTCGCGCGGCTCAGCGTGCACCGCCTTGACGCCCGTGCCGGTGACGACTCGCACGCCGTGCGCCTCGAGGCGGGCCGCGATCAGGCCGCCGAACTCGGGATCCATGCCGGACATCAGGCGGGGCAGGAGCTCGACCACCGTCGTCGCGATGCCCCGCTGGACGAATGCCTCGGCCATCTCCAGCCCGATGAAGCCGCCCCCCGCGATGACGGCCGTCGAGGGTTTCGTGTTTTCGATGAATGCATGGATCCGGTCCATGTCGGGCACGGTCCACATCCGGAAGACGTGCGGAGCGTCGATGCCCGGCACCGCGGGCATCACCGGCGTCCCGCCCTGGGCGAGGACCAGGCTGTCGTAGGGAATCCATGACTCGCCCGAGGGGCCGCGCGCACGCACGCGCTTTCCCGCCCGGTCGATCTCCAGCGCTTCCGTCTCCACGAGAACCTTCACCCCGTAGCGGCTCTCGAAGCCTTCGGGGGTCTGGAGGAGCAGCTTCGAGCGCTTCTCGATGTCACGGGAGACGAAATACGGAAGACCGCAGTTGGCGTACGAGACGTACGGGCCCCGCTCGAGCACGGTGATCTCGGCGGTCTCGCTGATCCTGCGGGCACGGGCCGCGGCGGTAGCTCCTCCGGCCACTCCCCCGACGATGAGCAGTTTCATGGTTGGTCCTCCCGCGATGACATGTGAATAATATATAAAAATCTCTATATACTTTCCAACCCTGCCACCCTCCCGGGCACGGGGACGGGGCGCCGTCGCGGAGCGCCGGAACAACCGGTCAGGCCCACCTCCGCGCGGGCTTCGCCCGCGCTAGGGGCGGTTCCCTTGCCAGGGAAATACGGTATAGTGCGTGGCAGCACGCGGGGAGCGCGCCGGGATGACCGAGCAGAAACAGCAGCGGGAACAGTTCGACCAGCACCTGGAGCAGGCGGGAGACCGTCTCGGCACGACGATCCACGACCTGTGGCTCGGACGCGACGAGACGCTCTGGTCCGCCGACCCCTGGTTTCACCTGCGCCTCGCAGGCGTGGCCGACAACCTCGGCCAGACCATGTTCGCCCACGACATCCTGAAGGACGGCCTCACGTGCTTCCCGGAACACCCGCGCCTGACCCAGCTCTACAGCCTCTCCCTGATCAAAAGCGGCTTTCTCCTCTCCGCCCGCACCCTCCTCACCAGCATGGTCAAGCGCGGCCACCTCGACGAGGAGACGCTGGGCATCCTCGGCCGGGTGCACAAGGAGATGTGGCTGATCGTGGGAAACGGCGCCGCCGATCATCCACACCTCGTAAAATCCCGCGAGCTGTACCTGGGGGCATTCAACCGCAGCCGGGGCCCCTACTCGGGAATAAACGCCGCCAGCCTCAGCATGATCATGGGCGACCGGGGGAAGGCTGAAAACCTGGCGCGCACGGTGATCCGTCTCTGCGCCGAGCGATGGAAGCAGTCGGACCAGCGCGATTACTGGACCGTGGCCACGGTGGCGGAAGCCAACCTCCTCCTCGGGCGGCAGGAGCAGGCGGCGAAGTACTACGCGTTCGCGAGGGCGCGCTGCACGAACAACTACTCCAGCCTTGCGAGCACGCGGCGGCAGCTCGCGCTGCTCGCCCGATACCTCCCCGTCGACGCGAATGTGATGGACACCCTGCGCATTCCGCCGGTCGCGGCCTTCTCTGGCCACCTGATCGACGCCCAGGGCCAGAAGCGCGCCCGGTTCCCCGAGTCTGCCGCGGAGCCCGTGAAGAAGCGGATCGCGGAAGTCCTCGAGCGCCTCGACATCCGCATCGGGTATGCCTCCGCGGCCTGCGGGGCCGACGTCCTGTTCCACGAATGCCTGCGGGAGCGCGGAGGCGAATGCAACGTGGTGCTTCCGTTCGATCGCGGGGACTTCCTGAAGACCAGCGTGAGCTTCGCGGGCGAACCGTGGGTCCGCCGCGTCGAGCGCGTCCTCGCCGAAAGCTCGACCGTCGAGCAGGCCACCCGGGGAGGGTACGACGGGGGGGATCACCTGTTCTCCTACGCCAACCGGCTCATCCTGGGGAAGGCGATGCTCCGGAGTCGTTCCCTCGAAACCGAGCCTCTGCTGATCGCCGTCTGGGACGGAAAGGTGAACGGGGCGCCGGGCGGTACAGCGGAATGCATCGAGACCTGGAGACAGAGCGGCTTCCCCCTCGTCGCGATCGACCCCGTGAGCGCGACGGAGACGCACATCGCCGGAGCTTCGGGTTCGGCGGCCGCGTCGGCGCGAGAGGGGAGATCCGCGAGGCGCACGTTCGCACCACCAACCCCGGGCTCCGCCCAGCAGACCGTCGCCATCCTCTTCGCCGACCTGGTCGGCTACAGCCGGCTCCGGGAGGAACAGGTTCCCCGCTACGTCGAGGGTTTCCTCGCCGCCCTCGCCGACACCATGCGGCGCAGGCGACTGCGGCCCGTCTACAAGAACACGTGGGGGGACGCGATCTGCCTCGTGTTCGCAGACCCCCTCGAGGCGGCCGACTGCGCCCTCGCCATGCGGGACACGATCCGGCGCACCGACTGGAGCCGGCTCGGCCTGCCGGGCCACCTCAACCTGCGCATCGGCCTGCACGCCGGCCCGGTGTACTGCCTCGACGAACCACTGATGGAACGCCGGAACTTCTTCGGGTCTCACGTCAACCAGGCGGCCCGCATCGAGCCCATCACCAGCCCGGGGAACGTGTACGCGAGCGAGGCGTTCGCCGCACTGCTGCTCGAGGATCCGCGGAACCCGTTCGACTGCCGGTACGTCGGCGTCGTCGTGCTGCCCAAGGAATTCGGCAGCTATCCGATATACCATATCAAGCGGCTCACGGAAGTGGGATGAGGCTATGGCAAAGAAAAAACACGCCCGCAGGAAGACCTCACGGAAGCCGGCCCGGCGGAAAAGTACAACGGTTCGGCGGAAGAAGACCCCGACACGGCGAAAAAAAACGGCGGTCCGGCGGAAGAAGACCCCGGCCCGGCGCAGTGCCCGGCGGACCGCGAAAAAAAGGTCATCGAAGCGACCTGCCCGGCGGACCGCGAAGCGCAAGAAGGCCGGCACGCGCAAGCGCACCGCACGGCGATCGCCGAAGCGGACTGCACGACGGAAGAAGACGACGTCGCGGAAGCGCACGACCAGGCGGCCTTCCCGGGGAACCGCGAAAAAGCGATCCAAACGGCCTGCCAAGCGAAGGCGGACCGCGTCGAAAAAACGTCCCGCTTCCCGGAAACGGACCGCCCGCCGCTCCCCGAAGCGGAAGACGTCTCGGAAGCGGACAACCCGGCGCACGCCGAAGCGGAAGACGTCTCGCAGGACCACGCGAAAACCTTCACGGAAGACCTCGCGCAGGCGTGCCCGGCCGGTCTCCCGGAAAAAGACCAGCTCACGGTCAACGGGTATAAAGCGAAAACGCCCTCGGACGAAGCCGCGCCTCCGGACGAAGCCGCGCACCGGGGCACGGCCGAGCCGAAAGCCCGCCACGTCCCGCACCGCCATCCGCACGAAGCGGACTGCCGCGAGAAAGCCGGTGAAGAAACCGGCGGTCCGGTTCCCCAAGGCGCCGACAGGAACGGCCAAGCCCGCGAAGCGCCCCTCCCTCCTGGCTAGACTGATCGCCCCCCGAAAACCTCTCGTCAAGCCCCCGTTCCAGGCCTACCGGGGCACCAAGCCCTACATCTTCGCCAGCTACTCGCACAAGAACATGCGTGAGGTGTTCGGGATCATCCGCAAGATCTCGGACAGCCGCTACCGGATCTGGTACGATGAGGGAATCGAGCCGGGCAACGAGTGGCCCGAAGAGGTCGGCCGGGCGCTCACGGCCTGCCAGCTGTTCCTGGTGCTCATGAGCCCCGAGGCCATCGAATCCCGCAACGTACGCAACGAGATCAACATGGCCACCAGCGAGAACAAGGCGATCATGGTGGTGTTCCTGCAGCCCACCGAACTGTCGGAGGGGATGAAGCTGCAGCTCGGCACCGTGCAGTTCCTCAACAAGCACGAGATGGCGGAGGTGGAGTTCAACGCGAAGATGGAACAGGTGCTCGACCCCGGACTCCGCGGCTGAGGGAGCATTCGCTCGAAAAGTCGGCCTCCGCGCCTGAGACGGGCGATCCCTTTCCCTTTCCCGCTCCAGCAGGCATACTCGCCGCCATGAAGACCATGCTGCCGATCGCCATGTCCGACATCCACGCCCATCTCACCCAGGAGCACGTGGAGGTCCTCTTCGGGAAAGACCACCAGCTCACGAAGTGGCGTGACCTCACGATACCGGGGGCCTTCGCCTGCCACGAGACCGTCGAGGTCAGGGGCCCGTCGGGAAGCATCAAGGGCGCGGTGGTTGTCGGCCCCACCCGGAAGTACACGCAGGTGGAGATTTCGCTCACCAACGCCGCGGCGCTGGGAATCAAGCCGCCCCTGCGCGAATCGGGCGACCTCGAGGGTTCCCCGGGAGCGGCGCTCGTCGGAACGGCGGGCGAGCTCGCCCTCGAGAAGGGTGTCGTCGCGGCTCTGCGGCACATCCACATGAACACGAACGACGCTCGCGAGTTCGGCGTGAAGGACGGGCAGCGGGTGAATATCCGTGTGCCGGGCGAACGCGCCCTGGTCTACGAGAACGTCATCATCCGCGTCGACCCCGAATGGGCCCTGGAGATGCACGTCGACATCGACGAGGGGCATGCCGCGGGCGTCGTCGACTTCCAGCTTGTGGAGCTGATCCGGTAGGGCGGGCCGCGGCGCCCGTCAGAGCCCCGCGCGCAGCGACAGCGCCGGCATGAACGTCACGTGCGGCGGCCACGGCCGCACGTTCAGCAGCAGGTTCGCCTCGCCGCAGAGCGACAGCGTGGACCAGAAGTTCCAGTCGACTCCCGTTGCGGCGGCGAGGAACACGAGCGGATCGGACAGTGCGTGGATGTTCGCGAGCACGGCAGCGCCCGCCCCGACGTACGGGACGAGGCCGGTGCCGTCCAGGCCGGCGAACCGAATATACCGACGATACCAGAGTGCAATGTCGGGCTCGTTGAACGAGTCGAGGATGCCCGCGTTCAGGCAGATCGCGTTGTCGCTGAAATGGAACTCGACGAGGAGCGAAACGAGTCCCGTACCGCCAACCTGCACCCCGACCCGCCACCCGTCGCTCTCGAGCGCCGGGGCCGCCGACGCGACGGCGAGCGAAAGCAGCACTGCGAAGATGAGAACCTTCACGGACGACAACCGCGATAGGGGGTTGGAGTTGCGAGGACGGTCATTCATGCAGCCGTTCACCCCCCCTGTGTATGCTCGGCAGGATCTGCCTGCTGATGAGAAGGAGATGCTCAGACAGCACCGCCGCCTGCCGGTTCGAAGTGGTGACGACACCCGTCATTGTCGCGGGTTCATCTTTGGGCTTGGTGTTCCGATCGACAACGACGTGCACGATCGTCGAGTCCCTGGAATCTTTGTCATGGCGTGAAGCGTATGTGCAAGGGGCAGTATCGCACCACCCGGGGGCCATGTACATACGGTGATCAACGGATGCTTTTCCTGCACCAACCAGCCGGTCATCTCCATTCGCCCCACGACTTGCCTCCGGGTTACTTATCATATATGATAATAATGTGAAGATGATCGAAAGTATTTCTTCGAGCCTCAGGTCGCGCCGACAGGCCCTCGGTCTCTCCCTGAAGCAGGTGGCACGGAGAGCCGGCACGTCTGTCCCCACACTTTCGCGCTACGAGACAGGATGGGCGAGATTCGAACTGAAAACGCTTAATAAGCTGGCCACCGCGCTGGGGTGCAGACTCCACCTGAGCCTGGAACCGGAAGCCGAGACCGACCGTGGATCGGGATTCGATAGCGTCACAAGGATCCGACGGCTGTTCTGGGATGCCCCGTTCAATGAATCCGAAATGGATCGCCACCCCCGGTGGGTAACCGCACGGGTTCTGGAGTTCGGGGGTCTGGACGACATACGAACCCTCGTACAATGGTACGGAACGCGCCGGTTCCTGGAACTGGCGGCCGCGGCCCGGTTCTCCTCCAGGAGACCGCGGGTCTTCTGGAGGAGCATCCTCGACCTGGAGGGAATCCCATGCACAAACGCGTCCTCCCGCCCGGCAGCCGATCCCTCCTCGCCGCACTGACGCAGGCCGCCCATCCTGCGCTGGCCGGTTGGACGCTCGCCGGCGGCACCGGCCTCGCGCTTCGCGTCGGGCACCGCAGGTCCGACGATTTCGACTTCTTCCGCACGGGCGCCATGGAACCCGCAACGCTCCTGGAGGCGATCGCCGGCATCGCGGAAACGGAAGTTCTGCAGCAGGAGGAGCGGACGCTCACGCTCCTCGCGCGCGGAGTCAAGATCTCGTTCTTCGGGGTACGGGAACCGTTTCTCTTCCCGCCCGAACCGTTCTCGTTCTTCGCCGTGGCCGATGCACGGGACATCGCCCTCATGAAGCTGGTCGCGATCATGAACCGCGGCAGCCGCAAGGATTTCGTGGACCTGTTCACTATCCTCCGTGGCGGACCGAGCTTGCGCGAATATCTCGATCTGCTGCCCCGGCGATACGGCGCCGGGCGGATCAACCCGTACCAGGTGCTGATGAGCCTCGCATTCTTCGAGGACGCCGAGCAGGAACCGATGCCCGCGATGCTCGAGCCGTTCGACTGGGAGGAATGCCGGTCGTTCTTCGTCCGCGAGACGAGATCCATCGTCCTCCCGCCCTGAAGAACGCTACTTCTCCCCCCGCGCGAACGACTCGCCGAGCGCCTCGGGGGACGCGAGGTGACGCAGGTCGCCGCGCACCCCGCCGAGCACCAGCACGAGCAGCGTGGCCACGTAGGGCAGCGCGCCGAGCAGGTTGGGCGGAATGCCGAGCGGCTGCAGCACGTACTGCAGCACGAACACGCCCCCGAAGAGGAACGCCCCGAGGAAGGCCCGCAGGGGGTTCCACAGCGCGAAGATCGTGAGCGCGATGACGATCCACCCCCGTCCGCCGGTGAGCCCCTCGGACCACGAGTTGCTGTAGGCGAGCGACAGGTGCGCACCCGCCATGCCCGCCAGCCCTCCGCCGATCGCCGTGCAGAGGTAGCGCACGCCGGCCACGCTCACGCCCTGCACCTCGGCGGCCGCGGGATTCTCACCCACGCTGCGCACCCGCACGCCCCACCGGGTGTGCGCGAGCAGGAACCAGAGCACGAGTCCGAGCGCGATGGAGAGGTAGAAGAACGGGTCCTTGATGAAGAGGATCCGGCCGATCCAGGGCAGGTCGGCGAGCCACGGCACGCGGACGACGGCCATCTTCGCGTCGGCGGCCGCGACCCCGATGTACGGCTTGCCGAGCAGGCCGCTGAGGCCGACGCCGAGCATGGCGAGCGCCAGGCCCGACACCACCTGGTTCGCCCGCAGCGTGATGCTGGCGAAAGCGTGCAGCAGCGACACCGCGGCGCCCGCGGCCACGGCAGCCAGCAGGCCAAGCCAGGGGCTGCCCGTGGCCACGGCGGTCATGAAGCCGGTGACCGCACCGACGGACATCATGCCCTCGACACCGAGGTTGAGGATGCCCGAGCGCTCGGCGACGATCTCCCCGAGAGTCCCCAGCAGGAGCGGCGTGCCCGCGGCGAGCGCGCGGTCGAGCACGGTGACGACGATCGGGTCGCTCATGAGATGCTCCGGACCAGGCGGACACGGTTATGCAGGAAGAAGTCGCCGCCGATCAGGAACACGAGCAGCACGCCGTTGAACACCTGCACCGTCGCCGCGGGCAGGCCGAGCGACACCTGGATCGCGTCGCCGCCCACCAGGATGCCCGCGTAGAAGAACCCGCTCGCGATCGCAGCCAGCGGGTTGAGCTTGGCCAGCCACGCCACGAGGATCGCGGTGAAGCCGTACCCCGAACTGATCGCCGTCGGGTAGGAGAGGTGGTGATGGATGCCCGCCACCTCGCCCACCCCGGCAAGGCCCGCCACCCCTCCGCTCAGGACCATGGCCATCGCCGAGACGCGCAGGAGGTCGATCCCTGCGTACCGCGCGGCTTCGCGGTTCTCGCCGAGCACGCGCAGCTCGTAGCCGAGCCGGCTCGACCGCAGGAGGAAGAAAAGCGCTACGGCCGAGGCGACTGCCAGCACCAGGGTGACCACGTGGATCCGGGTGCCCGGCAGCACCGCGAGGCTCGCGGCGCTGGAGAAGTCGTCGGTGTATGGGAAGCCGTGCTGGGTCGGACCCTTCCACGGCCCGGTGATGAGCAGCGTGATCAGCTCGTAGGCGATGTAGTTGAGCATGAGCGAGCTGATGACCTCGTTCACGCCGAACCGGGCCTTGAGCAGTGCGAGGAGCACCCCCCACGCGGCTCCCGCCGCGAAGCCCGCCAGGAACATCAGCGCCACCAGCAGCGGTCCGGGCAGATGCACGTTCAGCCCGATCCAC
>Ga0154693_1036_pt7 | contig 9742 bp, 7 predicted proteins | sample Rifle2008BG13ft_FD_105711 | JGI IMG/M metagenome (GOLD analysis project Ga0154693, IMG submission 105711) | Spirochaetes bacterium RBG_13_68_11
CAGAACCGTCGGGCGGAGGAGCTGCTGAGGCGGCTGAAGATGAACATCGATCCCGTTGAGCTCCTGGGGAGACTGACCGTCGGCAAGCGGCAGATGGTGGAGATCGCGAAGGCGGTGTCGCACCGTCTGCGGATCCTGATCCTGGACGAGCCCACGGCCGCCCTGACGGACGCCGAGATCGACGAGCTGTTCGCGATCATGCGCGATCTCGCGGCGAAGGGCGTAGGAATGGTGCATATCTCCCACCGCCTGGACGAGGTCCACCGCATCGCGGACCGGGTGACCGTGCTGCGCGACGGCGAGCGCGTGGACACGAAGCGCACGTCGGAGGTGACAAAACAGCAGATCATCAACATGATGGTCGGTCGCGTCATCTACGAGCAGCCGAAAACACACGCCAGCGTTGCCCCCGACGCGCAGGTCGTCCTGCGGGTCAACCGGCTGAACGCCGGGAGGTTGGTGCGGGATGTCAGCTTCGACCTGCGCGAGGGGGAGATCCTCGGCATGGCCGGGCTGATGGGGTCCGGCCGGACCGAGACGGCCCGGGCGATCTTCGGCGCGGACGAGGCACAGAGCGGAACAATCGAGATCCGCGGTCGCCGGGTCGCCATCCGCTCGCCGAAGGATGCCGTCGCGCACGGCATCGGCTACCTGTCGGAGGACCGCAAGCGGTACGGCCTGGCGGTCAACCTGAGCGTGAGGGACAACCTCGCGATGCCCACGTACGACCGGTTCCAGCGCGGTCTGTTTATCCAGGCAAAAATGGTCCGGCAGGTCACGGAAGACTACATTCGGAAGCTGAACATCCGAACCCCTTCCCTGGACCAGCTGCTGCAGAACCTCTCGGGAGGCAACCAGCAGAAGGTCGTCGTCGCGAAGTGGCTGATCCGCCGGTGTGAGATTCTCATCTTCGACGAGCCGACGCGGGGAATCGACGTGGGGGCGAAGAGCGAGATCTACACGCTGATGAACGAGCTGACCCGGGAGGGGAAGTCGATCATCATGATCTCGTCGGAGCTTCCCGAGATACTCCGCATGAGCGACCGCATCGTCGTGATGTCCGAGGGAAGGCTCACCGGGGAGCTCGCCATCGAGAAGGCGAGCCAGGAAGCCATCATGGCCTGCGCGACCATGGGGCGCCAGGAAGTCCTCAGCAGGAGCTGACACGCATGGCGAACACGACCGCTGAAATCACTTGGATGCAGCGCTTCCGGGAGCGGGGGCTGAAGGGGGCTCTCGCCCCCGCGGCCCTGGTCATTCTCTACGTCTTTTTCGGCATCTTCGGCCGCAACTACTTCTCGTACCCCACGCTGGTGAACATCATCAACGCCGCCTACTACATCGGGTTCATCTCGATGGGCGTCACCTTCGTCATCATCAGCGGCGGCATCGACCTCTCCATCGGGACGGTCATGATGGCGGCGGCCATCATCGGCGGCACGGCGCTCAAGCGGGGATTCCCGATGATCCCCTCCCTGCTGCTGGTCATCGCCGTGGGCCTCGCCTTCGGCCTGTTCAATGGCCTCATGGTCTCCCGCCTGAAGATGCCGCCGTTCATCGTCACGCTGGGCACGATGATGATCTCGATGGGCATCGGGTCCATCGTCGCCAACGTGCAGAGCGCCACCTTCCCCATTCGGGGACTTCCTGGCGGGTGGTTCAAGGACATCTTCCTCTACCTCGACGCCAACGGGGCGGCCTATCCCACGGGCGCGATCCTGCTCGCCGCCGTCACCGTCGTCTGCCACCTGCTGCTCACCAACACGAAGCTCGGCCGCTACACGTACGCCATCGGCAGCAACCTGGAGGCGGCGCGTCTCTCCGGCGTCGACGTGAAGAAGTGGCAGACGCTGGCCTACGTGATCGCGGGCGGCACCGCGGGCATCGGCGGCATCTCGTACGCCGCGATCTACACCACGGTGCTCCCCGCCCAGGGGCAGGGGTTCGAGCTGTACGCGATCGCTGCCGCCGTCATCGGGGGCACGTCGCTGTCGGGCGGCATCGGGACTATCTGGGGCACCATCATCGGCGTGTTCATCATGTCGGTGCTCAGCACCGGCCTGCCATCCCTGAACCTCGAAGCCCACTACCAGACCTTCTTCACGGGCATCATCGTCATCGGCGCGGTGCTCCTGGACATGTACCGCAACCGGAAGGCATCGGAGGTGCGGATCGAGACGCCTGCGGACCTCTACCGTGCATCGATGATGGGGAAGATCGCGGCCATGCGGCAGGAGGGATCCGCGCACGCGAAGGCCGGCGACGCGAAACAGGCCGCCGCGGCCAGGGAGCAGATCCGGGCTGCCCGCGCCGAGGCGAAAACCACCTTCGCGAGGATGAAGGCGCAGGAGAAGGCTGACCTGGCCCGCATCCGCGCTGAGGAGAAAGCGGCCGATCGCGAGTTCGCGGAGATGCTGAGACGCCGGGAGCTTTCGCAGGAGGAGGAAACGGAGCGGCAGCCCTAGGTCGGCAGCCACCTGCGTTGCAGGTGGCGAGAGACCCTAGGTCGGCAGCCACCTGCGTTGCAGGTGGCGAGAGACCTACGAAGACTGCAGGACTCCTGGAAAACACCCCGGACGCATGTTCGGGGAAATCAAGAGGAGGTGGGTATGAAAACGGTGCGACGAATCGTCATTCTCCTCGTCGCGGCGGGGCTGGTCCTCACGCTGGTGCAGTGCAAGCCGGCGAAGATGTACATCCCCGTCATCTCCAAGGGGTTCCAGCACCAGTTCTGGCAGACCGTCAAGATGGGTGCTGAGGACGCGGCAAAGCAGTACGATGTCGAGATCACCTTCGAGGGGCCGCCCAGCGAGGCCGACATCCAGCCCCAGGTGCAGATGCTGGTGAACGCCATGGCGAAGAAACCCGCGGCCATTGCGCTGGCCGCCCTGGACACGAACTCCGTCATGGACCAGCTGAACGAGGCAATTCGGCGCAAGATTCCCATCATCGGGTTCGACTCGGGAGTGCCGAACGCGCCGAAGGGTTCGATCTACGCGACCGCGGCCACCGACAGCTATGCAGCAGCAGGAGTAGCGGCCGAGAAGATGTTCCCCGCGATCAAGGACAAGATCATGGCCGCGACCCCCGCGAAGCCGGTAACGATCATCGACTTCAACCAGGATGCAACGAGCATGTCGGTGACGTCCCGGGGCAAGGGGTTCCGCGACAAGATGATCGAGCTCATCGTGCAGTCCGGCCGCAGCAAGGACGACATCAAGGTGACGGGAAACCCGGCGTACATTACGCCTGACCTCCCGACCAGCGGCAAGGCCATCATCATCAACGTGATGGTCCCCGCCTCGCCGAAGGACACGGACGCCACCAACACCGCGGCGGCCATCCTGAACCGGGTCAAGTCGGACAACATCCTGGGCATGTTCTGCTCGAACGAGGGGACCGCGCGGGCGGTTCTCACCGCCACCACCGACGGCAGCGCGCTGCCTACCCAGTATCCTGGCCTGGTGGTGATCGGGTTCGACGCCGGCAAAAACCAGAAAGCCGCCGTGCGGAGCAAGCGCTTCTTCGGCGCGATCACGCAGGACCCGTACCAGATCGGGTTCAAGGCGGTGGAGCTTGCCTACAAGGCGGCGAAGAAACAGGCGGTCGCGGATGTGGACACGGGCGCCAAGTTCTACGACGCAAGCAACATGGACCAGGCTGACATCGCGCGGCTGCTCTACGACTGAGACTGAGAGCCGTCGGGTGGTCTGCTGACCACTCCGCCTCGACGCGCACGGCAGGGGCCCGCCGGCAACGGCGGGCCCCCTTGTTTCCTGGAAGGGAATGGCCGCCCCGCGTTGCATGCAGAGGCGGGCGGCGCTACATTAGGGACGATGGCCGTACGACGCCCCGCCCCCTCGCCGATCGTGCGCAAGCGCCTGCGCTTCCGGGGCGTCGTCCAGGGCGTTGGCTTCCGCCCGACGGTGTTCCGGTGCGCGACGGGGCTCGGGCTCACCGGCTTCGTCCAGAACCGAACCTCCGAGGTGGTGGCCGAGATCCAGGGCCCGTCCGAACGGGTGGCCGCCTTCCGCGATGCGCTCGCGGCCATGCTCCCGCCCGCCGCCCGGCTCGACGCAGTGCTCGAGGAGACGCTCGAACCGGTCGGGGCGCTACCGAACCCGGCCAGCTCGCCGGGACACGGGTTCGTCATCCGCGAGAGCGGAAGCTCCGACTGGGAGTTCCCGCCGATCCCGCCCGATCTCGCCCTGTGCCCGGACTGCCGAAGGGAGCTGCTCGACCCCTCGGACCGGCGGCACCTCCACGCCTTCATCAGCTGCACCCAGTGCGGGCCCCGGTATTCGATCGTTGAAAGCACGCCGTTCGACCGCGACAGCACGGCGATGGCCGACTTCCCCCTGTGCGACCGGTGCCTGGCCGAGTACCGCGATCCCGCGAACCGGCGCTTCCACGCGCAGGCGCTCTGCTGCCCCGAGTGCGGACCCCGGCTCTCACTTCTCGATGCCGACGGCCGGCGCCGCGACGGAGACCCGATTCTCGAGTCCATCGCCGCCCTCGCCCGGGGTGCCGTCGTCGCGGTGCAGGGCCTCGGCGGTTTCCATCTCGCGGCCGACCCGCTCGACGAGGAGGCGCTGAGGAGGCTGCGACGGAACAAGGAGCGCGGCCGCAAGCCCTTCGCGCTGATGGTGCGCGACCTCGAGGCTGCCGCCGAGTTGTGCGTGATCGACGCGGAGGCGGCCGCGGAGCTCGCCTCGCCGCGCACGCCCATCCTGATCCTGCCCGCGCGGGATCCCGAGCGGATGCCGCTGGTCTCGCCCACCGGGACGCTCGGGGTGATGCTGCCCTACACCCCGCTGCACCTCCTGCTCTTCGCGCACCCGCGCGCACCGGCTGCCTTCTCCTGGCTCGTGATGACCTCGGGCAACCGCCGGGACGAGCCGATCGCGACCGACCCCCAGGAGGCGCTCGAGCGGCTCGGGGGGACCGCAGACCTGTTCCTCTGCCACGACCGGAGGATCGTGCGGCGTACGGACGACTCGGTGCTGCGGCCGGCGCGCGCCTCGATGGTGCAGATCAGGCGCTCGCGCGGGTTCGTGCCCGGGCTCGTCGCCCTCGGCCGTCCGCTCGGCCGCACGGTGCTCGCGGTCGGGGGAGACCTGAAGAGCGCGCCGGCGATGGGCCGGGGCACCGCGATCAGCCTCTCGCCGTTCGTGGGCGACCTCGACGATCCCCGGGCCCTGGCATCGTTCGAGCAGCACGTCGCGGACCTCCTGTCCCTGTACGGCGGGGAGCCGGGCGCCGTGCTCTACGACCCGCATCCCCTGTACCGCTCCAGCCGATGGGCGCTCGCCTCGCCCTTGGAACCGAAGGTCGCCGTGCAGCACCACCACGCGCACATCCTGTCCGTCATGGCGGAGCACGGCCTCGAGCGGGCCGTCGGCCTCTCGTTCGACGGGACCGGCTACGGCGCGGACGGTACGGTGTGGGGTGGGGAGTTCCTGAACGTCGCGCGTGACGGGTTCGAGCGCCACGGCTGCTTCGGCCCGTTCCGCCTCCCCGGAGGAGAGGCCGCGGTGAAGCACCCGCTGCGCATCGCGGCCGCCGTGCTCGGCGGCGCGGGGCTTCCGGTCGACCGGCTGGTGCCGGAGATGCCGGCCCGGGAGGCCGGCGCGATCGCCGAGATGCTGTCCCGGGCTCTGAACGCGCCGGTGTGCTCGTCGCTCGGCAGGCTCTTCGACGCGGCAGCCGCCCTGCTCGGCCTCGTGCGCGAGACGGACTACGAGGGCGAAGGCCCCATCCTGCTGGAAGGTCTCGCCTCACGCGCACGGGCCGCGGGAAGCCTGCCCGAGCCGCGGGGCATGGTGCCGCTCGTCAGGGGCTCGCCGTTCAGGCTGGACCCAGTGCCGCTGATCGCCCACATTGCATCGGCGCGGAAAGCGGAGCCGGCGCCCGCGCTCGCCCTGCTCTTCCACGTCGAGATCGCGGCCGCCGCGCTCGCGGGTGCCCAAGAGCTCCGTCGGCTCACGAGTCTCGCCACCATCGCGCTCTCGGGCGGCGTGTTCCAGAACGTGCTGCTGCGGGAGCTCGCCGTGCCGCGCCTCGAGGCCGCGGGGTTCGACGTGCGGTTGAATCGCGGGGTGCCGCCGGGCGACGGCGGTCTCGCCGTGGGGCAGGCGTACCGGACGGTGTGACGGATCCTGACGCGGCTCTGCGCGGCTTTCCGCCACGGGCGCCGTCGCGTGGTCGCGTGCGCCTCCGCCCCCCTCAGGGTTTGGCGCCGCTCGCCTCCATCCGCTTCGCCCGCAACTCCCTCTGGTGGAGAATCTGCTGCCGGTACTCCTCGCTCAGGTACACGACCCGGGTCTCCTTGAAGGGGTGCTCGGGAATGCGCGGACCGGCGATGTTGTACCGGAAGCCGACCGCAGCGTCCACCGTGATCCAACCGGTGTCCCGTCCGTTCTGGATGTCGACGTAGACGCCCACGCGTGCGAACAGCGCACGCACGTGGTAGTTCAGCGGCCGGGCATCGTCGTGGTAGTCGCCCTGGGGGCCGAAGCCCGCCCAGCGGTCACCCCAGCCGAAGAGGTCCCGCATCTCCAGCTCGAAGAAGGCTCCCGGCATCCAGACAACGGCGGGTGTGCCGGGGTCGCGGTCCGCGTCGCCGAACCCGAGGCGGAAATCGGCTCCCACGCTCCAGTGGTTCTGCCCGATCAGGTTCTCGAGCAGGCCGGGGAACTCGACTCCCGCGCCGAGGTGGACGCTCAACGCGCTGTAGTTGAGCGGTGCGAGGGCAGCGCCGCCGACGCCGCCCATGAAGTCCCACCCTGCCCGGGCATACCCGAGCAGGCGCTCGCGCTCGACGTAGCGTACCTCCGCAAGCAGGCCCGTGATGCCGAGAGATGCGCCGAGATAGAGGTCCCGCAGAGGAAACCGCTGGTAGGCTTTCTGGTTGTCGCTCACGTGCGGCAGCACGAGGCCCTCGACCACCGAGATATACGCGGTGGTGGTCTTCAGCGCGCCGAAGCCGTACGGGATGTTCACGAGCGAGCCATCAGGCAGCGGGTCCTGGACCTCGCTGTCGCGGGCAAGGAAGACCGCGTCCCGCTGACGGTTGGCGAACTGCGCGTAGAGCAGGAACGGGAACTCAACGCCGCGCATGAGCACGGCGTAGCCGGCCGGGTCCGGGCGTACCACGAGCAGCCCCCTCGGGCTCTCGGGGAAGCCGTTGTCGTCGTGGCGGAGCGTATCGGCCGTCACGTCGGGCATCAGCGGCAGGTTGCCGGCCTCGGGGCTCAGGTCCTCGGGGATCTCGAACACGGAGTCGGATCCTGTCAGTTCGAACGGTCTGGCCTCCTGGGCAGGCACGGGGATCGCTGCCGCGGTGAGCAGCAGGAGCGTGAACACCCCGGGCAATCGACGCAGCAGACTCGATGACTCCATGACCACAACGATACCACGCTTGCGCCGTATCCGACACGTCGGGTAGCATGCAGCGGGAAGCCGCCATGTGCCTTGCCGTCCCGCTCGAGATCGTCTCTCTCGCCGCCAATCAGAAGGCCGTGGTTCGCCGCGGGGCGGACCCCCCCGGGGAAGGCACCCTCGAGATCGACGTCTCGCTCCTCGACGCGCCGCGGATCGGAGACTTCGTGCTCGTGCACGCCGGGTACGCGATCGGGACCGTGGACCGGCTCGAGGCGGAAGAGACGCTGCGCCTTCTGGGTGAGAGCGATCCCTGTGCCGGCGTCTGATCGCCTTCGCGACCCGGATCTCGCCGGCCGGCTCGCCCGCGAGATCGGCAGAACGTGCGAAGCGGCAGGCAGGTCGGTGCGCATTATGGAGGTCTGCGGAACGCACACGGTCGCGCTGCGCTCGACCGGCGTGCGCTCGCTGCTGCCGGCCGGTCTCGAGCTTCTCTCGGGACCGGGGTGCCCCGTCTGCGTGACCCCTGCCGGGTTCATCGAAAACGCCCTGCGCCTGGTGGAAGAGCACGGGGCCCGGGTGGCCACTTTCGGGGACCTCGCCCGGGTGCCGGGGACGGACGGCCGTACGCTCGCCCGGCATCTCGCCTCGGGACGGGTGCGCGTGGTCTACAGTCCATCCGAGCTCCGCGCCGTCGCAGCCGCCGATCCGTCGCCGCTCGTGTTCCTCGGCGTCGGGTTCGAGACCACGGTGCCGGCCGTTGCGTCCGCGTTCCTCGCGGACGGCCTTCCGCCCAACCTGCTGCTCTACCCCGCCTTCAAGCGGATCGTTCCCGCCCTCGCGGCGCTCCTCGCCGACGAAGGGCATGGCATCGATGCCTTCCTCCTGCCCGGCCACGTCTCGACGATCATCGGGGCAGCGGCCTACGGGCTGCTCGAGGGAGTCGTGCCGGGCGTCATCGCCGGTTTCGAGCCCGTGGACCTGCTCCACGCCATCCTGCTCGCGCTTCGCCAGGTGGCCGCGGGCGAGGCGCGCGTGGAGAACGCCTACACCCGGGCCGTCAGGCCGGAAGGCAACCCGAAAGCCCGGGCGATGATCGACCGGCTGCTCCAGCCCGGGGACGAACCGTGGCGCGGGTTCGGCGTCATCCCCGGGGGCAGCCTCGTGCTGCGCCCTGAGCACCGGCGTCTCGATGCTGCCGTCAGGTTCGGCCTGCCGCCCGTCGTGGACCGTGACCCGCCCGACTGCCGGTGCGCCGACGTGCTCAGAGGCCGGGCCGTTCCTCGGGACTGCGGCCTGTTCGCCGGCGCGTGCACGCCCGATCGTCCGGTCGGCCCCTGCATGGTCTCCTCGGAGGGCGCCTGCGCGGCGATACTGAAGTATGGATGAGCTGATCCGCCTCGAGCACGGAAGCGGCGGCGAGCTCTCGCGGAGGCTCGTCGAGGAGGTGATCCACCCGTACGTCCGGTGCCCAGCCTCGGCCGATCTCCCTGACGCGGCGCGCCTGGACCTGCGCGGACCGATCGCTGTAACCACGGACAGCTACGTGGTCGACCCGCCGTTCTTCCCTGGCGGCGACATTGGCCGGCTCGCGGTCTTCGGCACCTGCAATGACCTCGCGGTCTCGGGCGCCCGGGCACGGGCCCTGACCCTCGCGCTCGTGCTCGAGGAGGGGCTGCCGATCGCCGTCCTGCGTCGGGTGCTCGCATCGGTGAAGGCCGCCGCGGCCGAGGCCGGAGTCGAGGTGGTCACCGGGGACACGAAGGTTGTGGGTCGCGCCGACCCGGGGGGTGGCCCTGCCTCGTTCAGCCCCACTTCATCTGGCCCCGCCCCGCCTGCCCCTGCCTCGGGCCGCAACCCCGGTCTCTACGTCAATACGGCAGGCGTGGGCGAGGTCGTCTTCGAGCATCTCGGTCCGTCGCTGGTCCGGCCCGGCGACCGGCTGATCGTCTCGGGCCCGCTCGGCGCCCACGGCGTGGCGGTGCTCGCGGCCCGGGAGAGCCTCTCCGCGGCCGCAGGAATCCTGTCGGACTGCGCGCTCTTGTGGCCGCTCGCTGAGCGCCTCTTCGGCCTGGGCCCTTCCGTGCGCTTCCTGCGCGACGCGACCCGTGGCGGTCTCGCGGCCGTGGCGAACGAGCTGTGTCGGGGGACGGGCTTCGGCATTGCGCTGCGCGAAGCCAGCCTGCCGTCGAATCCCGATGTCGCCGCGGCCCTCGACCTGCTCGGCCTCGATGCGCTGGAAGTGGCCAATGAAGGCGTGCTCGTCGCGGTCGTCGCTGCGGATGCCGCCGAAGCCGCAGTGGCGGCGCTGCGTGGCCACCCCACCGGAGCCCGGGCCGCGATCGCCGGCGGGATTACGGCT
>Ga0154693_1190_pt3 | contig 9692 bp, 9 predicted proteins | sample Rifle2008BG13ft_FD_105711 | JGI IMG/M metagenome (GOLD analysis project Ga0154693, IMG submission 105711) | Spirochaetes bacterium RBG_13_68_11
TAGGTGTTCGACGCGTGGCCGACGAGGGTGGGCAGGAGCGCAAGGGCGGCGAGCGCGAGCCAGGCGCCGCCGTCGTTCCACGCGGCCGTCGCCGCTTCGCCCCGGATCAGCGCGATGGGGAGGGTGAGCAGGCCCCCGGCGAGGTAGATCAGGCACACGTAGGTGGGGTGCGGCATGCCGGACGAAACCGTCTCGGATGCCACGAGGTACAGCACGAACAGCACGGTCGCGGCGAGGCAGAGGGCGTCGCCGGCCAGGCCAGAGCCGCCCCCGCCGCGCGCCACGAGCCAGGCACCGCCCGCGGCCGCGAGCGCGAGCGCGCACCAGTCCGCGGCCGAGAGGCGGCGCCGGTAAACCGCAACCTCGGCGGCCGCGAAGAGCACGGGGTTGGTCGCGAAGATGAAGGTGGCCGTCGCGACCGAGGTCTGCCTCACCCCGGCGACCCAGAGGTGGAAGTGGAGCCCCAGGAGGATGCCCGGCACGGCGAAGGGGAGCAGGCTCCGGATTCCCCGTTCGCGCACGATCGCGCGTATACCCGGCGCGATGAACGGCAGGAGCACCAGCCCCGCGATGAGCATGCGCAGGGAAGCCACCATGCCGGAAGGCAATGCGCACAGCCTGATGAACACGGAGGAGAAGCCGAAGGTGAGGGTGCCGACGCAGAGGAAGAGAAGCGCCAGGGTTCGGCGCTGAAGCTGTTCCGGCATGATCGTGGCGCATTCTGACAGCGGCAGCGCGCCAGATCAAGTCGGCTCCCGAGGGAACGTTATCCCGTTCAGATCCGCACGGAGCGGCGGCGCAACAGCAGGGGTCCGAGCCGGTCCATGAGCCACCCGAAGCTGAACTCGACCCACGGCAGCACGCGCAGCGGGCCCGGCACCCACACGGTGCGGCGTGGCCGCTCGAGCAGCCGCATGATCGCCTTCACCACGGTGTCGACGCTGACCCCGAAGCGCTCGGCGGGAACGGTGGAGCCTCCGGGCTGGTGCTCAGCGGTCCGGTAGAACTCGGTCAGCACGGGGCCCGGCTTCACGACGCTCACGTGCACGCCCGTACCATGCGTCTCGCGGTAGAGCGCGGTCGTCAGGGCATCTACGAAGCTCTTGGTGGCGGAGTACAGCGCAATGCCCTGGCTGGGGATGCTGCCCGCAATGGAGCTGACGTTCACGATGTGGCCCTGGTCGACGCGTCGCATCACGGGCAGGAAGAGCATGATGAGCTGCACGAGCGCCGCGTTGTTGACCTGGATCATGTCCTGCGCGGTCACCCACGGCATGTCGGAGGTGTACCCGTACCACCCGAAGCCCGCGTTGTTCACGAGCACGTCGAGGCCCCGGTGGCGCTCCATGACGTGCTCGAACACCGCCTGCGGCCCCTCGGGCCGGGCCAGGTCCACCGCCAGCACGTCGGCCATGCCGCCGGCGTCGCGGATCGCCGCGGCGAGCTCGTCGAGCTGCTCGCGTCGGCGCGCGACGAGCACGAGGTGGTAACCAGCCGCTGCGAGCTTCCGGGCGGTGAGTGCGCCGATGCCGCTCGAAGCGCCCGTGACGACGGCGACCCGCGAGCGGCCCGCGGCAGCCGGCGCAGCCCGTCGCGATCGAGGCGGCCGGCGCATCGGCACGATCAGCGGGTGCTCGCGCCACCAGCGCACCGTGTCCGCGATGGTGTCCGTTATCGGTCGGGGTTCCCAGCCCAGCTCCCGCGAGGCTTTCGCGTGGCTGATGTCCACCTTACCCGCTACGGTCTCGAGGGAGTAGCGGGTGAACTGCGGGTCCTTGCCGGCCAGCCGGTTCACGAGGGCGGTGATCGGCGCGGCAGCCCGGGCCAGGATATGCGGCACGACGACGCCGCGGGAACGGTCCGCAGACCCCCGACGCGCCTCCGCGATGAGGTCGGTGAAGCTGATGAAGGAGCCGCCGAGGATGTAGACCTCGCCGCTCCTGCCCTTCTCGCGCATCAGCACGAGACCGTGCGCGACGTCGCGCACGTCCACGAAGTCGAACCCGCCGCGCACGATGGCGCGGGGACCCGGCCGCAGGAAACCCCTGATGAGCCGCCCCATTTCCGACTCGCGGTAGTCGTACGGCCCGATGATGCCCGTGGGGCAGGCGATCACAGCGTCCAGGCCCCGGCGGGCCTCCTGCAGCACCAGCAGCGACGCCTCGGCCTTGGTCTGGTCGTACTCCCCTGCAGCATTGTGGGGATCGAACTGCGACGACTCGTCGATCGTGACGCCGAGGGGCAGGCGCGCCAGCGCGTGGATCGAGCTGACGTAGACGAGCCGTCCCACCCGTGCCTCGCGGGCGGCGCGCAGGACGTTCGCGGTGCCGATCACGTTGACCTGACGCATGAGGGCGTCGCGGCCCGGCAGGATGGAGATGATGCCCGCGAGGTGGTACACGGTCGCGACTCCCGCGAACGCCGGCACGAGCGAGGCGGGGTCGAGGGTATTGCCCCGCACGATCTCGACGCCGAACCCCGCGAGGCACGAGCAGTCCTCGCCGGGCAACGCAAGCGCCCGCACCCGGTCGCCGCGCTCCACGAGCTCGCGCACGAGCACGTTGCCGAGATGTCCCGCCGCACCGGTGACGAGTGTCATGACTGTTTCCTTCCCATGCCTTCCACGAGCATTCCAATGGTGTCCTGGATGACCCGGTCCCACCGGGCGCCCTTCGGGTCGAGCACGCCCTGCAGGATGATGCCGACCGCGAGGGACATCAGGGCCTGCGCCGCCTTGTCGGCGTCGATGGGCTGCAGAGATCCCTCGTCGATTCCCCTGCGGATAATACGTGCGAACACCTCGCGGTAGCGGCGGAACGGAGCGATGGCGCGCTCCCACACCACGGGGTCCTTGCGTGCCTGCGCCCAGAACTCGAGCAGGATCGACAGCCTGCCATCCGCGGCCGAGAACACGCCGCGCGTGCGGGCGGCCATCCCGAGCAGCCCGTCGACCACCGTGGGCGCCTCGACGAGGGCGGCCTGCAGGTCGGTATCCAGCTGCTGCAGCCACTCCTCGAGAAGCTGGAGAAACACGGCCTGCTTGGTCTCGAAGTGGTGGTAGAAGGCGCCCTTGCTGACCCCCGCGGCCCTGCAGATACCGGCCACGCCGGAGGCGTCAAAACCTGTCTCGCTGAAGAGCTTGTGGGCCGACTGGAGGATCCGATTCCGTGTTTCTTCGCTTCTCACCTGCACGGGAGCTGTTCCACCGGCGCGCCGGCCCGCGGTCATCCGCGGCATCGCCGAAACATACCAACCGGTCGGTTTCCAAACTACACCTATACGGATGATTTGTCAAGAAAAAGTTCGTATAAAGTACTGTTATGGCAGCCTCGCGACGACGGGCCCAGTGTCTATGAGTTCGTTGACGGTACAATTTCGTGATCCTGCATGTTATAGTTGTGCGTGCGCACGCATCAGCCATCACGGCAATCCTGCGGATTGCGGATGACGTTGGTGGTGGCAGCGATTGGACCACTGCCAGTAGAGCGCCCGCCTCCCGGCGTGTCCTTGCGAGGGCTGCTGCCTGGTTTCTGAACGGCGTTCGATGGGTTCCCGAAGTGAGATGGAAGAGGAGGACAAAGTTGAAAACGAGCCGGTCTTGTGCGGCGCTCACGGCGCTGGTGATCTCAGCCCTGGTACTGGCGGCCTGCGCGCCGAAGCAGCGGGTACTGTCCGACGAGGAGGCCTACAAGCGTTTCGTCGGCACCTGGGTGAACACCGAGTACCCCGGGACCCCGGAGCGGACCAAGGTGACGGTCATCCGCCCGGACTACGTCGGAGAGGACTGGCCCTTCCCGACTTCAACGGTCCTAGACGGTCAATGGACCATCAAGATCAAGAAGACCTGGGTCGACGAAAAGGGCAACACCTATTGTCAGTTCTTTGGCAGGTACGTTGAGGATCCTACGCACAGATTTGCGGCGCTCATGCGGGTGGACCAGAAAGGGGAAGTCTGGGAGGACTGCTCAAAGGCTGTCGGCGTTGGGGACAACGCGGAAGACAGGGCTGTGTATCCGGAGAAAATCGATTCGAGCCTTAGTTCATACTGGATCTATTACCGCAAGAAGTAGAATCCGGTGCGGGTCGGCGGTGCAGCTCGACTCCCTGTTATCTGGCGTGGACGGCCGAACCGTGGTCTGGTACTCTCGGATTCGGCAGGGCATACCCCATGGATCTGGGCTTCATCCGGCTCATCGAGGAGCACCGGGAAGAACTCTGGACCGGCCTGGGGGACTACTCCAAGGTCTTCACCCAGGCAGGCGCGATGGCCCGGGCTTCACTCACCCACGGCAGCGCCGGCACGAAAGGGCCGGTCGACCACCTCGCGTACCTCAAGGAGCGGCATGGCGAGACGATCGTCGCCGTAGACCGCTCGTCGGACGACCTGCTCGGCTGGATCGGGGTGTTCCCGGACAGGGACTCCCGGGGCGCCTTCTTCCATCTCGCGGGCATCGAGGTACATGCGGACCACCGCGGATGCGGCATCGGCACGGCCCTGATGACCGAAGTCCGCGGATACGTGGCGGGCCGCCGGGCATCCCGCCTGCGGTTCGGCACCAGCCCGTTACTGGTGCCGTGCGCGGCGCTGTACATGGGGCGGTTCGGCACCCGCTATCATTGGAAGGAGGGCGTGCGTCTCGCGGACGGCAGGCCATGGCCCTGCGTTTCCTGCGAGTGCGATTTCGAAGATCCCCTGCCGGAGTCCCGTGAACTCGCCATCGGCGAGGCGGAGACCCGCAGCGTCGTCTCGTGGGACGGGGGCCTGCCCGTGCGCCGGCCGGGCATCGTGTACTCGGGCGCCCTCTCCGTCGTTCTCCCGCCCTTCACGACCGCCACGCTGACGCACGCGATGCAGACCGTGCCCCGGTTCCTGGAGACGCTCTACGCGGCCTTCGATGAGCTGTTCCTCCATGGGTACGGCTTCGCCTGGTTCGACCGGCTCCCCGGCAGGGACGCCGAAGGGCCGCCTTCCGGGGGCCCGGAGGGCCGGCCGTTCTGGCACTACGTGATGTCCCGCTCGTTCGCGCTGTGATGAGGGAGCTTCTCAGACCGGCTTTCCGGGCACCGCAGGATCTTCGGGGCCGGCGGGGGAGTCTCCCCCGGCGATCCGGGCGACCCGGTCCCCGAACTGGTCCACCTTGCGCTGGCACTCGTCGAACTTGGCGCCGGCGTTCTTCAGGTGCCGGCCGAGCTGCGCGAAGTCGCCCGTCCACGCGCCGAAGGCCTCCTGCACCGCCCGCAGCTCGCCGACGATCATGCGCGCCCGCTGCTCGATGCGCATGCCCCGCAGGCCGTAGGCGATGGCCATGAGGTACGAGTAGAAGCTGTTCGGCGAGACGGGGATCACCCGGCGTCCCCACGCGTACTGGAACAGCTCCCAGGGGCTCTCCGCACCAGGCTCGGCGGTGATGATCTCGTAGAAGACGTTCTCGGCCGGCACGTACATCATGGCGAAGTCGAAGGTTCCCTCGTCGGGCTTGATGTACCGGTCCGCGATCTCGTCGATCCTGGCCTTCACGCTGCGGCCGAACTCGCGCCGGGCGCGCTGCCGGTCGGCCGGCGTGTCGGCGAGCGAGATGCGGCGGAAGCTCTCGAGCGGGAACTTGGCGTCGATGGGCACGAGGCTGCCGGCAAGCCTGATGACGGCGTCCACCTGCGTGCCGTCGCGGAATCGGTGCTTGACCGCCCAGTTGCCCGCCGGCAGCACCTGGCGCAGCAGGTCCTCGAGCAGGTACTCCCCGAGGTTGCCGCGCAGCTTCGGCGCCTGGAGCACCTCCTGCAGCGAGGCGACGTCCCGTCCGATCTCCTGGATGCGCCGGGTCGCCTCGCCGAGGGAGCCGAGCTTCTGGTTGACGTCCGCGATGGCCCGGTTGGCTCCCGCGAGCTGGGCGGTCAGGGAGTCCTGCGTCCGGGTGAGGTGGCCGGCCAGCGCCTGGAGCGACTGGTTCTGGGCTTCCACCTGACGGGTCCGCATGTCCGCGATCTCCTTTTTCAGGTCGAGGAGCTGCTGCGTGGCGGAACCCCCGACGAAGACACGCACGAGGATGACGAGGAGCAGCACCGCGACCACGGCGAGGACGGCGAGCGTGACGGGATCCATGGCGAAGGTGTAGACCCTGCCGACCGGCCGCGTCAACGTGCGGAGCCCCACGGCAAGGAAGCCGTCGATGACCGCGCCTTGCCAGGCGCCCGGTCCCGGGCTATGGTCGGCGGACGATGTACCGACACCCGCTCGCGGGCGCTTCCGCCGTCCTCGTTCTCGCGCTCGCTGCGGCCGCGGCCGGCGCTCAGTCGGCAGCGGACCCCCCGCTGCCCCCCGGGCGAGAGCTGATCCTGCCGGCCTCGGAGGTGAAGGACACGTTCTTCGCCTGGCTCGTGGGCGTCGTCGACGCCGGGCGCGACGCGGAGCTCGACAACGCAGCGTTGCGCGACGTGCTCACGGAGTTCCGGTCCTCCATCGCGCTGCCCTTCGACCGGATCAGCCGCGTGCGCCACGAGGCTCCCCGGCCGGACGGCTACGGGAGTCTGGGCATTCTGTTCGACGGGGACGTCGACATTCCCGTTCCCTTCTCGCTGCTCTGGTACCACCCCGGGTCCCTCCGCTCGACCCGGGCGATCCGATTCGACGAGCGCCGCTTCGCCTCCCTGCCGACGGCCAGCAGCCCCGCCGAGCCCGTCTACTCCTTCCGGCTCGTCGAGGGAACCATGGCGATCGACGTGGACAAGTGGCTCGACGTGCTGCTCGGCCGCATCGTGGACGACCTCTCCATCCGGATCGTCGCCATCGCGCGCTGGCGCGGCTCGTGGCGGTGCCTCATCGGCGGCACGGGCCGGGAGGACCGGCGGATCATCGCGGCCTTCGATCTCGTCCGCAACACGATCACGTTTCCGGTGCCGTCCGAGCTGACCCGGCTGGGTCTCTGGCTCTGGAACGCCCGCTAGGGGCGCGCGGCGGCAGTGGCGCAGCGGGTGCCGGCCCCGGCATCGCGGGGCCGCGGTGTGCCGCGGAGGGCGCGCTTGCCGGGGCGCGACCGGGCGTTTATGCTGGCGTCATGAGGCTCGCGCTGGCCTGCGCGCAGTTCGCCCCGAAACCGGCCGACGTGCCGTTCAACATCGCGAAGGTCGACACCCTCGCGCGCGAGGCTGCGTCGCGGGGCGCCGGAGTCGTGGTGTTTCCCGAGCTGTGCCTCTCGGGGTATCTCCCTCCTGGGGAGATCGAACGGTTCGCGATCGCCATCGGAAGCCCCGAGGTGCTGCAGGTCGCCGGGACGGCACGCGCCGCGCGCATCGCGATCGCCCTGGGTTTTGCGGAGCGCTCCGCCGACGGGAAGCGGTACAGCAGCATCGCGTTCATCGGGCCGGAAGGCGCGGTGGTCGCGGTGCAGCGGAAGGCGCACCTCTTCGGCCAGGAGCCGCGCTGGGCCGTGCCCGCGGAGACGGCGGCTGCCTTCGACGCGTGCGGCGTACGCTGCGGCGCGTGGGTCTGCTACGACACGAGGTTCCCCGAGCTCGCACGCCGGCTCGCGCTGGACGGGGCCACGCTGGGCCTCGTCGGCGCCGCATGGCTGGGCCCCGCTGACGAGTGGGAGCTCGCGGTACGCTCCCGGGCGATGGACAACGGGATCTACGTGGCCGCTGCCGCGCTGCAGGGGACGGCCCGGGGTTTCACGTTCCGCGGCTCGAGCCTCGTCGCCGACCCGCACGGCCGGGTGATCGCCCGTGCCTCGGAGGGCGACGGGGTGATCGTGGCAGACTACGACGATGCGGTGGTGGACGAATTCCGCGGGCGATTGCCGCTGCTCGAGCACCGGCGGCCCGACCTGCTCGGCGGGTGAGAAAGGAAGTAACGCATGGCGATCGACGTCTCCGTGGTGAAGGACCGGCGCGACCTGAAGCGGTTCGTCACGTTCCCCATAGGCCTGCTCGGCGGCAACCCGAACTACGTACCCCCGCTCGTGAGCGACGACATGAGCATCCTTTCGCCGCAGAAGAACCCGGCCTTCGAAAACTCGGAAGCACGGCAATTCCTCGCGCGCCGGGACGGCAGAATCGTGGGACGGGTGGCGGCCATCCTCAACCACCCGGCCAACCTGAAGTACGGAACGAAGAACCTGCGCTTCGGCTGGTTCGACGCGGTGGACGACCCGGAGGTGTTCGCAGCGCTGTTCGCGGCTGTCGAGGCGTGGGGCCGCGAGAGGGGCATGGAGACGCTCACCGGGCCTCAGGGGTTCACGGATCTGGACCCCGAGGGGATGCTGGTGGAGGGGTTCGACGAGCTGGCCACGATCGCCGAGGTGTGGAACCCGCCGTACTACCCCGCAGGCCTCGAGCGGCTCGGCTTCATCAAGGAGGTCGACTACATCGAGTTCGAGGCCCGGGCGCCTGCGGGCGGCATTCCGGAGCGCATGCAGCGCCTGGCGGAGTTCGCGTTGAAGCGCAACAAGTTCCGCATCGCGCGCTACCGGACCGCGCGGGAGATCGCCCGCGCTCGCGCGAAGGAGCTCTTCGACCTGCTCGACGAAGCCTACGCGGAGCTGTATGCCAGCACGCCGCTCACCGACCGGCAGAAGTGGTACTACGCGAAGAAGTACCTGCCGTTCATCAACCCCGACCTCGTCAAGGTCGCGGTGGACGAGAACGACCGGATGATCGGATTTCTGATCTCCATGCCGAGCCTCTCCCGGGCCCTGCAAAGGGCCCGAGGCCGGCTCTTCCCGTTCGGCTTCCTGCACATCCTCCGGGCTTTGAAGAGGTTCGAACGGCTCGATTTCTACCTCGCCGGCGTGAAGAAGGAGCATCGGAACAAGGGCGTTGACCTCGTGATGGTAGTCGACGTGTTCCGGGACGCCCTGCGCTACGGGATCAAGGTGGCCGAGTCGAACCCCGAGCTGGAGACCAACCGCAAGATTCAGGCCGAGTGGAAGTTCGTGGAGACCCGGCAGCACAAGCGCCGCCGGATCTACCGCAAGGCGATCGCGCCGGCCCCGTAGTTGCGGCGTGACGACGATCGAAAGCGACCTCGCGGCCCCCGTCACGGCGTTCCTCGCCGCGCAGGGCTGGACCGTGCGCAGCGAAGTGAAGGACTGCGACGTGGCGGCCGTCCGGGGGAGCGACCTGCTCGTCGTGGAGCTGAAGAAGGCGCTCACCCTCGCGCTGCTCGTGCAGGCCGTGCGGCGCCAGCGCCTTACGGACACCGTGTACCTCGCGGTGCCCCGGCCCGGCTCGGTGTGGCAGTGGCGCCGGGCCAACCGGGGCGTGCTGCACCTGCTGCCCCGTCTCGAGCTGGGGCTGCTGTTCGTGTCGCTCGAACCGGACCGCGATCCGGTCGAGGTGGTGCTGCAGCCCCTGCCGCTCGCGCGCCGGCGCAAGGCTGCCGCCCGCCGGGCCGTGCTCGAGGAGGTCAACCAGCGGTCCGCCGATTTCAACACGGCGGGCAGCACACGGCGCAAGCTCGTTACCTCGTACCGCGAGCAGGCCATCCGCATCGCCTGCTTTCTCTCCGTCCATGGCACGCTGTCGCCGAAGGATCTGCGCGCGTTGGGCACCGGGCTGAAGACCCACGCCATTCTTTACGACAATGTCTACGGCTGGTTCCAGCGGGTGGGCACGGGCATGTACCGGCTCGCGGCACACCGCGCGCGGGACATCGACGCGTACCCCGTGCTGAAGCGACGGTTCCTCGCCGAGGCGGG
>Ga0154693_1143_pt8 | contig 9625 bp, 11 predicted proteins | sample Rifle2008BG13ft_FD_105711 | JGI IMG/M metagenome (GOLD analysis project Ga0154693, IMG submission 105711) | Spirochaetes bacterium RBG_13_68_11
GCAGCAGGTCCGTGAACAGGAACTCGTCGCGGCTCTCGAGCATCTCGCCGATCAGCGTGACCTTCTCGTTGACGCTGACCTCCTCGTACAGGTCGATGATGCGTTCCGCGCTGAGGGTCGACAGCAGCGACGAGAAGGTCTGCAGCAGGTCCCAGACGCTCACCTCGCCCCAGATGCCGTCGTCGGCGAACGGGAGGATCCGCTGGTCTCTCCCCCGCTCCACGATCCACTCGACCTCGCCTTCCTTCTCGTTCATAAGGTCGCTCAGGCGTCGGAATTTCTGGTACTCGATGAGCTTCTCCACCAGCTGCCGGCGGGGGTCTTCGATCTCGTCGTCGAGGTCGAGCTCCATGGGCAGCAGCATGCGGCTCTTGATGTACAGCAGCGTGGCCGCCATCAGGTAGAACTCGCTCATCGTGTCGAGGTCGGCCTTCGCCGACCAGCCGAGCACGGAGAGGTACTGCTCGGTGATCGATGCGATGGGAATGTCGTAGATGTTGACCTCGGATCGCTTGATGAGGAACAGCAGCAGGTCCAGGGGTCCGTCGAACTCCTGTAGGTGGAAGTGCTGCTTCTCGGGGGCTCCGATGTCGGACATGACGGGGCTGGTCTCCCTGGGATCGTCGGAATCGGCTTTCGGGCGGCCGGGTGAGTATACTACCCCGCCGGAGCGGAGTAAACACCCGCGCGTCCGACTCGCGCCAGCGCGACCGCATACGGCTCGCCGGTACGGGGGTCGGCGAGGTCCGGCGAAAGCTCGAGCAACGGCACCAGGACGAAGGCGCGCTCGGCGAGCCGCGGGTGGGGCAGTGTCAGATCGGGATCGTCGCTGAGAATCCCCTCATACAACAATATGTCCACATCGATGGTCCGGGGGCCGTAGCGCTGCTCGGCGGACCGGTCTCGCCCGAGCGACCGCTCCACAGCGTGCACCGCGGCGAGCAGCTCGCGGGGAGCAAGCCGGGTCGTTCCGGCGGCGACGGCGTTCAGAAACCGGGGCTGCGCTGCGACGTACATCGGCTCGGTCTCGTAGAGCGAGGAAAGCACCAGGCCTTCGCACACGCCCCCGAGCTGCCGGAAGGCCTCGCGAATCGTGGCCTCGCGGTCGCCGAGATTTGAACCGAGCGAAAGCCAGATCCGCAAGACCTAGAACTCGTCCTTCCCGTCGCCCTCTTCGATCGCCTTCCCCGCCGGCTGGGGAGCCGGCTTCGCGCGGATCGGCCCCGCCGCAGGCGCCGTCGCGGGAGCCGCAGCCGCGGGTGCATCCCCGGCACCGGAGCCCGGCTTCGGGAAGATGATCTCCCTCACCTTCGCCTCGATCTCGGCCATGACCGGTGGATTCGCCTCGAGGAATGTGCGGGCGTTTTCCGCGCCCTGCCCGATGCGCTCCTTGCCGTACGAGAACCAGCTGCCGGCTTTCTCGACAACCCCGTTCTGCACGGCTGCGTCGAGCAGGCTGCCGCTGGCCGAGATGCCCTTGCCGAACATGAGATCCATCTCCGCCTTGCGGAACGGCGGCGCGATCTTGTTCTTCACCACCTTGACCCGGATCTTGTTGCCGACCACATCGTCCTGGCCATGGCTGATGCTCTCGACCTTGCGCACCTCTAGTCGTATCGTTGAGTAGAACTTCAGCGCGAGGCCGCCCGTCGTGGTCTCGGGATTGCCGAACATGACCCCGATCTTCATGCGGATCTGGTTGATGAAGATGAGGCAGGTCTTCGACTTGGACAGGGCACCGGTGAGCTTGCGCAGCGCCTGGCTCATCAGCCTGGCCTGCAACCCGACGTGCGAGTCGCCCATCTCGCCCTCGATCTCGGCGCGCGGGGTGAGGGCGGCGACCGAGTCGACAACGATGCAGTCCATCGCGCCCGAGCGCACGAGGGACTCGACGATTTCGAGCGCCTGCTCGCCCGTGTCGGGCTGCGACACCCACAGCTCGTCAACGTTGACGCCGAGGTTCTTCGCATAGACGGGGTCGAGGGCGTGCTCGGCGTCGATGAAAGCAGCGATGCCGCCCATCTTCTGCGTCTCCGAGATGGCGTGCAGGGCGAGGGTTGTTTTGCCCGAAGACTCGGGGCCGTAGATCTCGACGACCCTGCCCTTGGGGTATCCGCCGACTCCGAGCGCCGCGTCGAGCAGGATTGAGCCCGACGGGATGATGTCCACGTCGGTCCGGGGCACCGACTCGCCGAGCTTCATCAGCGAGCCTTTGCCGAACTGCTTTTCGATGGCGAGCCGGGCCGCCTCCAGCGCCCGTGCCTTCTCCTCGTTCACCGCTGACTGCTTCTCGGGTGCCGTTTCCTTCTTCGCCATTGATGCCCCTCCCCCCTCCCCGGAGTCCGACCGGTACAACGACCCCGAACGACACGCTGCTTGTCGGCGCCTCGAGCGGGAGAACCCGCGCGACGCCGGCTGTTCAACGCGCGGGATTCCCTGATATACCGTCGAGCGGAGTACCGCGCTGCGCCGGGGTGTATTCTGCCCGGAGATGCCAGCACGAACCCGCAGTGCCGATAAGTATACCGGGAACCATGCGGATGTCCAGACTGCGCAGCCGAGCGGTGCCCGCACGACACGCCCCGGCGGGCACGGCACGGCTCTTCCTCATCCTCCTCGCCCTCCTCGCTGCAGCCGCTCCCGTCGGCGCGCTCTGGCGTGAGTTCGCCCTCGCCTCCGACCGATCGTACGACACCATCATCCTCGAGGTGCTCGAGGGTGCCACGCTGGATGAGCGGCTCGAGATCATGAGCGCTGTCGGCGAGCGCGTGGACCCCTTCATCGGCGCGTACCTCGACGACTTCCTGCTCCGGCACACCTGCCGGCCTGCGGAGTCCGAGCACCTCATGCGGGTGCTGCTAGAGTCGGCCTTCCCCCGATCGTCGGCCCTGGAGCAGCTCGCCGGGCGGGTAGCACCGAACCAGGCAGGCCTCCTCGCTGCCGCCGCGCGGCTCGCGACGTTCTCCGATCCGCAGCTCTGCGCAGCGATCGTTCGTCTCATCCCCCTGCTGCCGGGCGGGCTCTCCGACCTGCTCGGGACTGTCGACCGGCTCGTCGACCGGCTCGCGCAGGGGGACGGCTTCCTGGATCCGCGGGACGACGGCCTCCTTCTCGACGCCCTGGAGGCGATGGGACGGACGGGATCGCACGACTTCCTCGAGCCTGCGCTCGCCGTCGCACGCCTCTCGCGCGAGAAGGTGGTGGTCGAACGCGCACGCGCCGTCGCCCGGGCGCTTGCTCTCGACGGGACCGGTCGGTAGAGTTTGTATCATGCGCGGCAAGCTGCTTCTGGTTGCCACCCGCACGCTGTCGGCCTACTGCGACGCGGTGGCCGCGGCGCTGAGGAATCTCGCCCCCGAGGCGGCGGACCTCCGCGGCGCACTCTCGGTGGCCGCGTTCGCTGATGGCGAGATGGAGGTCGAGCTCGGCACGTCCGTCCGCGGCCGGGACGTCTTCCTGTTCGCCGGCTCCGCGCGCAACGCCCTCGGGCTGCCGTCTCCCGAGTGCAAGCTGGAAACCTACCACGCGGTGGACGCCCTGCGGAGAGCCCAAGCCGGCCGCATCTCGCTCTTCGAGCCCTACTGCGCCCCCAGCCGGTCGGACCGTCCCACCCGGCGCAACTCGGTCGGCCTGTGGATGCACCTCAAGACGCTCGTTGAGCTGGGCGTCGACCATTACCTCACGTTCCAGCTCCACTCCGAGAAATCCAGCACCTTCATCGATCCCGTCCACTGCGCCGTCGACGACCTGCCCGCCCACGTGCTGCTCGAGGCCCACCTCTGCGAAACCGCCATCGGCACCGTCGAGCGCCTCCGCACGGAGGTGCAGCGCCGCTGGGTATTCTGCTCGGTCGACGCCGGCGGCGAGAGCCTCGCAAAACGCTTCGCCGCATCGTTCGGCACCCGGATCGTCGTCGCGCACAAGCAGCGCGACTACTCGGCACCCGACACGGTCGAGTCGATCACCCTTCTTTCGAGCGCGCCGATCGAAGACACGGTGGTGTGGATCGTCGACGACATGATCAGCACCGCCGGCTCGGTCTACCCCCTGGTGCGGGAGCTCGCCGCGCGCAGGCCCGTCGAGATCAACATCGCCACCGTGCACCCCGTGTTCTCGCCGCCCGCCATCGAGCGGCTCGGCGAGCTGTGCGACCGGGGCCTCGTGCGGACGATACTCGCCACCGACACCGTCCCCTGCACGGAGGAGATCCGGCGCCGCCTCCCCTGCCTCAGCGTGGTGCCCACGGTCGGCTATACGGCCGAGGTCGTGCACCGGCTGAACGCCGAGCAGCCGCTGTCGTCGCTGCTCGCGCCGTTCGAAGCGCGGAGATATCTCGAGGGTCGCTCCGGGCTCTCGCGATAGGCGGGTCGCTCCGCGCTCTCGCGACCTAGGGGTCAGCGGACCCGATAGCACCCCCCGCTGCGGTCGAGAAACCCCTCGGCCTCGAGCTCGCGGAGGATTGGTGCGAGCCGGGTCTCCGTGGTTCCCAGCTCGCACGCCAGCGTCGCGATGCGCCGCGGCCGTCCGCCAACGAGCGACGCGAGCGCCCTCCCCCGCATCTGCCGCCGGGATCCTTCGAATGCCGCCTGGCGCGCGTGGTGGGCGCTGCGACGGTTGGGGTTCTAGACCCGTCCCGCGAGCCACGTCCCGTAGTCCATCAGGGCGTTGTACCACTCCCTCGGCTGCCCGCGGTCCACGGTACGCTCGACAAGGGGCAGGATCTCGTTGTCGTGCACGATCTTCCGGCCGGGGAAGAACCAGTGGATGAACACCCGGCGGATGTTCGTCTCGATGAACGCAGCCGGTGTCCCGAATGCGAACGCGGACACCGCGCACGCGGTGCAGCGCCCGACTCCCGGAAGGCTCGCGAGGTCCTCGACCGACCGGGGTACCCGTCCGTCGAACCGTGAGACGATCTCGGAAGCAGCCCGATGAAGTCCGAGGCACCGCCGGTTGTAGCCGAGCCCCTGCCACAGGGCGAGCGCATCCGCAAGGGGTGACCGGGCCAGCGTCGCCGGATCGGGGAATCGTTCGAGGAACACACCGTAATGCTCGATCACCCGGGCGACCTGCGTCTGCTGCAGCATCACCTCGGATACGAGGATGCACCAGGAGTTACGGGTCCTCCGCCATGGCAGGTCCCGTCCGTGACGCCGGTAATACCCCCGCACAGCGCGCCGAAACCGGGCTACTGTCCGGGAATCGGGCCCCTTCAGAAGGTCTTCTCCGTGTCGACGAGGATGGTGACCGGCCCTTCGTTTACGTACGAAACATCCATCCGTGCGGCAAACTCGCCGCCGGCCACGGGGATGCCCTCCGCGGCGATGCCGCGCATCACCGCCTCGTAGAGTTCGCGTGCGATTGCCGGCTCGCCTGCGGCGGTGTACGACGGCCGTCGCCCGTCACGCACGTCGCCGAACAGTGTGAATTGCGGCACGACGAGCACCGAGCCTCCGGTGTCCTTCAGCGACCGGTTCATCTTCCCAGCCTCGTCGGGGAAGATCCTGAGGTGCACGACCTTGTCGACGAGTGCCGAGACCGAGACAGCGGTGTCTGCGCGCCCCACGCCAAGGTATACGAGGATCCCGCAGGGAATGCTGCCGACGGTTCTGCCCCCCACGGCCACCGAGCACTCCCGGACCCGCTGCACGACCGCCCGCACGGGAACCCCTACGGCACCAGCCGGTGCAGTGAAACGCCCGCGACTCGAATACGGCCGCCGTCGGCGACGACCCGGCCGAGAACCTCGAGACCGGCACCGTCCGCGAGGTCCGCCGCGAAATCGAGCGTGACGGGCACCGTGCCCTCGAGCTCGCGCTCGGACTCGTACCCGACGAGCAGGTCGAACGTGATCGCTTCCGCCCCGAGCGCGAGGTTGGCGACCTTCCCCTTCCATACGACGTGGCACCCGTCGTAGAGCTTCGGCTCTGCAGCCACATCCTTGTACGGGTAGGGGTCCCGGAAGGTGGCGAAGTTCGGGGGCCTGAGGAAGCTCTTCAGCGCGAGAGCGCGATCCTTCACCGCGGCCGACGCGTTCGAGAGCAGGATCCGGTTGATCTCGAGGCAGGCGGGATTGTCCCGGTAATCGAGCAGGAAGTTCTTGGCCCGTTTGAAGGAACGCTCGACGTCGCGCTCGCTGAAGGTGTAGATCGCGGACGCATCCGGATCGACGCGCAACCCGCCGCCGGAAGGCAGGAAGATGCCTGAAACCCCGGTCCGCGTCTCTGCCGGAGGTCGCAGGCGCCTCCAGGCGAGCGACCCGCCGAAGATGAGCACCGCACCTGCCAGTGCGATCGCCATCAGGATCGGCCACAGCGGCCGGCCGGGCAGGCGCGGGTAGAGCTGCGGAAGTTTCCCGGAATCGACGAACGCCTGGAGCTCGTCCCGGGACGTGCCGCGCCGCAGGAGGTTCATGCCCCGGAGTGCCACGGGGTTGCGGGGGTCCTCGTCGAGCACCTCGAGCCAGAGCTTCAACGCCTGATCGGTCTCCGCGCGCTTGAGGTGGACGGCCGCCAGCCCCAGCAGGGCGGTGACCGATCCCGGCTTCAGCTGCCGGGCCCGGCCGAGGTACGAGGTCGCGCCGCCGAGGTCGCCGCTGTGGAGGCACGCGGTGCCCAGCATGAGAAAATAATCGGCGCTCTCGCGGTAGCGGAACACCTCGGGCTCGAGCAGCCGGATGACCTCGGGGAACCTGCGCGCCCGGAACAGCTTCCGGGCGTCGCTGAGGTTCCTGGCAGGCATGCCGCGGCCCCCTACTCGCGGCCCGTGCCGTAGAGCGCCGAACGCTCCTTCAGGGCCGCGATTGAATGTTCCAGGGCGGCGAGCTCCTCCGCGGTGAGAGCGGATCCATCGGCGAGAAGCCGTTCGATCTTCCGCAGCAGCTCGTTGATGGAGGCCAGGTCGGTGCGGGCTTCGGTTACCGGATCGAGGGCTGGCGTCGGCTCGGCCGGCTCTTCGACCGCCGGGGCTTCCACGGGAGTCGTCTCGACCGGTGCTTCGACCGCCGGGGCTTCAACGGCGGTCGTCTCCGCGGCGGTGGTTGCACCGGGTGCTGCAGCCGCGGCGACCGCGGTCGCGGCGGTCTGCAGGGTCAGCCCGGAGGGCGACGCCCTGCCCAGCGCGAGCGTGACGGTGACGCTCTCGCCCCGGGGGATTGGCCGAGAGTCGTAGTACTGTCCGACGGCCGAGTCGTTCATCGAGTAGGGTGCTTGGCTGAAGGTTCGGGCCGCCGAGGTCGTGTAGCTCCATGCCGAGTCGCTGAGCCGCTTCCAGTTCGCGAAGACCACCCGATCGGGTACCGTGACCCCCTCCCCCGACAGCATGCATTGGAACCCGAAGCCTTCCGCGTTATCGGCGAGCGGTGAGACCCAATAGGCGGGCCGTTCGTCCTTCGTGACCGTGAGCTCCCGGGTGAGGCCGGCAACCGTGTCCGTTCGGAAGTGCACCGAAGAGGCTTCTCCCAGCCACGTGTCGAACAGGTATCGCACGGCGACCGCCAGATCCTGTTCCGAAACGTTCGTCACCTGCAGGTCTACACGCACGCCGCTCGCGACATCCGATCCCGGAGCTCCGATGAAGGAGAAGGTCTCGGTCACCACGATCTGCTTTGACGTCCAGGTGAAAAGAGCGCCCGTTGCGGTCTTCTCGACGGCCTCCAGGAAGTCGGAGCTCTCGCCGAGGCGGATGACCCGGTCGGACACGAGGATGCTCACCATGCTGGAGCGAGGGTCCTGCGCGACCAGCAGCGGCGTGAAGGATGCACCCGAGGCCTGGCCAAGCCCGGCGAGGCTGAACCGGCCGATGCCCTCGTGGAGCGTCAGCCTTACCATCCCGTTCGTGACTTCCAGTGCCCCGAGCGGTACCGCGATCGCCGCGAGGGCTGCGAGGAGGACACATGGGATGGCGATGCGGCGTGCCTTCATGGCTGCGCCCCTTCTTGTTCCAGCCAGCCGAGGAGCATTTCCTTCAGCGCCAGTGCCTCCGCCTTTGCTGCGAGCAGCCGTTCGATTTCCGCGGTGCCGGCTGCCGGGGCCGCGGCAGCGGTCGTCATCGATTCCGCAGCGGCCGCCTCGGCGGCGGCGAGGGCTTCGTTCGCGGCTGCCAGCTGCCCCTCGAGCTCCTCGATGCGCCTGGCGAGCGCGGCGGCCTCTGCAGTCTTCTTCTCGAGCTCCTTCTGCAGGTCGGCGAAGGCTTTTTCGGACGCTGCCATTGATGCACTCGCCGTCGTCCCAGCCGCAACCGTCGTCCCTGCGCTTCCGCCGGCGAGCCGCTTCTGCAGGGCCTCGATGGCCTGGTCGGAGGATTCCTGCCGGCGCTGGTACTCCTCGATCGTGCGCAGAAACTCCTCGTGGCTCCATTTCAAGAGGCGTGACAGCTCCTGCTCGCGCTGCGTGAGCCCGATCAGCGAGGCCTTGTACTGTGCTGCCTCGACCTTCGCGCTCGTCGGGTATTCCCGGATGACTTTCTGGTACAGGACAGACGCCTCTTCGAGCCTGCCGAGCCCGTAGAGGCTCTCCGCCGACCAGAACCAGGCGTTCGCGGCGAAAGTCGATGCGGGGTATTCCGCGAGAAACGCCTGGAAGACCCGGACGGCACCCTCGAACTCCTCCTGCTGGAGGAGCACCCTGCCCTGCAGGTAGACGGCTTCCGCACGGTCGCCGGCTTTCGGCCAGTTCGCGAGGTAATACTCCAAGTTGCGGGCGGCATCGTCGAGTCGCCCGGCAGCGAGGTGCGTCTTGGCGAGCCAGAAGTACGCGGCCGGCTTCTGGGGATCATCGCTCTGCGAGAGCACGATGCCGCGGAACGAGACGAGCGCCTGGTCGTACCGGCCGGCCTGGAAGTGCTCGATGCCCTCCGCGAGGGCGCCGGACGGCCGCACACTTTGGGCGACGAGCGGCACGGCGAGCACCGCTGCCAGTGCGAGTGCGAGCATGAATCGCGCACTCCTCATGGGCACTCACCCCCTTTGCTCACGTCCATCATGGTATCATTCCCCGCGGAGGAATGCCACCTCCCGGGCCGGGTCCGACGCTTCGAACACGGCCGATCCGGCGACGATGACGTCGGCGCCCGCCTCGATCGCCGAGCGTGCAGTGTCGCGGTTGATGCCGCCGTCGACCTCGATCAGGAAGTCGAGCTTCCGCCCGGCCCTCATACGGGCGAGGGCTTCGACCTTGTGCAGCGTCCGGGGAATGAGCTGCTGTCCGCCGAATCCGGGATTCACGGTCATGACGAGGACCAGGTCCGCATCGTCGAGGACCTCCGAGAGCGCCTCGGCCGGGGTTGCGGGGACAATCGAGACCCCTGGCCGCTTGCCGTGCTGCCTGATCGCGGCGAGAGTGCGCTGCGCGTGCACCGCCGCCTCGAGGTGGATCGTGAGCCAGTCGGCGCCGGCATCGATGAACCGGTCGATCCAGAAATCGGGGCGTTCGACCATCAGGTGCACGTCGAACGGCAGCGTGGAGTGCGGGCGGAGGTCCGCCACAGCCTTGGGGCCGAAGGTGAGGTTCGGGACGAAGTGCCCGTCCATGACGTCGAGGTGCACGAAATCCCCGCCCATCGCCGCCACGGCCCGGGCGGCACGGGAGAGCTCGCCGAAATCGGCTGAGAGGACCGAGGGGGCGAT
>Ga0154693_1200_pt13 | contig 9611 bp, 8 predicted proteins | sample Rifle2008BG13ft_FD_105711 | JGI IMG/M metagenome (GOLD analysis project Ga0154693, IMG submission 105711) | Spirochaetes bacterium RBG_13_68_11
AGAGCGGGTTGTTCTGGTACAGCTTGTTCATGAACGCGGTGTCGGCGTAGGTCGACTTGAACGCCGGCAGCTCGGACGAGGCGGTGATCTCGTGGATCTCGGGTTTCATCATGAAGAGCACGAAATCGACGACCGCCTGCTTGTTCTTCTTGAAGTTCAGGCCGTACTTGTTGATCACCGCTCCCCAGCCGTGCGCGATCCCGTACGGGCCTGCGGGCCCGGCGGGGAAGTTCATCACGCCGATGCTGTCGAGCAGCTTCTGCTCCATGGCCATGCGGCCGGTGTCCTGCCAGTCGCGCTGTATGGCGGCCTTGCCCTCGAGTATGTACGCGCGGGACTGGTTGTAGCCGATGGCGGGCTGGTCCTTGGAACCGGCCTTCGCGAACAGGTCTTTCATGTACTGGAAGGCCTGCTTCGCCTTCGGATCGACCTTGCCCTTCGGCGCCAGCGTCCACTCCGCGCCGCCGGCCTGGTAGAGGAACTCCCACCAGGTGTGGGCGAATGCGCCCTCCTCGCCGGTGGCCACGTACCCGAGCTGGTCGACCTGACCGTCGCCGTTCAGATCCTTGGTGAGCTTGGTCGCGGTCGACATCAGCTCGTCCCACGTGGTCGGGACCGCGAGCCCCGCGTCCTTGAAGAGCTTCTTGTTGTAATACGTGTAGCTCATGCCCTGCCACCACGAGACCCGGTACATCCCGCCCCAGATCTTCTTGTAATCGAGCTGGATGTCCGTCAGGTCGTTTTTCTGTGCGTCGGACATGTACTTCCAGAGATCTTCCGCGACGCCGTAGGCGGCCATGTCGAGTGTGAACACGTCGTCCTGGTACTCGACGTCGATCCCGGCGTACTTGGTGCTCATCCAGAGCTGGCTCTTGGCGACGTGGTCCGCCCACACCGAGGGCCCCTTCACCAGCTCGATGTTGACGTCCGGGCGCAGGGGCGTCCACTTGTCGATGATCGCTGAGATCCACGTGTCCCCCCACGTCGGGGTGTAAAACACGACCGTCGACTTGGGCGCGGCGAACGCGAGCGACGCCATGGAAAGAGCGAGAAGGACCAGAATTGCCTTTCTCATACTGTCTCCTTTCCTCCTCTCGTCGGTTATTCCTGCCGGCGGAGCTGCCGCTTCTCCGCATTCCTCCTTCCCGGCGCCCGAAGGCTGCGCCGCGCGCGAATCGGTCCCCTACTTGATGGTCCTCCCGGTGAGCCCGCTCACGATGTAGCGCTGGAACACGATCACGAGCAGGATGATCGGCACAACCGAGATGATGCCGCCGGCCGACATCTTGGCGAACGGCATCTCGTAGGGCGAGGGGAAGTCGAGGATCACGGTCAGGATCATCTTCGCCTTCTCCACGCTGAAGATCAGCGGGTACAGCAGGGCGTTGTACGCGAAGATGAACCGGATCAGGAACAGTGCGATCACCACATTCTTCAGTGCAGGGGTGACGATCTTCAACAATATCCCCAGCTCGGTCGACCCGTCGATGCGGGCGGCGTCGATGAGCTCGTCGGGGAACTCCTGCAGGTAGGGGATCGCGAACCACGCGAACATGGGGATGCCGCTGAAGCCGAACAGCACGATCATGAGGAAATGAGTATCGAACAGGTGCAGGAAGTCGACGATCTTGAAGATCGGCAGCACATACACCACCCAGGGCAGCGAAAGCGACCACACGATGAAGTAGAAGAAGAGTCGTTTGAAGCGGAAGTGGAATTTTGCGAGGTAGTACGCCATGGAGAGGCTGAGCGCGAGGGTGACGATGGTCGCGATGCTGCAGATGAAGATCGAGTTGAAGATGTAGCGGCCGATCGCGTAGTCCTCGAAGATCGTGCGGTAGGTCCGCAGGCTGAGGGACTCCAGGGGCGGCACGTACCGGGGTTTTTCCTTGAAGACCTGGGTCTCCGGCATGAGCGAGACATTGACGATCCAGTACAGCGGGAAGATGGTGGCAACGACGACCACGAGGGTGCCGATGACCTTGAAGAGCGTGCTCCAGCGGAACCTCCGCCGGTACGCGGGGGCGGGCGACCCGGTCTCGAGGGGGCGGTTCATGCGGGGCCCCTCACCCTTTCGACTCGAGCGACCGGATCAGGACCCGGCCCAGGATGAGCACCACGAAGATCGATACGAACACGCTCCAGATCGCGGTATACGCGGTGCCCGCCTCGTACCTGCCGAAGAGGATGCCCAACCGGTAAATGCCGAGCGCCGCCGTTTCCGTTGCGAAGCCCGGCCCGCCGCGCGTGAGCGCGTAGATCATGTCGAACTCCTGCAGGGAGAATATCAGCAGGATCGTCATGGTGTAGAGCATCGTGGTGCGCATCAGCGGGGTCGTGATGAGCCAGAACGCCTGCCAGGGGTTGGCCCCGCTTACCTTCCCCTCCTCGTACAGCTCGGCCGGAAGGGTCTGGCGCGCCACCAGGAACAGCAGCGTGCTGAACCACACCTCCTTCACGACCCGGGAGGCGATCACCATGGGCCGTGCGTACTTCTCCACGCCGAGCCACGAGATGCGTTTCGTGATCACGTGGGCCCGCAGCAGCAGGTCGTTCAGGATGCCGAAATCCTGGCTCGTGACGATCTGCATCATCAGGCCCCACGCGGTGAGGGAGATCGCCCACGGCACGAGCATGACGGTCTTGGCTACCGCCTCTCCACTCCCGAGCTGGTTGATCACGATGGCGAACAGGTACCCGAACACCACCATCAGCAGCGTCGTGGCCGCCGCATAGATGAGCGTGAACGTGATGGAGCTCCAGAAGCTCGCGTCCTTGAATATCTTGAGGTAGTTCCCGAACCCCACGAATGCGCCTTTGCTGTTGAACAGCGATTGCCAGACAGCCCAGAGCAACGGCATGGTGAAGCTGATAAAGAAAACCGCAAACGGGATCAGCAGGAGCAGTATCGACGACCTGGATCGGACCATCAGCCTCCCCCGTAGGTAGCCATCATAGCACGATCACGTTATCTCGTCAAATAATATTTCTTTCTTTTCTAATATGGAATGAATACGTGTTTTCGCGTATTCATCGGGTAAAAGGCCGGCCAGTATCGCCCTTTTCAGCGGAATCCCGCTGGCGCGTAACAGCACCTACCATCGGATGTCCTTTCCTGAAATGAAGCAACACAGGTTTTTCTGCACTGCCTCGGTACGGTCGAGGTCCGCCCTTTTGTAGATGCGCTTTTCGGCGGTCGATCGCGGCGTGAGCTCGATGACGGTGTTTCCGCGCCACCGGGCCCGGAACGGCAGGACCGTGGCGATCTTCGATGACTCCTTGCCATCGAACACTACTTGCCTTTCCTCGGTTTCCCTCGGGGTGAGCGGGAACTCGAGCACGCACTCCGCCCCGGCCGGTACCGGACCGAAATCCGCGTACCGGCCGATGAGGGGCAACGATCTCGCCACGCCGCCGACGGATCCCCGAACGGGGACTGCCATTGCGTGTTCCGGGATCCGCACCCGCAGCCGGGCTTCGCAGCGTGGAACCACGACGGTTTTCCCCTGGTGGGGCTCCCAGCTCGTCACGGAGCCGAGCCGGTTTTCCACGGTGTAGTGGAGGTTCACCCGTAAACCGTCGATGTCCTCGACGAGCGTCTGCTGCCACAGCAGATGGAACGTCCGCAGGGCGTGCGCGGAGCAGCACAGCATGAGCGAGGCGGGCACGAACTGGTGTTCGTCCGCGCATGTCCACAGGAAGCCACCTGCGCTGCGCTTCACTACATCGGTGTAGTCGTCGTAGGGCAGCGTCGCGAGGTCGGCCGGATAGCCCTCGTAGACCCACGTCTCCTTATCGAGGATCCGGCCCCGGGCCGCCTTGGCCGACACCCATTCCGAGGGGTCGAGAAATTGGGCCTCCGCTGTCTGGTTGCGCGCGAACCGGTCGATCATGTCCCAGTACTCGTGGAACCCGAGACGGACGAGCGAGAGAGCGCTTTGCGTGAGCTCCATGTCGCTGCAAGCGGGCTCCGTGCATGGCGTGCTCCCGAAGCTCGTGCACAGCGACGCGGCGTAGTCGTGAATGGACTTCGCGCGCTCGACCACGCGGGGATCTTCGACCAGGGCAGCGTACCGGGAAAGGCCGTTGATCACCGACATGACGGTCCGGAACCACGATGAGAATCTGCCGGTCTCGTCGAAGAAGCCATTGGCCGGCCGCAGCAGCTGGTGGGCGATCCCTTCTGCCATCTGCAGAGCCCTCGTGCTGCCCGTGAGCTCGTAGACCTTCACCAAGGGATCGATGAGCGCTCCGTGCCCGTAGGGTCCCATGCCGACGGCGCGGATCAGTGCGGGGGGGAAGAGCCGCTGCCGACCCTCCTGATGCGACAGGCCGAACAACCCGTCCACCACGGCGTGAATCCGGACCAGGAGCCGCTCGTCGCCATCGTCCAGGAACCAGTAGAGGAGCGCGTACAGCGCCCGGGCCTGCTCCCAGAGGCACATTGGGTACGCCGGGTTCCAGGGAGAAGCCGGGGCATGGATCAGGCCGTCCAACTCGTTGAAAAAACCCAGGTAGAGCTTCCGCTGGGCAGCCTGGATGTCCAGTCCGGCGTCGTCGCCGCAGATGTCACGCGCGATGACCATGCCGTAGACCGAGTACGGCAGCACCTCGGTCCAGTCCAACCGGTGGTGCACGAAGTGGGGCCGGGCTTCTCCGAGCGTGACGCCGACGAACGGCACGTGACCGAACTTCGGATCGGTGTTCTGCAGCATGTGCCGCAGGCACAGCGATGCACGGGCTGAGATGTCGAGCGTTGCCGGAGCCTTTCGGGCGGCTGTGCGCTCGCCGACGACCTCGATCCGCTTCATGGTGCGCTCCCTTCCGCTTCCCGGCGAGCCGGACAGTTCCGGGGATCGTCGAAGTGGCGGCAATCGCGGCAATTCCGGCAGACGTGAATCTCGTCGGCCCTCCCCGACAGCGCCTTGAGCGCCCACTGCGGGTCGGCGAGGATTCCCCGGCCGACTGCCACCAGATCCGCGAGACCCCCGGCCACCGCCTGCTCCGCTTCCACGGGTCGCCGTATCTCTCCGACGGCGATCACGGGGATGTCCACGGTTCGTCTGACCAGTGCGGCGAGATGCACGCGGTCCGAGAACGGGCTTCCCGCGGGTGCGAGGCGCGGAAGCTCACCGATCCCACCCGAGACGTGGATCAGCGGAGTGCCTTCCGCCTTCAGCCACCGAGCCACCTCGTACCCCTCGTCGAGCGTCAGCCCGCCCGGCTCGCCGTCGACGACCCCGAGCCGGCACCAGCATGGCAGAGCGTCCCCGGTCTCGCTCCTGATGCGTGCGACGGTTTCCATCAGGAACCGGGCCCGGTGCTCCAGGCTTCCCCCCCAGCCGTCGGTCCTCCGGTTTGCGAGCGGCGAGAGAAACTGGCTGACAAGGAATCCATGGGCAGCGTGCAGTTCGACCGCGTCGAAGCCGGCCTGCATGGCGCGCCGGGCAGCGGCGGCGAAGCACCCGATGATCCGCTGGATCCCTTCCTCGGTGAGCTCCCGGGGTATCTCGCCGTCGGGATTGACGGCGGACGGGGCTACGAGGGGATTCCCGTAGTAGGAGGTGTGCGTCCGGGTGTTTCTCCCCGCGTGGTGGATCTGGATCGCAGCAGCCGCCCCGTTGGCGTGAATCGCTTCAGCGACACGGTGCAGGCCTTCCACATGGCCGTCGTCGAAGATGCCGATCTGGTCAGCTGAGAGCCTGCCCTCGGGCGCCACGGTTGTCGCCTCGACGATGACGAGCCCCATGCCTTTCGAACTCGCGTAGTGTTCGATGATCGCCGGTGTCACGGAGGCGTCAGGCGGGGCGATCCACTGGACCATGGGTGGCATGACGATTCTGTTCTTGAAGTGGAGGCCCAGGATTCTCAATTCTGTAGATAGGTTAGGAAATGTCATTGCAAAACCCTATAGGCATATTAAAGTACCCGAAATGGGTTGTCAACGAAAAATACTTATCGATAACGACAGGCGGTTTCCGTGTACGGTATCCAATCTTGCGTGACGTTTGAAAATAGTATATTAAAACCAGGTGATCCTGGCCAAAAAACCAGCTTTCCTCATCGTATTGGCAGTCGTATGCATGGTGCTGGCCGCAGTCGCCTGGCTCCTGATCCGGGCGAACACCGAAACAACCCTTGACTTCAAGGTCGTGAACTTCGTAAGCGGCGGATGGGTCTGGGACCTGACTGCAACCATGCAGGACAGGGTCATTCGCGGGTTCTACCAGTCCGATTCCGGGCCCGTCTGGCTCCGATTCAGGCATCTCTCCCCGGGCGACGCGACGCTGATGCTGTTTGCCCCCAGCTACGAACCGGTGAACCTGGCCGTGAAGCTCGACCGCGGGGAGAACCGGATCGAGGAGTCGATCGCCATGAAGGGGCTCGAGATCACGGGCCTTGACCACTTCCTCGTGTTCGAAAAAGCGGCGAAAGCGGTGATCGAAGCGGAGCTGCGGCCGGTTGCTGCCGACGGCACTGCCATCCTCGAGCATCCGGCGCTCGCCCTGTGGATCGGCTGCCGGATCCACGTCGAGGAGAAGAACGGGGTGCCGGTACGGGAGGAAAATCTCTCCGGCACGTCACGCGGCGAGGAGCTGTTCCGGGGCGTCCTCTCCTGGACCTGGGATGCCACGCCCGAGACGAAATTCCGCTACCGCGCGCGGATCCCCCTCGAGAAGGTGAAGGCCGATCCATCACCGTACCGGGTCATCGACTACCTCATCGTGGTGCCCGATCCCCGCGTCATGAGCAGGGCCGACCTCGATGCCTTCATGGCGTCGCTCTGGAACACCAGGGATCTTGGTGCGATCACCGCGCTGCTGGAGACCGAGGACGACCGTCTTCGCTGGTTTCTCGACACGTCCTGGGACGTGAAGACGGCGCAGGAATGATCCAGATCCGGGGGCTGGTCAAGCGGTACGGCGCCTTCACGGCCGTCGATAGCCTCGACCTCAACGTCCCGCGCGGCGGGATCTACGGTTTCCTCGGGCCGAACGGCGCCGGCAAGACCTCCACGATCATGATGGTGCTCGGGATCACGCGCCCGACGGCTGGGGAGATCCGGCTGTTCGGCGAAGCCTACACGCCGAACCGCATCGAGCTTCGCCGGCGGATCGGGGTGGTTCCGGAAAAGCACCCCCGCGGCGGCTGGCAATGGATGACGGCCGGCGAATACCTGCGGCTGTTCGCGGACCTCTTCCGGGTGCCGCAGGCTTCCCGGCGCATCGAAACCCTTCTCGAGCGGGTCGCGCTGGGGACGGTGCGCGACAAGCGGATCCGCGAGTTCTCGCAGGGCATGCTGCAGAAGCTCAGCTTCGTACGGGCGCTGCTCCCCGACCCCGATCTGCTGCTGCTCGACGAGCCGATCTCGGGCCTCGATCCGCTTGGCATCAAGCAGGTCCGCGACCTCATCCTCGAGGAGAATCGCGAAGGCCGTACGGTGTTCATCTCCTCCCACCAGCTGTCGGAGATGGAGAGGCTCTGCAACCGCGTGGCGATCATTTCGCGCGGACGGCTCATGGTCGAGGACGAGATGCGGGCGGTGCTCTCCCGCATCGGCGCGACGCGGGAGCTCCGTGTCGAGCTCGAGCATCCCCCCGGGGACCTCGGGGAGCGCGTCGGGAAGCTCCCGTTCGTCCGGGAGTCGTTCCTGCAGGGGAATGTCCTGGTCGTGCGCGTGGGACGGGAGGGTGATCACCGGCGCGAGGTGTCGGAGCACCTGTTCCGCCTCGGGTTCGTCCCCCTCTCCCTCGAGGAACGGGCCCCATCGCTCGAGGAGGCCTTCGTGACCCTCACGCAGGAGAACATCGCGCTGCTCGCGCCCCGGGGCCGGCCGTGAGCGCGCGGCTGCGGGTTGCGCTCGTGATCGGGCGCCGGCAGGCAAATGAATCCCTGCTTTCGCCGGGATTCTACCTCATGACCACCATCGCCATCTCGCTCGGTTGCTTCCTCGTCGCCGGATTCACGACCGCCATCGACTCGAGCGGTTTCAATCCCGGGCAGAGCGCCCCGTACGAGCTGCTCACCCGCGCGCTCTCCGGAGCCTTCGGCGTCACCTTCGTGGAGAAGCTGTTCGCCGAGGGACCGTTCGCGTTCGCGCTGCTCGCGTGCGCCCTGCCGGTGCTGCTCTACCTCAGCATCGCCTCGGTGTTCCGCTTCGGCCAGGAGAAGGGTGCCGGATACGTCGAGCTGCTCGTCTACGGCCCGGCCGACGGTACGTCCTGCTTCCTCGCCGTTTTCCTCAAGGACGTGCTGCTCGCGGCGGTCTCGCTCGCCGCGCTCGCGCTGGCGCTGACCGCAGCCGCCGGGTTTGCGCACCTCGCGACGGGGCCGCTGTTCCGCTGGACGCTGCTCGTGGCGTTCCTCGTGTGCCTCCCGGTGTTCGCGTACGGCATCCTCTGTTCCATCGTCGCGGCCAATCCCTCGGGCGCCCTCGCGCTGTTCCTCGGCACGCAGCTCGTCTTCCTGCTCGTGTTCGCAGGCTCGTTCGCCATCGTGGGGGCGACCCTGCACACCGTGTCGTCCGTCGTCGCCTCCGTGCTCCAATGGGCCTCGCCGCTGTACTACGCGGGGCTGTGCTTCCGCGCGATCGAGGCAGCGCAGCCGGCCCTGTTCGCCGCGGGCGGTGTCATGCTGGTCGTCCTGGCGGCGGCGCTCCTCGCCGTCGCGCACGTCGCCATCCGCTTCGCGGGGGTACGCGCATGAGGCGTTCGATCGCGGTCTGGCTGCTGCTGGTGCCGCTCGCGGCCCTGTTCCCGGACGTGCCGGTGCGGCAGGAGCAGCTCATCTACTCGCTCATCGCGTTCAACGGTCAGGACTACGCCGCGGCGTTCGCGCCCGAAAGCTCGGATAGCGTGTACCTGCTCGCCGGGCATGACAGCTTCCTCTCCCTCCGCAAGACCTTCGTCTACTGGTGGCCGCCCGCGGATGCGTGGCAGACCGACACCGGCACCCTCAACGTGCCCATCATCGGGACGCTCGAGGTCACCGACGGCCGCGGGGAGGTCCGGCGCATGCCGCTCGAGCGGTACACGGTCTACAACGTCCGCGGCGACTACGAGCTGAATTGGGAAGTCTCCGTCGGCGATGAGGCCGACCGGGTGTACCGCCGCTCGCGCGAGCTGGTAGAGTCCTATCTCGGGCAGATGGAAGAGTACGCCCGGAACCACGACCGGTACCTCGCGGAGCTGCGATCGCTCTCCACGCGCATCGAGGAGCTGAAAGCCGCGGGACGTGACTACGCAGCAGTGAAGGAGCGCATGGACGGACTCCCGGCGCCGGTGGAGCCGCGGGAACCCGCTGAATTCCAGGTGCTGCCCACCCCGGTGCAGCAGGCGTACATCGTCAACCTGCCGCCCGGCCGCTACCGGGCCCGGCTCGTGAACGCCGAGGGCAAGGTCGTCGAGGGATCGGAGAAGACCATCGTTACTCACCGGGCCCGGCGGGTGAACGGCATCGGCTACGAGGTGATCCCCTCCGACAAGTGGACCCGGCCGCAGGAATCCAAGACACCGGCCTCGATCCTGTACGTGGACGGCAGCGCCGACCTGTACCTGAGGGTTTTCTACGAGAACGAGTACAATGAGCTCGCCTACGCCCGGACCGTCGAC
>Ga0154693_1100_pt4 | contig 9601 bp, 7 predicted proteins | sample Rifle2008BG13ft_FD_105711 | JGI IMG/M metagenome (GOLD analysis project Ga0154693, IMG submission 105711) | Spirochaetes bacterium RBG_13_68_11
ACCGGGTCCTTGGCGAGGTACTCTTCGATGGCGACAAGGAACCTTCGCGCCTGGTCGACGCTGAGCGACGAGGTTTCCCGCAGGGAGTAGTCCGTGACGCGGCCCTGCGCCTTTGATCCCACGAAGGACTTCGTGCGCAGGGTGAACAGGAGGTTCTGGGCCTCCCCGTCCTGGTAGATCTCCTTCGAATAGAACACTCCGAGCATGGAGGTTTCCAGGTCGACCTCGCTCGCCAGCTCGATGGCGGAAGAGATGGCGCGCTCCCCCCTGACTTCCGGAGCGACGGACTGGTAGATGGAGTTCTCAGTCGTCGCGCAGGAGGCGAGGGCGAGCAGGCCCGTCAGCAGGATCACGCGCGCACGCTTCATGGTATTCTCCTTCAGCGGACGATCGGACGTCTCATTTGCCGGGTCAGCATACCGGGGCTCGGCAGCAGCCGTCAAGATTGGGCGGTGCGGCAGGCGGGCCAGCCGGGCGTCGGGCCGGCCGCACGCCGGGGCGGACGCCGCCATTGCCTGCTGGACGACCGGGACGCGCCGCGCTACAGTAGGGGCATCGCGACGAGCGAGGGAGGATCGACATGGCGTTCAAGCTCAAGGAAGCGTTGTTCCGCGTGCGCTGCCGGGAACCGGGGTGCCCGTTCGTTTCCGACTTCCTGGTTAAGGAGAACATCCAGGGCGCGACGGAGGCGGACGTCGACAGCGAGGCCTGGAAGTACGCCAAGGACCTCGGCATCAACCGACACGATGCCATCCACGGTAAACGCCACTCGATGATCGACCCCGACATCCACAAGCTCCGCAGTTCCTACGAGACGATCGGCGGGGTCCCACGGGCGAGAGCGCCCATCGCCTCCGCCCGGCTCGGCGAGACCATCAACACACGGCGCTACGACCGGGGCGACCGGATCATCGCGAAGGGGGAGCGGGCCACCACGGTGTGCGAGGTGGTGCGCGGCTCCGCTCGCAATGAACGCCGCCCGAGCCTCATCTACCGACCCGGCGCGACTTTCGGCGCCGCGGGTCTCTTCGAGAACAAGCGGCGCATGGCCGACATCGTGGCCAGCGAGAATGGCACGATCATCGCGTTCTACGACATGCGCGAGCTGTGGACCTCCGACCGGGAGAAGGCGAAGGAGCTGTCCAACGAGGCCATGGAGGACATCTTCCGGGTGCTGGCCTGGCTCGAGGACCGCTGCGACGCGCTGGAAAAGCAGCTCGCCCAACGGAGGGCGGGGGCCGCGGCGAAGAAGGGCGGGAAGAAGCCCGCGAAGAAGGCAAAGGCGAAACCTGCGAAGAGGAAGGCTGCGAAGAAGGGGCCGGCAAAGAAACCGGCGAAGCGCCGCTAGAGCCTCACCAGGCCTGCTGGACGAGCAGGTCGGGCATGGGGAAGTGTTTCCGATTGAGGGTGTGAATCCTCCCTCCGGTCTTCATGACTGTCGCCGCGAGCAGGGCGTCCGCCATGTCGATGCCGTGCGATGGGTGCCAGGCACGGTACAACTCCCCTCCCAGGTCCACGACACCGGCATCCACAGGCGCCGTTTCGAACAGGGAGAGCAGGAGGAGGGTCGGGTGCAGCTCCTCCGCCCTGGCGAAGAAGACGATCTCGGCGCGCTGAAGCACGCCAAGGCAGAGCATCCGGTTCGCATCCGCTCGCAGGGACTTCAGAAGCGCCCGCGCGCCGGCGTGTCCCCGAAGGTGCCAGATCAGGACATCCGAATCGAGGTATTCCCTCATGGAGCCCTTCGGCCGAGCGATGACCGCAACGCCGTGCGTGCGCGGCGGACGGTGGTCGCGGGCGACTCCTTCCGATGCCAGGCTCCCCACGTTTCGTCGAGCATGTCCAGCGAAGCGCCGTCCTCCGCGTGCTCCGCGTAGCCGCGCAGCGCGTCCTCGAGGATGCGCTTCTTCGACCGGCCGAGCTTGCGGGACAGGGTGTCGAGGAGCGCGGCCACGCTCTCATCCACGCGAGCGGACATGATCTTGTCCATACGTAAGCATGATAACGTAAGAAAGGTCATTGGTCAATCCCAGACGTTAAAACAGCCGCAGCTGCCGGTCGGAGGCGAAGATCGCCTCGAGATCCAATCCGACGTACGGCGCCACCGCCTCGACGATCGGCGCGAGCTGCTTCGCGGCGTAGTGGTCGTAGTCGAACGGAGAGCTGCGCCGCGACTCGGGCTGCGGCCCCTCCCGGGTCCACACGTAGCGGATGAGACCCGTCCTCTCCTCGGGCGGCAGCAGCGCCGCCGCTCTCACGTGCGGCGGCGAGGACTTCGTGTAGGCCTCCACGGGCTTGCGCAGCGAGCGGCGGTAGGTGAGCAGCTCGTCCTTCAGCCCCGCGCGCAGGTCCCGGAGGAGTGCCCGGATCCGTTCCACGATCTCCGCAGGCGGCACGTCGTGGAACACCCAGCCCAGGAGGTCGCGCTGCAGCGCGTGGGCCAGCTCGGTCCAGTCGTGGCGCACCGCCTCCATGCCCACGATCTCGAGACGCTCCCCCTCGCCTTCGAGCCGCAGGCCCGCATACCCCTTGGCCCGGCCCCGGGTCTCGGCGTCCTCACCGTCCTCGGCTCCGGTCCCCAGGGTGCGCATGGGGGGGAGGAAGAAGCGCAGGTACACGGTCTCGAACTCCAGCTCGAGCCGGGAGTCCACCGCCCAGCGTTCGCGCACGTAGTCCGCGAGGCCCTCGTTCACCAGGCGGCAGAGGCGTTCGCCCATCCCGCGCAGCTCGGAGGCCGGGGCGCCGCGCGGCAGTCCGGAGCGCACGAACAGCGAGTCCGTGTCGCCATAGAGCACCTCGAGACCTTCCTCGGTGATGAGGTCGCGGGCCCAGAAGAGCACGTGCTGGCCGAACGAGGTGATGGCGCCGGCCAGCTCGGGGGCGGCGAACCGGCACCCCTCCGTGCCGAGCACGCCGTAGAACGAGTTCATCACGATCTTGTACGCGTACGAGGACCGCGCATCGCCGCGGCGCTTCGCTTCGGCGCGCTCTACGAAGAAGCGCTCGAGGATGTCGGGCAGGATGCCAGCGTCGCGCCGGAAGCGCGCGCCGTTGGGCGCTGTTATGAAATCGCCGGCTGCCGCGGGCGAACCGCCGGCCTGGCCCGGGGATCCGCCCGCCGCCGACCCCGCATCCACGACCCGGGTGAGCGGATCGATGTTGAAGGTCCGGATGAGCGAGGGGTACAGGCTTCGGAAGTCGAACGCGAGCACATTGTCGGCGAGGCCGGCCCGGGGCGTGATGAGCCCGCCCCCGGGCGAGCGCTCCATCGGGTCCTGGTCGACCCCGAGCGTGGGGGCCACCATGCCGCGCCGGTGAAGGTGCTCGAGGTAGAGGTACTCGAACGAGGCGACGCTGACCCACGTCTGGTCGAGCGTGGTGCCGATCAGCAGCGACTTGCGCAGCGCCGTGTCGAGGAACCCCTCGCTCGCCAGGATGTCGAGCACGAGCCGGGCGTCTTCGAGACAGTAGGCGCACAGGGCTTCCGGGTCCGTGCGGTAGAGCCGCTCGATGGCCTCGACGCCGGTCTCGCCGGGCCGGCGGTCGATCAGCTTGCCCCGGCCGAGCAGCGCCCGGGCCACGGTCTCGAGCCGGTAGTCCTCGAGCCCCATGCCGGAAAGACGCACCAGCCAGAGCGCGTCCATCACCTGCCGCCCGTCCGCGATGGCCCGGCTGCGCCGCCAGCGCACGCCGCCCTCTCCCCCCTCCCGGTCGAGGAACGTGGCCGGGCTGTCCGACCGGCCGATGTCGAACGGCACGCCGAGGTCGCCGAACCGGCGGTGCAGGGCCCGGAAATCGAAGTCCACGATGTTCCAGCCGGTCAGGATGTCGGGGTCCAGCTCGAGGATCCGCCGGCGCAGCTCGAGCAGGAGGTCCTTCTCCGACGTGAAGCAGCGCGCCGAGGCCGCGCCCCCGCCGTTCAGGAGCACTTCGGTGCTTTCCGCGCCGTCGTGACCCGTGAAGGCGAGGCCGACCGCCCAGACCGCCCTGCCGGTCCGGTCGGTTTCGATGTCGAGGGAAAGCACCGAGAGACGGGGCTCGAAGCCGGCGCCGGCCGGCCCGATCGCGGGATCCTCGTAGACGCGCTGCACGCGCCGTCCCGCTCTCCACGGGCCCTCGATGGAAACCGCGGCGTGAATTCCCGCGTCCACGAGCAGCTGAATCGACGGCTTCACGTCGGCCTCGTAGGTCCGCACCCCCGCCCGATGGAGGCTTTCGCGCAGGTCACGCAGGCGTATGGGGATGGCGACCTCCAGGCGCAGCGTCGGGGCCCCGTCCATGGTGGTCCGCGGCCAGCTCGTCACCGAGATCCCGTCGCCCTCGCGATCGATCACGGTCCGCACCGCCGCGAAGTCGGCCTCGCGCACCGCGAGGAACGGCCGGGCCCGGCGCTCGACCACCGCGAAGGTTTCGCCGTTCGTGAGCCTGCCAACCAGGTCGATCTCCATGCGCCCCGAGCGCGAGCGCTCGAACGCGTGGACGATGAACCCCTGCTCCATCGCCGGCGAGTATACTACGGCGGGTTGCCTCCCGCGAACGCCTGCCCGCCGCGGCCCCCTTGGACCGCTGCCATGTTTGTGGTAGGCATCGGGAATGCCGAAGATCACCTTCCTGGGCGCCGGCAGCACCGTGTTCGCGAAGAACGTGCTCGGCGACTGCCTCGCCACGCCGTCGCTGGCCGACAGCGACATCGCGCTGTACGACATCGATCCCCAGCGGCTCTCCGATTCGCAGCTGATGCTGGACAACCTCAACCGCAAGGCCGGTGGAAAAGCGCGCATCCGGGCCTACACCCGCGAGGGCCGGCGGGAAGCCCTGCGGGGCGCCGATTTCGTGGTCAACGCCATCCAGGTCGGCGGCTACGAGCCCTGCACCGTCAACGATTTCGAGATACCGAAGAAGTACGGCCTGCGCCAGACGATCGCCGACACCCTCGGCATCGGCGGCATCTTCCGGGCCCTGCGCACCATCCCGGTGGTGCTCGAGTTCGCCCGCGACATGGAGGAGGTCTCGCCCCGGGCGCTGTTCCTCAACTACGTGAACCCCATGGCCATGGTGACCGGCGCCCTCCTTCGCGCGAGCGGCATCCGGGCGGTCGGCCTGTGCCACAGCGTGCAGGTGTGCGCCGAGACCCTGGTGAAGGGCGTGGGCATGGCGTGGAACCCCGAGACGCTCTGGAAGATCGCGGGCATCAACCACCAGGCATGGCTGCTGGAGATTTCCCTCCGGGGGGAGGATCTCTACCCCGAGATCCGGCGCCGCTCCGCGGCGGGGCAGGTGCCGGAAACCGACCGGGTGCGCCACGAGATCATGCGCCGGTTCGGCTACTACGTCACCGAGAGCAGCGAGCACAGCGCCGAGTACGTGCCGTGGTTCATCAAGGCCGGGTACCCCGAGCTGATCGAGCGGTTCGCCATCCCCCTGGACGAGTACCCCCGCCGTTGCGTGAGCCAGATCGCGGGATGGCAGCGGATGCGCGACGAGCTGGTTTCGGACCGGTCGCTGCGGCACGAGCGCACGCATGAATACGCGTCGTACATCATGGAGGCTGCCGTCACCAACCGCCCGTACGCGATCGGCGGCAACGTGCTGAACGACGGCATCATCGCGAACCTCCCGCGCCAGGCGGCCGTGGAGGTGCCGTGCCTCGTGGACGGCGGCGGAGTGCAGCCCTGCGTGGTGGGCGAACTTCCGCCGCAGTGCGCTGCGCTGAACATGACCAGCGTGAACGTGCAGCTCCTGACCGTCGAGGCCGCGCTCTCGGGCCGTCGCGATCACATCTACCACGCCGCGCTGCTCGATCCCCACACCGCGGCCGAGCTGCCCGTGGACCGGATCGTGGCGCTGTGCGACGAGCTGATCGAGCGGCACGGGCGCTGGCTGCCGGAGTACCGGTAGGGCCGGATCGGACGGGCCGTCAGCGGGCCGTGACCTCCAGCGACCGGGAAGCCATCAGGATGTCCGGCACGTCCCAGCCCTTGACGTCCATGAGGTCCTTGTACGCCCTGCGGAGCAGGAGCCGAACCTCCACACGCGCAGCGCCGTCGGGCGGCGCCGCGAAGACGTACGAGGTCGCGTCGTCCGCGAACGCGGCGATCCGGTTGTCGCTCACGACTGTCACTGGGTTCCAGTACGCGCCGGTCGGGGTCACCCCGGTCCAGCGCTCCTGCAGCACCTTCGCGTACGCCGTGCCCGGAAGCCCGGCGTAGCAGCCGGCCCCTGGATCGCCGATGCCGCACCAGTCGGGCAGAACGGGGCCCGAGACCCGGACCAGGGCAGCGCCGTCCGCGCCGAAGGCCCGCACGAGGAGGATGAGGTGCCGCAGCGGGCTGTCCGTGGGCACATGGTGACCGGTCCGGTCGTTCGTGATCCTCACGTCGACCGCGAGCCTGCCACCGGCGATCCTGGCGGCCGCATCGAGCGACACCGCGTTCTGCAGCAGCTGCGCGCTCGCGGCGCCCGGAAAATCGTGCGCGGAGATGGAGGCCGGGTCCCGCTCGACGCCTCCCTTGCCCGCGGCCACGTTGGTCACCCGGTTCCCGTCCAGGATCGTGGGTGCGCTCATGTGGCACTGCTGGCAAGTCTTCCCCGTCGCGGGGTCGCTCCACGGGCTGGCGAGCCACTCCCCGTACGAGTCGTAGATCACGGTGCCCCAGAAATCGCCGCGATGGCAGGCGGCGCAGAAGGCGCTCTGCCGGATGAGGGGGAGGTACGTGTCCTCCTCCGGCACGTTGTCGTCGTCGAAGGGACCGAAGAAGAGCTGGTAGCGGTCGGGATCGCCGGGAAACGGCCTGCGGATGTCCATCGAGAGGACCCCCGGCTGGTTCGGATGGGGCAGGCCGGTCGCCGGATCGAGGAGGACGCCCGCCACCTTGTGGCAGAAGTCGCAGTGGATGCCGTACGCGTCCGCGCCCGACGCCGACGAGGGGTCGACGCCGTACGGGTCGTCCACCGCGGGACCCGGCAGGTGGCAGCACGCGCAGTTGCCCGCCGTGTCGGGGAAGTCGAGCTTGTAGCCGGGCCCGTACCAGGCCTTCGAGGTGTCGGGCTTGAGCGGTATCGTGCCGTAGTCCCGGCTCGATGCGGTGCGGGTGACGGGGCTCTGGTTACCAGCCGTGTCCGTCCCCTTGTACATCGTGAGGAACCGGGGGTTGACCGCCGACCGCGCGTGGGCGTCGTTCTCGAGCCAGGTCCGGGTCACTTCCGGCTTGCAGCTCATGCAGGACACCTCTCCCACGGGAGGCATCCACTCGTAATCGGGATTATCGTCCTCCTGGTACGGCCTGAGCGTCAGGACAACGTCCCGTGCGCCTGGTTCCACGCGTTCGGCCTTCGCGCAGTAGCAGCCCTGCTTCCACGCGCTCACCGTGACCGCCCCGGTGCCGGCACCGACCGGCAGGCTGAAGGCGCCCCGCGCATCCGTGAGCGCCTGCACCCGGGTCGCCTGGATGCGAACCGTCGCGAGGGCGACCGGGCCCGATGCATCCACGACCGTGCCGGTGATCGCGCCGGGCGACACGGGGATGGACTCTGGCCGGGAGGTGCAGGAGCAGATGGCGAGCAGGGCGGCGAGCGCGGCCCCGATTTTTTTCATGGGCTCATCGTAGCACGTCCCGGCCGTCAGGGTGAGCCGATCCAAGCCAGGGATGGCTAGGGTCGGTCGAGGCCATGGATGGCCGAAAGACCGACCCAGGCTCCGAACAGCGCATCGAGGTCGCAGCCGCACTCCTCCTCGGCGGTCGAGAGGAAATCCGCGCCCCGGGCGATGCGCCAGCGGAACCGCTCGACGTAGCGGTTCACCGACCGGTCGAACGCAGGGACGCCCATCGAGGACGCCAGGGCCTCGAGGAAGAGCGGGCCCCGGCCGTACACGATCGCACCGTACTCCTTCGCGGTGTAGGCGGACACGGGCAGGCCGACCGGCTTCAGGGCCCGGTCGACGCGGCTCCAGCGGCTCCACCAGGAGTCGGTGTACGAATCCGCCGCGTCCTCCCCGTACCGGTCGAGGTAGTAGAGCCGGGTGGCGTACTGCGCCATGGCCTCGTCCAGCCACGGCTCGGCAGCCTGGTCGTTGCCCACGAGGTTGTAGAACCACTGGTGCGCGACCTCGTGCGCGACGGTCGCCTCGAGCATCACGCGCATCGGTGCCCCGTCCATGCTGCCCTCGAGGGAGAAGATGCGCTCGCCGATCACCGTGAGCCCCGGGAACTCGATGCCGAGCGCGGTGAGCGGACCCGCGAGCACGGTGAAGGTGTCGTAAGGGTACGGCCCGAAGCGCTTCGAAAATGCCGCAATGGCCCGACCGGCCACGTCCATCGCGAAGGCGGCAGCGGCCTCCTGTCCCGGCGGCGCGAAGCAGCGGATCGCCGGGCCACCTGCGCCGTTTCGCCCATCGGAGAACTCCTCGAGGCCGGCCCCGACGGCGAGGTAGAAATCGCGGGCGGGGTTCAGCTCGAGGTCGACCATCGTGCGCCCATCCTCGCCCGTGCGCCCGATCTCCTTTCCGCCGGTCACGAGGACGAGGCCCGCGGGCAGCGAGACGCGCACGCGCCATGATGCCGCGTCGGTGCAGAGGTAGTCGGCGTACGGCGCCGGCAGTTCGGCGCCGGTCCGGGGCGAGAGCGCCACGGGGAAGCACCAGGCGAGCGAGGCGAACCCGTCGGTCCGGGCGAGCGGTCCGCCGCCTCTCATCAACGGCACGGTCGCGCGCCAGGTGAGGGCGATGTCCGCCGACGCTCCCTGCGCGAGGGCCCGGGGAAGCGCGACCTCACGCACGGCGTCGCGCTGCCCGCCGTCGAGAACCGCGGCAGCCCCGTCGACGATGCAGCCCGTCACATCAATGCGGCCGCCGACGAGACCGGGGAAGAGGAGGAACCGCACCCGGTCGAGGGGCGATGGTTCCCGGTTCACGAAGCGGAGATCCAGGGAACCGTCGACCGCGGAGAGATCTGCGGCCAGCACGAGGTCCAGCCGGATGGCGCTGCGCTGCGCCGGCGCGGCGTCGACGGGACCGGCCGCGACCCGCTTCGAGCAGCCGCCGGCGAGCAGGATGACCGCGGCCCCGAGCGCGAGGATTCTCCGCATGCGCCACTATACCACGGCGCTGCCGGCGCGGCGCATCGCCGCCTCGGCCCGGCCGGCCCGATCCGCCTTGCGTACCGCCCGGAGCGCCGCTACACTCGCCGCCGTGAGAGCAATCGTCAACACGGGACCCGGCGCGCTGGAGCTGCGCGAGCTTCCAGCGCCCGTGCCCGCACGAGGGCAAGCCCTCATCCGCACGGCCTTCTGCAGCATCTGCGCAACGGACCTCAAGATGATCGCGGGCTGGGAGCGCACGGGCTTCCCGTCCATCCCCGGCCACGAGTGGTCGGGTGTGGTCGAGTCGGTCGGCCCGGGCGTCGACGCCGCCATCGTCGGTCAGCCCTGCGTCGGGGAGAACGTGCTCTCCGATGGCGGCGAGGTGGGCTTCGAGCACTCCGGCGGCTACGGCGAGCTGTTCCTGACCGAGGCGCGCAACGTACTGCCGCTGCCGGTCGGGCTGGACCTCGCAGCAGCGCCCCTGGTCGAGCCGCTGGCGGTCTGCGTGCACGCGCTCGCGCGG
>Ga0154693_1150_pt19 | contig 9406 bp, 8 predicted proteins | sample Rifle2008BG13ft_FD_105711 | JGI IMG/M metagenome (GOLD analysis project Ga0154693, IMG submission 105711) | Spirochaetes bacterium RBG_13_68_11
CCGGCATCCGGCACACCCTGCGCCTTTTACAGGACGTTGGTCTCGGCTACATCACCCTCGGCCAGCGCAGCCCGAGCCTGAGCGGCGGCGAGGCGCAGCGCATCAAGCTCGTAACCGAGCTGGCGCGGGCCCGTACGGGTCCCGCCGACGGCGGTCCCCGGCGCGGCGGCGGTGTACACACCCTGTACGTGCTCGACGAGCCGACCATCGGCCTGCACATGGCCGACGTGGAGCGCCTCGTGCGCGTGCTGCACCGGCTGGTGGACGCGGGCAACACGGTGGTCGTGATCGAGCACAACCTCGACATCATCGCCGAGAGCGACCTGGTCCTCGACCTCGGACCCGAGGGCGGCGACGGGGGCGGGAGGATCATTGCCGAGGGCTCTCCCGCTGAGGTGGCGGCCGGCGCGAGTCCGCGAAGCCCCTCGCACACGGCCCGGTTCCTCAGGGATTTCCTGGAGCGCGCGGGCTAGAGCGCCTGGGGACCCGCCGTTCGTTCATCACCTCATCCGGCGAGGTACCGGCACGCGAGGCCTTCGAACCTTCCGAATCCCCGATCCGCGGTAACGAGTGTGGCGTCGTGGCGGATCGCAAGGGAGGCAAGCAACGCATCCGGGACCCGGTTCCCGGCCGCCTTGGATACGAGGCCCACGTGCTTGAAGATCCCGTAGGCCATCGGGTCGATATCCGCCTTGACCGCGCGCTCTCTCGACTCCAGGGCGTCTGCGAATCCCCACGCTTCCTCGATTCGCGAGGGCTGGGTGAAGATACGAGGGTTGGTGACCAGCCGCAGGAATGAGGTGACCACGTAGGGGCAGAAGAGAAACGAATCGCCGGAACGCGAACCTCGGTCGATCTCGGTGAACGCGATCTCGTGCAGGGGGCTGTCGGATCGGAACGCGTAGACCCAGAGATTCACGTCCCAAAGGATCACCGGTATTCCTCCGCGTCACGCTGCTCAGACTCCAGGAACTTCCAGTCAACCCCGGGAAGTAACCCGCCTCGGGCACTGCTCACCGGCAGAGACCGTGTCGGCATGCTCTTCGCGAGCCTGATACGGAGACCCTCAACGAGCAGGTCGGTGAGAGTCTTCCCCTCCTCGACCGCCCTCAGCTTGGCGTCCTTGATGATCGGGTCAGGGATGTTCAAGGTCGTCCTCATACAGACAGAATACTCTCTATGCAGATGTATGTCAATGAAGAACCGTTATGCCGAGTGCCGAAATGAATTCAACCGCGGCATGGACTGCGTATGGGGCGATCCCGAAACCGCAGCGCCGGCGCACAGCATCCGCGTCCTGTTCGTCCCGGGGATCCGATCCTGCCGCGCTTGGTCGGCCTTTCGCGCATCCCTGCGCACGGCCGACCTTGAACATCCATGTTCTTGACACCCGTCTCGAAGCGAACCACCCTCTCGCACGGTGGAAACTGCATACACGCCGCGCTGGCCGGGCATCCGCTGGGCCATCCGTCACGCCGCCGCATCGCCGATCGAGCGCTTCGCTCTCGCCGAAGCCCAGCGGCTCGTGCAGCGCCAGGTACCCTACCTCGTCCGCGTCGAAGCGGCCGCGGAGGATCCCGCAGGTCACGCGGACCACCTCCTGCTGCTGGGAACCCCCGCCGCCAGCCCCCGGGTGCGGGAGCTGTGCGAGCGCTGGAATCTCACGGTGCCCGAGGCGCCCGGCTCGTACCTCCTCGCCTGCCGGCCGTCACCCTGGAACCCGGGCCGCACGGTTCTCCTCGCGGCCGGCCGTGATGCGGCCGGCGTATTGTACGGGGTCGAAGACCTCGCGGCCCGGGTGGTCGGGATCGGCACCGCCGATCCCAAGGCGTGGGGCAGCCAGCGTGCGCTGGACGGTGTGGCCCCCTTCGCGAACGCCGGCACGCCGAGGATCGGCCGCCGGGGCATCTGGAGCTGGGGATACGTGGTCTACGACCACCGCCGGTTCATCGACGCCATGGCGCGCCTCAGGATGAACGCGCTCACGCTGTGGAACGACGTGCCGCCCGAGAACGCGGCCGATGTCGTCGCGCACGCGCGCGACCGCGGCATCGAGGTAGTCTGGGGGTTCCACTGGGGCTGGGGCATCGGGGGCTTCGATCTCGCCGACCCGGACCACGTGGCCTGGGTACGGCGCACCGTGCTGGACACCTACGAGCGGACGTACGCCGGCATCCCCCACGACGGGATCTATTTCCAGACGGCCACCGAGGTGCGCGACACCCTCAGCGGAGGGGTTCCGATTGCCCGGCTTGCCCGCAACCTCGCGAACGACGTCGGCCGCGCCCTGCTGGAGCGGCACCCCGACCTGCGAATCCAGTTCGGTCTCCACGCCACCTCGGTCCTCGATCACTGCGGGGAGCTGGAGGAGCTGGACCCCCGGATCTCGATCGTCTGGGAAGACGCCGGGGTGATCCCCTGGAGCTACGTGCCGGCGAGCGAGCTGTCCGGATCTCCGCTGGGAACCGTCGACGCCACGATCGCCTACGGCCGGCGGCTCGCAGCGCTTCGCGGACGGGCCGAGCTCGCCATGGTCGCCAAGGGCTTCACCGCACTGCGGTGGGACACGGAGTTCGAGCACCACGGGCCGTTCCTGCTCGGGGAGCGCAGCCCGGCGTGGATCCGCCGGCGGCTGGCCGAGCGGCGGCCGATCTGGGATCGCGCCGACGGCCTGTGGATGTCGAACTGGCCGCACGCCTCCCGGTTCTTCCGCGAGGCGCTCGCGGAAGGCCCGCGGTCGACCGACGTGCGGGCGCTGGTGGAGGATGGCCTGCTGGAGGAACGCATCGCGCCGTCGATCGCGCTGTTCGCCAACCTGCTGTGGGATCCGCTGGCCGACGGCCGTGACCTGCCCGCCCTTGCCCACAGCCCGTGGTATGCGGAGGACTGACTGACATGGAGTTGATATTTCTAGGGACGGGAGCCGCGGAAGGAGCTCCGGCGTCGTATTGCCGGTGCGAGACCTGCCAGGGGGTCAGGGAACGGGGAGGCGTGGAGCTGAGGACCCGCTCGTCCCTCCGCGTCGGACCGCACCACCAGATCGACCTCTCTCCCGATCACTACGTGCAGACGATGGCCGCGGGCACCGACATGTACGATGTCGAGCACATCCTCATCACCCACACCCACGAGGACCACTTCACACTGCCCGCGCTCACGGACAAAGCGATGACCCGGAAGACCAACGAGAAGATGCTGTCCGTCTACCTGTCGAAGCCTGCCCTGGCATACGTCGAAGGACTGATGGAGCGCATCCTGTTCTCCGAAAAGGACCTTCGCTGGATCAACGAGCATCTCGCGTTCGTCGGCCTGGAATACTTCCACGAGTACACGATCGGCGGCTTCACCGTACAGACGATCGAGGGCAACCACACCGCCCGGGGCGTGAACGAGTACTCGATCAACTACCTCGTCCGCATGCCCCACGGGAAGGAACTCCTGTACGCCTGCGACACCGGCTACTACACGGACGAGACGTGGGAATACCTCTCGGGCAAGCGGGTCGACACCCTGGTGCTGGAGTGCACCTTCGCAGGCCGGACCGATCGTGGGGAGTACCCCGAAAGCCACCTGGACCTGGCGAGCTACTTCAAGACGCTGGAGCGCATGACCCGGATCGGGTTCATCGACGATCGGACCGCCGTGTACGCGACCCACTTCAACCCGCACCAGGGCCTCAGCCACTTCGACATCCAGGAGCGCCTGCAGCAGAGCGCCTGGCATGCCACGGCGGCCTACGACAGGTTGCGCGTGGAGGTCTGACCCGGGTGGCTGTTCCTGGCCGGCCCACGTCGACTCCGAAGATCGCAACCCCTGGCCGCGCCGGCACCTGCGTGGCTCAGCAATTCTCGGTGTTGGCTATCCGGCGCCCCGATGATCCCGCAGGCGTGGCGGAAGGGCCCCTCTGAAGGCGTTTCATCCCCGAGGTTGAACTCCCGACATACTGGTCGTCACGCCGTTCGGTGATCCGATGATCGCTCCAGAACCGCAGGGACTCCTCGGGGGCGCACTTGGATCCGCGTTCTACTGCAAGAGTACTCTGAAGAGGGTCGAGCGCGGGGGAACGCGGGAAGCGGAGGGGAGGTGATCCACTCCACGGTCTGCTGATCGGGTGGGAGGTCGCTCACCCAACTGTTGTGATAGTTCTTCGAGCCGTCTTTGGCGAATATCGTGTACTCCAGGAAAGTTGACCGACGGGCTTTTCGCATCTGCGTTCAGCGCGATGTCGTTGACCCACTCGTATCGATGCAGGCGGCCCTGACCGTCACGGCGCTCAGCGCATTCCAGCAGTCTTCTCCGACGAAGGCCGGCGACGTCGGCAAAGAGGTCCGTGTGGTCGGCGGGCTTGGCGACGAGCAGGAAGTGAAGCCGCTGCGGCTCCTGCATTAAATCCATGAAAAATGGCTGCTTCGAGTACAGTCCGTCGCCTACGATGATGAACGGCACGTGTTCACCTGAAGCCCGAAGACGCGCGATCAGTCGCTTGGCGGCATTGATCTCGCAGTCCTGCTTGTCGTGGCCGTCCTCGTTGGCGATGAACTCGGGGGCAAGGGGGATGAGCTGGCGCAGATCAGGATACGCCACGGTGGCCTGCAGGATCTGGTGGGAGTACTCCCGTCTGCCGTCTTTGTGCTCCTTGACCAAGCAGTGCGGGCATTGCAGCCGGCCGCTGGCGAAGTATTGCGATCCATCAAGGGTCAGCAGATGGCAGTCCGGCAGAAACTGGAACCGACCCAGCACCCCGCTGTCGCTCAGCCGCCCGAACAACACCGAATACACATTGCCGAGAGGCTCGTGCGGGTGGCGATCGAGTTGAAAGCGTCGTTGGAACTCCAGAAGCGACGGGTCCTGGAGGTAGAACATGGCGAAGCCGCTGAGGTAGCAGTCGCGCAGAGGGTAGTTCACCTTCGCCTTCTGGCGGGTGTCGGTGATGAGATCGATGTGCGCTGCTACGCAACGCAGCAGCGCGGGGAACGGTAACTCGGGCGGTCCCCGGTCCGCTTCTCCCCTCTCCACGATGGTAGAAGCAAATAAAAGGTGTAACGTTCTATCTGGTCTCAAGTAATCATATATGCAGCAAGCAGTTACATCATACATCTTCCGAAGAGCGATCTCCGCGCCGCCTGGAGACCCTCAGAATACCGTGGTTATCGCTCGCCGAGAATTGCTGAGTAAAAAAATCCACCAATTGACAATTCGTGATCCGCATGATAGGAACGAGCGGTTATTGGGTTTCCGGGGCAAGGAATGCGGTGCAAGTCCGCAGCGGTCCCGCCACTGTAACCGGGGATGAAAGCAACAAGCGATAGTGCGTGAGAACGCGCTGTCGCAGCCATTGTGGGAAACCACGAGAAGGCGTTGCGACTAAAACGATCCGGAAGCCAGGATACAGACCGGAAACATCAGCACCTTCGAGGCAAAGGGACCGGTATGATCTACGCTTCCGCATTACACCCGTCCACAGTTCGTAAGGCAGACGCTATAGCGGCCGTCTTCGACAAGGGCCTCGAGGGGACAGTCAATCCCACCAATCGAGGTCCCAAACATGAGAACCTGTCGAATTTCCGCTCTTCTCGTGCTGGCTGTAGCTGCGTTTGCCGGCGCACAGGACATCGTACTCCATCTCGATGAGATAGTCGTTACTGCCACTCGCATTGAGGAATGGAAGAGCGATGTGCCCAGCAGCGTCACGGTCATCTCGTCCGCTGAGATAGAGGCACGTGGCGCGAGGACCGTCGCCGATGCAATCGAAGCCACCGCAGGGGTGGCAATATCGGACTATGGCGCGGCAGGGGCTCAGAAGACGGCCACGATCCGGGGCTCCACATCCAGCCAGGTGCTGGTGCTCATCGACGGGATCAGGGTCAGCAAGGCGATGAGCGGGTTCATCGACCTATCGACGATACCCGCTGATTCCATCGAGCGCATAGAGGTGCTCCGCTCCGGGGCGAGCGCCTTGTACGGCAGCGATGCGGTGGGCGGGGTCATCAACATCATCATGAAAAAGAAGCCGGCACCGCTCACGGTCTCCCTCGAAAACGGCAGCTTTCTCCCCGTGAGCCATGTTGAAGGCTACGGGACCAGCAAGACGAAGAACGGGCCGGACTACGCAAGTCTCGTGGACTCCCAGAAAATTTCCTTTTCCGTTGCCCCCTCGATTGGAGAAGTCGTTCTTCGCGCATCGGGGGGATTCACCAGGGCAGCCAACGCGTACACATTCTTCGATTCGAGCGACGAGGTGCGCATCCGCCAAAACGCGGGACTTCTAGCCGGCAATGCGGCCACGGGCATCGGTTTTCCCCTCCTGGGCGGCTCGCTGGATGCCGATTTCACGGGCGTCTATCAACAGAACGGTGTCCCTGGATCGCTCAGCTCCCCTACCCTCTCTGCGAGCCAGACCGACGCGCGGGCGACAGCCGTTGTCAGGTTTTCAACCGATCGATTCTTCTCCGAAATTCTGAGCCTCGATGTCACGGCGCACGCGGAGTACGCGGGTGTCGGGTATGTGAACGCCGAGGCACCCAGCGAAGACTCAGATTCCCGGCTGTTTACCGCGGGCGTGGAGCTCCAACAGAAGGCATACGCATCCGAAGCGCTCACATTCGTTTATGGGATTTCCTCCGCGTACGACCGGGGATCGAGCACGGAATTCGGTGCGCCCCAAAGGCTCTCGGCTGGAGCGTTCCTCGCGCCCGTTATCGAGCTTGGATCTTTCTCGATCCATCCCTCCCTCCGCTACGACTACTCCTCCGACTACTCCCCCGGCGCACTCAGCGGATCTCTTGGTGCTTCCTACAAGCTTTCCGAGACGGATTCCCTGAAGGCCAACCTCTCCCGCTCCTATCGCGTTCCGAGCTTCGAGGATCTGTACTGGCCAAGCGGAGCCGGGGTCGAGGGCAATCCCGACCTGAACCCCGAAACCGGCTACAGCGCCGATGTCGGGTACGAGCGTTCGGCCAAGGGGCTTTCGTACAGCGTTTTCGCCTTTGCGCGCTACGCGCAGGACGTGATCCTCTGGCAGCCCGGCACGGACGGGATATGGAGGCCGAGCAACTTTGGTGCCGCATTCTATCCGGGCATTGAGCAGGAGCTGAAGCTCGAGTTCCTCGATCGATTCACAGCAGCGCTCAACCACACTTTCCTGTATTCGTACGTCCTGGACGAGGGCATGACCCTTGCGGACGACAAGCGTCTGCCCATGACGCCCGTGCACACGCTCAACGCGACCCTGGCATACGCGGGGGACGGCCTGTCAGGGTCGATGACTGCAAGATATATGAGCCTGCGGTTTATCAAGATCGCCAACGCGGCATATCTGTCCGATGTCCTTGTTCTGGACGCGATTCTGAAAAAGGACATCGCGAAGGGATGGGTGACATACCTCGCCGTCGACAACCTCTTCGGTGCGCAGTACCAGGTCGTCAACGGGTATCCCATGCCGGGCACATCGATACGCATGGGACTCACGGCAAGCTTCTGAAATCGGCTAGAGGAAGGAGGAACAGGCGGGGGAATGAGGAATGCTTCGGCGGTAATGAAGATCATTCGAATCGAAGAGGAGAACATCATGCATCGTATTTACAGCAGGGCGGGGATTGCGCTTCTCTGCATTGCACTCGCGTTGAGTGCGCTCGCTGGCTGCCAGCCGAACCCGGACGGGGACCTTCCCAGCGTCGACGGCCTGTACATGACCGACACGTTTTCAGGCAAGGTCTACGTCTACGATACTGACACGCATATGGCGGGCACTACGAGTCTCGTCACCACAACGCAGAACTCGACGGGCGCCATTTACTTCTACAAGGGCATCGGCTATATAACCGTTGGAAACTCTTCGAACATCGACCCGGGCGTGTACTACTTCGATCCTTCGGCATCGGTGCCCCAAGCGGTCCGGATCGGCAGCACCGACAGAAGCGCTCAGTACATCGCGTTCACCAGCTCGACTAAGGCGTACGTGGCCGTGGCAGACTACTCCGGGACGCCGAGCGAGCAGGGCGTCTACACATTCGATCCATCGAATCCGGGCGCAGGGCTCAGCAGCACGCCTATCACGGGAACAAACGACGACGACATGTATCTCCAACAGATCGTGGTGGGGCCGGACAACATGATCTACGTCGCAACCAACAGCACCCTCGGCGGCGCAGATGAAGTACTTCAGATCGATCCGTCGACCGACACGCTGTCGGTGACGACATTCCCTGCATCCGCCTCTGGAACCACAGCGCTCGCCGTGGGAGCATACGATGGAAGCAACGGCGTATTCGTCGGGAACATCACGTACACAGGCGCAGGCTCGATTGACTTCATCAACACCAGCATCCCGACCCCGTCGCTATCGCAGGTGCTCCCTGCGACGGATGTGTCCAGGCTTCTTTACCTCTTCAGCGGCAGCCTGGTGACCACCGGCTACACGAACTCCTATATCGTTGGCGGTCTCGCAACCGGCGCTCCCAGCACGACCGAGCTGGGAAGCAATCTGGGTGGCGCAGATATCGCCGCCAAAGACGGCTTGATATACGTCGGATACACCGACTACTTAACCAGCAAGCTCTACGTGTTCGACGCCAGCGGTGCCGCTGAGTCCTTCAGCCCTGTATCGGTCATGGGCGCTGGCGAATGCGTTGCCGGCCTCGCTTTCTATCAGAACTGACGCTTAACCTGTGGCGCCCCGGGATCGGCCGGGGCGCCGCGAATGAAATGCTGCGCAGCGCGAACGGGAGCGAACGACGATGGGGTTTGTACAAGAGCAGTCGGCCCGTATCTGCGGCGCGCTGCTCCTTGCACGCCGGGGGCCCGCGGTCGGCTTCCTCGACTTGGATTTCCAGGGCGCGTCCTGCCACACGCTCCTGGGCTGCCGGCCCGGTGTTCCAGCCGAGGAAGCGGGGCCTGGTTCCGCTGGAGCCGGCGCCCGGGCTGCGATTCGAGACCATCGCGAGTTTCATCGGCGAGCGGCCGGCGGCCATGCGCGGATCGGCGCTCGCCGATGCCCTGCGCGAGATGCTGGCTGTCACCCGCTGGGGCGCGCTCGAGGTCCGGATCGTGGACATGCCGCCCGGCATCCGCGACCCGACCCTGGAGCTGGCGCGGATCGCACTGGAGGCCCGACACCTCGTGGTCACCACCGGCTCGCCGATCGCCCTCGCCATGGCGACCCGGCTCCTGCGCCACCTGCGCGAGGCGGGAATCCCGGCGGTCGGGTTCCTGGAAAACATGGCGCTCGGCGCTCCCCCGGATGCCGGCCCCGGCGCGTCGTCGCTCGCCGCCCGCGAGGCAGGCGTTCACGACCCGGCCGTGCGGCCCGACCGCAGTTGACTTTAGCCCGTTCGAAGTTTACACACTGGTGCGGGATTCCATGATCGACCTGTTTCTCAAGGGCGGGCTGCTCATGTACCCGCTCGTC
>Ga0154693_1009_pt7 | contig 9347 bp, 4 predicted proteins | sample Rifle2008BG13ft_FD_105711 | JGI IMG/M metagenome (GOLD analysis project Ga0154693, IMG submission 105711) | Spirochaetes bacterium RBG_13_68_11
GGAGGTGTCTCCGCTGTAAGGTCGGGCGGCCGTCCCTGGCCTTCCCGATTCACTTTACAGTATAGACACTTTATCCGGATTTTCACGGACTTTTCCTTGCGGTACCACAGGTGTGACAGGACAGCGGGGTTGAACGGTGCAGCGGCAGACGCGACCTGCAGATCGTTTACATTACTGCAAGATTGCATTACAATCCTGCATGATGATACCCAGGATCGTCGACCTGCCGAAATCCCGTTCGTTCTTCCTCTTCGGCCCCCGCCAGACCGGCAAGAGCACCCTCGTGCGCTCCCGTCTCGACGCATCATCGTGGAGTGTCGACTTGCTGGAAAGCGACCTTTACCTCCGGTACGCCCGTGCCCCCGAAATGTTCCGAAAGGAGGCCGAGGACCGGATTGCGCGGAAAGGCGTCACGACTATCTTCATCGACGAAGTCCAGCGGCTTCCCGATCTCCTGAACGAGGTCCACCTCCTCATCGAGCGGCACGGCTGCCGCTTCATCCTGAGCGGGTCAAGCGCCCGGAAACTGCGGCGCGGGGGTGTCAACCTCCTTGCCGGACGGGCTGTCGAGCGCCAGCTCTTCCCCTTCGTCCACGCCGAGATCGCGAACACCTTCGACCTCGAGGACGCACTCCGCTTCGGGACCCTGCCTGCCGTCCACGGGCGACCCGACGCGGAGAAGGCCGACATCCTCGGGGCCTACGCGAACACCTACCTGCGGGAGGAGATCCAGCAGGAGGGGCTCGTCAGGAACCTCGGGGGGTTCTCACGGTTCCTCGACGTGGCCGCCGCACAGAGCGGCGAGCTCGTCAACTTCTCCGCGTTCGGGCGGGAGGCCGGACTGCCGACCCGTACGGTGCAGTCGTACTACGACATCCTCGAAGACACGCTCATCGGCTGCCGGCTCGAACCCTTCATAAAGAGCGCCCGACGGAGGCTGGTCGCCCACCAGAAGTTTTACCTGTTCGACACCGGGGTCACGAACGCGGTCAACCGGCGGCTGGCCGGCCCGCCCGATGCCGCCCTGCGTGGTCGCCTCTTCGAGCAATTGATGGTGCTAGAGACGATGCGGATGCGTTCGTACCGGCGCAGCGAGGCACGCCTGTTCTTCTGGCGAACCAACGGAGGGGCGGAGGTCGACCTGGTCGTCGAGCGCCGCGGTCGTCCTGCCGCGGCGTTCGAGCTCAAGGCGAAGAAGCGGATCGCGGGAGCGGACCTCACCGGCCTGCGCGCCTTCAACGACGAGCACCCCCGGGTGCCTCGCGCTGTCGTATGCGATGCCCCCGAGCCCTACGAGCTGGAGGGGATCAGGATCCTGCCCTGGAAGGTGTTTTTCGAGGAGCTGCCGCAGATCCTGGGCTGAGCATCCAGAGGATGTACGAAGCGCAACCGTTCGGTTATGCTCGACCACCATGCTGAAGGATCTCGAGCACGATTTCCGCGAACCCGGCGCCTGGCACCGGGGCATGCCGTTCTGGGCCTGGAACGGGAGGCTGTCGCCCGACGAGCTGCGCCGGCAGATCAGGCTGATGAAGCAGATGGGTCTCGGCGGCTTCTTCATGCACTCCCGGGTGGGCCTCGCCACCCCGTACCTGCAGGATGAGTGGTTCGAATGCATCGAGGCGTGCGCCGACGAGGCCGGCAAGCAGGGGATGCTCGCGTGGCTCTACGACGAGGACCGCTGGCCATCGGGTGCCGCGGGCGGCCTGGTGACGAAGGACCCGCGCTGGCGCCGGCGATCACTCGTGATGCGGGAGGTCGCGACCCCGCGCGAGCTGAAATGGGACGACGACGTCGTAGCCGCCTTCACCGCCCGACGGGAGGGGCACAGGGCGCGCGACGTGCGGCGGATCCCCCGTGGCGAGCGGCCCACGAGCCTCGCCGAGGGCGAAGCGATCCTCGTCTTCGCCGTGAAGCTCGATCCTCTCTCGCCGAAGTTCAACGGCTACACCTATCTCGACACCCTGAACCCCCAGGCGGTTCGCCGGTTCATCGCCGTCACCCACGAGGCGTACCGCAAGAGATCGGGCCGGCACTTCGGCAAGGTCATCCCCGGCATCTTCAGCGACGAGCCTCACCACGGCCGCCGACTGGGCACCTACCATGCCACCAGCGACCTCCTCGGCCTGCCGTGGACCGCGGGGCTGCCCGCGGCGTTCCGCAAGCGCTACGGCTACGACCTGCTGCCGCACCTCGTGGAGCTGTTCCTCGACGTGGACGGCCGGCCGTTCGGCCCGGCGCGCTGGCAGTACCACGACTGCGTCACGCACCTGTTCGTCGACTCGTTCGGCCGGCAAATCGGGGAGTGGTGCCAGGAAAACGGCCTGCAGTTCACCGGCCACGTGCTGATGGAGGACACCCTCAGCCAGCAGACCACCGTCGTCGGCAGCGCGATGCGCTTCTACGAACATATGCAGCTGCCCGGCATGGACCTTCTCACCGAGCGGTGGCGGGCGTACACCACCGCCAAGCAGGTTTCGTCGGCAGCCCGTCAGTTCGGCCGGCGGCTCCGTCTGTCCGAAACCTACGGGTGCACGGGATGGGACTTCCCCTTCGCCGGACACAAGGCGCTCGGGGATTGGCAGGCCGCGCTGGGCATCAACCTGCGCTGTCAGCATCTCGCGTGGTACACGATGGAAGCCGAGGCCAAGCGCGACTACCCGGCGGCCATCTCATGGCAGTCGCCGTGGTGGCAGGCGTACCCCAAGGTCGAGGACTATTTCGCCCGGATCAACGCGGTCACCTCCCGTGGCGCCGAGGTGCGCGACCTGCTCGTGGTTCACCCCGTCGAGAGCACGTGGCTCATGGTGCGGCTGGGTTGGCTGGACGACCCGGCGGTGAAGCGGTTCGACCTCCAGCTGATCGCGCTCGAGGACGCGCTGCTCGGCGCGCACGTGGACTTCGACTACGGCGACGAGGAGATCCTCTCGCGCAAGGCCGCGGTGTCGAAGGCGGGACCGGTCCTGAAGGTGGGCAAGGCGGCGTACACCACCGTGCTCGTGCCGCCGACGGTCACGCTGCGTTCCACGACCCTGACGCTGCTCGAGCGATTCACGGCTGCCGGAGGCCGGGTGGTGTTCGCGGGCGTGCCGGCGGATCAAGTAGACGCCCAGCCCTCCGAGCGGGCCGCGACTCTCGCTGCACGGGCGGTGCGCGCTCCCGTCTCGGGGGCCGAACTGATACAGGCGATCGAGCCCGCGCGCCGTGTCTCCATCGCCGATCCCGCGGGCAACGAGGTGAACGCTGCACTGTACCTCCTGACGGAGGACGCGGACTCCTTCATCCTGTTCGTATGCAACACCGGCCTCGAGGGCGCCGAGCGCCTGCACGACATCTTCGACGAGCCCCGGGTCGTGGAGCGCCGAGCCGTGTACCCGTTGGTTGTCGTGCGGCTGCTCGAGAAAACGGCGGGCCGGCCGATCGAGCTGGACCCGGATACGGGTGCGACCTGGAACACCGAGGCAGCACAGGATGCTGAAGGCCGTTGGACGGTCTCCACGTCGCTGCCCGTACTCGGCAGCCGGCTGTTCGTCTTCCCGAAGGAACGCCAGCCCAAGGCACCCCCGCGCCGGCCGCGATACATGGATGGCCAGCGGGTCGAGCTGGACGGGGAGCGGTGGGAGGTACTGCTGTCCGAGGACAACGCGCTGCCTCTCGACCGACCGCGTCTTCGCCTTGGAGACGGCGAGTGGGAGGAGCCTGAGGAGGTTCTGCGCGTCGACCGGAAGATACGCGCGGCGTTGGGAGTCCCGCCGCGAGGCGGCGAGATGGTGCAGCCATGGTGCCGACCCGCCTCACGGAAACCCAAGACCATCCGTGTTGGGCTCTCCTATCGGTTCGAGATCGACACCGTGCCTACGGGCGACGTGCACCTGTGCCTGGAGCAGCCCAAGCGGTGGGCGATCTCCGTGAACGGCCACCCCCTCTCGCCGGACATCGAGTGCGGGTGGTGGGTCGACCCGTCGATGCGACGGATTTCGCTCGATCCCGCGCTGCTCCGCGAAGGTATGAACGAGGTGATTCTCGAGGGCGACTACGACGAGGCGCACCCCGGGCTCGAGATCGTGTACCTTCTTGGGAGGTTCGGCACTGCGGTCGACGGTATGGATGTCCGGCTGACCGAGGAGCCGCGCAGCTTGTCGCTCGGCGACTGGGTGCCCCGGGGCTTTGCATTCTACGCGGGCTCGGTGGCATATCGAAGAAAGGTTCGCCTGACCCACCTGCCTGGCGAGCGCCTGTTTCTACAGTGTCCCGACTACCGGGGCGTAGCGGTGAAGGTCGTAGTGAACGGGAGGCCCGCGGGCATCATCGCCTGGGAACCGAACGAGGCGGACATCACGGAGTGCCTGCCGGAAGGTACAGCCGAGGCGGATATCCGTGTCGAGGTTCTCGGGCACCGGCGTAACTCGCACGGACCCCTTCACCACGCGAAGAAGTGGCCTATGTGGACTGGCCCTGCCCAGTTCGTCTCGGAGGGCGCTGACTGGACGGACGAGTACCAGCTGGTGCCGTGCGGGCTGATGAAGCCGCCGATTATAATCACCCGGAAGCCCGTGAGGGGAGAGGCGGAGTAAGCTGACCGGCGGGTCCAAACTAATCCCCCACGCTCTCCCACCCCTCCCAACGCCGCGCCTCAACGTTTTGCTCATTAAAAAAGTGCTGACGAACCCCCCAATACTTGCCAATAATTGAGGCAACACCGTTTCATGCGCTCTGCCCGGGGCACGGAAATCGACGTGCCCGCGCGATATAGTTAAATGGTTTACCCGGAGGGAAGCCCGGCGGCTTCCCACGGGATGAGGTGAAGGGGAGGTTCGAGGTCATGAACACCAAGGCACGTCTGCTGTTCATCGCAACCGCGGCAGTCCTGTTGCTGGGCGGGGTGCAGGTGCTTTCTGCTATTCCTGTCTATACGCTGGAATCCAGCATTTCTATCGCGCCCTCTTCCATCCCGATACCGGAGTCCGGAACCATAGTCGTGGGCATGAACAGGCTGAAGCTGACGACGAATTTCAGCGGCGGCGAAACCTTCCTGGACAGAGCGGTGGTGCAGCTGATTTCCACCGGGGGCTTCAACGTTAACGACATCCAGTCGATCAAGGTGTGGTACGAGCACAACGGTGGCAACACGATCTTCGACAACGGAGCGTCCATCGACGATCATCTCGTCGGGAGCGGCACCACCTTCAGCCCGAACCCGGTCACCATCAATCTGGACCAGGTGATAACTCTCATCGGGGGCAATTCCTCTGTGTACCTCTACGTGGGCGTTGAGCTGAAGTCCACAGCTGCCACTTCTGACGTGAGCATTGGGGTTCAGGTGACCTCGCTGATAACCGACAAGCAGACGCTCACTCCACCCCTGCACGGCATACAGAAACCGCTGGACAAGTACCGGGTGGCCCTCACCGCCACGAACATCGCGCCCGTTGTCCCCCCTGATCCCGAGGTGAAGCAGGGGGAATCCGTGAAGGTGCTGAAGCTCGTTCTCGATCCCGATGACCCAAACAACTCCGCAGCGGTCCTGCTCGAGTCGATAACACTCCATTCCACGGGTAGTTCCGACTCCGATCTTAACTCGGGAGGCGTGGTGCTCTATGAAGACACAAACGAAAACGGAACCTACGATACTGGCGTCGATTCGCAGATCACATCCGCGACGCTGGGAGCCGTAACGCCTGCCTATGCGACACTCACACCGGCGACGGCGGTTACGCTGCCTCCAACCGGGAAGACATTCTTCATTGTGGTAAACATTTCATTGACCGCCACGGTCGACAATGTGATACAATTGCAGATCGACAACCCTTCCACGGACATCACCTTCTCCGACGCGTACGCCGACGGGGTTTCAGGCGGCGATTACGCATATGTGCTGCCGTCGCGTGAATACGTGCAAGAAGGGTATCTGCTTGGAATTACCGCCGTACCGTCGCCAAACACGCCGCTCATCACGATAAAGTTCCAGGATATTGACATGCCACCCGTCGTCACCTCGATCGTGCCGGGCAATAACGCCACGAACGTCGACCGCACCGCCACCGTGGTCGCGATCTTCTCGAAACCCATGATTGTTTCCACGGTCATCACGAACTTCAAGCTGTTCGCCGGCGCGACCGAGGTCCCGAGCAGCGTGAGCCTCGCAGCCGACAACGTCACTGCCACGCTCACGCCCTCGGCGGACCTGGAGTGGGGTATGACATACACCGCGACTGTATACGGAAACGGTTCCTCCGGCGTACAGGACAGCGTCGACAACCTGTTTATGACCGCCAACAAGGTCTGGAACTTCTCCACTCCCCCGGCGATCCATCCCGTTGTCCTATCCACGATCCCGATGAACTCGGTAATCGAAGTCTCCCGTACGACAATCGTGACAGCGACCTTCTCGAAAGACATGGTCGCCGCGAGTGTCCAGGCGAACTTCAAGCTGCACGACGGAACCTCGTTCGTGGGCGGATCGGTGAGCTATGATGCCCCCACGCGTACCGCCACCTTCACGCAGACGACCCCGCCGCTCGAATGGGGCACGGTCTACACCGCCTCCATCGATACCGGCGCCGTCGACACCGATGGGCTCAACCTCGAGGCCAAGTACTCGTGGACGTTCACCACGACCGCGGCCGTCTACCCGATCATCGTGTCGCGGAATCCGGCCCACGGGGCCATCGAAGTCGACCCCGCCGATCCCCTCACGGCCACGTTCAGCAAGGACATGGACGGAACCACCATCAACACCACGAACTGCCTGCTCTTCAAGGACAACAACAGCAACAACCTCTACGACGCCGGCGACACCCTGATCGCCAGAACCGCAACCCTCTCATCCCCCCGGGTGATGACGATCGATCCCAGCGCGAACCTCGACTGGAACACGTACTACACGATCAAGGTCTCCACGGCCGTGAAAGACACCGAAGGCCTCTTCTTGCAGAGCGACAGCTACTGGTTCTTCATGACGAAGGTGCTGAGGTACCCCGCGGTTCTCGGATACAGCCCGGCCGACGGCGCGGTGGCAGTGGCGCGAAGCGCATCCATCACGGTCGCGTTCTCCAAGGACATGGACGACACCACGGTGAACACTTCCACCTTCCTCGTTGAAGACGGCGGCGGCACCCCGGTGACCGGCGTGGTCTCGTTCGACCACGACACGTTCACCGCGACGTTCGACCCGGTCTCGGACCTCACCTATGCCACCTACAATGTCACCGTGAAGGGCGACGTGACCGGCATGCAGGACACCATCGGCCAGCCACTGGCAGCCGACGTGACGTGGAGCTTCACCACCAGGCCCTCGCTGTCCGAACCGGTCGCGGCGAACAACCGGATCCAGCCGGGGGTCAACGACCGCACGATGATCTTCATCCCGCAGCCGCCCGCCGAGGCCGGTGGTGCCGACGCGCGAGTGACCGTGCAGGTCTTCACCCCCACAGGCAAGAAGGTCGCCACCCTGGTGAACGCCCGGCGCTACTCCGACCTGGAGCCGGAACTGCCGCTGCTCTGGTACGGCGTCAACGGGCGGAGCGAGGACCTCGGCCCGGGTCTGTACTTCATCAGGATCAGCGCCACCAAGTGGGTGCGGACGCTGAAGGTCATGGTTGTCCGGTAACGAGGAGCGCATGATGAACACGAAGCACACGTTGTCGATCTTCTGCCTCTGCCTGGTCGCACTGCTCATGCCCCTCGCCGCCTCCGCCCAGGAGGGGGGCGGTACCTCGGGAGCCGACTTCCTGACCTCACCCCCCGCGGCTCGCGCGAGCGCGATGGGAGGGGTATTCGATCCCCTCGGCCTCGGCCTCGAGGCCATGGAGTTCAACCCGGCCGGCCTGGCGCCCCTCTCGGGCATGCGCCTCCAGGTGACGATCGACCCGCTGCCGAACGACGTCCTGAACACCCACCTCGGGTTCGGCTTCCCGCTGCTCGGCGGATACGCGGCCGCGGCGGTGCAGCTGCTGAACACGGGCGGGTTCACCTTCGTGAACGAGCTCGGCGTACCCGAGGCCACGCTGAACGTCTACGACGCGGCCGCCGGCTTCGCTTACAGCCGCTACCTCTGGAAGAGCATCGCGTTCGGCGCCGACGTGAAGGCCGTCTTCCGCACGCTGGGCGAGGAATATGCGTTCGCCGTAGCGGGCAACCTCGGCGCTGCGGCCTGGTTCGAGACACCCCACATCGGGCAGCGGCCCAAGGCGCCGTCCCCGAAGCAGCTCGAGGACGAGTTCCTCAAGGCCAAGGCGGGCATCGAGAGCGGGAAGGAGAAGCGCACCGGCTCCGCGGCGAAGGCTTCGGCCGAGGCCCGCAAGACCTTGCTGGCGGCCGAGAAGACCGTGGCCGACCTCACGACCCAGCTCGAGTCCGCTGCCGAGGACAAGAAGGAAGCGGTCGCCGCGAAGAAGCAGGCGGCCGAAGCCGGGCGCGACACCGCGGCAGCCGCGCTGGCGGACGCCGAGAAGAGCGACGCAGCCGCCCTCGCCGAGATCGACGCCTGGTACAAGGCGGAAATGGGCAAGGCCGAGGCGACCTACCAGAAGAAGCTCGCCAACCTCGAGTGGATCGCCTCGGAGCGCAAGCGGCTCTTCGAGGTGATCGACGACCCCGCCCGGGACCTCACCCCCGAGATGCTCGACACGAACATCGACGGGAGCATCCAGAAGACCAGGGCGTTCCAGGATGAGCGCGCGAAGGCCATCACCGCACGCAACGGTGCATGGGAGCAGCGCCGCCGCACGCGCATCGAGGATTTGAAAAAGACGATCGTCGGCTACGAGGCGCTCATCGACAAGGAGGTCGGCCCCCGGCGGGCGGAGCTCGTGAAAGCGCTCGAGGCGCTGAAGGCCGAGCAGGCGACCCTGCAGCAGGACAAGGACGCGAACAAGGACCGGCTCTCGGCCCTCGGGAAGGAGATCGACGGGAAGCAGAAGGAGATCGACGGCCTCAGCACCGACTCGTGGGTGAAACGCCTGCAGGAGCGGATCGCCGGCAAGCAGAAGGAAATTGCCCAGGCCGAGGCCGACATCGCTGCCGGTGCAAAAGCCACCGAGGAGGAGATCGCCGTCGAGGCGGCGGCAGCCGAGAAGGACGTGAAGGTGTTCGAGGACCTCCGGGTCACCATCCAGAAGGAGCTGAAGAAGGCGAAGCTGAAGAGGGAGCTCGGCATCCTGGAGGGCAAGAAGGAGAAGGCGGTCGAAAAGGCGAAAGCCGAGTACAAGGCTTCTGAGAAGGCGCTGTACGCACAGCTGCTCGATGCCATGTATGCGCACGAAGAAAAGATCCTCGATGCCCGGCTCGAAGCGGTCACGACCGAGGCCGCGATGCGGAGATTCGACTTCGACGCCGACCAGGTAAAA
>Ga0154693_1157_pt5 | contig 9347 bp, 8 predicted proteins | sample Rifle2008BG13ft_FD_105711 | JGI IMG/M metagenome (GOLD analysis project Ga0154693, IMG submission 105711) | Spirochaetes bacterium RBG_13_68_11
CAGTCCCTCGGGGGCACGGTGGCATGAGGGTTCCCGCGTGAGTGCCGACTTGGACTTCACCATCGGCGGCGTGCGCACCGAGGTGCGGTTCGTCGAGCGAATGGCCACGTTGGATCCGGCGTCGGTGGCGGTTTTCGACGCCACGACGCACCGGTTGTTCGGGGGCGGCTTCCCCCCGGACCGGTCCGTGGTGCTGCCGGCCGGGGAGCGTTCCAAGCGGTGGCGGAGCGTGGAGGCCATCCTGAGCAGGGCGGCTGTCCTCGGTCTCGGCCGGGACGGACGACTGCTCGGCGTCGGCGGCGGGGTGGTCTGCGACGTCACGGGCCTCGCGGCTTCGCTGTACATGCGCGGGTGCGGCCTGGCGCTGTGTCCGACCACCCTGCTCGCCATGGTCGACGCGTCGCTCGGCGGGAAGACCGGCATCGATTTCCGCGGGTGGAAGAACCTTGTCGGCACGTTTCACCCGGCTGTGCTGCTGCTCGTGTGCCCGGCAGCGTTGGCCACGCTCCCCGACCGCGAGTTCCGATCGGGGCTCGCCGAGGCGATCAAGACGGCCGTGATAGGCGATCCGTCGCTGCTGGACCTGCTCGAGGCGCGGCGGGGTTTGGTGCTCGCGCGCGATCCCGTCCTGCTCGCCGAGGTGGTGCAGCGCTGCTTGCGGGTGAAGGGGGGGATCTGCGAGGCCGACCCGCGCGAGGAGGGACGCCGGATTCTTCTCAACCTGGGGCACACCTTCGGCCACGCGCTGGAAAGCTGGACCGGATTCCGGGGCTGGACTCACGGTGAAGCCGTGGCGTGGGGGATGGGCCGGGCTGCTGCGCTCGGCCTGGCGCTGGGCGCGACCGATCCGGCGTTCGCCCGGCGCCTCGCGGCGCTTCTTGCGGCGTACGGCTTCCGGCTCGAGACACCGGCCGGCCTGGCTGATCTCGGGCCGGCTTTGCGGCTCGACAAGAAGCGGCGGGCCGGGACGCTGCAGTTCGTGGTGCCGCGAAGAGCGGGGGACGTGACGGTGGTCGAGGCGGCGGACGGCGACATTGCCGGGGCGCTCGGCGCCCGGGGGATGGGATGAGATGAAGATCGACAAGGGGACCTACGAGCGCCACCTGCGGTTCTACGACGCGGAAGCGGTTATCTTCCACGAGGGCGAGGAAGGCGGGGAGATGTACGTCATCACCCAGGGACGCGTGGAGATCCGCAAGGCAACGGGGCCGTCCGCGGCGAAGACCCTCACTACGCTCCAGACCGGGGACCTCTTCGGCGAGATGGCGCTCATCGACCGCAAGCCCCGGTCGGCGACCGCGGTCGCCGTGGAGCCGACGAAGCTGCTCGTGCTGAACGACAAGCTGTTCGACCGCATGCTCGTCTCGAATCCCGACTTCGCCCGGCGCATGATCCGGATCTTCTCCGACCGCATCCGGCGCGCCAACCAGGTCATCCAGAGCCTCACGGCCACCAGCCGCCAGAACCAGGTGTGGGCCGGGCTCGTGGACTACGCCAAGGAGCACGGGGTGTCGGGGTTCAAGGGGTTCCGGGTGAAGAGCGCGGACTTCGTCCAGTGGGCGATGGAGCACCTCGGCATGAGCGCGAAGGACGTGGAATCCATCCTCGAGGTGTTTCTGCACCGTCACATCGTCGCGTATTCGGCCCGGGGGACGGACGAGATCCTCGTGGAGCCGAAGACCGCCCTCGCGCTGCCCGAGAGCTAGGGCTTCAGCCCTCCTTTTCCAATATGTCCGAAAGCTCCCGGTAGAGCCGGGACACCGTCTCGCGCTCCTCCGCGCTCAGGAGGTCACCCGGCTCGTCCACGAGGATCTCGAGGCTTGCGAGGCTCTCAAGACGCGCGGTGACGAGGCTCTTCTCGACCCGGAACCAGTACTGCCCCCGGTTGTCGCTGTGCAGCGCGAGGAATCCGAGCAGGCGCGAGCCGGGCTTCAGGGGACCGAGGCACAGGAGCCGGGGCAGCAGCTTCGCCAGGGCGCGAGCGTCCGAGGCGAAGGGGAAGGTGCGGCCCATCGGCCAGTCCTCCCACACGCCCTGCTCTGGGTGGATGTGCGGGGCAGCGGCGAGGATCGCGCCGAGCTTCATGGCCGTGCAGATCTCGTGCCCCTGCCAGAGGATGGTGCCGCGCAGGTCCTTGAACGACGGCCGGCCGGCAGGCTCCAGCTCCCGCAGCAGGGGCTTGAGCTTCTCCCACTCGAGCTGGACCACCTTCCGGCCGCCCTTCACCGTCGCGATCGGGAACACCCCCGAGGCGAGGCGGATCTGGCTGGTGAAATCCCGCCGGCGTTCCTTCGCCGCGGCCGCTTCGTACGGCACGCCGCCGAGCAGGCTGCCCGCGAGCAGTGGCGAGATGCGGCCGAGCAGCGCCTTCCGCAGCGGCGAGACCGACCGGGCGTACATACGGCTGGTCCGCACGATTTCTCCGGCCACGAGGAACTGCGGGTCCTCGCGGAACATGACCGAGCCCGGATGGATGTGGATCTTCTCCGCGGTCAGGCTCCGGTAGACGCCCCTGCCGCTGCGCGCGCAGACGAACTGCACCAGCCCTCGGGAGACGGCGCAGAGGTAGTCGTCCCGGCTGCCCCCCGAGCTGATCGGCACGCCCAGGGTGCCCACGATCTCCTCGATCTGGCCCACGATGTTCACGATCTCGCTCATCACCCGCAGGTCGAGATAGTGGTGGTCGCAGAAGTCCTGCCGGTTGCGGCAGGCGGTGAAGGCCTCGTACATCGACAAGTACGAGATGAAGTCCCCGAGCGGGTCGGCGAAGACGTGGTGGGCCCGGCGGGCTTCGAGCTCCTCGCCCGCGGGCAGCAGGAACGGGGAGTTCACCGAGAGGAACGTGGCCGCGATGATGACCTCGCCGAGCACCCGGGGATACGCGCGGACCGCTTCGACGATCATCCGGCTGTGCTTCGGGAGGATCGGGAACAGGCACATCATCCGGCCGATCTCGGTGAGCTCGTGCCGCTCGTCCAGCGCGTCGAGCAGGCGGAGCGTCTCGATGGCGGAGACGATCCCCTCTCGGCCCGGCGGCGAGATGAAGTCGAAGCCCTCGAAGTCCGTGATGCCCAGCTCGGCCATGCGCAGCACGACCTCGGACAGATCGGTGCGGTGGATCTCCTCGAGCGTGTACATCGGTCGGGCGTCGTAGTCGGCCTTGGTGTAGAGCCGGTGGCACGTGCCGGGCCCGGTGCGGCCCGCGCGGCCCCGGCGCTGGGCGCAGGAGGCCTTCGAGACGGGCACCTCCACCAGGCTCTCGGTGAATGTCTTCGGGCTGTAGTGGTTCAGCTTGGCCAGGCCCGAGTCGACGACGTGCGTGACCCCGTCGATGGTGACGCTCGTCTCGGCGATGTTGGTGGCTACGATCACCTTGCGACGGCCGGGGAACTCCTGGAACACCCGCTGCTGCTCCTCGTGCGACAGGCGCGCGTACAGCGGGAGCAGCTGCAGGTGCTCGTCGGGGTCGCCGTCGGCAAGGCGCTGGAGGCACTCCTTGATGGCGAGCTCTCCCTGCAGGAACACGAGCACTGCGCCGGGGCCCCCTTGCTTCTCGATGCGGAAGACGATTTCGGCCACCGTGTCCACGAGGCTCGCAAGGTCGCCCTCGGCCTCGGGCGGCTCCCACCGCAGTTCAACGGGATACATCGGGGCGTCGATGCTGACGATGGGGCAGCCGTCGAAGTAGTCGGAAAACACCTGGACGTTGATGGTGGCCGAGGAGACGACCACCCGGAAGTCGGGCCGCCGGGCCAGCACCCCCTTCAGGAGCCCGAGGATGAAGTCGATGTTGAGGCTCCGCTCGTGCGCCTCGTCCACGATGATCACGGAGTAGGGCGAGAGGTCCCGGCCGCCCTTCATCTCCTGCAGCAGTATGCCGTCGGTCATGATCTTGATGACCGTCGAGGGGTCGGTGTGGTCATCGAAGCGCATCTTGTACCCGACCGTACCCGGGATGACCGAACCGATCTGGCCGGCGATGAACCGGCTCACGGACACCGCGGCGATGCGCCGGGGCTGCGTGACGCCTACGATGCCGCGCCGTGTGTAGCCCGCCTCGTGAAGGATCAGGGGGATCTGCGTGGTCTTGCCCGAGCCGGTGGGGCTCTCGACCACCACCACCTGGTGGGTCTCGAGCGCCTTCAGGATCCTGTCCCGCTGCTGGTAGACGGGCAGGCTGCGTGCTTCCATCAAATCCTCGCTTGCACGGCCCGCGGCCGCGTCGCTACACTATAAGGAGAAAGGCGGGTGAGGGTATACAGGCACCGAGTCGCCGCCCCGGCCGGCCGGACCGCATCGAGCAGGAGACGGCATTCCACGTGCAGCGCATTCCCGTGCTCGCTCCGCGCGCCATCGAGGAGCGCATCCGAGCGGCCGGATACGTGGGCCAGAACCGTGCCGTGCGCGCGATCGCACTCGGCGCCTACCGGCACGTTGCGCACCTGCGCCGGCTGCACCTGGACGACGCGCCCCGCGAAAGCCTTCCGCCGAAAGCGCCGATGCTGTTCGTGGGGCCAACCGGCTGCGGAAAGACCTACCTGGTCGAGATCCTCTTCCGCGACATCCTGCGCCTGCCCACCGTGGTCGTGGACATGACGGGCTTCTCCGAGACCGGCTACGTGGGCCAGGACGCGTCCTCGATCCTCACTCGGTTGCTCTACGCCGCGGACATGGACCTGACGCTCGCCGCGATCGGCGTGGTCTGCCTCGACGAGTTCGACAAGCTCTCCTCAGGCCAGAACAGCGCCGTCTTCGCCGGGCAGGGCACCACCAAGGATGTGTCGGGGCTCGGCGTGCAGCGCGAGCTGCTCAAGATGCTCGAGTCCATCGAGATGCCCGTCCCGCTCGAGTACACGCACGCCGACTACGCGCCCAAGGCGATCATGAACACCCAGGATGTGGGGTTCATCGCCTGCGGCGCGTTCTCGGGGCTCAAGGCGGTCATCGAGCGCTCGGGGAAGGAGCACATCGGATTCGGCCGGGAGCCCCTCTCGGGCGACCAGGATCGGATCGCCGTCTCCTACTCTGAAGACGAGGTGGAGCTGGCGCGCACGTTCATGAACTACGGGTTCCTGCCCGAGCTGATCGGCCGGTTCAAGCGCATCGTGCCGTTCTCGTCGCTCACCCGCGGCGAGCTCGCCGAGATCCTGAGCACTCGGGTGCTGGAGCAATACGTGAACGAGTTCCGGTTCGAGGGCCGCGAGCTCGCGGTGAGCGACGACGTGCTTGCGCTCGTGGTCGAGGAGGCGCTGAAGAAGGAAACGGGCGCCCGGGGCCTCGAGGCGGCGCTCGCCAGGCACCTCGAGGACGCGGCCTTCGAGTCCTGGTCGGACCCCGCTGTCCGGCGGGTGCACCTGCGGGTGGCCGATGGCCGGATCGTCCACGACTTCGGATAGCGCGGAACTGATCGGCCTTGTCGAGCGGCAGGTGTCGCTGGGCCCCCGGGTGCCGGGATCTGCAGCCCACGACCGGCTCGCCGACGAGCTCGCGGCCCGGCTCGACGGGGCCGGAGCCGTGGTGCACGTGCAACGCTTCGAGGCCCGGTTCCACGGCAGGACCGTCCCGTGCCGCAACGTGGTCGGCGTGTTCCGCTGCGGGGCTCCCGCCGCACCAATGATCCTCCTGGGCACCCACTACGACACTCGCCCGATCGCCGACCGCGAACCGGATCCGGCACTCCGCGACGTGCCCATCCCGGGTGCGAACGACGGAGGTTCGGGAACCGCCGTTTTCCTCCACCTGCTGGACTGGCTCCGCGGGACGGCGGGTGGGCTCGGCCGCGACGTGGCGGTCGCGTTCGTCGATGCCGAGGATCTCGGCGACATCGACGGCAACCCATTCTCGCTCGGCGCCGAGGTGCTCGCCGCGTACCCGCCCTTGATCGTCGGCAGGCCCGACGAGGTGATCGTGCTCGACATGGTGGGGGGCCGAGATGCGGTCCTGGACATCGATGCCCACGTCGTACACCACGCGCCGAGCCGCGCGCTCGCCGCAGGCCTCTTCCGCCTGGGTGCGTCGCTGGACCTGGCCCCCTTCCGCCGGGAGAAGCCCGAGCGGGTCAAATACATCGTCAGCGACCAATGGCCGTTCCTGCGCCGGGGGGTGCCCGCGTGCCTGCTGATCGACCTCGATTACCCGGAGTGGCACACCCAGGCTGACCTGCCGGCCGCGATGTCGGGCGAATCGATGGCGGCTATCGAAGCAGCGCTGAAGCCCTGGCTGTCGCGTCCTCGAGCGAAAGGCCGTCGAAGCTCTCCCGGCTCCTGAGGTCCTTGAGGTTCACCGCGCCCTTCGCACGCTCGTCGCTTCCCGCGATGACCGCGAGGGGGATTCCCCGCTTTTCAGCGTACGCGAACTGGACGGCGAGCTTCCGGGGTTCGGGGTAGACCTCGGCCGGGATGCCGGCGCCCCGGAAGGCTGCCCCGATCCGGTGGTACTCGGCCAGCAGGCCCTCCTCGAGCATGAGCACCAGCACCGAGGGTCCGGCCGTCGCTTGCCCGGCCTCGCCGAGCTCCTCCATGGCCGCCATGAGGCGGTCGAGGCCGATCGACGCGCCGACGCCGGGCAGGTGCTGCGAGGTGTACAGCGAGGCGAGGTCGTCGTAGCGGCCGCCCGAGCACACCGAGCCGATGCCCGGAAGCCGGTCGAGGAAGGTCTCGAAGACGATGCCGGTGTAGTAGTCCAGGCCACGGGTGATGGAGGGATCGAGCACGAAGGTATCGGCTACGCCGATGTCTTCGAGGGCGAGGCCGATCTGCGCGAGACGCTTCGCCCCCGGCGCGTCGCTTGCGGCGGCTTCGGCCAGCTTGGCGCGCGTCAGGGCGGCCGATGCCTCCACCCGGGAATACGCGAGGATCCGGTCGGCGTTTTCCCCGCCCGCGATCTCGGCGAGAATCTCGCGCGTCTTTTCCGGGCCGATCTTCCGCTCCTTGTCGATGGCGCGGAGCACCTCGACGGACTGCCCCGCGAGGCCGAGCCGTGAAAGGAACGCGTTGAACACGCCCCGGTGGGCGTAGTGCACCTTCACCCCCCCCAGGCCGAGGCTGAGGAAGCTCTCGCGCATCAGGAGGAGGATCTCGAGGTCCGCCGAGGCGGAATCCGTGCCCACGGTGTCGAAGTCGACCTGGACGAACTCGCGGTAGCGTCCCCGCTGGGTGTTTTCGCCCCGCCACACCTTGGCCGCGTGCCACCGCTTGAACGGCAGGGCGAGCTCGCCGAGGTGCGCGGCCATGAACCGGGCGAACGGCACGGTGAGATCGTAGCGCATGGCCACGTCCCGGCCGCCGTGGTCGGTGAACCGGTAGACCTGCTTGTCGGTCTCACCACCCCCTTTGCCGAGCAGCACCTCCGCGTACTCGAGCACCGGGGTGTCGATCGGCGCGAACCCGTAGCTGCGGAACACCTGCTCGAGCCGGCGCACGAGGGAGAGGCGCGCCGCCTCGCGGTCGGGGAGGAAGTCGCGGAAACCTTTCAGCACCTTTGGTTCGATCAGCGTCGCCATGTTCATAGGTCCTTCTCGTAGATGCGCCACGTCTTGTAGCTTTCCACCGGCAGCCGGTTGATCGACGCCAGCATGGCAGCGTTGGTCTCGACGATCTGGGACATCTCGATTTCCCGGTATCCCAGGCGGATGGCCTCGCGCATCACCTGGTAGTAGAGGGCCGCCTCGAGACCCTGTCCCCGGAACTCCTCCAGCACGCCCATGAGAATCAGGCGGAACCGGTCGGTGCGGCGCATCGTCGCGAGCAGGGTGATCCACCCGAAGGGGAAGAGGCGGCCATTCACCCGCTTCACCGCCACGTTGGCGTCGCAGAGAGCCAGGGCGAAGGCCACGGGCCTGCCGTCCACCTCGATCAAGGGGGACAGCTCCGGGACCAGCATCGCGAGCACGGCTTCCTTGAGCCGCTCGAACTCGCGGTCGGTGACCGGCACGTGGCCCCAGTTGCCGTCCCAGGCGGTGTTGAAGATCGACTGAACGATCTTCACGTCGCGCTCGAGGTTCACCTTCGGGTCGAGGTTGCGCACCGTCAGTCCCGGCCGCTTGAGCACCCGCTCGGAGAACCTGCCGAACCGGGGATCCACGCCTTCGTCGCTCACCCCCCGCCTGCCCCGGAAGGCGTGCCAATCCACCGACTTGCGCCAGCCGTTCTCCTCGAACAGCCGGCCGTAATACGGGGGATTGTGCGGCGTGAGCAGGAACGGCGGGGTGTCGTAGCCTTCGACGAGCACCCCGATCTCGTCGTAGATCCCGAAGCTGAGGGGGCTCCGGACGGTCCTGCAGCCTTTTGCCCGCAGCCAGTTGTCGGCGGCGTTGAACAGCGATCCCCCGGTTTCCGCGCTGTCCTCGCACTCGAAGAAGCCCTCGAATCCCGTGCCGGCTCCGTGCCGCTCGTCGTGGAGCCGGTTGACGTGGGCCGAGATCCTGCCCACGGGGTCGGCCCCCCGGTACGCCATGAACAACTCGGCCTCCCCGTGGTCGAAAAACACTCCACGGTCGGGATCGATGAACTTCAGCGTGTCGGAGATGAGGGGCGGCACCCAGCAGGGGTCGCCGGCGTTGAACCGCCAGGTGCATTTCACGAAGGCCTTCCGCTCGCGCCGCGTGCACACCCGGCGGATCTCGATGGGCAGCATCGGTTCTCCCTTCAGGATCGAGTTAAACCGTCGCAGGACGGAGAGTCAAGGTCGGCGCGGCTGGCGGCTCTCGCCCTGGCACGATACTCCGTGCGGCGGCTGTCGGGCTCGCCTTGGCGGCTCTCGCAACTCGCTTCGCGAGTTGCTGACTTGACCTTCGCCGGGTCGGGCACTACCTTGGTGGCGAGACATCCTTTTCTATCAGGAAACGCACGTTGCTCCTCAGATACGGAAGTTCTGAAAACGGGACGGTTGAAAAGAAGGCCCACATCTACACGCGCGACGAGCACGGCCTCGAGCACCGGCTCGTGGACCCTGACGCGCTGTGGGTGTGCCGGACCCTGCGTCGGGCGCACTTCCACGCCTATATCGTGGGCGGCGCGGTCCGCGACCTGCTCGTCGGCCGCAAGCCCAAGGACTTCGACATCGCGACGGACGCCACCCCGCAGCAGCTGCGCCGGCTTTTCCGCACCGCTCGCCTCATCGGCCGGCGGTTCCGCATCGTGCACGTCTACTTCGGCCGGGACAAGTGGGTGGAGGTGACGACGTTCCGGGCAGAGAAGCGCGAGGGATCCGAAAACTTCTTCGGGACCATGGAGGAGGACGCCCGACGGCGCGATTTCACGATCAACGCGCTCTACTACGAGCCGGTCGACGAGCAGATCGTTGACTACGTGGGCGGGCTCGACGACGTGCGGCGCAGGCGCCTGCGC
>Ga0154693_1139_pt2 | contig 9191 bp, 7 predicted proteins | sample Rifle2008BG13ft_FD_105711 | JGI IMG/M metagenome (GOLD analysis project Ga0154693, IMG submission 105711) | Spirochaetes bacterium RBG_13_68_11
CGCCCACGCCCTGCGGAGCGTCACCTGGATGTCCCGGTCTGCGAGCACGCAGGGGATCGAGAGCTCCTGTGCGGCCTGCATGGCCGCCAGCATCTCCTCGCCCGGCCGCACCCCGAGGTCCGAACCGAGCCGGCGCTGGAACGACGCCAGCACGAGGTTCGCGAGCAGCAGGAAACCCTTGCCCTCGCGCAGCACCTTGCCGATGTCCAGCTCGTGCCAGCCGGCCTCGCCGGTGAGCGAGCGGTGGCGCCCCGCGTCCAGCTCCACGCAGACGGCGTCGGGCCGCTCCTCCGTCACGATGCGGCGCACGTCCGCGACGCTCTCGCTCGAGACGTGCGCGGTGCCCACCAGCACGAACTGCCGGCCCGAAAGCGTCAGCCGCCGCACGCCCTGCCCGTCGCTCACGGGAGCACCCTCCTGCTCATGCACGTCGCTCACGGCGACACCCCCAGCTTGGCCAGCTCCCAGCGCGCGAGCCGGGTCTCGGGATCCTCCGCTGCCCCGGCGTCCTTCGCCTCGAACAGGTAGGTCTGCGCTGCCGAACGCCGCCCGGCCAGGGCCGAAGCTTCGGCGAGGTAGTACAGCATCCGGGCCCGCAGGGGGCGGTTCTTCTCGCGCTCGATGCGTGAGACGAGCGCGAAGTCCGCGGAGGGCTCGAGGAGGCAGCGCGCCACGTCCCAGTACCACGAGGCCCGGTCCAGGCGGGGCAGCAGCGCCTGCAGCTCGGCGTTCGCCGCGCGCGCCTCCCCTCCCCGGCGCAGCGCGAGGGCGGCGAGCAGCGCCCACGCGTGCTCCTCGCCGTCCTTCTCGTAGGCGGCCAGGAGCTCGTCGTGCGCGCGGACCCAGCTGCCGTCTCCGTACAGGAGCACGCCGAGCGGCGCGTGGGCGTACCAGTAGTCGGGCCTGAGGTCGAGCACCCGGGTGAAGTCCGCGACGGCTTCGGACCGCCGGTCCGCCCGGTACAGCAGCTCGGCCCGAGTGGCGTACGCCGCGAACTGCGTGGGATCGAGACGGATGGCCGTGGTGAAGTCCCCGATGGCTTCCTCGGCCCTGCCCGCCTGCGCGTGCACCCGGCCCCGGTCCACGTACGTCCAGGGGTATTCCGGATCGAGCTCGATCGCCACCGTGAGGTCCTCGAGGGCGCCCGCCCCGTCGCCGAGCGATCGGCGCGCCCTGGCCCGGTCCACGTAGGAGAACGGCCAGGACGGGTCCGCCCCGATGGCCCGGGTCAGGAAGCCGGCGGATTCCTCGTAGCGTTTCCCGCGGAACGCGATCTCGCCCTGGCCCATGAGGGCCACGAGGTTGCCGGGTTCCTTCGCGAGCGCCCGTTCGTACGAGGCGGCGGCTGCCGTCTCGTCGCCCGCCTCGAGGGCGAGGTCACCGAGCGCGGCGTGAGCCCCGGCGTGACCGGGGTCCGCGGCGACCACGCGCTCGAGGGCTGCCCGTCGTTCGGCGGTACGGCCCGCGAGCCCCTCGACGAGCGAGAGGTTGAAGAGCACCTCGGCATCCCCGGGGCTCGCGGCGACGAGCAGGCTGAGCTCTTCGCGCGCGTCGTCGAGGCGCCCGGCGAGCATCAGGAGGCGCGCGTGCAGGAGCTTGGTCGCCGGGGAGTCGGGCTGCCGGGTGACGGCGTCCTCGTAGGCTTCGAGCGCCTGGCCGGGCTCGCCCAGCGCGATGAAGGCGCTCATGCTCTCCCACGGCAGCTCGGCTTCGGGGATCGGTTGCTCGGGCACGGGCCGGGTGCCGGCGCAGGAGGCGAGCGCCGCCGCGAGGGCTGCGAGGATGATGAGGTGCAGGTGCGAGCAGCGGGGTTTCCCGCGAGGTGAGCGGTGCATGTGTCGGTCCGTCGTGAAGGAGAAGGCTGTTCTCTATACCCCGGTGCGTTGAATGTTTCAAGGGGCCTTGGTAGTATCCCGGCGGAATGTCCGCTGCCTCCGCGGCCCGGCTCAAGGGTCGCCGGTTCTACGCCGTCGTCATCCTCATCTACCTTTCCGTCGTCGCGGCGCTCGTCGTGCTCGCCCTCTTCGGGCGCGGCGCCACGGAGCGGCTGGGCGACGCCCGGGTCGCGGTGCGCTACGCGGCGCTGCCGCTTTTCGGCACGGTCGTCGACCGGGCCGCGGTGTCGTACCAGGGGCTGCGTCTCTCCCTCGGCCCTTCCACGCCGATCGAGGTCGCCTCGGGAGGCGATCCGGCACATCTCAGCGAGATGCGCGGCCACGGCGAAGGCGTCGACATAGGCTTCGAGCGCGACCTTCGCTTCGAGCTGCGCCGCGCCGAGGACGGGTCCTGGTCGCTCACGCTCGCCGGCGCCGCGGGCGAGAATCTCTCGCTGTCCGTTCCGCTGCACGTGCCCGGCGGCCTCGCGCCGCTGGGGGAGGTTCCGCTGGTCTCCTGGCGGAGGGCAGGCAGGTCGTACTACCTGTCCCTGCCGCAGGGCTCGCGAGTCGACGCGGCGGCCGGCTCCCTCGTGCTCTCCTTCGGCGCGGGCTCCCGCGAGCTGCGTTTCGGTCCCGCCGCCGGCGAAGGCGAGGACCCTTCCGCACGCTGGCTTTCAGACCAGGCGGCGCTGGTCGATCAGCAGGGCTTCGAGGCCGTGCGCGGTGCGTTCCTCGACGAGGCGTGGTTGGGCTGGACGAAGGCGCGGCGATCGTCGGATGGCACCCTCTGGATGGGCGCCGACGGCCGCTACGTCTTCAACGAGGACGTCGGCCCGGCGCTCCTCGCCGAGGCGATCGAGCGGGGCGAGTACCCGGCGCGGCGCGCGCCCGTGGCCGCGGCGCTGAACCGCCAGCTGCGCCAGGCGCCGGACAGCGTGCAGTCCGCGGCGGCGAGCGTGTTCGTCGGCAACCTCCGCGAGCACGTGCGCCGGGTCCGAGTGGCGGAGGCGCCGGGCATCGAGCGCATCCGGACGCTGCTCGCAGGCCGCGACCCCGCGCTCTTCCTCGTCCCCGGCTTGATCCCCTTCGTGCTCGATCACGGGCCGTTCAACCTCGTGCAGGAAATCGTCACGCTTGCCGGCACTCTGCGTGCGGGCTCTCTCGAGCCCGCCACCGCCCTCGGGGTGCTCGAAGCCTACCTCGACTACGACCGGTACGCCGCCGCGGGCGCTGCCATGGCCGCTCGGGCCCGCGAGGTCGTGCAGAAGCGTCTCATCCCCTCGATCAAGAAAACGGACACGGGGCTGTTCCTCGAGACAACCGCGGGGAGCGTGGACACGGTCGCCTCTCTGCGGTGCGGGTCGCTGCTTATCCGGGCCGGCTCGGCCTTCGCAGACGCGCAGTTCACCGGCATCGGCAGGACCCTCATTGCCTCGGCCGTGGCTCTCAAGCGCGCGAACGGCTTCCTGCCCGGCTCCCTCGAGCTCTCGGGCACCACGGCGAGCCCGCCCGAAGATGCCCCGGGTGCTGTCGCGCCGGAAACGGTCTACCGGTTCGTCGCAGCCGACCGCCACCTTCCCCGGGAAATCCCCCTCCACCTCGACGTCGGCCCGGGTGCGTGGCTGTGGACCGCCGCTCGCCTCGTTTCAGCGGAGGGCAGCCCGACCGGCCTCAGCCTGAGCGTCGCTTTCCCTGCCGGGCAGCCTCACTACCTCATCGTGGACGGCGTGCGCTCCATCGCGCAGCTCGCGCTGCACGGCACCGCCTGGCGCCCCGCCGCGGACTACGCGCAGTACTCGGACGGCTGGACCTACGACGCGGCAGAGCAGCTCCTGTTCGTCAAGCTGACCGGCAAGGCCGACACCGAGGAAATCCTCATCACCTACTAAGTACTCTTGGAACGAACGAGGCGTAAAGCGCGCCCTACACCTCGTAGGTCTCGCCGACCGCGACGAAGCCTTTGAACCCGTCCTCGGCCGCGAGCTGGTACCAGTCGCAGTCGTTTCCGAACCCGTCTTTCATCTTCGAGACGAAGTCCTGGTAGTGATCGAGGAGCATCTTCGCCTTGATCTCGGGCGACAGCTTCACGGAGTTCGCCGACGGCCAGCCCGCGAGCTGCGCGTAGCTCGCGTGCACGCCGCTGCCGAACTTGAACTCCCGGCTCCCCGTGTCGACGCCCGTGCACTCGCAGTCCTGGAAGATCAGGTCCGCCCGCTTGTAGAAGATCTCGACCTGCCGGGGCGAGCAGTGCTGGCTGTCGGTGGTGAAGTACACGGTCTTGCTTCCGGTCTTGCTCGCGAGGAGGCCGAACGTGTACTTGATGATCGAGCCGGTCATGATGTGGATCTGCTGGATCAGGTCGAACCGCCACCCCTGCCAATAGAAGGGCACGTTCGCCTTGACCGGCACGGGCTGGAAGAACGTCTCGAGCGTGCTGTCGAAGCCTTCCATTGAATCAAGCCCGCCCCGAAGGCTGTAGTTCCAGAGTTCCTCGAGCAGCTTCTCGTTGGCGATCAGCTTCGGCGCGTAGGGCCCATAGGTGACGCCCGGCTCGAAGTAGTCCCGCTTCACCACCGCCGCATAGTCGTCCCACGACCGGGGCCGCCGGGCCCAGTCGTACAGGCTGAAGGCTATCTCCTCGAGCCCGCCGATGTGGTCGGCGTGCGCATGGCTGATGTAGATCGTGTCGATCTCCGCGGGCTTGATGCCAGCGTTGATGAGCGCCAGGGGCACCCGCGATCCGCAGTCGATCAGCATCCTGCGGCCGCCCTCCTCGAGCACGAACGACTGGTTGAAGTTGATGTACGAGAAGGCGTTGCCGCACCCGATGATCCTGATCTTCATGGGGCCTCCGCTTTCGTATCATCCGATGCCCCGCATCATCGCAATGATGAACGCGGATGTCCAGTCGAAGCGCGGGCTCGCGCCGACGGCGGGCCCGCCCTTGTTATATCTGCGAACCCTTGAGGGTTCGCTCGCGTTCTGCGAGGAGCGTCTCGATCTCCGCGAGTTCGGCTTCGGTCAGGTACAGGTCGGCGGCCCCGATCGTGCCCTCGATCTGGTCGGGACGTCGGGCGCCGACGATGGCCCCGGTCACTCCGGGCCGGCGCAGCACCCAGGCGATCGCCAGCTCGCCGACGGAACACCCGCGCCGGGCAGCGATCACGCGCAGGCCGTCGACCACCGCGAGGTTCGCGGACAGCTCGGGCTCCTTGAAGAACGGGCTGTTCCTGCGCCAGTCGTCTGCGGGCAGGGCCGCTGCGCGCTCGCGGGTGAAAGCGCCCGTGAGGAGGCCGGCCTGCATGGGGCTGTAGCAGATGACGCCGATGCCGTTCGCCGCGCAGTACGGCAGCAGGTCCTGCTCGACGCCCCGGCGCAGAATGCTCAAGGGCGGCTGCAGGGAAGTGACGGGGTGGATGGCCTGGACCCGTTTCAGCTGCTCGACGTTGAAGTTGGACACGCCCGCCCACCTCACCTTGCCTTCGCGCACCGCCTTCGCGATCTCGGCCCATCCCTCTTCGAGCTCTTCGTCCGGCTGCGGCCAGTGGATCTGGTACAGGTCGATGCGGTCCGTGCGGAGGCGCCGAAGGCTCGCCTCCAGTTCGCGGCGCACGCTGTCCGCGCGCAGCCGGTGTGCGATGGTACCGTTGGGATCGAGGACCCGACCGCACTTGGTGGCCACCAGCACCCCTTCGCGCCTGCCCTCGATCGCCCGACCGACCATCTCCTCGGAGTGCCCGTGCCCGTACACCACTGCGGTGTCGATCCAGTTGATGCCCAGGTCGATGGCCCGCCTTATCGCGGCGATGGAATCCGCGTCGTCCTGCGCACCCCACGCGAACTGCCACCCCGGCCCGCCGATGGCCCAGGTGCCGAGGCCGATGCGGGTGATGTCAGGTCCTGCCGAACCGAGACGGATCTTCTTCATGGTCTCACAGTATCGTCGTGCTCGAGGCAGGGGTCAACACGCGTCAGCTGCGCCGGCGCGCCGTCCTCGTGAGGGCGACAAGGCCGCAGGCAGTGCCTCGGGCAGTACCGGCGTACTGCCTCCGTCCAGTACAAAAACGGTACTCCCGAAAGGCTCCGCGCTCCCCCGGCGCGTGCTACACTGCCTGCGGGAAGGCATCGACAGGCCGCCGGCGCGGCGCCACTCCGGCCGCGGCGGCGAAGAACGGATCATTCCACAAGGAGGAATGGACGATGAAGAGAATCGGCGTTTCCCTGCTACTCGTGCTGATCGCTCTGTCCGGCCTTTTTGCCGGCGCGACGAAGGAGGAAGGGCCGGCCGGACCCGCCACGCTCACCTTCTACCACTACGCGACCCAGACCCACATCCTGTACCTGAACCCGTTGAAGGAAGCTTTCAAGAAGGCGTATCCGAACATCACCCTCAGGACCGTCGAGGTCGTGAGCGGCGGCTACGAGGCGCTCTCGCAGAAGATCCTGCTCGGGCTCGCCGCGGGAGACCCGCCGGACATCGGCCAGGTCGGGTTCGACCAGTTCCGCACGATGATCGACAGCGGCAACGTGATAGCGCTGGACAGCTTCATGTCGAAGGACCCCGGGTTCAAAAAGAGCAACCTGTACCCGGCCATGATGAAGCTCGGGCAGGCCGACGGCAAGCAGTACCTGATCCCGATCGGTGTGAGCACGCCGTCGATGCTCGTCAACATGGACCTCTGGCAGTCCGTCGGCCTCGACGTCAACGCTCTGCCGAAGAGCTGGGACGAGGTGCGGAAAGCCTCGGAGAAGCTGAAGGCGGCCGGCAAGATGGGCGTGCTCTGGGGCTGGTCGGTCACCGGCAACTGGATCTTCCAGGCCATGCTCGACAACGCGGGCGGCGCCCTGGTCGACAAGACCGGCAAGAAGACGACCTTCAACAGCCCGGCCGGCCTCAAGACGCTGAAGTACATGGTCGACCTCGCGGCCGACGGCCTGATGCCCGTGACGGACCAGACGCTCGCCACGTTCCTCACCGGGAACCTCGGCATGCTGGTGGACTCCAGCTTCCAGCGGATCAACACGCCGGCCCAGGCGAAGTTCAAGATCCGGTTCGTGGCCATGCCCACCCCCGACGGGAAGACCCCCAAGGTACCCGCGGGCGGCAACGGCGTGATGATGTTCTCGAAGACCCCGGAGCAGCAGCAGACTGCATGGAAGATGGTCCGGTGGTTCACCGAGGCGGATGCGAGCAACATCGTGGCCGCCAATTGCGGTTATCTGCCCCCCAACCAGGCCGTCATCAAGGAGCTCATCGAGAAGTTCGGCGACGACCTGAACTACAAGGTCATCCTCGAGCAGGCCGCCCGGGTCACCCCGTGGTACTCCTGGCCGGGGAAGAACAGCAACAAGATCGCCAAGACGCTGCGCGACATGCAGGAGGCCGCCCTCCTCGGCAAGATTCCCCCGCAGCAGGCCCTCGACGAAGCAGCCGCCGCAATCGATGGGCTCCTCAAGTAGGAACGGCAGCGTGAAAACGGCGCAGCCTGCCCACCTCGCGAGGTGGGCAGGCTGGCGCCTGTTGAACCCCTACCTGCTGATCCTTCCCTTCTTCGCGTTTGTAGGCCTGTTCGTGTTCTGGCCGGTGGCGTACTCGGTGTTCCTGAGCACCATGGAGTGGAAGCTCGGGTACGCCAGCCGGGAGTTCGTACTGCTCGACAACTACGTGAAGCTGTTCGCCTCCCGCGAGTTCTGGGACGCGACGGTCAACACGCTGGTCTACACCGTGTTCATGGTCGTCTTCAGCATCGGGTTCGGCCTGCTCCTGAGCCTAGCGATCACCCGCCGGGAGCGCTTCAGCTCGATGTGGCAGGCCGTGTTCTTCCTCCCCGTCGCCGCGACCATGGCCGCCATGGCCGTGGTGTGGCGGTACATCTTCGACGCGAACCTCGGCACCCTCAACGCGATCCTGCAGCAGATCGGCCTGCGCCGCATCGACTGGCTCAACCAGGGTTCGACCGCGATGGGCGCCGTCATCTTCGTGTCGGTCTGGAGCAACGCGGGCTACGCCATGGTGTATTTCGTGGCCGGCCTCTCCGCCATCCCCCGTGCCCTCTACGAAGCGGCGGACATGGACGGTGCGAGCCCGGTGCGCAAGTTCTTCGCCATCACCTGGCCGCTGCTGTCGCCCACGACCCTCTTCGTCATGATCATCATGATGGTGCGGGCGCTCGGCTCGTTCGACATCATCAAGGTCCTGACCAACGGGGGGCCCGTCGGGGAAACCCGGGTGCTCTCCCTGCTGCTCTACCAGGAGGCCTTCCAGTTCTTCGACACGGGGTACGCCTCGGGTATCGCGGTGGTGCTGTTCATCCTGGTCCTCGCTTTGGCGCTGCTCCAGATGAAGGTGGAGAAGTGGGTTCACTACCAGTGACCGCGACGTCGATCCGGCGGGGCCGGCGGCTCCGCTTCAGCCCCGGCGGCGCCGTCGTCTGGCTGTTCCTGGTCGCCCTGGGCGTCATCGCGCTCTTCCCGTTCGCCCTGATGGTGGGCACGTCGCTGAAACCCATCGAGGAAATCTTCGAATCGGGCCGCCTCCTGCCGCGTCACCTCACGTTCGGCACCTACGCGGAGGTATTCGGCCATTCGCTTCTCATGCGCTACCTCCTGAACGGCGTCATCGTCACCGTGGTCGTGCTCGCCGGACAGCTCCTGGTGAACATCCCTGCCGCCTACGCCTTCGGCAAGCTGTCCTTCCCCGGGCGCGAAGCCCTGTTTTCGCTGGTGCTGGCCGCGCTGGTGTTCCCCCGCTACATCGCCGCGGTGCCCAACTTCCTGTTCCTCTCACGGTTGAGGCTCATCAACACCTACGCGGCGCTGATTCTCCCCTTCATCGGTTCGTCGCTCGGCGTGTTCCTCATGCGCCAGTTCTTCCGGCAGGTGCCCTGGGAGTACTTCGACGCTGCCCGGCTGGACGGGTGCTCTCTCTCGCAGATGCTCCGGCACGTGCTCATGCCCCTCATCCGCCCAGCTATCGGTGCGTTTTCCATCTTCAGCGTCGTCGCGCATTGGAACGATTTCTTCTGGCCGCTCGTGGTCATCAACACGTCGAAGATGCTCACGCCCCCCGCCGGCATCGTGTACTTCGCAGACGTGGAGGCTGGCACCCGGTGGAACATCGTCATGGCCGCTTCCGTCGTCATCATCGCCCCTCTCCTCATCGCCTTCATCGCGGCGCGCCGGCAGTTCATCTCCTCCTTGACGACCACGACGCTAAAGGGGTGAGTGCCGTGGACCTCTGCGTCAGCACCTGGAACTGGCTTAAATCCATGGGCGCTGAAGCCCGACTCCTCCCCATGCTCAAGGAGGCCGCAG